>Ga0307379_10005380_pt1 | contig 17879 bp, 16 predicted proteins | sample UN2MG_FD_202237 | JGI IMG/M metagenome (GOLD analysis project Ga0307379, IMG submission 202237) | Soil microbial communities from Risofladan, Vaasa, Finland - UN-2 | ecosystem: Environmental > Terrestrial > Soil > Coastal area > Acid sulfate soil | place: Finland: Risofladan, Vaasa | collected... | reverse complement strand
TTAAGAATGTAGACGATGCCCTGCCCGATGTACGTGGCCGTACTGTCGATGTAGGTCAGAGCCTGCTTCCCCGCGCTCGTCGCCGCCTCTTGGAACGTCTCCGCCTCTTGACCGACCGCGCAGAAAGCGATCCCCAAAACCAACGCGACCGCAGTGAGAATGATCACAACCCGAGTGTTGAACATGTTTCCCCCTTTCGTGATACATCCTCGACGCTACCATGGAATCCGCATTCCCAAAACACCGCACGTCCTCCGCTATCGAGGGACGGGCGTCCGCGCAACGGCAAGGACAGATTCCTCGGAAGAAAAGTGAGACGTCTGCAGCCATCTGTGACTCAAGAAGCAGTGGCTGCTTGCCGCGCAATAGTGAATACTTTGGTATCAGTGTCAGGTGGCGCAACTCCTTCAAATGGAGGCGACATCTCGGACATACCGATCTAAGAAGGAGGTCTGCCGTGAGCGTCGCTCAATCGAGTATCGAAGATGCAATGGTGATCCAGGCAGAAGATAGCGGCTTCTCAGGAGTGGTCTGGATCCAACAGAGTGACGCCGTGCTTTGCGCTCGGGCGTTCGCGTACGCGAATCAAGCTGAGCAAATTTCCAACACGATCGATACGCGGTTTCAGATGGCCTCCGGCTCCAAGACGTTCACCGCTGTTACCGTGTGCCAGCTGGTGGAGCGGGGCTGTTTCGACTTCGATACGCTGCTTGGCGATTGCCTGGACATCGAGTTTCCACACTTCGCCCCCAAGGTTACTGTGCATCATCTGCTCACCCACACCTCAGGGATCCCCGACTATTTTGATGAGGAGTGGATGGACGACTTCGAGGCACTGTGGCTCAAGCGGCCCTGCTATTCGATGCAAGGACCGGAGGATTTCTTGCCGATGTTTCAATCCGGGCCGATGAAGTTGTCGCCGGGGAAGCGCTTTTCGTACAGCAACGCGGGATTCATTGTGCTTGGGCTGCTCATCGAGAAGTGGAGCGGTATGAGCTTCGCTGACTACGTCTGTAGAAACGTCCTGGAAAGGGCGGGGATGGCCAACTCCGGCTATTTTGCTGCAGATCGACTGCCCGGCCGCACTGCGCTGTCCTACATCGTGGAGGAGGACTCGTGGCGAACCAACATCTATGCCGTGCCAATCGTCGGCCAGCCGGACGGCGGCGCCTACACCACTGCACCCGACATGGCGCGGTTCTGGGATGCGCTCGCAGAAGGCCGCCTGCTCGAACCCACCCTCGTCGAACGGATGCTCACCGCACGCGCCCTAGTGAAGAACAAGGATAACAACGTGTGCTACGGATACGGGGTGTGGATCAGAAAACAAGGGGACACGCTCGAGCGGTTCTATGCACTCGGTTGCGACCCCGGTGTCACGTTTATCTCGGCCGTATTTCCGGAGAAGGACCTACTGGCCACAGTGATCGGGAATTCGGACGATGCCGGCTGGGCGATGTGGCGCACGTTGGAAGAGCACATCAGCCAGGTCGGTTGACCGTCGCTAGAGGGAAGAGCGATTCCCGCGACTCCCAACTCTGATAGCTAGAGTGTTGGGAGCGCAATCCTGTGATCTTGGGAGCGCATGCCGTTGTTCATCCTACTAAGCTTGGAATCCCTAGGCAACTCTACCTCAACAGGATCACCGCCTGGCACTACAAGTGAACGTATAAAGCGTGGAGGGTGACCCGTGCAGAAGAAACTGACGATTACCATCGACGAGCAGGTGTACGAAAGGTTGCACACTGTCATCGGTCCCCGCCGCATCAGCCGCTTCATTGAAGGATTGGTGCGTCCCCACGTCATGTTTCCCGACCTGGACGCTGCCTACCACCAGATGGCCAACGACGAAGCCCGTGAAGCAAAGGCGTTGGAGCGAGCGGAAGGAACGGTGGGAGACGTTAGGTGATGAAACGCGGTGAGGTGTGGTGGGTGAACTTCGAGCCCTCCGTGGGGGGCAAGATAGGAAAGAAGCGCCCAGCAGTGATCATCCGCAACGATGCGTCGAACAAGCATCTGAACCGGGGGCAGGTTGTGCCGCTCACATCCAAGATCGGGCGGGTCTACCCAAGTGAAGCGGTGGTGTCGCTGAACGATAGGCCGAGCAAGGCGATGGCGGACCAATTGAGGACGGTGTGAGCAACGCCGGTTGATCGAGCAAGCGGGCGGCTGTCGCACGGCGACATGCAGAAGGTGGAGCATGCGATGAGAATCCAGTTCGGCTTACTTGAAATTAGCGGCTGACAGGGTTTTGCCGGAGCTCTGGCTTGGCAAGGTCAGGCCGATCAACCTACAGATCGTAAAAGAATCTGAGATAGTCCAAAAAGCTCAAATCACTTCCCCTCATCGGCTTTGTAGTTCGGCGTAGATTGCGGTACCTGAAAACGGTCTTGGTGGTGTCTTGACAAAGTGCGAGTGCCGTGCTATAGTTTATTCGTTGCAGGCTGTTAACAGTTAACATAAATCAGCCATGCATGAAGGAAAAGTGTGTGGGTAAGCAGGCGTGCGAAACACTCGAAATGAGGTTGCATGACTCTCCGATTGACAGTTGTTGGCCTCTTCACTTCTCAGATCTGTACTAAGGAGGTGATACCCAGCAAAAACATCAGGATAAAGTGAAGCCAGTTAACCATAACGTTTCCAGGGAGGTAAGCGTATGAACGTGAGAACTGTACGGCAAATGGTGGTAGGTGCGGTTTGCCTATTGTTGGTGATGACGATTGGAAGTTACGCCTTGGCTGTTGAGTACGATCTATTGGTCGGTGAAAACCTACCAACTTTTCTTGCAGCCACGTCGTGGGGGGCTCCTCCCTTTGTGTGGGTCGATGGACAAGGCCGATATGTCGGATTTGACGCTGACATTCTACGTTCCATGGCCATCATCGAGGGATTTAACCTTGAAAAGCCTTTAGACATGGACTTCGCAGGGCTGGTTCCTGCACTAGTCGCCAAAAAATACGACATCTTCTTCGGTTTCATCACCATCACCGAAGCACGCGCCAAGGTCATTGATTACACCGATGCGTATTGGGAGTCCACCTATCTGGTCCTTGTGCGGTCCGATTCAGATCTTAATGTGGTCACCGCTATGTGTTGCGGAAGCCAAGTGGGCGTTCAAGCGGGTACTACGCAACACATAATTGTCCAAGACCTTGAGAAGAAGGCCACCGGCGTCATGCCGGCAGTCTATGACCGATTCATTTTGTCCGTCATGGATCTGCTCGAAGGCAGAATCGATTCTCTCGTACTGGATACGCCCTTTGGTGAACAGTACCTGAAGACGTATCCCGACCAACTGAAGAAAGTCGGCATGATATACACCGGTGAGCTAACCGGAATGGCCGCCCAAAAAGGCGATCCCAAGGGGATCCTGCCTCTTCTGAATGACGGATTCAAGAAGCTGCAATCGATGGGCATCTGGCAACCGTTGGTCAATGCCTACATGACAGGCGACCTGTCTCGGATCACCGATGCTGTCACGGAAGCCGGCCCTCTCCTGTTCGAAGACAAAGATCCACTCGCCTATGCACTAAAACTAGAAGAGTTGATGACAAAATAGAAGAAGGCGAGGACGCTCGAAATGGGGGGTGTGTCTTTCACACCCCCCCTAAGTTATAGACTATAACCAATATGAATCAACTAACTGTTCTAGCAAACGGAATGCCGCTTTTGTTAAGAGGGCTGGCTGTGACCTTGGAGCTCGGCGTTGGTTTCATCGCGCTTGGCCTAGTACTGGGACTTCTTCTGGCATCGGGTCAGATCTACGGAAACCGGCTAGTGCGATGTTTTTGCTCAGGGTTCGTACAGATCTTCCGTGGAATCCCTGCCATGGTGCTTCTTTTCATCTTTTATTTTGGATTAGCCCAGCTCAACATAAACATGTCGGCTTTTGTTGCTTCCATGATCGCTATGGGATTCCGCTCGGCTGCGTACCAGTGCGAAGTGTTCCGCGGAGCCATGCAGTCAATTCGAAGTGGACAGGTTCTGGCGGTGCAAGCCTTGGGCATGAATCTCTTGCAGAGAATTCGGTACGTCGTTCTACCCCAATCGCTGCGGTATTGTCTCGCCCCTTGGTCAAATGAGTTTGCAGCAGAGATCAAAGACGCCTCGTTGTGTTATGCAATAGGCGTTACGGAAATAATGAGACAGGGCAGATACATCATAACAGCCACATTCGGAAATGCAATGCTAATCTATGTAACTGTAGCACTGATCTTTCTCGGCGTTACTTTTATTGGACTCTGGCTACTAAGGCGATGGGAGCTTAGCCTGCAGGTCCCGGGCCTCTAGGCTGAGCCGCACAGGAGGAGAATCGCACGTGGAACTGCTGAAAGTTGAGGATATTCGTAAGGCCTTCGGATCTCTGCAAGTCCTAGACGGCGTGTCTTTCGAGATGGAAAAAGGGGAAACGAAGGTTATCATAGGCCCCTCCGGAACGGGAAAGAGCACGCTGCTTCGATGCATTAACCTACTCACTAAGCCAGATTCTGGAAAGGTGTGGCTCGACGGCGTGGAAGTGACTGATCCAAAGGCGAATATCAACCATCTCCGTTCTGCCATCGGGATGGTGTTTCAGAACTTCAATCTGGTCACCCATCTAAAGGTCCTAGACAACGTTCGCATCGGCCCAATGAGGGTAAAGCGGATTGACAAGAAACGTGCGACAGATTTCGCGCTGGAGAAGCTCACACGAGTAGGATTGGCCGACAAGGTCAACAGCTATCCTGCTGAGCTCTCCGGCGGCCAACAACAACGAGTTTCGATTGCTCGTGCACTGGCAATGGAGCCCAAACTGATCCTGTTTGACGAACCGACATCTGCTCTAGACCCGGAGTTGATCGGGGAAGTGCTCACCGTGATGGAAGACCTCGCGCAAAGTGGCATGTCACTCGTTGTAGTCACGCACGAAATAGGGTTCGCACACTCCGTCGCTGATGAGATCATCTTTCTTGAGGGTGGAAAGATCCTTGAGCAAAGCGCACCAGAAAAGATGCTCAAAGAGCCAGAGCAAGAGCGCACACGGTCATTTCTCCAGAAAATAGCCGGGCTTTACGGGCACAGCGCTGAAGGGAGGGAAGAGTAATGAGCCTCGTTTTTAGCTGGAGTTGGCTTGGATCACTAGGGAGTGGCCTCTTAGTCACATTCGAATTGACGATAATAGCCGTCTCGCTTGGCTTTGTGCTCGGGCTGCTGCTGGCCGTGGGCCGTGTCTACGGGAACCGACCGATTCGTCTGCTGTCGAGTACCTATTTAACGTTCTTCCGCGGGACGCCGATGCTCGTTCAGATTTTCATCATCTATTTCGGTCTACCGTCCGTTGGCATTATGCTGTCCAGCTTCGCGTCGGGAGTCCTTGCCTTGACCCTAAACAGCGCAGCGTATCAAGCGGAGTACTTTCGTGGTTCCATCCTCGCAGTCAACAAAGATGAGATCGTAGCGGTACGCGCTCTCGGAATGACGCCGCTGCAGGCGATCCGTCATGTTGTCATCCCCCAAACCCTGCGAATGGTCATCCCGTCATGGTCCAATCAGCTAGTCAATCTGCTGAAGTTCAGCTCTCTCGTCTATCTGATTCGAGTGCCGGAGTTAATGTACGAAGGCCGACTCCTGGCGATGTTCACGTATCGGAGCTTTGAGATTTTTCTGATAGTCGCCGCGATGTACCTGGCAACGGTAGTTGTCCTTTCCCGGATTCTCGGGGTTCTGGAGAGAAAGGTCAGAATTCCTGGGCTGGGCGCCAAGGGAGCGTAGCAACTGTGCTACTGCAGGATTCACCTTTTCGGAACGATGCTATTGGCGTGCAAAAATGAGGATACTAAGATGGTGACTGCATCGTCAATGTGCCAACCTGCTTAAAAAGCTTTCGATCTGTGATTACTTGCTCGCTCATGCAAAGGAGAAACCACTAAGACGCAAGCAACCCAGGGCGGGAATTGGAGCTACCATCACCAATCGTTGGGCATCAAGCTCCAAGTGCAAGCTGTTTGAGTAGACCGGTATGAACGGTGATTTTTCGCTGAAAGGCACAGAAAAGATGAAAAAGGATGAATTGGCTTTTGTGAAGGGGCACATGGGCGGGAATGAGATCATCTTGTTGCAGGGCGCACAAGTGCCACAAGGCAAGGAAGTCGACTGGGCCCTAGCCATACTCAACCCACCTCACATACGGGGCCACCAGGTCGGCTTACTCTATGAAGGCCCGGAACCCAACCAGATCAAAGCTAAGATAGTGAGTGTCTCAAAAAAGGATTTTGTAAGCAGCTGCGGCGGGTTAACCCAAGTCCTTGGCAAGGCAATCTTTGAAGAAAACCTTGGCGAGCACCTTGGCCTTCAAATCCACTTCCCACTTGCAGAGCTTGTTCTCGAAACTGGCGCTGGTCCCGTCGTGATTGCTGCTAACGGCGTTGATGGCACCGTCAAGACTATCACAACGAAAATGACGCCTTTTGTCAACGAATGCTACGAACTAGGCACTTGGCCAATGGAAGTTGCAGGCGTCGGAGTCACCAAAGTTGGCAAGGTCTTAGTGGCTGCCGCAGAGGAGATCAGAAGACGATTTCCAAGTGTTGATCTTGAGCGAATAGACGCATCTACTCTTGAAGTGCTTTGGCAAATACACCAAGAATTTCTGCGGAAAGCATATCCGGATTGGAAAAGCGGGGACTTCGCCATATATGACCTGTCCACAACTAAAAATGCTGATGGACGTGTCATTTTTCCACATCATATTCCCGAGGGACACATCGAGCCCGCCTGTGGAACGGGCACGGTTGCGATTGGCATCGCCATCGCAGAACGCGGAAATGTACTGCCTCGCAATGGAACGGCTGAACTCGCATTTGCATCCGGCGGTAGCCGTTCAGAAATAGGCGGTCCGGATCTTACCAAGCTATGGCTCACAATCAAAGACGGAAAGGTAACCGACGCGTCCTTCAGCCATAGCCCGATAGAAATCCTCGCTACAGGAAAGATATGGCTTTAATCTACGTTGCATGCTGCGTTGCCTCATTCGTGAACCACCAGACTGCACTAAACAGCGACGGGATCCAAACGTTCTACTCAAGGGGAAAAGGTCGCCTTCAACGTGTTGGTGCACCAAATAAGGAAACATGAACTTGGTGATCAAAAGCTGGCTCAGTTGGCATTTCTCCAGAATGCATATCCGGTGCCTGGGGGCGGGCGCTTGGGAAAACAGGCGAAAATGGTGAGGGGGGTCTGCATATTATGTGGTTTAGCCGCATGACAATAGAGAGAGAATCGCCGGACAAATACGGATATGCCCGGATACATCATCATCTCGGTAAAAGCGCAGCTCCCGACCACTCACTTGAGAAGTAGAACGTCAAGCTCAACCTTCAAAGACTCGTTTTGTGCTACGGGCATCATAGAGGGAAACCAGAATTACGAGAACACATCGGGGATCAATACGAGGGTTGTGTCTCAACCATGTATTCGTCACAATGGGCTATTCCCTTTTGGGGACAGACACTATGCGAGGGCTTAAATCTATTTTATAGAATTAAAAGGAGATCGAGATGAAGATCCAACAACTCCCTCATTACCTAAGGAAGCAATTTCCTGCGCTGGAGAACCAGACAGACAAAGGACACCCAATAGCATACCTAGACGGGCCCGGAGGATACCAGGTACCACTCCGCGTCATAAAGGCAATGGAGGACTATCTTGTCAAAATAAATGCAAATGCTGAAGCGGCCTACTCAACAAGCATCAAAACTGACGAGATGCTCGAAGAAGCCCGACATGCATTTGCAGACTTCTTCGGCTGCGACTGGGAAGAGGTCGTTTTTGGCGCGAATATGACCACACTCAACTTCATCCTCGCACAAGCACTCGTGCGTGAGATGCAAGTTGCTGATCGAGTCATCATCACCGAGATTGATCACGAAGGGAATCGTGCTCCTTGGCTTGAGCTTCAAGAGAGGGGTATCGTTGTTGATCAGGTCTCCGTTGATACAGATAGCTGTACACTCGATATGGATGATTATAGGCGAAAGCTCAAACCTGCCACAAAAGTAGTCGCTGTCAACTATGCATCGAACGCCGTTGGCACGATCAATGACGTAGAACAGATCGTGGCAATGGCCAAAGAAATCGGAGCCTATACCGTTGTAGATGCCGTACATTACGCAGCTCACGGCCCTATCGACGTGCGGAAGATCGATTGCGACTTTCTCCTTTGTTCTGTCTATAAATTCTTTGGTCCACACGTGGGAGTAATGTATGCGAAAAAGGACGTTTTGAGCAGGCTGAGAACCCTACGCGTCGGGCCAGCGCGACCCTATCCTCCCTACAGAATTGAGACCGGCACACTGAACCACGAGGGCATTGCGGGAGCAGCGGAAGCAGTAGGTTTTGTCGCTGATGCGGGACACGCCTTTGCTGAAAGCGTACCCCAGGACATTGAAGGATTGGAAGGGCGACGACGTGATGTGGTGGCTGGACTGCTTGTGTTCCATCGCTACGAAGAGGAGCTTACGAACTTCCTGCTGCAAGAACTATCGAAGTTGCCAGAAATAACGATCTATGGCCCTCCTCCTGGATACCCGCGAACGTCAACGGTCTCCTTTACGTACCAAGGCTATGCCTCTCGCACCGTGGCGCAATACCTTGACACCAAGGGAATTCTTGTCTGGGACGGTGATTTCTTTGCGACCACGCTTGTAGAGAGGTTGGGGGTAATGGATCAGGGAGGGCTTATTCGAATAGGCATCGCCCCTTACAACACGAAGGAAGAAATAATACGCGTTTTAGAAGCATTGGCAGACAGGGATCCCCTGAGAGCATTCGCGGCAAAGAGCGGCCGAAAGTAGAGACCAATAAATCAGTTCGGAAGACGATGTTTCAGGTATTTGCACAAAGGTCCAGGCAGTTGCAGTATAAGGAGGGTAACAGTGGCTCATGGGTACCAGCGCAGGATCCTACACGTTGATCTGGCAACAGGGCAATTGAAAGTAGAAGAACCAGATGAGCGGTTCTACCGGACGTATCTGGGCGGGAGTGCCATGGGAGCCCATTACCTGTTAAAGCATACCCCACCCCAGGCTGATCCATTGGGCCCGGAGAACACCCTATCATTGATGGTGGGAGTTGTCACCGGCGCACCCATTTCCGGACAATCCCGCGTCTGTGCAACAGCAAAGTCACCCATCACTGGGCTGGTCGGCGACTCGCAGGCAGGCGGGTTCTGGCCTGCGGAACTGAAGGCAGCTGGATTCGACGGCATTGTGATCCACGGGAAGGCCACGCGCCCCTCGTACCTGTGGGTCCATGACGGCGAAGCGGAGTTGCGAGACGCCGCTTCTCTCTGGGGGCTGTTCACTGCCGATGTGGAGGACGCCGTGCGTGGGGCGCTGGGTGATGACCGCATCCAGGTCCTCCAATGCGGTCCGGCAGCCGAAAAAGGTGTCCGCTTCGGCGCGTTGATCAACAACGCCAACCGCGCCAACGGCCGCACCGGGATGGGCACGGTAATGGCCTCCAAAAACCTTAAGGCAGTAGCAGTGCGAGGACATCGTCGTCCAGATCTGGCAGATCCAGAGGTCTTGCAAGCACTCGCCAAGTGGGGTGCTGAACACTTAAAGGAATCCGACGTAGCGAGGATGGGCAAGTTCGGCACCGCAGGAATCGTCCTTTCGCAAAACGAGGTGGGTGGACTGCCAACGCGCAACTGGTCAAGCGGGATCTTCGAAGGCGCGGAATCCATTTCCGGCGAACGGATGGCAAAGACAGTCCTCAGGGGCCGAGACACCTGTTTTGGCTGCGTGGTGCGTTGCAAGCGAGTGGTAGAGATTACGGAGGGCTCATTCAAAGCCGATCCTCGCTACGGGGGGCCAGAATACGAGACTCTGGCCACAATGGGCTCTTACTGTGGCGTCTCCGATCTAGCAGCGATCTGTCGTGCCAATCAACTGTGCAACATGTACGGGATGGACACGATCGCCTGTGGAGCGACGATCGCCTGGGCGATGGACTGTTTCGAGCACGGATTGCTTACTAAAGTGGATACTGATGGTGTTGCCCTGCGGTTTGGAAACGCTGAGGCGTTGGTGCAAATGGTAGAGAAAATCGGCAAACGAGAAGGTTTCGGTCGTGTGCTCGGCGAAGGCTCAGCGCGGGCTGCCGAGAGCCTCGGGGTGGGCAAGGATCTGGTTGTGGCAGCCAAGAAACACGAGTTCCCTGCCCACATGCCTCAGGTCAAGCGGAGCCTGGCTTTGATATACGCTGTCAACCCGTTCGGCGCCGACCACCAGTCCCACGAGCACGATCCTTCCTACGAAGGGTACCCCGAGCGCATGGCTGAGCTGGGCCTTCTGAGCCCACAGCCATCGGAACTACTGAATGCGGAAAAGGTCCGCTACGCTCTGTACACCCAGTATGCGTACAGTCTTCTAGACAGCGTTAGCGTGTGTCAGTTCGTGTTTGGCCCGTCGTTCCAACTATACAGCCTGGGTCAGTTGGTCGATGTCGTTAAAGCAGTGACAGGCTGGAACGTCAATCTTTGGGACCTGATGAAGGTAGGCGAACGACGACTGAATCTTATGCGGGTGTTCAACGCGCGTGAGGGCGCTCAGGCAGAAACGGATGTGCTTCCGGCCAAACTGCAGGTTCCGCTCAGGGATGGGCCGACAGAGGGGATGGTGGTGACTACAGACGAGGTTGAAACGGCCAAATCCTTGTACTACGAAATGGCAGGCTGGGATGAGAATGGACATCCAACACCGGCCAAACTTGCAGAACTCGATCTAGGGTGGTCGACACCCAGAATCTAGCGGCTACTAAGCAACCGAGAACTCAGTAGGGTTGCTGCTTCAGCTAAAGAAAACAAAGGAGGGAGCTGCTGCTCAAGTAGCAGATCAGAACGCAACTGTGGAAGAGAAAAGATGAAAATATGTCTTGACTATGGAGAAAAGGGATTGTGGGTTACTCTTCCAGACAACCTGAATATTGAGGTTATCCGACCTCGTTCGTTCTCAGGCTTGCAGGATGAGCAGGGTGCCATAATAGAAGCGTTGCGGAAGCCGATAGGTCTGCCTCCGCTGAGACGACTGGTGAGGCCTCGCGATAGGGTAGCGATAGTCTTCAGTGACATCACGCGCCCAATGCCTAACAGGAGAGTACTACCACCACTGCTGGAGGAAATATCCCACGTTAATCGCTCCCAGATTGTGCTCATAAATGCTTTGGGGACCCATCAGCCTATGACAGAAGAGGAGTTGGAGAGCATGCTGGGCCGCGAGGTGACCCGCAACTATCGTGTGCTGCAACATGACTCCTGTGATAAGAGCAAGCTCGTGTACTTAGGCAAGTCAAGCTTTGGACACCCTATCTGGATCAACAGATTCTATATGGAAGCCTCCGTTAGAATTCTAACCGGCCTCATTGAACCTCACGACTTCGCTGGTTTCTCTGGGGGACCCAAAGCAGTACTACCAGGGATAGCGGGTGAGGAAAGCATCTTAGGTAATCATAAAGCAAGCATGGTCGGCCATCCCAAGGCAACCTGGGGCATCACTGTGGGAAATCCCGTCTGGGAGGAGATGCTAGAGGTTGCTGTGATGACCCAACCGACCTTCCTCCTGAATGTCTCCCTAAACAGGTCAAAGGAGATCATACGGGTTTTTGGAGGTGATATGAAGAAGGCACACTCTGTCGGAGCTGAATTCATGAAGCAAATCGCGATGATACCAGTAATAGATTTGTATGATATTGTCATTACGTCTAGTTCAGGCTACCCCCTTGATATGAACCTCTACCAATCCGTCAAAGGCATGTCCGCAGCGGCACAGATCGTGAGAGAAGGAGGGAGCATCATTCTCGCTGCTGAGTGTCGAGAGGGCATTCCTGAGAATGGGGAATTCGAGAGAATGCTGAAAATGGCAACCTCTCCGAGAGAGCTCCTTCAGAGAATCCATAAAGGTGGTTTTCGAGTGACGGATCAATGGTCGGCTCAAGTCCAAGCATTAGCACAGCTCAAGGCAGATATCTACGTAAAGAGCACGTATCTTAATGAAGAGCAAGTCCGAAGCGCTTTGCTAAAACCGTGCCAAAGCATAGAAGGCACCGTGGAGCGTCTACTCATTCAATACGGACGAAAGGCTAGAATTGCCGTTCTGCCAGAGGGGCCTCAAACAATCCCCTATGTTTGTCATAGCAGCCACTTACCAAGCAGCAACTGACTATGCCTCACGCAATGCAGCCATGCAAGGATTGGGGGAGGTGTTGCAGTATGCTTTGGATAAGCATTAGTCTTGAAAGAGGGTGAGAATTGTGGTATAAATATTGTTGACAGTTGACAGAAACAAGAAGACAGAACGTATCCCTCAAATTAGCCAGGAGGAGAGTGTCGTGACTCAGAAGAAGGAAAAACCAGGCCTTTCTCAGCTGAAGCGATTTTCGGGCCTGGATGTTGATGTTCTAGAGGTTCTTAGGGAGGCGATTTTTGACGGGATCTTCCTACCGGGGGATCGACTGAATGAGAGCCGCATCGCAAGCCAGCTGAATATCAGTCGGGGACCCATTCGCGAGGCTCTTCGTCGACTCGAAGAGATGGGACTAGTCATTCGTAGTCCTGGCAGAGGATGCTTCGTGAAGCAGTACGAACAAAGAGATATCGAAGAGCTGTGGACTCTCAGAAGCGTTCTGGAGCAATTTGCTATTAGCCTTGCCTGTCCAGTCACCACCAAGAAAGACCTGCGCTGTCTTCTGGAGTTCGTCAATAGAATGCATCGCGCTGCTGAGGAAAAGGATCAAAAGAAGTTGCTCAAATTCGATTTGAAGTTTCATGATTACCTTCTTGAGCTGGCGAATCATTCCCTCCTCAAAAAAACGTGGCAAAGCCTGGGGATTCGTATTCAACGGTTTCTCTATTTGCAGCCGGCAATTTATGACAACCTAGATAGGATTGCACAAACACATGAGCCCATCGTGTCGGCGTTAGAAGCGGGTGACGTAGCAAAGGCGCAGGAAGCCATCGAACAACACATCAGTGAGGTCGCAGAGTTAAGTTTATCGGACAAGAAGGATCTTGCCGGAAAGGAAGAGTCTTCATGAGTATGGTCTCAATCAAATGCGTCAAGGCCCGGGAAATCATCGATTGTCGAGGTTATCCCACCGTGCAGGTAGATGTGCGCACGGAGAGCAGCGCAATCGGGCGGGCCGATGTGCCGTGCGGGCGATCGACAGGGACATATGAAGCCACTGAGTTGCGAGACGGAGGCGAACGCTACGCCGGATGGGGAGTGCGCCGTGCAGTAGACAACGTCAATGATGTCATTGGGCCTGCCATCACAGGTAAGGATGTAACGAGGCAACGGGAGCTGGACCAATTCATGACGTGCGAGCTGGATGGCTCCGACAACAAGTCGCGGTTAGGTGCCAACGCAATAGTGGGTGTCTCGCTCGCTGTCGCGCGAGCGGCTGCCGCAACGCTGCACATTCCTCTGTACAAATACATCAATGCCAATGCACACGTGCTCCCTGTGCCGATGATCAATTTGATCGGAGGGGGGAAGCTTGGCTCAAGCGATCTCGAGATCCAGGAGTACCACATCGTCCCCCTCGAGGCCGAGGGCATCGCACATGCCCTCCAGATGGCAACAGAAGTGAACTTCAAACTGCGCGACCTTCTCCTCGACGAGTATGGAAAACCGGCGCTGAATGTTGGGGATGAGGGTGGCTTCATGCCACCGATGAAGGGATTGCGCGAGCCCCTCGAGTTTCTGGCCAAGGCCGTTGAACTGGCCGGGTACGAGCAGCAGATTTCATACAGTCTGGACTGTGCTGCAACTCACTTCTATAACCCAGAAACGGGTCGATACCAGTTGGCAGGAGAGGAACTCACCCAGCAAGACATGATTGCTCAGTACAAGGCTCTCTTGAAAGACTTCCCCATCGTTTCAATGGAAGATCCGCTCCACGAAGAGGATTGGGAAGGCTTTTGCCAGATGACTGCTGAACTAGGGATTCAGATCGTCGGTGATGATCTGTTTGTGACTAACCCCAAGCGTCTTCAAAAAGGGATCAAATCAGGGGCTGGAAACGCCTTGTTATGGAAAGTGAATCAGATAGGGACCTTGACCGAAGCGCTGGATGCAGCCGATTTGGCTTTCCGGAATGGATACGGTGTGCAGGTTTCGGAGCGATCCGGGGAGACTGAGGATTCGATCATTTCGGATATCGTCGTAGGTTTAAACGCAGGCCAGATTAAGACCGGCGCTCCGGTACGGGGCGAGCGGACGAGCAAGTACAATCGACTGCTAGTGATTGAGGAGGAACTCGGGAGTCAAGGTCGATATGCCGGCAAAGACTTCCGGCGGCCTGCAGGATAGCCCTTTGTGATAATGGGACCATCTGCCAGTCTTGTTGATACATGAAGTAGGGATCCAACTGTCGCATGTAGCGACCTCTAGGGAGTTGAAGTGAAGTTCGTACAGAATGCTGATGTTCTGCTCGGTCATGGCAATCCGGAGCTACGAAATGTGGCCCTAGACATCGTCGAGTATGCACTCTCGGCAGTTGATCCCTATTTTGCTGTCAAGCAACTCGTGCACCTCAATGGCGAGCGGCTGACCGTTGGTAATTTGGTGCTCGATCTTTCACAAGTAAAGAATGTCTATGTTTTAGGAGCAGGCAAAGCTACTCTACGGATTGCCGAGGCTATTGAAGATATTCTTGGGGACCGCATTGATGGCGGATTGATAGCTATTAAGCGAGGACAACCCCATAACCTGCGATCCGTACGGGTCATCGAGGCCGCCCATCCTTTCCCTGACAAAACAAGTCTCCAAGCAGCGAAGGAAGCACTTGCATTGGCCAACAGAGCACAGGCAGGCGACGTAATCTTTACAGCAATAACGGGTGGGAGTTCCGCACTTCTTTGTTATCCCCCTGACAACATCTCGTTTGAGGAGAAGCGACAGGTTCATGAGCTGCTCCTTGGGTGTGGTGCTGATATTGTCGAGATCAATGCCGTGCGTAAACATCTGTCGCGAGTCAAAGGCGGGTTGTTAGCTCAGGCGGCCCTTCCGGCGCAATTGATCAATCTTACGGTTTCAGATGTGGTAGGAGATCATCTGGACTACATTGCAGACCCCGTGGTCCCAGACACCTCCTACTTGACCGACGCAATTGTAGTCCTAAAGAAATACGCTTTGTGGAACCGAGTTGCCCCCTCTGTTCGCGAACACTTGGGCAAGGGGTCCTCCGTTGAGACCCCCAAGAAACTTGACGGCAAGCTTGTCCACTCCTTCGTGATTGTACCCAGTGCTGCAGCCGCGAAGGCCGCTTGCGCTCGCGCCGAAGAACTTGGATTTCGTTCGCTGCTTTTGACCACTTATCTAGAAGGAGAGAGCCGAGAAGTAGCGGTTGTTGTTGCTTCTATCGTACGAGAGATTGTGTCAACAGGAAAGCCAATTCCTGTTCCCTGTGCTCTCATTGCCAGCGGTGAGAATACCGTCACGGTGGAAAACGAGAATGGGGTTGGTGGACCAAGCCAGGAATTCGCACTCAGCATTGCCACACACATTGATGGCTTGTTGCAGGTTGTTGCTGCTTGTCTCGACACAGACGGCACTGATGGTCCAACCGAGTTCGCCGGAGCACTGGTGGATGGCCTCACGGCATCCTCCATTCGCGATTTGGGGCGTGATGCATTCTTGGCTTTGAAGACCCACAATGTCACACCTCTATTAGAAGAGTTGGGGGACCTTGTCTATACGGGCGCTACGGGAACCAATGTATCAGACCTTAGAGTTATCCTTATCGGTCGCAACGCACGCCACTAAAGCGCCGCTTTTCATACACGAAGGGAGGAGGACGGGAGAATGTACGAAGTGGGGTTTCCCAAGCAGGAAATCGATACCCCAGCCCTTTTGATCGATCTTCCAAGGCTCGACCACAACATCGAAAAGATGGCCGCATTTGCCGATAACGCTGGCGTAAGCTTGCGACCCCACATGAAGACGCACAAGTGCCCGATCATATCCCAGAAGCAAATTGCCGCCGGAGCCATCGGAGTGACTTGCCAAAAGCTTGGGGAGGCAGAAGCAGCAGCAAAATCCGGAATTTCAGATATTTTGATCACAAATCAGATTGTCGGGCAACGAAAAATAGACCGCCTTGTAAAGTTAGCAAAAGGGGCCGATGTCAAAGTCCTTGTGGACAGCCATCAAAACGTAATTGAGCTGAACCAAGCCGCTCGCGAAAAAGGAATCAAGCTGGGAGTTCTGGTAGAAGTAGACGTTGGAATGGGGCGATGTGGAGTCCAACCCGGTGAACAGACGCTTCAACTGGTGGGATTCGTCCACAATCAGAAATCGTTGAAATTCATGGGGTTGGAAGGATACGAGGGTCATGCTTGTATGATTCCAAGCCTCAAGGAGAGAGAGGCGCGCACCCTTGAAGCCATGAAGCTGTTGGTGGATACAAAGGAGCTGGTCGAGGCAGCTGGTTTTGAGGTCGAGATAGTAACCGGAGGAAGCACGGGAACCTACATGATTACCGGTAGATACCCAGGCGTTACAGAGATTGAGGCTGGGTCCTACGCCACTATGGACAAGAAATACGCCAGTGTGGAGGGGGTGGATTTTGAGCCCGCTCTGACAATCCAGGTGACGGTGATAAGCCGTCCAAAAGAGGGGGTCGCGATCATCGACGCAGGCCTGAAGGCGATGAGTGCCGATTTTGGGACTCCAGAAGTCATCTCGTGCGAAGGAGCGGTATTGGATGAACATCTTTCTGAAGAACACGGGAAGCTTTTGCTCACCGACGATGCGAATAGCCTTCACGTAGGTGATAAGGTAGAGTTAATCCCAACCCACGGGTGCACGACGATCAATCTACACGATAATTTCTACGTAATACGAGATGATGCAGTAGAAGCAGTCTGGCCGATAAGTACGCGGGGCAAATTCACCTAGTCCAGGTCCTTTGAAGCACTATTTGCAGCATTCCATGTGCTTGCGCCACTGCGTGTGTGAGATTGCCACGTTCAAAAGAGGGGCGTTACCGAGCCTGCCCTAAACCTCCCAACTCTCAAGCCAGTTCTTAAGATGCATTGTGCTAGGGGAAACCAGCATGTCAGTACCAAAAAGATCTCTCTTCGTGTATCTGGCTCACGCAAATCAGCAGGAGATAGAAATCGCTAGACAATGCCTAGTTCGGCTTAACGTCTTTGCAGCTCGTCGTAGATCGCGGTTAGGGGAATATCGTGGAAACCGAGAAGCACGAGCACGTGATAGAACAGGTCGGCAACTTCGTAGACGACTTGCTCTTTGTCGTCTTCCATCGAGGCGATGAGGACCTCCGAGGCCTCTTCGCTGACTTTCTTGAGGATCTTCTCTTGCCCGGCAGAGAAGAGACTACAGGTGTAGGAGCCTTCCTGTGGATTGCGTTTCCGATCCATAATCACGTCGTGGACTCTCTGCAGAATGGTTGTCCTGCGTTCTTCCCAAAGAGGATTCCCAGTAGGCGCTTCGGCAAGCTGATCACCTTGGAGCTTGCGATAGAAACAGCTTCTCTCCCCGGTGTGGCAGGCGACACCCTTTTGGTCCACCTTGAGAAGAAGCACATCCCCGTCGCAATCCAGGCGGATCTCCTTGACCGTCTGCTCGTGACCGGAGGTCTCGCCTTTGCGCCACAGCGTCTGGCGCGAACGGCTCCAAAAGTGAGACACCCCCGTCTCGAGCGTCTTCTCAAGCGCTTCCCGGTTCATGTAGGCGAGCATTAGGACCTCGCCACTCCCAACATCCTGGATAATTGCGGGAATGAGTCCGTCACTTCCAAAAGCGATCTTTTTAAGAAGTCCCATTACGTGATCCTCTCCAGTAACCGACTCATGTTTTCTAAAACCCTTCCTAGCT
>Ga0307379_10005379_pt1 | contig 17881 bp, 11 predicted proteins | sample UN2MG_FD_202237 | JGI IMG/M metagenome (GOLD analysis project Ga0307379, IMG submission 202237) | Soil microbial communities from Risofladan, Vaasa, Finland - UN-2 | ecosystem: Environmental > Terrestrial > Soil > Coastal area > Acid sulfate soil | place: Finland: Risofladan, Vaasa | collected... | reverse complement strand
GTTAATTGGGACCTCACCCCGCAACAAGCGAACAAGCCGGCCGCGCGTGGCGGGGTGAGGAGGGGAAGATATTCTTCCGCACCAGGATGCCCGCTCATGCCCCCGGCCGCGGAGGCGCACGACCTGACATCGGGAAACCCGCTCCGGAGGCGTAGCACGCGTCCGGGCGCGGCCCACGACGCGACGGCTGCGTGCGGCCTTCCAACCCGTGGGGATGGCCCACCCTCTTCTCAAGCGGTCGCCCATCGGCTGTATTGCCGGATACAGGTCGACTCCGGCTGACGACTGGCGAGACGCCCGTGCCACGCGCCGTCGAGCTTAGCATCGGCCGAAGAATAAGTTCCGCATTTACGGAGTAGTAGGCACACGCCGTGTGCCGTAACGAGCGGACGGCACGCGGCGTGTGCCTGCTACTGAAGTCGGGAGGCAATTCATCGGGCGATCCCAAGGAGAATCGAAACGCACATCCGCGGCATCGGAAGGGCATATCGGGTTTGTGCGTATGGTCATTTCCCTCCGGACGCCCGGCCGGCTACCGAGGCGGCCCCGGCGGCGGGGGGATGATACCAGAGCGAACGCCAGTAGGCCTTGTCCGTCTCGTACGGGTCGATGGGGTCTTTGGCCACGTCGAAGCTTTCGGGCAGGATGCCGAAGCGCTTCATCCAGCGGACGTAGTGCTCGTTGGGGCGATAGCCCGGCATGCCGTGCCGTCCGGCCTTCTCCTGGCGCGTTTTGGCCGCCCGGACGGCCTGGAGGATGGCCTGGTAGTCGGGATCTTCGGCGTCGCGAAATACGGCGATGGGCTGACCGTCCTCGGCCTTGCACCATCCGTACCCGCCCGCCTCTTGGGCCAGGGGAGCCAGAAGAATCATCGATTTCTCCGGATACGAGAGGTTGTACAGGTTCCAGCAGTACCGGGGAAGGTTGAGCATTTCCGGTGGCTTGCCGTCCTTGGACCGCCCGTCTCCGCCTAGCTCCTCTTCCTTGGTGACCCGCGTGCCCAAATGGGCGACCGAGCCGTGGCACGTGAGGCAACGTTTCTCGACGATCGGGCCGACGGGCTTTCCGAGCGCGACCTTCGACAAGTTCAGGGACTCTGCCACTGCGTTCTCCACGCGGTTCTGCACCGCGTACGTCCCCATGAAAACCGCGCTCGATTCGACCCACAGGCGCACCAGGTCGTGCTCCCGCTCCGTCAGCTTCGCGTCGTAATGGCTGCCGTCGATGATCTTCATCAGCGGGCTGGCACCGGTGCCGAACCCCCATGGCGGATTGTTGCCGTTCTCCTCCCAGTTGCGAACGTCGCTGATCTGCTCGTACGCGAATAGCGCGTAGTAGCTCTGCGTGAACCACTCATTGTGGTCGCCCGTGAGCACCACGTGTCCCGACGGCTCCTCCGCGCTGTGGCAGGAGACGCAGTGCCGGTCCCATACCGGCTGGACGTCGCGCGGATAGTCGATCACCTCGGGCACGCCGGGAATCGGCTCGATCCGGCTCGCGGGGCGTTCGAGCGCCATCAGACCGCCGCTGGCGGCCGGGAGGCTGGTGGTGCCCGTGCGGGGCTCGTGGCAGCCGACGCACCCTTGGGCTTCGCCGGGCATCAGCATCGTGAAGCTCTGCATCCGTTTCACGGCCAGCCCCTTTTCGTCGAGCGCTACGAAATAGATGGCTCGCAAGGACGGAACCTCAAACGAGGCGGACCCGTCGGCCTCCACCGGAACGCTCCCCAAAATCCGGCGGAGGGTGAACGTCCCTCCCATGCTGAACGCGCCGGGCAGGCCGTGTAAGCTGGCCGGCTTGGGCAGGTCCTCGAGCACCAGAAGACTCTTGATGTCGCCGCGCTTGACCCCTTTCATGTTGCGCCCGTAGTAGACGTCGGACAAGACGAGTTGCCCCGTGGTCTTCTGGAGATCGGAACGGGAGGGGACCACCGGCTCGCGCGGTCGCGGGCAGATCACCCGCGGATCGTGAACCATCTTCTCCGCCCGGTGAATCTCCTCGGTCTCTCCATCCCCGCCGAGGATCAGCAGGCTCTTGTCGCTCGCCACGAGAAAGCAGTCCTCCGACAGCGGGTAGGGGTCTCGGAACCCTTCTCTCCCATGCCCCAAGCCAATGGTCCACACCAAATCGGGCACCGTGGGGCTAATCTGTTTGGCCGCGGACCAATCGTCCGGCCCGGCTGCGAGATCGACGACCATCACGTTCCCGGCGTTCTCGCGTTGGCCGAGTGCCGGCGAGAAGACCGACACGACTTGGTTCGTGCCGGGGATCGGCAGGGCGTCGCACTTCGCGAAGAACTGCGGGTACGGCCGCCCCATCCCGCCGAAAAGGACCATCTGTCCGGTGCCGTCGGGGTTCATGACCCACAGATCGCGGAATTTCTCGGCGGCACGGTCCAAGTATTCCCACCGCGTGTAGACCACCCGGCCGTCCGGCAGCACCGCCGGGCGGTCGTCGAGGAGAGTGCTCGCGGAAAGGCACAGCATGTTGCCGCCGTCCGCGTCCATCCGGTAGAGTATCGCCACCTGCACGCGATTGCAGGCTATGAACCGGCTGCCCCGGCTCGATGCGAAAACAATGCCGCCGTCAGGCAGGTAGGCCGGATCGACGTCGTCCCAATCTCCGAAGGTCAATTGCCTGAACCCGCTTCCGTCGGTGTTGATTTCGCAGAGATGGTAGTGATGGGTGCCGCCCTTGCGGTACGAGAAGAGGATTTTGCCGCCGTCGTAATGCACGCGCGGGTCGCGGACTCCGCCCTGGGGGTCATCCAACAGTACGGCGACCTGCCGGGTGCGGAGGTTGAGCTTGCACAGCCGAGCCCCGTCCGGAGCATGCACGAACTCCTGTTCGTTTGAATACACGCCAAAAGTCGCGTAGCATTGCCCGGCCGAACACAGCTCGCGGACGGCGAACACGATCTCCTCGGCGCCGCCCATCGCCCGGAGGGCCTTTTCCACGAGGGCTGGTCCTCCGGCGGGTGAGAGTGGGTGCCCGGCCGGCGCCGCCTTGGGCTTGGCCGCCTCTTCGGCCGAGGCGGCTCCGCCCGGCACGACTGCGATCAACACGAGCCATGCCCAGGCCGCCGAAATCGCTTTGTTCTGCGTCATACGCTGCTCCTCCGCCAATCTACAGTCCCTTGGAGTCGGGCATCCCCGCCACTCAATCCAATAATGTCCAAACGCGCTGTGTGCCGGCATCAGGAACCCCGACGAAGCCCGGGAGTGCGTTTCCGGCAAACCGACGTTGTCAACCGGCGATCGGGAACGTCACCCTTCCGGGCGCGTCCATCTTGCAGTAGTATGGACCCTGGGGCCGTGTGAGACAACACGTGTATTGCGCAATACGGCGATGTTTTGCGTCCCGCCCTAACGTCGGGTGCCGTTGAAGCGAGATGCCGGCCTCTCCGGGCTGGGACCTCCTCTTCGGCGAAGAGATGGACTACTGTTTAGGACCGGCGAATCAATAAGTGTCGTACTCCTCACGCTCCGCGTGAGGCCAAGCGGCACACCCTCACGCGGAGCGTGAGGAGTACATCGGAAAACGCGACAGTAATTGATTCGCCGGTCCTTACTTGGTCTCTCCTCGTCCAAGGCTGGTGTAATGAGTTGCAGGAAGCGTTGCGGGCTCATCGTTTTTGCGAGGGTTGCGAAGTTGTCGATACTCAAGTTGGCTTGGCGCCGGGTGCGCCTGCCTGGCGGTTGGGACGGATGGAGTGTGCCACTGCTTGCTCGCTGCCGCCGAAAGGCCTTTGCGAGGCCGAACACGTGAGCGCGGCAGCGAGCAAGCAGTGTCGGGGGGCTCGGCCGAGAGCGGCTTTCTGCCCGGCCATCTTGCACCTCGTGACCGTTTCCACCATCATGCGGTGATGAAGCGGAGAGCCGAGGTGATTCGGAAACGGCGGAAGAGGGTTCAGCACTTCGATGAGCCCGGCGATGCTCACTTTCTGACTTTCTCCTGCTACCGCCGCATGGCCCTGCTGAGCAAGGACCGGACCCGATGGTGGCTCGTGGCGGCCGTCGAAGACGCACGAACCAAGCACCGGTTCGACCTGTGGGCTTGGGTGGTTATGCCGGAGCACGTCCATCTGTTGATCTGGCCCGGGCACGTGGCCTACAAGACCGACAAGGTCCTGGCCGACATCAAGCGTCCCGTCGGCCGGAAGGCCGTCCGATGGCTTGAGGCCAACTGCCCGGCGTTTCTGGAGCGGTTGACCGTGCGCAACCGCAACCGGACGTACCGCCGGTTCTGGCAGGCCGGGCCCGGCCAGGACCGGAACGTCTACGACGTGGCCACGGCCCACCAGATCGTCGAGTACATCCACAACAACCCCGTGAGGCGCGGGCTGGTGGCAAAGCCCGAGGATTGGCGATGGTCGAGCGCCGCCGAGTGGGCGGGCAAGGAGGCGACGATTCTCAAGATCGACCGAACCCGTCCACGGCTGCGGGGTCCCCAGTGAAGAGGAATCATGCGGTCCCCGCCGAGCCGGCACTGCTTGATTGCTGCCGGAATGACGTTTCTCTTCTTCGCCGAGAGCACTTGGCCGGCAGCAGTCAAGCAGTGGCACACCGTGATGACGGCTCGCGGATCAGGGGCACCCGCGCGATCCATTGCAGTGCTTGCACGTCCGCGGCACCTCTGATAGTCTCGATATCGTCCCCAAAGCCCGCGGACTGCGGTTCGTCGGACTGAGCCTACCCTTGCTCCCCAGATGCCAACCGGCGTGTTCCTCGGACGATTTCCCTTCCAGAGAAACCGGAGAGAAACCATGCGCAGCACATCGTTCTCGATCGCGGTACTGGCCTTGGTCCTCGGTGCCCGTGGCTCGGGCGCGGAGATCGCGCTGGAGAACGCCCGGTTTCGGACCGCCTTGGGCGACGACGCCGTCTGGCGGTCGCTCGCGGACAAGGCGACCGGCGCGGACTACTGCGCCGCGGACAAGCGGATCTCGTTTGCCGCCGTGCGCGTGGACGGCAAGACGCGGAACGCCAGTGGGGCGTCGCTGGACGGCGACCGCCTGACCATCGCCTTTGCCGACTGCGACACGCAGCTTGTGTACGCCGTGAGCACGACCGACGACTGGATCGCCTTCAAGCTAGCCGAGGTGACGGGCACGCGCCCAAGCCACGTGACCGTGCTCCGCGTCGGCGTGACGATCACCGAGCGGGGCGGCTCGCGGTTGAACGCCGCCTGGAACGAGCGGTACGCGATCTGTCTCCGCGGCATCAACCTCCAGACGCAAGGCTCCCAAAGCCGATCGAGCGACTACCGGCTCTTGCAGGCCACCACGCAGGATTTCCCCGGCCCGAAGCTGGAAGGTGCCGGCGCCGCGCTGGTCTGCGCGCCGACGGCCGAGCTGCGGCCGATCCTACGCCGGCTCTCTGAGGCGTACGACCTAGCGCGCAATGAGGGCGACGGTGTGCCGTCCAAAGATCTCCCGATCGCCCGGCAGTCGTACTGGTTCCTGGGCTTCGGCGAGAGCGAGGTCGACCAGGTGATCGAGTGCTGCCGCCGCAGCGGCTTCCGCCAGGTGATGATGGACTCCGGCTCCTGGTGCAAGAGCGTGGGCCACTTCACCTTCAACGAACGCCGCTACCCGGACGGCATCGAGAGCCTCCGCCGCACGGTGGCCAAGCTGCACGAGCACGGGATCCTGGTCGGGATGCACACGTTCGCGTCGAAGATTTCGAAGACCGACGCGTACGTGACGCCGGTGCCCAACCGCGGCTTCTGGGTCGAGATGACGGCCACGCTCGCGGCCGACGTGGACGCCGAGGCGAAGTCGATCCGCACGGGCGACGACTTGAGCCAATGGCCGGGCAGCCCCGTGTCGAAGCGGAAGGTCTGGGAAGGGCACGTGTCAAAACACCAGGAGGTGATCCTCGACGACGAGATCGTCCGCTTCGAGTCGATCGGGCCGGAGGGGGAGTGGAACACGTTTCTCGGATGCGAGCGCGGCGCCTGGGGGACGAAGGCGGCCGCTCACACGGCGGGGACCGACTGCCGCCACTACGGCGTGGACGGGTGCATCAACGGGTACATCATCGACCAGGAGTCGCCGCTCTTCGAGGAGACCACCTCCCGGCTCGCCCACGTGTTCAACGACTGCGACTTCGACATGGTCTACTTCGACGGCAGCGAAGACGTGGACCGCCGCCGCTACCACTACTTCAGCGCGAACGCCCACGCCGTGCCCATGCGGAAGTTCACCAAGCGCCCGGTGATCCACCAGGGCGGCGGCTTCACGCACGGATTGTGGCACTCGTACACGCGAGACTCCACCGTCGACCAGTACCCGGGCACGTACCTGGCGTACATCAACGCGGGCGGCACGATCCGGGACTGGCCGACCTGCAAGGACCACATCGACCGCTCGGTGCGCGGGGTGATCGCCTGCGAGGACGACATGACGCCCGGCGAGCTGGGCTGGTTCGGCATCGGGCCCAAGAGCGGCAACTACGACGGGCTCCAGTTCGACGAGATCGAATACCTGACGTGCAAATCGATGGGTTATAACGCCCCGATCTCGCTCCAGACGAGCTTCTCCCGGATGGAAGCCCATCCGCTCACGCCCGACGTCCTGGAAATCGTCCGTATCTACGAGGCGACGCGCCTGGCCGGCAAGGTGCCCGAGGCAACGTGCGAGCGGCTCAAAGAGCAGGGCAAGGATTTCGTGATGGTGCCCGCCTCGCTGACGGCGGAGGGTGAGCCGCCGGTGTTTGTCGAGGTGGAGGAGTTGGCCGAAGTGGCCGGCACGCACGACGTGCGGTCGTTCATCGGGGCCTGGGGGAACGGCGCCATCGCCACGCTTTGGCACTACCTGGGCAAGGAAGGCAAGTTGCTTCTCGATGTGGCCGACGTGGACGTGTACGACGTGAAGGGGGAGCCGGTCGCGATCGAGAAGGTTGGCGGGAAGGTCGCCGTGCCGGTCGATCATCGCCGGCTGCTGGTCCGTTTTGCGGGCACGTCGCCCGACGCGGTCCGCGGGCTTCTGGCGGGGGCCACGCTGGAGATTCGCAAGCCGGTGGTCCTCTGGATCCAGGCGGAGGATTACCGGGAGTGCGTGGGCACGATGACCAAGGGCTCGGCGGCCGGCGTCGAAGAGCCGGAGGCGCTGGGCGACGTGGTCCTGTGCCCGGGGCAAATGGACCGCACGGGCAAGACGCCCTGCTACTGCGAGTATCGGGTGCAGATTTCCCGCAAGGCCCGGTGGACGCTGTGGGGGCGGGTCCGCTATCCGACCGGGGGCGACATGTCGTTCGGGCTGGTGCGGCCCGACGAGGAGGTGACGCTCTCCGGCAAGCAAGTGATGGGCAACTGCGGGGTGAACGAGAAGCAGTGGCACTGGACCGGTCGGGGCGGCGGCGTCTCGACGGTCCCGCCCGGCTCGCCGATCACGTTCAACCTCGAGCCGGGCGATTTCATCTTCCGCATCTACCCTCGCGAGGGGAGCGGCACCAAAGAAGGCAACCCGCGGCTCGACTGCCTCTGCCTGGCCGAAGATTCGGAGTACCGCCCGACGGATGCCGACGCGAAGGCGGCACTCGGGGAACGGAAGTGAGCCGGCCAGATGCCAACGCCCCATTCCCCACCGGCCTCGTGCCGGTGGGAGGAGGTTTGACGACTACCCGACGGCCCACGCCAGCCTACTGCCCGCCCTCGTCCGCCGCGCGGCTGGCGACCCGCGGTGGATGGTCGAAGTCGTGCTGGGAGAGCTCGGCGGCCTTCTCGGCGACGCGCTGGGCCACCTGGGCGAACTGCTGGCGAACGTGCGGCTGCACCTGGGTCAGCTTGTCGGCCAGATGCTGCATCCCGCCACCGCTGCTCTCGGCGGTCCGCGAGAGGCTGCCGAGAAAGTCGGCCGTGTAGCTGAAGTTGATGTCGGCCACTCTGCCGACCAAGGGCTGAAAGGTCTTGGTCAGGATCTCGAGGCCGAGGTGCTCGACGCGCATGAAGGCGTCCAACCGGCTGGTGACGTAGTAGCGGCCGTCCGGCTCGCGCACGTAACCGCTCTGGAGGATCAACAGGCCGCGTCCCTTCACGGGCCTGGTAAACAGCGCCCCGTCGTAAGACCCCTCGGTGTAGATCACCTGCGTATCGTGGTCGGAGTACAAGTACTCGACGGAGCCCGTGGTGCCGACGGGGTCGGTCATCCAGAACGTGGCCGGGCCGGTCTGCTGCATCGTCACCTTGGTCACGCCCGCGACCTGCCAGATGTTGACGATCACGTCGGGATGCTGGACCAGGAACAGGTACAGCTCCGGATCGCACCGGGTGACCCGAATCGGCATCCGGCGGAAGAAGCTCACGTCCTGGAGCACCGAGGCGACTTTCGCCCGGGCTTCGGGATCGAGCCTGTCGAAGGGGATCGACCTTTGGGCATCTTCGCGGGCGGCGCGACTGGTCGTGGCCTGATTGGGGTTGCTGCGTCTTAGCGCAGGGAAGGGTTCGGCCAGCAGGGGCAACGGCCGGACGAGCGCTACGGCCAGCGCCAAGAGGGGCACGAGCAGCGTGGCGTGGCATCCGGGCCGGTGGTTGCTGGATCTGGATCGCGAGCCTGCGCGCGGATTTCGCTCGTGCACCGCTGCCATGTATCCCCCCTGGATGTGTGGTGGTACGATGCATCCGGAGCAGCCCCGGGCCGCAGTGATGCTCCGGGCGGTGACTGTACCGGTGCTTCTGATTATTCGGCTTGCGCCGGTCCGGCGGGTCAATCAAAGTTCCTGCTGACGGGAGAGTCCACGAAGTTTGAGTGTTTTAGGAAGTTTAGGAATTTTCGGAGGTGGCTCATCGCGCGTACTCGTGGCCTGATCGTGGAGATCCGCCGAAATCCCGCCCTTTCGGGCCGCCCACTGCTCTTGTTGCCCACGGGGCAATCGCGGAGAATGCCCCGCCCCCGATCATCCAAGTCGTTAGCGCGACCCCGGATCGGGCCTCATCTCGCAGCAGGTGCGAGGCACGGAAGCATGAAGGGACGACGGACACTGCGGCTCACGTTGGGCATCACGGCCGGGCTGGTCGTTCTGGCGGTGGCGGGGTGGAGCCTGTACCCCCGGTTTCTCGCGGCCTACTGGGGAAACCGGCTCCAGACCGTCCCCGACGAGCGGGCCGCCGTGCTCCTGGAGGGCGTGGCCCGGCTGGGGGAGCCGGGGATTCCGGTGCTCGTCGATGCGCTCGGCTCCGAGCGAGAGAGCGTCGCCGCGGCCGGGAAACGGGTGGTGTACAAGGAGCTCGAGCGTTGGGGGACGCTTCGTGCCCGAGAGTATTCGCCCAAGTTGGCCATCCTGGCCAAGGCGCTGGCCGATCGGGTCGCGCGGTTCGGTCCGACCGCCCGGGAGGACGCCGCCGACCTGGCATCGCAAATCCTCCGGCTGTGGGCGCTGGACGACGAGGTGGTCGAGCCCGCGGAGGTGATCGCGAGCTGCGAGAAGGTGCTTCGGGCGGCGGGAGCGGAACGATCGCTGTTGGCCGAGAGAAGCCGTCCGGACGGTCCGGGCGATTCGAGACCGGGACTGCGGACGGCGGGCGATCGGGGGCCGGAAGTCGGTGCCCTGCTTCAAGACCTTGTCGCGCTCCCCGGCGGCGGGCTGCCCATCGACGCGCTTGCCTCGCCCGGGGTTACGCCCGATCGGTCCGACGCTCCACGCCTCGCCGAGTCCCCTCCGGCCGAGCCGCGACGCCTGGACCCTCGCGGCGCGTCCAGCCCACTCCGGCAGCCGTTGCGTCCCATCTCGGAGCCGGACGGTCTATTGGCGATCCCGGACCGCGCGGCCCGCAGGTCCGACGACACCGAGGGGACGGATCAGCCGGAGGTCAGGCCCTTGGCGTTTCTCAACGGGGTGCCGGTTCCGGCGGATGACCGGGCGGGCGGGCGTGGTGCTTTGAGGCGGTTGGCCGGGCTCGAGACCGTCGACCTGATGCGGCGGTTGCAGTCTCCGCGGGATGAGACGGTGGCGGAAGCCCAGGCCGAGCTGGTGCGGCGCGGCTTCACCGAGAGGCATCTTGCCCTGGCCCGGCGGTTGTTCGACCCGGACCCCGAGGTGCGCGTACGATTGGCCCGGTTGCTGATGGATCTACCCGACGTCAGCGCGGCGCCGTGGCTGTTGCAGCTTGCGCGCGACGAGAGCGCGGAGGTGCGGCTGTCGGCGATCTCGCTTCTGGCGACGACGGGCGATCCGGCGCTCACCGAAGCGATCGAGGCAATCGCCCGGGAAGATCCCGACCCGCGCGTACAAGATCAAGCGGAGCGGATCGCGCAGCGGCGCCGCACGGCGAGATACTGACCGCTACTCGCCCGATTCCTTCTCGGCCCGTGGGTGGCACGGGCATCTTGCCCGTGCTTTCGTGGGCGCACTGGCGAGACGCCAGTGGCACCCAACTCACAAGGGGAGGATTGACGGACCACCAGGCCTACTCGCCCGATTCCTTCTCGGCCGGCTCTTCGAGCGGGGTTGGGGGCGCATCTCCGGCCCCGGCCGAGACTTCGGCCTTCTCGGGCGGCTCTTCGAACAGGGGCTTGGCCTCCCGGAGGTTATCGCCCATGGGAACCAGCCACCGCTTGCCGTCGAACTCGATCTCGGCGTCGCGCCGGTTGATGTGGATCACTTTGGCGGAGACGTCGCCGACTTCGAAGGTCTCTCCCTCGCGAAGCGTGTACTTCGTGCCGGTGGTCCGGGCGATCAGCCACACCTCCGGCTCGTCGCTGAGTCCCTTGACGATCCCCGTCAGGTAGGCGAACTTGCAGGGGTCGAACTTGGGGGGCTCGGGCTCGGGGCGTTCCTCCCTGACGGGAGCGGGCGGCTTGTAGGCGGCGAAGACGTTTCGCTTGGCGATCGCCTCGCGGTAAACGTCCAGCTCGGAGGCCGCCAGGCGCGGGGAGGACGCGTCGGCGTCGGGCGCTTTGGTTCGCAGGTGGAGCCGATTGCCGTCGAGCTTGGCGACCACTCCGCTCTTGGCCGTTTGGGCGTTGATCGCCTCGAGGACCTCCTCCAGGGACTCGGTCCCCTTGAAGCTGAGCTCGACGGCCTTCTTGCCCCCCGCGAGCTTGAGCTTGGCGGCGTCGGCGAGCTTTTCGTCGTTGCCGGTGTAGACCAGCTCGGTTTTCAGGTCGGGGGTCAAGCCGGTGACCGTGGCGAAGCTGCCTTCGACGGCGTCGACGGTCGGGGTCTCGGCGCCGGGCAGGCACAGCGCCTCCAGGCCCAACCGGACGTTGAGGTCGCTCGATCTCTCGATCGGCTCGATCGTCAGGCTGTGGATCTGGTGGAGATGGTCCACCGAGTAGAACTTGTAGAGGAATTCGGTCAGCTCGTCGAGCGACGCCTCGGCCTTGACGGTGAACCGGAGCACCCGGTAGGCGCCCCCTTCGCCCTGCTTCCGGCCGTCGCCCGCCGCGTCGACCTTCGGGTCGCTGAACCCGACTTCATCGGCGAGCTTGAACAACCAGTTGTAGTAGAGCGAGCGGGCCAGCTTGGGATCGGCAGGCAAGGAGCGGCGGTCGAGCTCGTCGAGGCGGGCCTGGGCCTTCACGCTCCTGGCGACGCGGTCCTCCTTCTGTTCGACCTCCTTCTGGAGGTTAGCGCGCTCGGCGCGGAGCCGGTTGAGAGGTCCCCGCCAGGCCGAGAAGAGGAACTTGCCCGCCACCAGGGCAATCAGCACGGTGGTGACCACGGCCAGGTTTCTTTCTCGCTTGTTGAGGGCCATCATTTCTCCTCCGAACCGAGCAACAACGAGTTTTTGAACTGTACCGGATACGGACTTTTCGACTCGTCTCGCCTCTTCGTGTCGGCGTACAGCCGGTGCGACGCGTCCTGGAGTCGGCGATCGAGCCTGGTCGTGGCCTCGGGGCTCTTCGCCTGGCCGTCCACGACGATCTCCCCCCTGCCCGAAACGACGCTCAGCGTCAATTGGGTGATCATGGCGTCCTCGGCCTCGGGGAGGTTGTCCGACAGCCAGCGCAGCTCGTCCAGCCAGACGACGTCGCGGTCCCTCCACGCTTCGATCGCGTCGACCGCCTCGTTGACCTTGGTGGCCCGCTCGACCCGAGCGTCCAGGTCCTTCGACTTGCCCGTCAACTCCGCGACGTCGGCCTCAAGCCACCTGCCCTGGAGCCAGCCATAGCCCAGCAGCAGGAGCACGACCAGTGCGGCCGCCAGGCCGGCCGCCGTGAAGGTGTTGCGTCGACTGGGGGGCTCGGGGCGGCGGCGGGGATTGGCGAAATCGAGCGCGTGAGGCGTTCCCTCCAGCTCGTCGCGAAGCATTCCCAGAAGCGGCGCGAACCGGTTCGGGCGATCGGGCAGTGCCCGGCGGAGGTCGCCCTCGAGGCGCAGCCCCTCGAACGGGTCGAACAGCTCCAACGGCACGGGAAGCTGCTCTCGGAGCGACTCGGCCAGCGCGGTATGCTCGGGCCCCGCCCCGCAGAGCACGATCGAATCGACCTCCCGCACGCCGAGCTGGTTCTGAGAGGCCATGATCGTGCGGCGGGTTTCCGAAGCGAGCACTTCCGCCGCGGCGGGCGAGGTGAGCGGGTCGCCGCGGAGTCGCGCACGCCGCAGAAACACGGTCCGATCGCCGATCATCACCGTCAAGTCGGCCTCGTCGACCAACAGATCGACCACGAGACGGACCTGTCCGGGCTCGGCCGGGCGCTGGCGAGCCACCAGCGACGCCGCGGCGCACGGCCGAAGCACCATCCGCGCCGGCTTCAGCCCGGCCGACCGGCAAATCGCGCGGACCGCGTCGACCCGTTCCGCGCTGATGGCGGCGGCCAGCACGTTGCGGGGCTGCGCCGGATCTTCATCGAGCGAGAGGAAGTCGAGCGGCCAATCCTCCCCCAACGCGTTGAACTCCCGCATCGCCTGAAAACGGACCAGCTCCGGCAACTCGTCGTCGGGGGCGGGGGGCAGGGAAAGACGCCGCAGCTCGACGGCGCTGCGTCCGACCGCCACCAGCGCGGGCATGCGGCCGAGATGCCGGGCGGCCAGGGCGGCGGCGATCCGCTCGCCGACGTCGACCTCCGGGGCCTCCGCGTCGGATGGCCCACTCCGGAGGTCCACCACGAAGGCGTGCTCGAACGCGACTCGGCCGCCACGCGACGTGGCCACCGCCACGCGCGCCTCGTCGTCGTTCCATTCCAGGGCTAGCAGTCGGGGCATGGGATACCGCGGGGGTTAGAGCGCTAACTGACCTATATCCGAATACGGTTTGCGGATTCTGCGAGTTCTGGCGAACGGCGTGAATGGTCAGGACCAAGTGGGGCACGATTCCATCGTGCCTGGCACGTTGGAAACGTGCCCCACGGCCATATCGCGACAGTTGTTCTTTCCGCGATCCTTAGGTGCCGGGCAAATCGACGCCGGGCCGTTCGCAGGCGAGGGGCCGTATGCCTTGGCACGGAGCTGTCCGACGATCTTCCCCTATACTCAGCCTAATCGGTGGCCTTGGTGGAATCTACTACCAATCGGGGGCCTGGACGCCCAGCGTTTCCGGGGGGTAGCCGGGGCCCAGGTGGCTCAAGTCTCTCCAGAAGACGACCCGGGCGGGGCTTTGGGAGGCGTCGAGCAGGACTTCGATCCGCGCCGTGGGGCCTTCCTCGTCGAAATAGCCGACCACCTGGGCCCGGTACACGCTCCCGCCCGCGGTGACCAGCGGCATCAGCAGCTTCATTTGCTCCAGCGTGACGACCCCCTCGCAGAGGAGCCAGGTTTCGTGCCGGTGGTACGACTCGGCGGCGGCGGGGTCCGGTTGGCGACGGCTGATGATCTCGTCGACGACCTCGCTGGTGAGGCCGGGGATGCCGGCGAGGATCGTCTCGGGGGCCTGATTGATGTTGATCCGCGCCGGAATGCGCTCCGATTTGGTGGCCGTCAGGTAGTCCATCAGGGTCGGCAGGTAGGTGAGGTAGCTCGCCAGGTCATCGGCGAAGGGGCTTTCGAGGATCTTCGACTCCTCGCCTTCCTGGCCCTGGCTCCCTCCTTGGCCTTGCGAGCCCCCCTGGTTCCCGCCCTGATTCTGCGATTGCCCTCCTTCCCCGCTTTGTCCTTGGCTCTCTCCTTCCGTCTCTTGGGTCACTTCGACTTTCGTGCCGATGAGATCGAGGATCGTCGTCAGCTTGTAGTCACCCGACTGCGAAAGATCGAGATCGTCGACGGTGTAGCTTGTTTCGCCCTCGTCGTCGGTGTCGCTCGGTCCGTACCGCCGCAAGGCGACGATGAACGTCGCCCACTGCTCGTCGAGGACCTCGGCCAGCTCGTCGTGGAGCGTTTCCAGGTCGTCCTGGTTGACGTAGATCTTGGGCTCCCCGTCGGGCCGGACGTTGGATTCCAGGCTGTAGAGCGTCAGGTAGGCGGCCCAGCCGCGGGTGAGGGAGCCGTCGGAATTGTCGATCCCGGAGACCTCCGACGGGTCCGGCTCGGTCGAGTCGGCCTGCCCGTTGCGGTTCGCGTCGACGCCGAACAGAAGCCACGGGGTCACGTCGCGGACCAGCAGCAGCTCCTCGACCGTTTCCAGCGGCCCGTTCTTGGGGGCGTAGGGCGGATCGAGCGAGGAGTAGTAATCGACCTCGGCGCCGTACTCGCGGGTCTCGTCGTCCGAGTCGATCCAGTCGAGGATCGCGTCGGCGACGTCTTCGGTCATGCCGGGCAGCGCCATGAGGATCTGCCGGCCGCCGTTCTCGACGCCCGCCTGCTGGGCGTACTTGTCCAACAGCAGGATCGCGTTCAGATTCAGTCGCGTCGATTCGTCTTCCAGGCCGTAGCGGACGCCGGTGCAGCTTCCGTCTTCGATCAGGGGAGCCACGAAGGTGAACCGTCCGCGGGCGCGGGCGAGCTCGTCGTCGATCACCAGGACGCTGCGGAATCGGTCCGGATTGTCGTACGAGCCGCCGGCCTCGTCCCGGGACTCTTCATCTTGGCCCAAGAACAGCCGCGCCATCTCCACGCCCGATTCGGCCAGCGCCTGGGCCTGGGCTTGCCGGCCGGAGAGGTTCGCCGCCTCGTGCTCCACGAGCATCAGCTCCGAGAAGGTCAGCGCCCCGAGGCTCAACACGGCGATCACCACCAGGACGAGGATCAGGATCATGCCGCGGCGGGAGCGGCGAGTCTCGGCCGTCATCTCGTTGCCAGGCTCCGCCTGGCAGCGCAATGCCTCACCCTCGTTCCCAGGCTCCGCCTGGGAACGCAATGCCTGGCAGGCTCTGCCTGCCGTCCCTGTGGCGTCGTCTCGTGGGCGCTCGTCGCGGCGTCGGTTGGTCGCGTCCGAGGCGGAGCCTCGGGGTAGTGCGTTCCCAGGCAGAGCCTGGGAACGAGGGGCGAATCGTCGGATAGGTGGGCGGGTCATCGCGCGGACTCCTCCCCGGCGGAGCCGGACTCGGTCGAGCCGGACTCGGTCGTTTCGGTCGTTTCGCTCGCTTCGCCCGACTCTTCCGTTCCCTCGGACGTTTCGTCACCGGACGACGCGTCGGCGGCCAGCAGGTGGATGATGCGCGAGTAGGTGAGCGACACCTCCTCCCCTTCTTCGTCGACGCTTTGAGTCGTTGCGGTCACCTCACTCGGGTCGCGGATGGGCCGGATCGTGAGCGTAACCTCCACGGCGACGGGCAGGGCGCCGGCCTCGCCGGAATCCCAGGAGTCGACCCACTCGGTGCCGTCCCAGTAGCGAAAGGCGATCGCGGAGACCTCGGGGGCAATCGGCGTGACGTCGGAGTCGTCGTCGATCTGCCCTTGCCCGGAAGCCCACAAGCTTGCGGCCCGATCCAGCTCGCGGCGGACCAATCCACCCGACGGCGTGCCGTCGGCCGCGTAGCCGGTTTCGTCCTCGGATTCCACGACGTAGTAGGTAACCGTCTTCACGTCGCTGATTCGGTCGACCGTGGTCGAGCCTTCGGTCGACGTGTAGAGGGAGTCGAACTGGTCGAGTCGAGGGAGGATTCCCACGTCGACTTGCAGCCGGTCCGACTCGCCGTAGACGCCGGGAGTGGCCTGCGGCGTCGCCGATTCGGCCGAATCCCCCGTCCCCTCCGATTTGGAATCCTCGGCTCCCTCGCTCTCGTCGCTCTTCTCCTCGGCGGACTCCCCCGGTTCGGAGCCACCCGAGTCCGCCCCTTCCTTGGCGCCGCCTTCCGAATCGGCGGCTCCCTCGGTGCTCTCCCCGGCTACCGTTTCCGCGCCCTCGGCGGCTTGGGCGGCGGCCGATTCGAACTCCTTTACCAGCTCCGCCATCTGGAGCGGATCCTTGGTAACGGCGCAGCGCAGGTCGTCGGCAATGCGGCGCAACAGGACCCGGGCGAGCTGGGCTTCTTCCACGTTGCCCCGGCTCCGGTCGACCACGCGCAACTGGAAATCGACGGCCATGCCCACCGCGAGCAACACCAGCGAAGCCAACGTGAGGCTCAACAAGACCTCGATCAGCGTGTAGCCCGGACGAGGACGGCCGATCGGCGCGGTGGACGCAGCGGATCGACCGCTCGCCGCTCGCTTCCCGCCGCCCAGGTTCCTCACCGCGGACTCCATGCTCATGCTCTCTAGAAGGTTTGACTCTGATCCACGACCCAGCGGACCAGCGAGAACTCGACCGGGCGCCTTGTCTCGGGCAGATCCTTGGTCACGGTCACGCGGACTTCCATCAGGCCCTCTTCGGCGGCCGGGTTCACCTCGATCGAGTAAAGCCACTCGGACTCGGCCTGGTCCTCGGTCGGCTCGAAAGGAGCGCTCTCTTGCGCCTCGGCGGCGATCAGCCCGGCGGTGATCTCGGCCATCTTGCTCTGGCACAAGAGCTGCGCCTGGGTCAAGTCGCGGGCCTTTTCCGCCTGGCGCATGCCCAGCCGCGACAACTCGCCCAACGTGGCGATCGCCCCGCACAAGATCGCCAGGGAGAGAATGACTTCCAACAGGGTGAATGCGGCCCGGGCACCTCGGGTGCCGGTTCTGCCGCGTGGGGACTTGGCTCTCATGGCTAGTGGCCCGTCCAAGCTGAATCTACGGGTGCCACGGTTGGCTTGTCCAACCGTGCTTCCGGCACTGCTGGGCAAGCCAGCAGTGGCACCCAGCCTGCAAACTTGAGAGGGACAGACCACTGGCCCGTCAGTCCGTACCGTGTGAGTTGGGTGCCACTGGCGTCTCGCCAGTGCGTCCACGAAAGCACGGGCAGGATGCCCGTGCCACCCACAAGCTAACGGTTGACACACCACTAGAGCTCCTCGGCGGAATAGACCTCTCCGACCGTGATCACGCCCGTCAGGCCCCGCAGCGACAGCTCGACGCAGCGGTCGTACTCGTTTTTGAGAACGACCGTCGCGGTGGAGGCGCTGCCGTCGGGATAGAAGAGGATCGGCTCGGACCAGCCCTGGCCGCCGTCGACCGACGGGGCTTCCTCCAGCGTGAGCGACTCGGCCCGGGCGTCGGTGGCCGTCTCGCCGGAGAGGAAGGTAATTTTTTCGGGCAGACGGGGCTCGGCCCCGAGCATGAAGGCCGGGTCGGTCTCATAGTCGCTTGCGCCGGCGAGTCCGTCGGCCGACTGGGCGCCCGCCACCGACTCCGGGCCGGCGTACGTCTGGATCGAGTAGCGGTCGCCTTCGATCGAGTAGCGGAAGACGAGGGTCTCGCCGGTCGACATCGCTCGGATCCGTGCCCGGCCCCACACCACGCGGACCAGGTCGGCCGATTTGCGGAGCCGCTGGTTGGACAAGGGGCGCTCCAGCGACGGCCACGCGATCGACGCGATGGCCACCAGCAAACAGAGCACCAAGAGGACCTCCACGAGCGTGACCGCGTGCCGGGGACGACGAGATGGCGACGGGCGGACGGCGATCACGGCAGGCTACTCCTCGACCATCCAGTTACCGATGTCGTCCTCGGTTCCATCCTGACCGTCGGGGCCGAACGACCAGATG
>Ga0307379_10005378_pt1 | contig 17888 bp, 23 predicted proteins | sample UN2MG_FD_202237 | JGI IMG/M metagenome (GOLD analysis project Ga0307379, IMG submission 202237) | Soil microbial communities from Risofladan, Vaasa, Finland - UN-2 | ecosystem: Environmental > Terrestrial > Soil > Coastal area > Acid sulfate soil | place: Finland: Risofladan, Vaasa | collected... | reverse complement strand
TTGGACCATGAGAGACAGGAACATCATGGAAGCGTGACTGCCTTGGGCAACTTCTTTGCCTCGGCGCATTTTTAGATCCCTTCGGATCACGATCACCTGCTTTACGTTCATGATTTACGATCCTTTCGGGGGTCAGCCCAGGGCAAAAAAGCCGACATTGACCTACAGCATGCGGTACTTCCCCTCCCACAAACGAAGCCCATACAGATCATCGACTGAGCGCCCCTGAATGACATCTCGGCCCATTTGTTCCAACGGGGATCCCAACAAAACCTGCCTCCGAGTTCATTCAGGCTTCGCAAGAAATAGTCATGTGATTGTCTCATGCAGGGCTCCTTAGAGAGAGGGTGGCCAAAGGCTTCCTCCCTGCCGGCTCGAACCCTCCCGTCGAGGGCGGGCTAAAAGATGGTTGTCCCGGGAGGAATCGAACCTCCGCCTCTCGGTTCAGAGCCGAGCGAGTCTACCACTACACCACGGGACAATATAATTGTTATGGAACAACTGGTCACCCCGCATGGGCTCATTCTGGGGGCAGCACACGGGTTTTAACGAATACTATCAAAGCTCGTCCGTATGTTCGTCGTGGGTTTCCTGGTTGTCACCGGGGGTCCGTCCGCCGATGACCTGAAGTATTTCCGCCTGTCCGGGGTCGAATATGACATACATATCGTACGTTCCCTCTCCATAGTAGTTTGTGGTCATCCCCTTGACCACGACGCCGTCGTGTCCCTGTTCCGCGAGCAGCCGCTTGAGATTTGTGCCATTACCGGCTCGTGTCACGGCGTTGAAATACGCCTGGCCTGGATCTTCTTCGTCGAGTCCTTGATCCTGCGGCGTCCATGGGTTGGCAATGTTGAGCCTGGCGACCATGATGACGCCATTTCTGCCGGTTGGGATGTAGTCCTCGGCCTGTTCTGGGTCATACTCGGATAGGCCGGCAAACCACTTGGCCATGGTAAGGTTGTTGGTAAAGAAGATACCTAGCCCATGATCCGGGGCGGCTTCTCCATACAAGGGGTTTGATACGTCTGAGCCAAGCTCTAGCCTATCGAACGTCCTTTTGGTTCCGTGATAGGCCAGCGGGATGGACGCCGTTCTGAGTGATTTCCCGTACCAGCGCATTAGTCGCTCTTTCCTCTTGGTCTGTTTCATCCAAACGGGGCTAGTTTCCTCCATCAAGCCCTCGGGGTTACGGCCCATGAACTGGCAAGTCCGGTAGGTGCTGCCCCTACGTTTCTCGCTTTGGAGACGAGACTGGACGCTGGTCCGCGGACTTGCGAAAATGGTCGGAGGCGCCGGTATCGCGCCGGCCGTTTCCTGCGCCCAAGGCAGGTGGGTTCGCTTGCCCCCTCGCCTCCGTCTGGACAACGGGAATCGAACCCGCTACTCCCGGCGCCATGCCGGGCGACCTTGTCCGGTGGTCCGTGTCCAGGAAAATGGTCGGGGTGACCCGGATCGAACGGGCGACCTCCTCGTCCCCAACGAGGCGCGCTCCCACTGCGCCACACCCCGAAAAATGGTCGGAGACCCCGGTGTCGCACCGAGCTATACCTGCTCCCGAAGCAGGCGGGTTCACTGGCTCCCTCGTCTCCGTCATCGAAAGATGGACACCGTCCCGGGAATCAACCCGGTCTTGAACCCCTCCGCGGGGGCAAGGAGCGTCCGGGATCCGGTGATGAATCTGGAGCCAACGGCGGGAGTCGAACCCGCTAGTTCATCTTTACGAGAGATGACGTGGCCCACGCCACACGCTGGCATGAATTTTGGTTGGAGTGGCAGGAATCGAACCTGCATTAGGCTTTCGCCCCTGCGTATCAGACAGGTGCCTCGACCATTAGGCTACACTCCAACGATACGCGCCGAGAAATTGGTGGTAGCGGCAGGAATCGAACCTGCATTAACCTGTGCATCGGACAGGTGCCTCAACCATTAGGCTACGCTACCGTGGTGGGGATATGAGGAATCGGACCTCCTAGTCATTCGACGACGGCTTTACAGGCCATCCGGCTTCCCACAGCTCTAGTACCCCCATACTTAGGCGTCGGCAGGATTCGAACCTGCGTCCAGTCGGTCCAGAGCCGACCGCTCTACCACTGAGCTACGAGGCCATCTCCAAAAACTGGTGGGCCGGGAGGGACTCGAACCCCCGAAGACCTTTCGGCCACGAGATTTACAGTCTCGCGCAATAGCCGCTCTGCCACCGACCCATGTGGTATCCCCGGGGAGTATCGATCTCCCTTTTAGAGGCTGAGAACCTCTCGTCCTAGCCAGTAGACCACGGGGACACAAAAATCTGGAAACCTCTGATGGAATCGAACCACCGTCTACGACCTCTTTGGTCGTCGTCCTCGGCTTGCAGGCGGACCCACAGCCTACCACTAAACGAAGAGGTTCCTGTTTACTACTCTCGCCTATTCCGTTGTCAACGAGCGGCAAGGGCACGCACATCCGAGCTTCCGGCTGCTCTCCCCTGCTCCCAAAAAGTCGTCCGACAAAGAAAAACCCCCGGGTTTTTTGGCCCCGGGGGTTTTAGCCTTGCAGAATTTATTGCTTGGCTCAGCCCCCGAGGCTCGTAGGTGTATACCACGGCTGCTCGGTCCGTTCTGGACCGGTCGTGGTAATGACCTGTTGCGTCAGGAACCAAACCCGTAGCATGTTCGTCATGCTCCTATCAGGACCGGACCATCCGGCCCTCAATGAATAAGATACGCCAAGAGAGGCGTCTCGTCAACTACTTTCTCAGATTTTTTTCGCTTTCCTTCTTTTGCCCCCAGGAATTTCTTGGGCCTCGACGAACGCGTCATGGACGTCGACGTCGATCTCCCTGGATATTTTCCTTACTAGGTTCTTGTTGTTGGAGATGGCCTTGACACGGATTCGAGGTTTCATCATGTATCCTCCGATCCATCACTGGCGTTTTCTGAAAAAACGAACGTCATCCCTTGACCTTGTGCGAATACGGGATATTATTCCTCATAGGAGGAGGATAAAAAATGAGGGATTTCGGGTTTTCTCGGTGCAAGTGTGGGGAGCTTTACTTCCAAGTCGAGAAGAACGACCCATGCGGTGCCTGTCGGATCATTGCCAGACACAAATGGCTGGCCCACAAGGTTGGTCGCGAACACCGGGGCAAGGCCAGGCTGAAGGAGTTCGCATGAACGCCTCCGTCCGGGCCGCTACCTCGGTAAAAGCCATCTCCGGGTGGAAGCTGTCCATTTTCTCGTTGATCCTTTTGGGGATGTTGGCCCAGATGTACATTGGTCTGACGATGTACTTGATGTACGGAGAGGCCGTGTTCCTATTGGTCTCCGGGATGGGTGCCGCCGTCTCGTACGTATCGTACCAGAACGTCCGCCTGTCCTATTTCGAATGGCGCGTCCTCGAGCTGTCCATCCCCCTGATAGGCTCCCTCAACGCGGAATACAAGGCGTCCGTCCCTGAGGCGACCCACTCGTCCGCGACCTACGTAGCTCTGCTCGCCATTACCCAATATGTAAAGATCAGGGGGATGTCGGAACTAGACAACGTGTTCAAGGATTTTTTCCCGGAGGTCAGGATGACCTCCGCCCATCGAAAGCTACTGGGCGAGGTTTGCGATCTCGCCCCGGTCATCCATCTGTGAGGATTAGTCAATGGCGTTCATTAGCCGATTCCGATCCGCCCCTTGCATACGCCGCTCCAATTACCTACGGGCATCGGGGAGTCCACGACCCATGTCCCGTTTGCCGACGATCCACTCGCGCTGTTCGTGATCCACGTCCCGCCCATCCACGTCCCCACCACCGTGTAGGTTGAATTGGCACTTCCGGATACCGTGTAGGTTTGCCCGGACGTACCAGTACCGCCGACCTTGGTTACGGGCTTTGGACCCCAACCCTTAACCGCCTGGGGCCTTTTTGGGTTCATTTTGTCGTTCCTCCGAGGAAACCCCTAAAGTATGCGGAAGTATGCGGAAGTATGCGTGTGTGAGGATATTTCCGTATACTTCCAGATCACCGTTCCTCCCGATCAGTAAGCTCCTTCGCCAGCGCCAATACCATGTTCGATCCATCCACGTCCCTGACGAGCGCCGGGGGTATGTCCCGGACTCCGGTAAACGCCCCGATCATGGCCCCCAGGATCGCCCCTCTTACGACGGCCTTCCCCCCGAACCCGATCGACTCGATGACGGCCTTGAACTCCTCCGGGCGGTTCATAAAGCAAAAAACGGAGAACGAGACCATCTCCAAGACATCCCTGGAATGACCGTTCAACGTGGCAAACTCGACCGGGCGGCAACGCCCTTGAAGCCTGGCCCTAACGTACGCCAGCCTCTCCGCGATGGAACCCGCGTTCATCTCCTCGGGGGGGAGTTTCCCCTCGACGCCCCGGCAGAACTCGATGACCTGGTGCAACAAGGAGCCTTCCTTCTCGAACAGGTCCGTGGACCTGGAGTAGGCGTCGTGGTTCCGAATAACCTCCTTGATTATTTTCACGACCACGAAGGAGGATAAGATCGACGGCCGGAAGGCGTGCGTTGGCAGGGCGGCGAGCTTGCAGGCCATGAGCAACTTGTTGTCGTCCATGTCGTCGACGGTCGCGGCCCACGCCCCCAACGGGCAGAGCTTCGCCACGATCTCGACCCCGACGGAGGTCGCGTGTCCCCTGGATAGCATGGGTAGTTTGGGATCGGCGACGATGCCGAGCCTGACCCAGTCGTCGATGGACTCGCTTGGTATTTTGACGAGGACTTGCTCGTGCGCCTTCTGGGAGGCTTCCGGGGTCGGCCCCTTGCGGAACGCGAAGGCCAACCCGTATCCGAGCCTGGTCGCGAGTGAGAACCTCCCTCTGCCGCCGAAATAATCGTCGATCTTCTGGAACCGGATTGAGACGTCGTACGCCGACAACCCGTCCGCTGGGGCGCCAAGGGCGTCCCCGACGGCTTGGCCCGCCAGGGCACCGGCCACCCTCGCGTACAGCGCGGGACTCAATCCTGTTTTTCCTCGAAGGCGAACGGGTACTTGTCCTGGAACGCCTGGATGAGACGCCTGACGTCGCTCACCTTGACTCCATCCTCGCACTGGGAATGAATCTTGAGTTTGGCGTCCTGTGGGGATTTCTCGTCGAATTCTATCGAGAACTTAAATCCCGTATCTTTCAGCCGGAAACTGGACGAGATGATCACTTCATGTTCATTCTGTTCATTCATGGGTTTCTCCTATCTCGAGGTCCTTCAACCCAACCTCGAACGCCTTCCCGAGCCCCTTGTCGTACCCGGCGACGGATACAAACGTGTCGTCGACCCGGATCAGCGGCTCGTCTCCGCCCATATCCACGTGACACTTACAGTACATGGCCACGTCGACGCCTCGGTTCGCCGACAGGCGAAACATGACGGCGAATGGATCGCCACTCGACTCCTTGCCGTCGAGCCACTCGTACAGTCTAGCCTGTGCCTCGACACGCAGCAAGTACATCAGCCTTCCCGCGGCGAGTAATGCCGACATCCGCCCAACCAAGTCCCGCTCGGATATCCCGTGCATCCCGGCTACGTGGGCAAGCCCGACCTCTTGTAGACCGGTCATTCCCTGGACTCGAGGATGACTCCCTCCGCGTCGGTCGCGATGCCGATGAGCTTGGCGGACGTGAGGTGCCCATCTGTCCATACATAGCCCTCCGTACCGGACTCCGCATTGGCGATCTCCCTGGCCGACTTCTCGCTCGGGCCGGCCACGACCATCTTGGAGACTTCCCCGGACATCGCCGTGTCGGTCCTCTCCAGGAGGTAAATCTTGATCTCGATGCTCTTCCCGTCTTCCATTCTGGCTCTCCTTGTTAGTGCCTTTCTCAATCATACGTCAAACTCTGTCTCGATCTTGCAATCGTCCGTATTGGCGACGTGGAACGGAGGGGCGACCCCGGCGCTGAACTCGGTGGCGGCTCTCAAGGCCATCAATACTCTTTCTCGTGGGAGTATCTTCAGGGACGACGTGGCGTGCAGGGAACCAAGAGCCAAGTCCGCCCCACATCCGTCGGCCGCGTACCCGATGGAGTTGACGCCTACCTGATAATCCGACTCCACGCGGAACAGCCTACCGCGGAACGCGACGAGGAAACTACCGCCCACCTTCTCGCCGCTCTTGATGGTCCCGAACCCGCCGTCCTCAAACGCCTTCTGAATCTTCGGAACGAACTTCGTGACCATGTACTTGTGGTTGATCTTGTCCTTGAGGACCTCGAGTTCCTCGAAAAATTCCCCGTACATCAGGAGTTGGCCCATCCTGAAACTGGTCGTGTAGGAGATCATGGCGTTCTCGACGCCGGCGCACTTGAACAACTTCATGTCCTCGCGGGAAGTCTTCGAGTATCCGGCGACGCCGAGGGAGTCGACCCCCATCCAAACCCTTTTCTTGTCGACGAGCCCGACGATGCAGGTCATGTTCGATTCTCCTTGCGTTAATGATCATACGCCGTATCCTCCGGCCAAGGAGAGAATGATGAAAAGGATGGTTGCCATCAACAACGACGAAATCAATTTCCTTTGCACGGAGATCGACAAGAAAATACTGACCAGGCTTGGGGCTCCCAAGAAGCTCGTTTTCAGCATCTGGCATAACGGCGTTTGTTTCGACCCGGACGGGACATGCGGTCGGGTCGTCAGGAGTTTGTTCCCTCATGGGGTCGAGGACTTCGGAAACATGAAACCATCACATCATAGGCAGGATGACGACCCGTTCCCGAGTCTGATCCAGGCCAGCTCGTTTGGAAGGACGCGGGCGATATTCCGCATGGTCGAGTATAACCCGTTGGTTGGGTTATACCCTCCGGACGACATGAACAAGAAGGAGCGGAGACGGTCCGCGTTGGGGGTTGAGGCGCTTCGTAAATGGATGACTCCGTAAAAAAAATCGACAAAAACATTGACGTAATCTTCCGGTTATGGTAGTCTATCTTTCAGAGCGCCAAGGTAGGCCTTGGTGCCAAGTAATCCGAGGAATGGGTTCCTCGGAGTCTTTTGCCGGACTTCTCGGGTCGAGCGGGGCTTGAATGCTCATCAAAAACCCCCTACTTCTTCCGTCCCTCAAGGCCGCCGGTAACATCGTCATCGGGAAGTCAACCCTTCCATGCTTCGTCTTGGATTGGGCTGGCTTCCCGGCCGAGGCCGGGCCGGACGGTTGCGTAGACGCTCGTTTCGCCTTGAGTAAGGACATCGCCAGCAAACTTCGGGAGCTCTCCTTGGCGACCGAGCTGTCGTCCCCAGACGACCTCGGACGCTGGGCGGCAGACTGTTGCATGATAGCAACGGCCGGGTGCGTCTCGGCCCTATCGAAGTTGCTGGCGGACTCCGCCGTCGTCATCGGTGCCGACGGCTCCACCGCGTGGATACCAAAGGAAAGAAAGGAGAGTCTGTCTAATTGGATCTCCACGCGCATCTGGAGGTTGTCCAGCCTGACGAAACGAACCGGACATGACCCGGAGTCCTTGTCCTTGATCGGCTTGCCCGACAAGGAAGAAAGGGTTCCAATGATTACCGCTCCTGCCGTTTCAAACGTCGCCGTTCTGTCGGAAACGCTCGAAAAGAAGGAGGACTCTCCTCACTACGATTATCGCGCCGTCGCCGCGAGGCTCGGGAAGATGTACCGCGTCCATCTGGGTACCGGGGACCTCCCCCTGCGCTCCCTCCATGTTCGCCGCACGAAGGGAAACGGATCCGAAGAGGTCGGGGACGTCAGAATGGCCCGTACCAAGGGAGGAAAAATCATCATCGTCGTCATGGGGGACGTCTACCCCCCTGGACCCAGGGACAAGATCTTACCCCTCGGCGAGGGCAAACATGATTTCGAGGTTGAGTACGACCAGACCAGCGTCTTCCTGGAGGACTGGGTCCTGAACGGGGAGGAACAGAGCCTGGGCATGATCGAGGAAATTGGCGACGTCCCGGGATTGAAGGGAGAAGCCCGTTCCTTCCGGTACTCGCCCGGATTCCTGCGCTCGAACCCCGAAGGCAAGGCCGAAGACGATGGTCTCTACCGCTCCGTCGCGATCTCTCCCGTCCCCAAAGGACTGGAGAACCTCGCCGTCGGGGACGAGGCGATCATAGAGGAAGGAGACGTCTTCGTTGATCGCGGGGACGGCCAGTGGTTCAGCATCATCTCAATCCATGCGGAGCGGCGCGGACGGTTCGTCCCTGACGGCGACGAGACTCCGTCCTTCCATCTTTTAAGTACGACCCCCACGGCGCAAGTGGGGTCGAACGCCGGAGGAGGGTTGGCGGCTGACGCGTACCCGGAGCAGTACGAGAACGAGTCAACCGATACCGACGTCAACCTCGACGATCTCCTGTCCGGGTACGTTTGTATGGAAGCCGTCGACTCGGCCGCGAGGGACTGCGAGCTGGTCACAACCAGGACCGTTAAGGGGAAGGATTGCATTTCCGTCCTCCTGGCCAAGGGCCCAAAGGTCATGATGTTCAAGGTCGGCGACTACGTCCCCACGCGACATCGAGGACGGACTTGCGGTGGGCAGTCAAAGATCGTAGCCCTGAAGGACGACCGCGTAGTCTTCCACACCGAAGACGGGGTCGCTTACGCGGAGATGTACGAGGACTTGGCCAAACGGGTTGGCTACTGGGACAAGATCAAGGCTCCCGGAGTTCGCGTCCCCCCAGAGGATCAGGAAGGCTCGGTGACCATCCCGACGACGAACCTCCCGACGTCCTACGAAAGGGGAGCGCCCGTCGGGGTAAAGGCCGGTGAACTCGCCAAGGAGTTCGGGGTTTCCATGAAGATCATCGTTGAAATCGCCAAAGCCTACAACATCGAGGTCAGGAACGCCTCAACCATTCTGAAACCCGGACAAGCCGACCGCCTGCGCGCTCTCCACACGGGTCCAGGCGCGAAGCTGGCAGGCCGGGCTTACGGAAGCCGACCAAGGTGGGGCCAAGGGCAAGTAAACAAGAAGGCCCCGGACGGTTAAACCGCCCGTGGCACTAATACGGAAGGAAGTGCAAAATGGGTAGGAAAAAAGTGGTTGTCGTAGATGAACCCAGTGAGCTCGCCGCCATTGGATTCCTGGGCGCTTTGGTAGTGCTCTGGATCGTCGCCGTAGGCAATGAGATATGCAAGGCGTTAGAGGACTAACCGGCGGGTCATGCGGGACCACGAAGCGGCGAGTCGTGCCCGCTCCCGCCCGCCGCGCCCGGATCGATCCGGGCGACATGTCGGGAAAACCGCCGCAGTCCTGGGACTGGCGCTCACCAGGGCCCAGACCGGGGTACCACATCGCAGGTTATTGACCTGCGATGTGGGTACCTTATCGTTCGATCCACCGGGACCTGGCGGCAGCGAGCCCGAGTTCCTTGGCCAGGTCCGGGGCGTCGGTCTCGGGAGGTAGGACTGCCCGGATGATCATGGCCTTCTCCCCCTCCTGGATCAGGACGTCCGGCCCATTCCCCGACTCCATATCTCCATCGGAATAGCCCATCCGCTGGCATTCACTCATGATCCTCCCAATCTCAACCGGTGGAACGACGTAGACGGCCCACGGGGGAGCTCGTTTCCTGGAATGGCAAAGGACGAAGCAGGCTTCCAGCCTTGGCCTCATCTTCCGTTTGCAACAGGAACATTCAATACCAAACTCGGCCGGGCAGATCAATTTCAGGTCGTATTTCGGGAACCCATGATACGAGAGCATCCCCGACTCATGGATGTACCCGAGCCAAGGTTTGCCATGGAACCTGACATGGGCGCCGCCGGACGCGTCAAATTTGAGGAGATTCATGTCTCACCGTCGAGTCCAGCCACGCCATAGGTGTGATACGGGTGCTGCTCGTCGCCCCAATTCTCTTCCAAGAACAGCAAGATCGGGTCAAGCCGCATCTCGGTACCAGGAGCGAACCGGGAGAACCATAGGTCTCGTACGTGGTCTGAATACCACATCTCGGTCATCCCGTAATAGGTTGGGAACGCCGCCTTCGACCCGACGAAGTACCAAACCCTGGAGCCCCCAATGAGGCGTGCGGTATAGAACGAGATGATTTTTCTTCCTGGTTCCATGCCTACCCCGTGACTAGGATCCTGCCCCCCAACCGACCCGTCCGATTGACCGAAGAAAACCAGCTTGAGATGATCGTTTCCATGATGGAATCGTTCGAAAAGAACGCCCTTTCAAAAGTCAAATAAATGTCCTGGTCGACCATGAACGGACAATTATCGTTCGGGAGTATCCTAAGCAGAACTCCGGATGGCCACCCGGGAAGACCTGGATTATAAGACATCGGGACTGGCAGCACGTAACGATGGTAGTCCACTATCCCATCTCCTCGGCCATCTCCGCGATGTCCCCCTCGAACTCCTCCCGTGGCTGCATCATCCCCGTGTTGTCACAGCGCATGATGTAGCTGGGATGATAGGTCGGGAGCGTCCGGATGCCCCGGCACGTCACCCAGTTGCCGCGCATGGACGTTATCCCCGACAACCCAGCGACGTATTTCAACGGGGAGTTGCCCAGGAGGAGCATTCGTTTTGGTTGGGCGACCTCGATGATCCGATCCAGCCAGAGGGCCATGCAGGTCGACGGGCATTCATCCTTCGGAAACTTGTTCTGTGGGGGACGACATCCAAGGACGTTCGTGATCAGGGTGGTATCCTTGTTGATGACGTCCTTGTGCCTCCTGAGGACTTCACGGAGGATTTGCCCGGCCCTACCCACGAATGGTTCCCCATCGTGGTCCTCATCCGCGCCAGGTGCTTCACCAACGATGATCAGCTTTGGCGTCATGGACCCTACACCGGTCACGACCTGCTTGCATTGGGCTCGGAGTCTGCAAGCCTTGCAGTTCTTCATCTCCGAGAGCAGGGATTCCATGTTCATTTTTCACTCCTTGGGAACTCGCTCACGTCGGACAGATACGCCTGGTGGACGTTATCGGAGAGCTTCCTGATCCCGTCCGCGTCGTTCTGGGCCACGAGCTTGTCGTAGGCCGCGTACGCCTTGGAAACCTTGTCAACCGCGTTGTCGGAGAACTCCTGCGCCTCCAGGAAGTGCCATAGGACCCTCGAGAGCTTGATCCCGTCGTTGTCCTCTGGGCACAGATTCAACAATACCTCCCGCTCCGGCATCTCGACGTGTATGGCGGGTTCCCCCTTGCCATCCGTCAGCTTGATCCCGACCTTGAAGGCCAACCGGCGCATGGCCTCCATAAACCCGACCCCCTCCATCTTCTGAACCAGGGAGATCACGTCCCCGTACGAGTTGCAGCCGTAGCACTTGAAAACCTCGGTCCCGTCGGCCTTCGTCCCGATGTAAAAGCTGGGGGTATCGTCCTTGTGCCCGGGCAGCGGGCAACAGCACTTCGCCCTTCGCCCCGATCTGCTCAGGATGACCCCGCGCCCGGACAGGTAGTCGGTTATCTTGGCCGCCCTCGCGACCAGCTTGATCTCGTCCTCGGTCACGTCAGAAATCCCCCTGCCCGACGTCGATCGGCTCGGCGTCAGAGTCGACCCTCGGCCCCAGTTCCTCGACCCCTAGGATCGGGACTCCCGCGATCTTCGTATCGTATGGTTTTCCGCTCGTTACCACATTCAACTCGTCCGTATCGGAGACCATACAATAATCGTGGTTGATGTGAAGCTCGACACCATCCGCGTCACCCTGGGAGGTATGTCTGGACTTGACGCACATCAGTCTCAGCTTGTCCCCGGGCATTGGCCAGAGGACGAATACGTTGTCCGCCGTAGCGGGGATTTGGTTCGAGTCCGAAACGTCGTCCGTCGACAAGCTTGCCTTCTCCGGGGTCTCGTTACCGAACTTCCTGATGCGCTCGATGGCGGCTCGGCGCAACTGGGCCGCGGTGATGACGCTGAACCCCATCTGCTCCCCCATCGATCTCATGTACTCGCAAGTCTCGCCGAGTTCCAAGTCTCGCCGGTCCATGCGCGGGTTCTCGGCGGCAACGAGGGCCAGATAGTCGATGATGACGACATGCGGTTTGAACTCGTGTTGTTTCTCCTCGACAAACCTTTCCAGTTGGCTGAGCTTGATCTTCTTGCTTTGGCCCGCGTTGATGATTTTCAGTTTGTTGGTACGGCCACCCAGGAGCTTCTTGGCGGCCTGGAGCCTGCTAACGTCGTCCCACTCGGGGACCGTCGTGTCGACGCCGCGAAGGGTGTCGGCGACCCGGTCGTGAAGGGCCTTGGCCTCTCGGTAGCGGGGTTCCTTCCTGGCCCCCTCCGGCCCGGCCTTGGCCTCTATCTCGGACATTTCCTTCTGGAGCCTCGTGAGCAGCGCGATGTCGCCGGACTCGGTGATCTGTCCCTGGAACGTCCTGGAATACGAGACCTGGTGCCCCATTGCCGCCGACCCCCGGCACAGGAGCATGCCCTCGAGCAACCTGTGTTCCATCTCGAGGCTGGCGTACAGGACGTTGAAACCCTTGGTCCACAGCCCGAAGGCGATGTTGATCAGCGTCCTCGTCTTGTAACCACCGGGTTTTCCGACGAGGACGGTCAGGTGCCCCGGCCTAAACCCGCCGTTCGTCCGCCTGTCGATGGCCTGTATGCCGCACTCATATCCACGGTACTTCTCGGGGTGGTGCTTCATGTCGACCATCCACGACACAACCTCGGAGTAGTCCTCCATCAGGTCGTGATCTCTGATTACCCCATGTCCGGGGTCGGCCAAGTCCTTCATGACGCTCTTCCGGAACCCATCAATTGCGTCCTCGGCGACCCCATCCCGGCATTCGTTCAGGAAGTTCTCGTACAACTTGGCCGCCAACCTCTTCCGGTGCCTGTTCTTGACCTCGCGGATGAGCAGGTCGATCTTGAGGCGGCGCATCTCCTGGGCGGCCTTGCAACCCACGAGGAAGTGCTCGTAGTTCGCGGTATCGTTGGGATCGTTGCCTTCCTGAACCTTGGCCCGGGCCGCCTCCTCCGGGGTATAGCGTTCCCTGGACATACGGAAGTACATCATCAGGTCGTCGAACGCGGTCCCGTACGCGGGGTCGTCGAACCAATCCCCCTTGACCCCAGCCTCGGCTATCTTCTCCGCCAGGTCATGGTCGTCCGGGCCGTTGGTATGGGGGCTCTTCAGCATGCAGCCGACCAGGATTGTCTCGGCGATCCTTACTCCCTGGTCGTGTTTATCTACTTTCGGGGCTGGCATCTTATATCTCCGACATCTCTCTGATCATCTCTTCACAGACAACCTCGGTGTTCCTGACCCGCTCCTCGTTGATCGCGAGGCGGACTATCTTTACCAGCTCGTCCCTCTCGCGGTCGACGATCGAGTCCTTCAGGAACTGGCAGGAGGAGATCGCCCGTCCCAGAGCCAGGCGCTTGTCCTCGTCGAACGTCCTCCCCCCGGAAACCTCGTCCGCGACGAACCTCCGGAATTGTTCCTCCGCGTCGCGCCCGAGGGATTTGTACTCAACCAGTTGCCTGGTCATGTCCACGATCTTGACCCCGGCTGGTACGTGGTCCTCCATGGCGGCCCCAAACAGGAGGGCTTCCCTCATCAGGGCCGCGTCCTCCTTGTCCGCCGCCCTGTCCGTCAGGCGTTTCTTCTCTCCAGCCACTTCCTTGTTGCGGAGCTTGCCTATGAGCGTCCTGTACTCCCCGTACGTCTTCCACAAGTGCCCGTGCAGGAGGTCGGTCTCGGCGGGTGAGAGGAGTAGTCCAATCATCGTTCTTTGCGAGCACATCTCGTCCAGGAACGTCTCGCCCAGCGTCTCCCGTATCTGCCCCATGAAGTCGTGCGAAGTTATGACCATCGACCCCTTGCGCCGCGACGCGATCAGCGAGTCTATGGTCGGGGCACCCGAGAACTTGTGTCTGACGGCGTCGCCCGAGAAGTTCAGGCGTGTATCGGCCCTGACCCCCTCGACGAACATGACGTCGACCTCGTGGTAGTACAGGTTAATGTCGAACTCGGCCTCGTCCCCGGCCTTCCCGAGGGCCATGGCCTTCCCGCATATGTCCTTGAATACCTCGAACCTGGCCGCGGCCCTGTCGTCCCTCTGGGTCGCGCGGAGGTCCCCTTGGGCGACGGCAATCTTCAGGTTGGCGGCGATGAGCCCTCGACCGGTCCCTTGTGGGCCGCGCAGGAAGAAATTTATCCTCCCGGCGACGCTCCGGGACATGGCCCTGGCGTCATCCAGCGGCTTGAACGCGAACTCATACAGTTTTTTGAGAATGATGGCCTTCTGGGCCTTCATAAACCCCGGGAACTCGGTCGGTTGCGCGAACATCGGCGGGTTCCACGCGTTCATCAGCTTGATGGTTCCGTCCGGGTTGAAAAACTCGAGGTCGACGGTTTTGACGATGCGGTCGCGTCGTTCCTTCATCCTCTGGCACCGGCAAGGGGACTGGTAGGACACGCCGTCCCGTACGTAATTGATCTCGTGTCCGCAATCCTTGCAGACGATGGGTTTGAAGTCAAAATCGTTCATGGATTCCATCCTACGGGCTCGAACGCCGTTACCAGCGCCTCAACTCCCGACAAATGTTTCGAGACCATTTCCTTGACGACGTTCCAGTCCAAGCCCCCGTTCCCGCAGCCTGGCGGCGGGAGCGCGACGTTGATCGGCCCCCTAGTCTTCAGGTATTCCCCCAGGGCCATAAGACCAGACTCGACGTCCTCGTACCGGGAGCCATCCCTCCAATGACGCTTGGTTGGGAGGTTGACGATGGTCGTTGTCGGCTCGTAAGGGGTTTCCCAGACGTGCAACCTACCGGGGGCTACCTCGCCTCTGGAGCAAGCCCCCTTGTAAGCCTCGAACATGTCCGGGAAGCGTTTCTTGAACTCCAGGGCCACGCCCTTACCCATGACGCCGACGCAGTTCACTGTGTTGACGTAGACGTCGTACCTACCCTGTGGGGTCTTGGCAAACATGTCACCGGACTTGAACTTGATCATGTCAATTCTCCTAGTACCAGAGGCCCTGCCAATGTTTCGCCAACAGGTCGAACGCCCTTTGAACCACGTCCATGTCGTCATGACTACAATCGTTGGCGAGATGTCGTTCGAACCCCTCGATCATCTGGTCTAGGACCGTCGTCCATTCTTGTTTGGTCATGTTACCCGGATGAACCTTCCCTCCCGTCCCCGACCGGAACACTTTCAGCCGGGGGAGGAGGAACTTGACCAAGGTCGAGTCGAGGTTCCACAACTCCGTCGAGTCGAACCCCCTCGTCCTGCGTTGTTTGGCCCACTGCTTGTGTCTCCCGTCGGACTTGGGAATCTTGTGGGAACACCCATAGTCCTTCATAGTTTCTCAAACCTCGAAAGGGGCTTGTTCTCCTCGTCGGGCAAGTCGGGCCGAAGTGGCAGGTTGGCCATCCTCATGCGCCCGACGATCCCGTTCCTGAGGCCGTCAATCTCGTCCTTCATCGTTACGTACAGGGGGACGCATACCCGGCATTCGTTCACGACGTCCTCGGTCGTGAACTCGCGCTTCCTGTCGGCGAACGCCCAACGCATGGCGTCCTCAATCACACTTTCTATCTCCGCGCCGGAGAAATTATCGCTGGAGGATGCCAATGAATCAAGGTCAAATTTCGCGGGATCTCGCCCTCTCTTGGCAAGGTGAATCGCGAAGATCACTCTCCGCTCATCTCTTGTCGGGAGGTCGACGAAGAACCGCTCGTCGAACCTGCCCCTTCGCACGACCGCTGGAGGTATCCCATCAATCGAGTTACTCGCCGCGACGACGAAGACCGGTGCCTTCTTCTCTTGCATCCAGTCCAGGATCGAGCCGATGACGCGCCTCGTCACTCCCCCGTCGCCCTGCGATCCCGTGGTCCCCGAAAAAGCCTTGTCCAGCTCGTCAATGAACAGAACACAGGGTGCGATGCCCTCGGCAATCTTGATCGCCCTCCTGACGTTCCCCTCGGATTCCCCCACGTACGAGCTGAACAGCCTGCCCATGTCCAGCTTCAGGAGTGGGATTTGGAACTCGTTGGCTACGGCCTTCGCGCAGAGGCTCTTCCCACAGCCCTGGACGCCGAGCAGGAAGATTCCCTTCGGGGAGGTCAACCCGTACGCCCTGGCGTCCTCACCGAACGACGACTTGCGCAGCCTCAGGTACTCCTTGATCCCCTGCATCCCGCCGATATTGTCGATCGTCTCCTCTGTGAAAATCTGGTCGAGCAGCTCCCCCTTCCGGACAACCTGCCTCTTCAGGTCGTTCAAGACACCGACGTCGAAACAGTCCTTGACGACGACCGACTTGGCGAGGGCGTCGTCCGCCTCCTGGAGCGTCAACCCCATCAGAGACCGGATTACCGGCTCCGGGTCGGAGTCGTAGACTTCCTTGGATATCCGTTTGACCGACCAGAGTATCTTCTTGGCGGCCATGACGCACGCCCTCAACTGTGGGCTACCCGGGAGGGGGTAATCAACGACGGCTAGGTTCTTCTCGAGGGTCGTCGGGAGTCTTAACTCCGGGGAGGTAATGATGACGAACTTGGACGTGTGCTTCAGCATGGAGGACAGGTTCCGTAGTTTCCTCTCGATCTCCGGGAATCCCTCGTCGCCGCCGGACAGATACCGGAACATATCACACAGGACGTAGACCGGGCCCCTGGAAGCCTTGAGCCGATCCTTATCACTCAGGTTCAGCTCGACCTCAACCTCTCTCGTAATGTGGTCGAGGATTTGTTCCGGGGTCAGGAGCGGGTCCTTCGTGACGGGAGTCCCGAGGTACGTCGTAAGACCACGCCCGGCGTCCCAGACGTGTATGTCGGGAATCCCGATGTTGTCCTTCTCACATATCCCGTGGATGGAGTCTAGGACTCGCTGTTCCTCCCACGTAACGACGTAGACCATCGAGTATCGGGCGCGGATGAGATACTCTATCTCCTTGTCGGCGTCGCAGGGCGGGTACTCGTAGGAACTTTCCTTCGCTTCTTTCATGCGTGGACTCCCATCTTCATGGACATCTCGAGGGCGACGTTGATGGCGTTGTTCATCTCAACCTTCCAGTCCTTCCAGAGCGTAGAGTCCTGGATGGGATGTTTCTCCGTCGTAGGGTAGGATTGTTCAAGGTACCTTGAGGCGGACGACTTGTCGCTGGCCTTGTGAAGATACCTCGCCATCAGGCTGATTATATACTTCTTCGACTCCGATGGACCCAGGTCACGGACGTCACGCAGGTACTCGCCGAAGATGACGAACCCGTAGTTGACGAGACAGAGCACCAGGTCAAAGTCGGAATCCCCGGCGTTGCGGAGGGCGTCGTACGCCTCCTCGACGACCTTGTGGGCCATCCTCGCATCAATCTCCCCCTTGGACATTGAGTCCAGGGACCTGGGATTCCGGTTGGCGAGGTTGCGGTCGTAGAACGTCTTGACGTAGATTTTGCCGAGCAATTGGTTCGGGTGGGCGACCCCGGGATGGTTTGGGATGCGGTTGCTGTGCTTCCTGATCTGGGACAACATCTCGGGCTCGTGGAACCACTTGATGTACTCCCAGATTTCCCTGGTCGTCGGCGTGTAACCACTGACCTCGTAGAAGGCCTGCTTCAGGCGGCCGACGAAGTTCTCCATGAACTCCCTGGTCGCGGGCATAATCTCCTCGAGCAGGCCGGGCATCCCGTAGGCGGCGTCGTATGTCGCGACGTACGACCGATACAACTGGGGGATTGTAACGGCCGCGTTCGAGTCGGGGTCGATCTCGGCCGCCAAGCCGGGCTTCAGCTTCCTCCCGGACATGTTCGGCTTCCCGAGGGGATTAACGATGTGTCCCTTCGCGATCAAGCGGGCCGCCTCCTCGGCCCGCTCTACCTGCGTCATGGACTTCCTGCCTTTCCCCCTGTTGATTGGTTCCGTTATTTCCCCCGCGTCTGGGAGATGAATTCCGCCTCTTGGGTCGCGGCGAGAGCCGCGTTCATGCGGGCGCCTGTTGGCGCC
>Ga0307379_10005376_pt1 | contig 17899 bp, 28 predicted proteins | sample UN2MG_FD_202237 | JGI IMG/M metagenome (GOLD analysis project Ga0307379, IMG submission 202237) | Soil microbial communities from Risofladan, Vaasa, Finland - UN-2 | ecosystem: Environmental > Terrestrial > Soil > Coastal area > Acid sulfate soil | place: Finland: Risofladan, Vaasa | collected... | reverse complement strand
ACGTATTAACTTCCCCTCTTCATCTAATACTTTATACAATATTGCACTAACATTAAGGATATTGAATAGAAAAAACGTAGACAATACTAAAACCAAGACCAATAAAAAATATTTTCTTTTCATTTTCTTAAATACCTCCTGATCACCAAATTTTTCTAATCAATTTCCTATCGATGACCTTATTTTTTATTCTCCGGATAATCTTCTTCGGATCACCGGAGGCCACCTTTGAAATATCATTGACTACCCTGGCAAGTTTAAAAAGACCGCTTACTAATTTACCCATTTTTAATAACCCCTACTAAGATATTCATTCTTTTCTTTTTCTCCGGATTCTTCTTTTTTCTTAATGATTCTTTCAATGATTTTTTTTGCTTTTAAAAATTCATCTCTTTGTTTTTCTATCAGGCCTTCCTTCTCTAATTCAAAATTATAAAAATTCCGGGTCTGTTTTAGAGTTTTTACTTTAACCTGATTCATTCTTGCCATTTCCTATAATCACCCCTTTTTTTAAGGGGGCAAGTTCGACTAATCTTACCCCCTCTCCTCTTCCTTACTTATTTAGGTAGAAATTGAAAACTACCTGTTGCTTCAATTAAGCTATTATTATTATCTATTCCTTCTATTGTTACTACTATGTATTTCCTGTAACTTGTCCATACGATACCACTTTGGAGCGAAGAAAAAGCAGGAATATAATCTGAGTCAAACCAATCAATAATATCTTCTTCATACAAAATTTGAGTTCCATATAATTGATCCTGATCGTCATAGCGGTCAAATCTTATGCTAGTAAGCGTAACTCCGACCCCGTTACTTTCACTAATAGTCATATCACAATACCATTTTTCAATTTCGCTATTGTAAGACACAGGGTCAGGCTCAACTGTTATGTTTATCTCCGCTATTTTTGATAAACCAATACAACCCACCAAAGATAAAATTAAAACCATAACTAAAGCCACTACTAAAATTTTACTTCTCATTATAAATCACCCCCTTTTATTTTAATTTTTGGTAACCCTGCCCCCGGATATACATTAAACCGGAGAGCAGGGGACGGCAATCCGGAGAACTCTGGAGAGAGAAAGCCGGATTATATTTTTTAAATTTATTTTCTATAATAATTTCAAAGTTAAATTAGTTTATTCTCTTTTTTAATTACATAATTTATTTATATACAACAAGGCTTGCTTTGCAGCACTATAAGAATCAGGCAATGGTAATGCTTCTACACCAATATAACTATTATAGTTAATTTTTTTTAAAGCCAAAATGATCTCGGAAAAATTTATATGACCTAATCCAGGTGACAATCTATTACTATCGGCAAAATGCAGGTATGCTAAATAGGAAGAATATTCTTTTATTACTTGTCCGATTAGTTTTTCTTCTATATTCATATGAAAAGTATCCAAATGTAAACCGATGACAGAAGGATCTATTTTTTTAATAAATTCAACAGTTTGTTTAGCTGTATTTAAAAAATTTGTTTCATATCGATTAATCGCTTCTAAAACAAGATTAACTTTTTTATATTTTGCATATTCAGCACATTCCTTTAAACATGTAGTTGCTCGCTCCACCGCAATTATTCTCTCATTCTTATCCTCTGGTAAAGGACCTTTAATCGTTCCAATTATTACTTTTGTATTTAATTTTGAAGCTAAATCAATTTGATCTTTAATTCTTTGTATGGCTGCACTTCTTATTCCTTTATCAATAGAAGAAAAATAAATTTTATCGTCAACGTATGCTTGCCCAGTTCCTATTGCAGACACAGAAAGATTATTTTCTTTGATTGCCCGCATTATTGAAGAATGATTAATTGTTTTGGGATCTCGAATATGGAGTTCTACCGCTTTATATCCGATTTCTTTTGCTTTATATATTTGTGTAATATATTCTCCTTGTAATATAATTGGTGCGAATTTCGATCCTAGGCTAGAAATGGTTATACTTAAATTCATATTGTTTCACCCTTTAATATCATTATTATTTTTTTACAATGAATCTCCCCGCAGCTTTGCTGCGGGGAATTGAATCCTGAACGATTAAAATAATTTTCAATTTTTTTTTGAAAATTTTGGTTTATACTTTATAAGTCATATTTTTGTGCATATTTCTCTAATATTTTTTTGGATTCAAGAAATGCATTTGATAAATTTGGCAATTTCTCTAAATCTATGGCATAATAACCATCATAACCTATAGATTTGAGGGTTATAAAAACCTCGTCCCAATCTACATTACCATTTCCAATCATATAATGATGGTTATCCCTACTATCGTTATCTGCTACGTGTACATATTTTATTTTATCATTTAATTTTGCTATAGCTATAGGAAGAATCTCTTTCTGTGCATGTTGGTGAGCAATATCAAGGATTGCACCTAGATTATCATCATCAACTTCATCAAAAAGACGCAATAAGGCATCGCTATTACTAAGAACCTCACCTACCCTTGGCTCAATTAATAATTCTACTCCATAATCCTTACATATTTGATTACATTTTTTAATATTTTCTGTATATATTTGCCAGAATGATTTCCAGGAGAAATGGGGAAATAAGCGAGCATTTATTTGTTTTCCAAAATCTAAATTTTCAACATATGATTTTCCTGCTTTTATTATAAGAGGCGGCATGTAACTATCAATCCATACTCTCGCTGAATTCAGGTAACTTGCAGTTTTGACCCCCATTTCAAAATACTTTATTCCTTCTTTAAACTCATAAGGATCACTACTTAATGATTGAGGAATGATTGGAGCAAAGTTGACGATTTTTAATTCATTGCGTAAACATTCTTCCTTTAAGCTTTCTTTGTTTTCATAAACAGAATTTAAATTCTCATATCCTACCCCTTCTAATTCTATATATTTAAACCCCATCTGTGCCATTTCTCTGATAGCTCTCTTCATATCACTTATTTTAGGTGGAAAGCCATATTTTCCAATTGCATACATCCAACAACAACTTATTTTCATTTTATTATCTCTCCTTTACAATCCTTAATAATTTCATCATCAACAAACACATATTTGAATCTGAACCTCATTATCCACCGCCTATATTCACTTGCATAAGCTTTACCCATAGTGACAACTTAAATATATGGCTTGACTCGCAAAAATTATTTAAATTAATCACTATATATTTTATATATTTCCTGTATATTAAGATCCAGAAAGTTTCTGTCTCCAGATTTTTTAGAAGCCATGCAGTAGATATAAGAGATTTTACCCGCTGGACAGCCAACATTAGGGTGGTATCCTTTTGGAATGAAAATCAAATCTCCATCCCTAACGATAGCAACATTATAGGGATTGTTCATATCATCATACACACACTGTACCCCAAAGATATTTTTCATATTAAAATAGACATAAACTTCCTCACGTTTTTCTGCGTGTTCATGAGGTGGCCAAGATGTCCATCCACCTATACTTCCCTCGCAAAGACCCATCATCAATCGAGAACATTCAAAGTCACTATCAATAAATTTCCAAACATCTCTTTTGCTATTATTTTTTGAGTTTCCAGTAATTATATGAGTATTTGGATTTTTATCAATGCTCAAAAAATCTATATGTGAAAACTGTGTATCAATATCAGATGGAGCACTAAAATACATAAGTATGGCATCTTTAGAATAGATATTAACCTTTTTTCTCCTAGGGATATATACCATATCCTTAAAATTAGCTGTTCCTCTTTTATCTTCGTATTGAAAATCAACTTCCCCTTCTATAACCACAAGGCAAACTTCTTCCTCTTTAGAATCTAAAATTAATGTTTCTTTCAATTCAATTCTCTGACATGATGTATACTCTAACCCTAAATCTTCTGGCCTCTTTTTCTTAAAAAGTTCGCTTGCTTTAAAATGATATTTATCTTTCATAAACATTCCTCCTACCTTATTTTTTAAAATATAATAATTCAAAACTATTAACTTTTTACTGAAATAAAATGTTAGGTAAAAACATAGTAATAGGTTCTATATAGGTAACAAGTAAAAGTAAAATAATCATAGGGATTAAGAAAAGAAGCAAAGGCTTAATAATTTGATCCATTCTAATATTGGCAATACCTAAACCAACAAATAGCACCGTTCCCACAGGAGGTGTGACCAAGCCTATAGTTAAGTTTATTATCATAATCAATCCAAAATGTATTGGTGATAAACCCATGTTAACCGCAATTGGTAAAAAAATAGGAGTAAAAATTAAAATAGCTGGAGAACTATCCATAAAAGTCCCCACAATTAGGAGAATAAAGTTAATAATTAGCAATAGAATATACTTATTGACAGTAATGGATAATAGAAAATCTGCGATCAAACTCGGAATTTGCTCTATGGCCAAGACATAAGCAAATGCAGTGGAAGTAGCAATAAGAAACATTACTATTGCTGTTGTATAAATAGTTTTTAAAAATACTTCTGGTAAATCTTTAAAATTTAATTCTCTATACACAAAGAATGTAATTACAAAAGCATACACAGCGCCAAAAACGGCTGCTTCTGTAGCTGTAAAAATACCTCCCAATATTCCACCAACAATAATAACTACAAGAAAAAGACTTAACAAAGCCTCTTGGATGATTTTAATCGCCTCTTTTAAAAAGGGTATAGGATGCGATGGATAATGCCGTTTCACAGAAATTATATAACCAACTATCATGAGGCCAATCCCTATAAGTATGCCAGGAATAATTCCTGCAGAAAAAAGCTCAGCAATTGAAACTCCCCCAGCTACAAACGAATACAAAATCATCGTATTACTCGGAGGTATTATAAGACCTATTGTTGAGGATGTGCATGTTATGGCAGCAGAAAAACCTCGATCATAACCTTCTTCATTCATCATTGGCATTAACATTGATCCAATAGATGAAGTATCAGCAACTGCGGAACCTGAGATCCCACCGAAGAACATGCTGGCCAAAACATTTACGGCTGCCAATCCTCCTGTAATTCTTCCGACTATTAAATTACTAAAATTTACAATCCTTCTCGCAATTCCTCCCTTTTCCATAATATTACCCATAAGAATGAAGAAAGGGATACATATAAGAATAAAACTATTGACACCAGAAAACATTCTCTGAAATATAATTATCATGGGTATATCCATAAGATAAATTGCAAAACATGTAGCAATTCCTAAAGCAAAAGCAACTGGTATACCAAGAATTAAAAGTAAAAAAAAGACAACAATAAAGAAGGCACTAGTCATGTTCTCTGCCCTCTTGAATTGAACTAAGTGATGATTTATCAGAAGAAAAAATCATTTCTAATGCAATAAATGCCATTAATACAGCAGTTATAGGAATAACAACGGCAATATTTGACATTTTGATATTACCCAAATCTGGAATAATTTGCCTCTCTGTTAGCTTATATAACTTTATCCCCTGGATGAACATTACAAATGAAAAAACTAAAATTAAAAAAATATCAATTTTAATAATCGATTTTCTTAGAATTTGAGGTAATATATTTATTACAACATCAACACTAATATGCTTTCTTTTTCTCAATGCCATAGCACTACCTAAAAAGGAAATGACGATAAGAGAGTAACGACTGTAAGCATCGATCCAGTAAAACGAATGGCCGAATAAATAACGGCTTAAAACAGCAATAAAAAGAAAAATTGTCATTGTATTTAGTAAAAAAATTACTACCCATTTTACTATGTTTAAAATAATATCTAGTGATTTTTTCAATATTCCCAACACTGCATCCTCTTCAATTTGTATTAGGGGAGAACTTAAAAAAGGGTTCTCCCCTAATTATTTTTTATTTTACAGCTTGTATCTTTTCAATATAACCTTCAAACTGGTCAGATAATGACTCCTGTAAAGGTTTTACTGCTTCTATGAAATCTGATTTATCAGGAATTTCATTGATTTCTGTAGTTTTGGCTATTATCTCAAGTGCTTCTTCTTCTTGTTTAGCCCATTCTTCTTTCGCAAATTCTTGAGCTTCCTTGCTTACCTTAATAAAAATATCTTGTTGTTCTTCTGTAAGTTTGTTCCAAACATCAAGATTAATCAAAAGGCAGTCCGGAACCATCATATGTTCATCTACAGAAAAATATTTAGCAACTTCATTATGTTTCATCAGATCTATACTTGGAGGATTATTCTCAGCACCATCAATAATCCCTGTTTGAAGAGCACTATATACTTCATCAAAGGAAGTTGTTGTTGGAGAAGCACCTAAAGCTTTCATAGTTTTAATCATAACTTCACTTCCCATTACTCTAATTTTAAGGCCTTTTAAATCATCTGGAGTATATATAGGACGTACATTATTATAAAAACTTCTTGCCCCAGCGTCTATCCAGTATAGTAATTTCATTCCAGCTCCTTCAATATAGCCTGCAATCTCACGGCCAACTTCCCCATCAAGAACTTTCCAATAGTGTTCTTTATCTCTAAATAAATATGGTGTACTGAAAACATCCACTATGGGAACAAAACTGTTTAACCATCCCATAGATGCTGTTGACATTTCTAAAACTCCCGCTTGAACTTGCTCAATAAGTTCGAGATTATCACCAAGCACAGCATTCGAATAGACTGTTATTATAATTTGACCATCTGTTTCCTCTTTCATTCTTTCTGCAAAAAAACTATGACTTTTTTCTCCAGGTGCTTCTGCTGGCTGGTCACCCCCAAGTCTCATTGAAATTATATTCTCCCCTGCAGCAAAAACTACTAATGCTGAAACCAAAAATAAAACACAAACAATACTACCAATAATAAATTTTTTCATTGTATTATCTCCTTAAAAATTTTTTTTACTTAATTCTCTCTAAAATTCGAAATTTTTCTTATACTATATGTTTTTTTATTTCCTCCTTTCCTTTTATCTATGAATTTTCACTTTATATATCTGATAAAACTATTTGAATTTAACCACCTCCTCAAATTTTTTTTTACCCTGCTCCCTTGTGAAATATGGTCAAAGGAGCAGGGATCGGCAAATTCGGACAAAGGACTAAAGAGAGAATCCGGATTGCCAGTTTTTTATATTAATTTATTCGTATCTAGCCAATCAACAGCACCCTGAGCCAGGAGGGCTGTTCCTACCCAGAAGACATCTTCGTCAACGTCGAATTTAGAGTTATGGTGGGGGGCAACTATTCCTTTAGCTTCATTGCCTGCTCCTAGGAAAAAGAAAGTACCGGGCACTCTTTCCAGGAAATAGGCCATATCCTCACTGCCCATAGTGGGGTTGGCGATTTCCACAATATTCTCTTCTCCGACAACTTTTTTTGCAGTTTCCACAAACCCTTTAGTAAATTCCGCATCATTTACGAGAGGGGGGTAACCATAGGTGTATGTAAATTCATAATCTCCCCGCATGCCTTTTGTAATATTGGCAACAATTTCTTCCATACGGCTAGCTATTTTTTCCCGCACTGCCTGGCTGGTTGCCCTGGCTGTCCCTACTATTTCAACGGAATCAGGAATGATGTTATAGGATCTGCCACCATTAATTTGGCCTATTGTTATTACAGCAGGTTCAGTAGGTTTTACTTCCCGGCTGATAATGGTTTGCAGAGCATTAATTACTCCTGCGGAAATGACAATAGGATCTACCCCTGTATCAGGCATAGCACCGTGACAGCCTTTTCCGATTACTTTAATTTCAAACCTGTCAAGGCAGGCCATTAAGTTGCCATAGGCCACACCCACTCCCCCAGTACCGATTTCTTTAAAAATGGTTCCTATATGTAGACCCAATACTGCATCCACCTTGGGGTTTTCCATAGCACCATCATCAATCATGGGTTTTGCTCCGCCCGGGCCTTCTTCACCAGCCTGGAAAATGAGTTTAATGTTGCCTTTTAGCTTGTCTTTGTTTTCGTTTAATATTTTTGCAGCTCCCAAAAGCATAGCGGTATGGGCATCATGGCCACAGGCATGCATATTCCCATTTGTGGAAGCAAAGGAAAGCCCTGTCTCTTCCACAATAGCCAGGCCATCCATATCTGCCCTGATAGCAACAGTTTTACCATCCTCTTTACCTTTAATCAAACCGACAATCCCGGAAATTCCAATATTTTCCTGATACTCGATACCCATTTCTGAAAGTTTTTCAGCAACGTAAGCAGAGGTCTTGGGCAACTCTAAGCCCACTTCAGGGATTTGATGCAGGTCTCTGCGCCAGGAAATAAGCTGATCCTGCATTTTTTGTGCCGCTTCAACAGTGTTAAACAATTTAAAACCCTCCTTTATAATTATAATTAAATTCCTGTTGCTCGCAAAATTTTTAACCTGAAAAAAAGTAATGAAGTCATTTGGATCTCAAGACATTTTAAAATGTCTTGAGATCCAAATGATAATACCAAAAAATCTATACTGCAATTTTGGGGTTTTTTGCACTGCTATTAAACAAAAGTTTTGCTATTGTAATAGTTCCAAACACAGATGCAACAATTAACGCCCATGCAGGCAGGGGGGTAAAGAGCCTTAAGCCTACCGGGATAATAAATCCTACAACGGCAAGTTTCGGATATTTAATAGCGAACTGACCAAACACCGCGCCGAAGATAGCCGGAACGGTATATGCTCTAAAGGCGTTAGCGATTATAGGCGGGAAAATCCTAATTAAAGCGGTCCCGATGAAAGCCGCTAAAGTTATGCCTATAAGATTTGTGATGATTGAGCCGGCGATACCCAAAGTTGACACGACTTCTGCTTCTTTTGTCCCGGGCTCGGTATTTGTTACATCAAGAGCCATGGCAGCGCAGGGCAGACGGAGATTGGAAATATTCCCCGACAAGAAAGACATATACGTTCCTGCGAGACCCAGAACGGCATAATAAGACACTGGTTCGACGATATAGAAGGCTCCGAATAAGAGAGCAATCATCCCCCAGGATTTTAGCATTAAAGATACAGACGGAATTATGCCATGAACAAAGTACAGATACAGAACCGGCAGGAAAGAAAGAACGGAAGCCATGAGTAGCGTAATCATGCCTATCTTAATTACAGGGCTTTTCCAGTCTTTTTCCATATTAAAATTTGACATAATGTCACCTCCTATTTTTTATTAACCTATCATACTAACAAAAACAGCAGCAAACATACCAACTAGCATGGCAATCCCCAAAGAATACTCCTTCAGGACCGGAAGTTTTTTAATGACAAACCTAATCATGACTATCATCGATAAGCCACCCACAACGACAGCCACTAACCTGGCTCCACCGGATACCACGTCTCCGGAATTAAGATAGCCGAAAACCCCCAGCATGGCTGCACCGCTTAACATTGCCAACCATTTGACGTTCCCGCCGCCGATTATATCTCTTAGAGAATCCAGTTTGTGACTGAATAACCCGACCAGGAGCAACCAGCCCACACCGTTAATAGCCATAGTCCACCATGAGGTTGCTAAGGCCATCAAATTATAATCCGGGGAACCAAATTGGAACCCCGCAGCTTCTGAACCCACCTTGGCCGCTGTTAACTCAGTGGGTGCAGCACCGATAATTGCTAATCTCATCCAGCTCATAGGTCCGCCGATAACAGACATCATTCCCACCATAATGACAAAAATAGCGATAACTGGGCCAATTGCAGTAACCATACCAGTTCTAAAAGCAATGTTACAAGTTTCCTTTGGCAAACCAATTTTGGTGGCAGTGGTACGGGCAAGCTTATAATACATAATAGACTGAACAGTAACCAGGCAAATAAGTATTGCAGCGATAACCCAAACACCAAAACTATTTGCAACTCTTAAAACCTCCTCTGACATAATTAACACCTCCATTTTTTGTTTTTTTTTCAGCACAAAGCATCAATCCAATTATTTTTATTATCACCTCCAATCATTTCTTATTTTTTTGTGCCATTCAGAAAACCTTAAACCCTTTTCTTCTATATCATAACCACTTTCTTTTAATTCCAGTATCTCATTCCTAACTAATTCTTTCGGTTCATCAAAAATATCGCCCATTAAAATCACTCTCCTCATTATTAAGTTTTTCCAAAAAGCCTATTTAATGCTTAAAAATTCGGAATTTACTTTCTCTATTTAAATATATTAAAAATGCCTTCTCCGGTCATTTCCACAATTTAGGCATTTATATTTAGGTATTATCTTGCCTCTCCTCCATCCTCTTCTTTAACTCCCTCTTCCTGTCCTCGTAGAATTGATGCAGTTCCTTATTTAAAGTTTCCGGACCAATGCCCAGAATTTCGGTAATCTTTTTAACGTGAATATCAGAAGGGACAAGTCCTCCAGTCTCAAAGTGAGAAATATATATCTGAGAAACTCCCACCAAGAGAGCCAGGTCCACCTGGGTTAACCCCTTCTCTTTTCTCCTCTTTTTAATCGGATTGATTATCATTTTTCCTCTTTACCTCCTAATAAAAAAAAGGCCTGACTTTTAACAAAGCCCAAGCCCTCTATTGTTTTTTTTCTATATGTGATATAATAAATCAGGAGCCAAAAGAAAACCGTAAGGACTTCGGCTCTGCTCGGGCCCGTTTATCTCCAGTCTAAAAGATGATAGCGGGCTCGTTCCTTCATATACTTATTATACCTATATTTAGATAAATGTCAAGTCTTTATCGCTCTAAAATATTTTTTTGTGCCCATATTCTTTTGCCACATTTCTTTGTGCAATATTTCTGGTCTGATCTTACTGGAATAAAAATTTTATTACAATCCTTGGCTTTACACCTCCTTATCGTAATATCTTTAATCCATACCCAGTATATCCAAGTAAAGGCCAAAGCCCTGCCGGTGGGTATGCTCACATATAAAGAGGGATAAAAAAATAGGTATTTCCCTTTCGGATAGCGTTCTATTTTCAGCCTTCTATTCTCTAATAGAATCTTCTCCAGAATCTTGATATCTTCTTTGGTTGGTCTCTGCCCCGCGATAGCCCTATCGGTCATCTCTCTAAAGACAGATAGGCAGGATTCAAAGTCTACTTCGAGTTGTTTTAATTCTTCTGGAGAAAATAGCCCGGGAGGCACCTCTTTAAAAATCTTTGCCGGGATCCCCTCATTGTATAACTTTACTCCATATTCCTTGGGGAAACCCTTAGGAATCTTAGAGCCCTCAGAGAGCGAGATCACAAATTTGATATAATCTATCTTCAGGGCCTTGGTCAGCAGTGCATCGAATATTCTTCTCTTCTTGTTTTTTATCATCCTCTCCTCCTCTTTTTTTTAATTTTTTTTTGAAAAAATAAAAAGAGCAGATAAAACCAGGCCGATTGGCTTTTTTTGCCCCATTTAATTCGGTATTTAATTTTAGTAATGTAGCCAAAATTCTTTTGTTTGCATAAACAAGACTTAATTATAATAATTTCCCTTGTTTACCCTCAGTATAAATATGTCTCTCAGCTTTTTTAAAAGTTAGATCATTACTAGCTACTTTCGAAGGACGTTCTATATTTTTATTACCATTAATTAAATCTTCTATTTTTAAGATTTGGATTTTAGGATAATGTTTACCGGAGGGAGATTCATAAAATCCTGATAATAAGGCCTCTTTTTTCATAGGTTTAGTTGGTTTTTGTAAAGTAATAAATACTCCAATTTGAGCCCCTTCCCTTTCCACGACACCTTTTAAAGCATCTATCATTCCTCTATTTATGTGCCCGCATTTAACCTGGAGTATAATTGCTTTAGTTTTACCTTTTTTAGGTTCGTCGTGAAAATAAATACATCCATCTATTCCTCTATCAGCTCCTTTTTTCTTTTCAGATTCAGCAGGTCTTGCACCAACTAAACCCAATGCCCACCATTGGAACTGGTATGTATCTTCTCTGGCTAATTCCTCCGCTCCTTTTAAATCTACTGGTTCACCGATCACTTTATAATTTACTTTATTACCAAAAGAATTTTCTAACCTATGTTTCATTAAAGATACAGCCAGATGAGTAATATCTATCCCTATCCACTTCCTTTTTAATTTTTCTGCTACTGTTATCGTTGTTCCGCAACCACAGAAAGGGTCTAAGATAATATCTCCTTCATTACTACTTGCTTTTATTATTCGTTCTAAAAGTGCTTCCGGCTTCTGGGTAGGGTAGCCCAGGCGTTCCTTAGATTGTGAATGAATATAAGGAATTTCCCAAACATCATGCATTACTATTCCCTTTTCTAAATCTCTCTTTTCACCAAGGTTTGTTATTCCATCTACACTTATTTTCCTATGTATTGTTTTCTCTGAAAATGGTTGAAATAATTTTTCGAATTTATAATCAGCTGCTTTCGAATACCAAAAAATAATATCGTGCATTTTTTGAAAATTTCTTGAAGCATTTGTCCATCTTCTATAATACCAAACAATTTCATTCCTAAAATTCTTAGCTCCGAATACTGCATCCATAACTAATTTCAAATAATGGCTTGCGGTAGGATCACAATGTAAATATATGGACCCCGTAGATTTTAAAACTCTATATAGTTCTTGGAGCCTTATAGCCATCATTACCAGATAAGCCATTATATCATTTTCGCCTAAAAAACTTCTAAGAGCTTTAGTTAAATCAGCTACCTCTCTAGGCAAACTTTCTACTATTTCTCTATAAGTTTCTTCTGCTTTTCTATCCCAATGCCAGGTATCCTCAAAAGCTTTTATTTGAGCGGGAGATTGAGTTCCATTTTTTTCGCCAAATAAGACGTTATAATCTTTATTGCTATTAAAAGGAGGATCAAGATAAATTAAGTCAATAGTTGCATCTTTAATATATTCTCTTAAGATTTCTAAGTTATCACCATAATACAGGGCATTTTCCATTTTTATATTCTCCTATATAAAGAATAATTATTTTTAATTTAATTCCCTTCTCCCCGGGATTTAAGATTAATTATCCTCTACTAGCTGACCTAATATTCGATCAAGCTTTTTAAGTCGTTCCCGGTGCGGTAAGTTTTTCCCTTGTTCCCAACACCAAATAGTTTTCGTTGCTACCCCAACTCTGGCCCCGAGCTCAGTTTGGGTAAGTCCGGCTTTTTCTCTCAATTTTCTTAAATTTTTTAGATCTATCATTTGAGCATCTTTCCTTTCTAGTCTAACAAGATTCTGATAATTTTGTAATTAATTATACACTTTCGTATTACATTAGTCAAATATCTTTTTATGTATGGCAATCAAGTATAGTTACAAAAAATTCATTACTTAAATGTGGCTTAATAAAATGGTCATAGAAATTAAGATTCCAATCCTTTGCTCTTTCCTCAGTCTCATCGCCTATTCCCCACCAGAGCATTTTTCCTTTGCTATGCCATTCTCCGTCCGGTGTTACTACTGCATAGGTTATGATCGGCTTTTTCCAGTCAACTTCGGTAATGAGACAGTTATTACATCCAGTACCATCTTCCTTTAATAAAAAATCTTCCCATACCCTGCCTATCTTAAAATAGTCCCATCGACCGTTAGGGTTAGAAGTCGTTAATAAGTTTCCCTCTTTATCCCATATCCTGTCCTCGCCCCAATACCACCTTTTAAATTTCTCAAAACTCATGCCGATAATATTGGCCTCTTCCTTCTGCTTTCCGCCAAAAAAACTATCCGATTTGTTTCTAGCATCCCTTTGTGCCTGCAAGTATTTTTTGTAACATTTATCTTTGGTTTCCCTGATATAGGGTTTGAACTTTAGTTCTTCGCTATAAGGGGCCATTAATTCCGCTATATTTTGCTCCCCTTTATGAATGACTAGACAATTAAAGTGACTCATTTTTGGTCCTCCTTTATTTTATTATCGTTAGATATCTCCATCTGTACTTTGAAACCAATCTATTCGCTTTGTAATCCTTTCCTAATGTCCTACGAATCATGATCTTCGGTTCCATGCTTGCTAGTTTCTTTAATTTTTTCATGATGATCCTGTCATCTAATTCCATTACAGAATATCTTCCCAATTCATCTTCTCTTTATCCAATTCTGGATTTCTCGAGAAGTAATCTGCCATTTATCTCCCCATGCTGCTACGAAAGTATCTTTAAAATTTTGGTATAAAACCCTGGCTGGCTCCTTACCCAGGTAATCCCATAGGATGCTGCGGGCCAGATCTGAGGGCCCACTCCCACCATAGCCCCATTCGAATCCCGTAGGGCTGTGATAAACTCGATGTTCCAAGGGTTTACCGTTTACAGTAACTCTTACTCCATGAGGATATAAACTTCGAGATGTTCTAATTCTATTTCCTTTATAGATTTTCATCTTATTTACTCCTTTCTACTTGACTCATTTGAAAATTAGCGGTCACAGGTTTTATTGATAGTTTGTTTAGACATTATTCTAAGACATCTTGCCTTACGTTCTGCGTGAGCGATATTCCATGCATCCTCTGAAAGCTCACACCAATGCGAACTTATTGCGATTGAATGAAATTTTATTCTCCCGAATTTAACAAACCCTTCGTCATTCCATTTCTTCGCTATCTCCATGTCCTCTTTATTCATACGTTGTTTTAAGTCTATTAATCCCCCATAATCTACTGCTTGGGTTTCAAAAAAAAGTAATAAATTCCTCTCGTCTGATGTCATAGTGTCAAGTGTTCTCATTTTATTTTACCTCCTCATAAGTCTTTTTAAATATCCCCGGTTTGCAAGGATAAAAATCGCCATCGACGATATCGTGGATAATCCAATCGCCAGGACAAACCATATGACCGCCCTGAAGGGTCGATATCCAACCATGTCTTTTCCATGATTTACCACAATACTTACACTTTCCAAAGCTCAATTGCCAATCAGTATAATGCCCAACCTCGTCATCCTGATTATATTTTAACCACTGATATGCCTCAACTATTATAGGTTTCGTACGATACTTTTTAAATTTCATCTACTTACTCCTTTCTTTTTTATTAGATCTTAACTTTTTTCGTCCTTATCAACTTAAAATCCTCTTTCTTTTTTGGAATCGGATGATCTGGTTGGTAGCATTTTATGATTATTTCTTTAGTTTCGCTATCGGATATCACTTCATAGTAATAAAATATATCCGGGTGAAATTCATCATTATTGCAGATCCCGTGCCCTGTAAGGATCATCCGCCTCTTTATTTCTGGAACATTGCTGGTCCCCCATGCTACGTCCAAATCTCTCTCTATCTGCTTTTCCATCTTCTTCTTACTCCAATAGATAAAATTGGCAGCCTGGTATTCTATGTCATAATTTCTGCCTTTATTCCATTCCAGAAATTCTTTCAGGTCCGGGATCACATCTTCCGGATAGCCATCACTATGCCGATACACCGTTCTCCTTTTTATTACCTTAACCAATTTCCCTTTCTCCGGTCCCTCTTTTTCTTCTCTATTCGAAATGTTCATAAATTCTATCTGGCATCTTGTAGACATTCTAGGTTACCTCCTTTTTATTTATAATCACCAAAGGTCAAATAATTGACCTTTTAATTTCATATTTTGCTTCAGTTTTAATTGTCTCGATTTCCTTTGAACTCATTCCTGCATGTTCCAATCCGCATTTGTAAAAATCTAAAGCTGTTTCATCTCGTCTAATCTTAAATTCTGCTTTAGTAATTTTTTCCATCTTTATTCTCCTTTTTTTATAATTTATAGTAAGTAATCACAAGCCAGGGGACTAATCTAATCCCCTGGGATCTGACTGCTTGGATTAATAAGTAATAGTTTCTATTAATTCGTAGCCTTCGGGGATGCTATTCGACGAAGATAAAAGCGTATGGCTGGCATTTCCAATTTTTCTAAATCTATATTTCTTCTCACCCTTTACTACAATTCGATGTGAGCCAATTGGACTACAATTACAAGGATATCGTCCGATGTTATTACCAGTTTCCCCACAGTATAAACAATATCTTTTCATTTTTCTTGATCTCCTTTTAAGACTTAAAATCATACTCAAAAACATTAACTTGTCCGGCAAAATTTTCTCCGTTGTGAGCCATTTCAAAACCGCCCTTAAATCTCCAAAAAGTTATGACTCTTTTATCAAAAGTTGGCCTCACTCTTTTGGTTCTGAGCCCGATTACCGGACCACCCGACACAGTGCAGATTCCCTTATCAAAATATGGAGTGGTGATATTCCAGCCGGCCCTAACAGTCCTATTGTTTACGCTTTCAATAACTCCATAAGTGCCATCCTTGATCAAGCAATTATCGCTATTTTTGGCATAGACAATATCGCCAGGCTTTGGTCTACTATTTACTTCATTTATCAACGGTCCATTGAGCACTCCTAAAAACTTCATTTGGTATCTACCTCCTTTTTATTTAAGATATAGTCCACTGCCTTCTGTGCCTGGGCCGCGGCAGAGATTATCAAGGTTGAATCATTATTAAGTCTCTTTAGCCAGCCCTGGATATAGGCAGCAGAATTGTCAATAGTTTTGTTCTCGATCCCACACTGGGCACATAAGAAGCTGGCTCCTATCTCTGCGACCAGCTCCTCTTTGCTATATTTTTCGCTACCAAAGCCATTTAATTTGAAGTCTTTTCTGTTGAGCCTAGTCTCGTGTCCAGTCGCATGAACCAGTTCATGAAATGTAGAGGAGTAATATTTTTCTCTATCCTTAAATTCCTTCTTTGACGGAATACTTAACGCATCTAGGATAGGATTATAGGCAGCTTTATTTCCGCCTTCCTCGATTACAGGAAAGCCTTTTAAATTTTGGAGAATGTCCTCGCATTCTTTTGATTGCTTACCATTGCCGTAATCCGGCAGCGGGATAGTGGTCTGATCCAGATTAAAAACATTATAATATCTTAAAGCGAACCTTAGCTCTTTCTTCGGTTCTCCAGTCTCTTCGTCGAGCTCAAGGTTCCCATCTTTATCCCGGGCCTCCACCTCATATCGTCTGAAGAATATCACCATATCGGCTCGGCTCCCCTTCTTTACACTTTCTTTAAGATCCCTAACCTGCTTGAAGGTCAAGAATTCGCTTGATTGGTGTTCTTCCATGCTGAGTAGCAGAAGATTTATGCCGTGGTATTCTCTCTTCGTTGCATAGTTCCGCAGGCCGATCCAGGGCTTCTCCCAGGGGATGACGCCCTGGTTTAGCTTATCTATAATCTTTTGAGTTACGATCTCATAAACTTTATTCATTCTTCACTCATTCCTTTCTATCGTCTTTAGCAATTTAGTAGTTTCCTTACAGCCCTGCTTTATGTAAGATAGGGTCATCAGTATGACCCTGGCTCTTCTATTCCTCTCTCGAAGTAACCACTTTACAATATCCCGATGAGTAATATTTCTCACATCTCGTATATTCCATTCATCAAAAAGATTCTTTTTTACTTCTACAAAGTAATGGTCATTTAGAAGTTTTCCATAATATATTCTATGCTTTTTCATTAATTTCACCTTTCCCTTTCACTCTTAATTTTTGCAGTAGCAATTAAAACTTTTTCGTAATATCTTTTTTTCGCATTCCATTTTTTAATCTGATTTCTTAATCGCTTTAATAACTTTTCCTTCTGATTGATCATCTCAATCACATGCTTATATCTTTTTAGCCGAAGGTCCTCTTTTGGTTTTTCTCTGATTTCTTTTTTCTTTATTTGATATTTATCGTCATCTATCCAAGAAGTTTCGATATCTAACCATCTTCCCATACCACTATGTCTAAAACCTCGTATATGGCCCATCTCGTGGATAAATATTTTTGAGAGTAGCACTTTGCTAATTTCTTTCTTTGGGACCCGGAGTCGCATAAGATTGCCATTGTAGTATGCATATCCTGAATACCATTTCCGTTCTGGTAAGTCCAAATCATGTTTCTTGTAGTATTCAATTACCCATCTTCGCGGTCCTTTGCTATATACTATCTCAACCTTTAATTGACTTCGATATCGGTATTTCCCTTCTATCTTATCGTCTTCATTAAGTGCTCTAGTCAAAATCTTTTTCAGGTCCTCTGT
>Ga0307379_10005375_pt1 | contig 17900 bp, 13 predicted proteins | sample UN2MG_FD_202237 | JGI IMG/M metagenome (GOLD analysis project Ga0307379, IMG submission 202237) | Soil microbial communities from Risofladan, Vaasa, Finland - UN-2 | ecosystem: Environmental > Terrestrial > Soil > Coastal area > Acid sulfate soil | place: Finland: Risofladan, Vaasa | collected... | reverse complement strand
CCGGTCATGGCGTATGAAGCGCTCCGGCATTACAGTGACCGCAGTCTGAATTTCCGTTTTATCTCGAATGTGGATGGTGCTGACTTTGCCGAAGCAACGCTTGACCTCAACCAGGAGGAAACCCTCTTTATCGTCTCTTCAAAAACATTCACTACCCCGGAAACGATGATGAATGCTCAAACTGCACGTCAATGGATTCTTGCAAAACTGAAAGACGAGCGGGCAATCTCCAGACACTTCGTTGCCGTCTCGACCAATGGGAATGAAGTCGCAAAATTCGGGATCGATCCGAACAACATGTTTGAATTCTGGGATTGGATAGGAGGCCGTTACTCGATGGATTCAGCAATAGGCCTCTCCACCATGATTGCGATCGGTCCTGACTATTTTTATCAGATGACCGCCGGATTCCATGCAATGGATGAACATTTCCGCACTGCTCCTTTTGAGAAAAACTTGCCAGTCATTATGGGTCTTCTCTCCGTCTGGTACAGCAACTTCTTTGGTGCCCGGACAATGGCCGTGCTCCCCTACAGCCGTTATCTCAGGCGCTTTCCTGCCTATCTCCAGCAGCTCGCGATGGAAAGCAACGGGAAATCCGCCACTCTTGACGGCACAATCGTGAATTATCAGACAAGTCCTGTCCTCTGGGGTGAGCCGGGGACAAACGGGCAGCACTCATTTTACCAGCTCATCCATCAGGGGACACAACTCATTCCCTGTGACTTCATCGGCTTCTGCCGGAACCTGAATACCCTGAGGAACCATCACGACATGCTGATGGCAAACCTCTTTGCCCAGAGCGAGGCCCTTGCTTTCGGCAAATCAGTTGATGAGGTTATCGCTGAAGGCACTCCGGCATGGCTTGCACCACACCGCGTATTCGGTGGCAACCGTCCTTCAACCACAATCCTTGCTGACCGGTTGACGCCTGAAACCTTGGGCAATCTCGTGGCCTTGTACGAACACAGCGTCTTTACACAAGGCGTAATATGGCGCATCAATTCGTTCGACCAATGGGGAGTTGAACTCGGGAAAGTCCTGGCGAAACGCATCAGCGATGAACTGAGCACTCCGTCGAATCCGCGATTGCAGCATGACAGTTCAACCAATGAACTGATCAGGAGATACCGGAAGCGCCGCTGATCGTCCCTTTTGCTCTTTATTTTTCATTTGTCTTACAATAAACTTCATATGGCAAAACTATTCTTTTCCGGCATCGGCGGCAGTGGCGTTTCTGCGATTGCAAGTTTTATGGCTGACAAAGGGCATGTTGTGGCAGGTTCTGACCGCTCATTCGACAGGAGTCCTGATCACCGGATTTTACGGATTTTACAAGCGAAAGGCATTACGATTGTACCCCAGGACGGTTCGGGGCTTGATACGTCTTTCGATTGTGCTGTTTTCAGTACCGCTGTCGAAAACAATCAGCCGGAAGCAGTAAGAGCTATGGAATTGCATATCCCGATGAAGACCCGTCCGGAGTATCTTTGCGAGATTGTATCTTCTTACAGGACAGTTGCTGTTGCGGGGACGAGCGGGAAATCCACAACTTCAGGCATGCTCGCATACCTTATGGATAAACTGGGGATCAAACCGAATTTCATCGGGGGCGGACGTGTAAAACAGTTCAGGAATCAAAGTAATCTTGGGAATTCTCTCGTTGGTGAATCAGACATTTTAGTCGTTGAAGCATGTGAGTCGGATGGAACGATCGTTGCTTATTACCCCTCCTATTCAATCATTGCCAACCTGAACCTCGACCATAACCCGATTGAAAAAACAGCAGGGATGTTCGAAATCCTCGGCAGGAACACGAAAGACAGGATTATCGTGAATAGCGACGACGAAAATCTTACCCGGTGCCGTTTCGATAAACCGGTAACGTTTTCCATAGATAACGCTTCACAATACCGTGCACGGGCAATCGAATATCATCCTTTCAGTACGGATTTTTACGTCCATAGCGTACCCTTCAAACTTTCTCTCCCGGGGAAATATAACCTGTACAATGCCCTTGCGTGTATTGCTGTGCTTGCTGAAATGGGGATCCGTCTTGAGGCCATTGCGGCAGTCATTCCGGATTTTTCCGGCATAGACAGACGGTTTGACATTCATCTCTTTGATGAGCACCATCTGGTTATTGACGATTATGCCCATAACCCACACAAGATAGCATCTCTCATGGACACAGTAAAAAAACTCAGAGAACACATCTGCTACATCTTTCAGCCGCACGGGTTTGGACCGACACGGCTGATGAAGAAGGAGTATATTGATACGTTTGCCGCCAATCTTCGCAAGGACGATCATCTGATAGTGCTCCCGATATTCTATGCCGGCGGGACATCGATAAAAGACATTTCGAGCGAGGACCTCTGCAGAGAAATCAGATTAGCGGGAAAGTCTGCAGAGGTTCTCCCTGACAGGTCGTTGCTTTTCGGGCGACTCAGGGAATGGGACACCTATATTGTCTTCGGGGCGCGTGACGAATCGCTGGCAGACTTTGCACATGACATAGCAGAGAGGCTATAGTGAAAAAATATTTCCTCCATAGAGAATCCTCCAGCCTCAAACTCGACTACCAGAAAGAACTGAACCCTGAGCAGTACGCTGTAGCCATGCATCAGAGCGGCCCCATGCTTGTGCTTGCAGGCGCAGGGACAGGCAAGACACGGACGGTAACCTACCGGGTTGCACGGCTGATCGAAACAGGGATTGGACCGGAAAATCTCCTGCTCCTGACGTTTACCAACAAAGCTGCCAGGGAGATGATGCGGAGAGTAGAGGGCCTGATCGGCAGAAATATCCACGGGCTCTGGGGAGGCACGTTTCACCATATCGGCAATATAGTCTTGCGACGGCATTGTCAACGTATCGGTTACAAGGAGGGGTTTTCGATCCTCGACAGGGAGGACGCAAAAGACCTTTTCGATATCTGCCTCGCAGAGATCAAGAACAAAGAGGCAATCGTTCCGAAAGGATCTGTCCTCTGTGACATCTATAGCCTGACGAAAAACAGGGGAGCCGGCATTCATGAACTCATCCCCTTGCGGTTCCCTCATTTCAGCCACGTCATGGATGAAATTGAACACGTTATCACGCTCTATGATGCAAAGAAGCAAAACCTGAACCTCATGGACTTTGATGATTTGCTGACAAACTGGAAGAAATTGCTCCTTGAGCATGAGAATATACGGGAGTATTATACGTCCAAGTTCATGCATGTGCTTGTTGATGAATATCAGGATACGAACAGATTGCAGGCAGAGATCGTTGACCTGCTGTCATCTGCCCACAGAAACCTGATGGTGGTTGGGGACGATGCTCAGTCGATTTACTCTTTCCGGGGGGCGGATTTCGAAAACATCCTGAAATTCCCGGAGAGGTATCCTGATGTTTCAATGTTCAACCTGACCATCAACTACAGATCCACACCCGAAATCCTGCATCTTGCAAACCAGAGCATCATTCATAACGTCAGACAGTTTCACAAGGAACTCCTCTCCGTCAGGCAGCCCGGGGACAGACCTTCCTTTGTACCCTTGAAGGACGTATTCCAGCAGGCGGATTTCGTAGCACAGAAAATACTCGACACGCATGCCGACGGCATGACCTTAGACGGAATAGCCATCCTGTACCGGTCTCACTATCAGTCAATGGAACTTCAGATGGAACTTCAGAGAAGAGGCATACCCTTTGAGATCAGGTCCGGACTGAAGTTTTTTGAACAGGCACATATCAAGGACATCCTCTCTTTCCTCAGGATCGTGATAAACCCGTATGACGAACTGAGCTGGAAGAGAATAGTAAAACTCATCCCCGGGATCGGTAATGTTACGGCCGGGAAGATCTGGGATGCAATCAATCAATCCGGGAATCCTCTTGATGCGATAGGCGAAACAGGGAGACTTATACCACGAAAGGCTCTGGATGGCTTCACTCTCTTCCTTGACCTTCTCAAGATCCTGAGAAATGAAGAGCAGGGAGGCTTACCCTTACAGCCGTCTGCTGCGATAGACCAAATACTGAAGCACGGATACGAAGATTACCTGTATAGCCATTTCCCCAATGCAGAGGACAGGATACAGGATATCGAGCAGATGATGAGGTTTGCGCTCCGGTATACGTCGCTTGAAACCTTTGTGAGCGAATTAAGCCTCCAGAGCGCTTCCGGAGGAGGGGTTGAGGAAGGGGATGCTGTCAGGGAATGTGTTATACTCTCTACTGTGCATCAGGCAAAAGGGCTTGAATGGGATACTGTTTTCATGATAGGTCTGAATGACGGCAGCTTTCCATCGGCGAAGTCACTGAAAACAGGCGATGAGGAAGAAGAGCGGAGGCTCTTTTATGTTGCCGCGACACGGGCAAGGAATGACCTTTATCTCTGCTGCCCGATTGCATCAGGAGGCTGGCAGAGCATCAATTTTTTGAGACCCTCCCGGTTTATCAGGGAATTGCCGGGTGATGTGTATGAGGAGATTCTAATAGAAGAAGATTTCCATGACATACAATGATGCAATAAAAGGCGGCTTCAGATTAGTCAACAGAAACTGGCAGCTGGTTCTCATCCAGCTGAGCGTGATATTTATCAGCAGCGTCGGATTTTTTATCATTGTCGGCATTCCACTCGCCATAGCCTTCATCATCTTCGGGGTTGACCTCACCGGAATAGCGGATTTCCGTGATATCGTAAAGATACTCAAGGAACCTTCAGATATGTTGTCGAAGTACCTCGGTCTCTTTCTTATCGTACTTGCATGTTTTCTGTTGTACCTTATCCTGATCGCACTCCTCGGCATATACGTGTTTGGCGGATCGATCGGCATTATCGGGAGGTCTCTCAGAGACAGTTCTTTAAAGTTCCATGTCCGAACATTTTTTGAGGAAGCAAAAAGGCTTTTTCTCCGTCTGCTCGCCTTCACATCATTCATCGGCATCATATTTATTGTTATCGCCTTTGTCCTTGGCATCCTGGGAGGGGGCATTGCAGCACTGGTATCATTTGCACAGACACAGGACTCTACTCTTGCGCTCTTCTTTGGAACTTTTTTTTCGCTGATCCTGGTCATCATAGCATCAATCCTTATTCTCGGTATCCTCTCGATAACGATCTATGGCATTGCTTCTCTGTCGTTTAAGGAAACCGGACCTGTCAAATCCATTCAGGAGGCCTGGAAGTTTTTAGTCAGGCACCCGAACGCATTCTGGCTCTATACAATCCTTTTCGCGGGCTATCTGCTTGCAAGCTTTTTCCTGGTCCTTTTCAGCTATCCCTTTACCCTGATACCCATTATTGGTGCGATTCTCTCCTTCCCGTACCAGCTCATCTCGTATGCATTCGAAGCCTATCTCGGCCTCATTATCATTGCAGCTATGCTGAATTTTTACTATTCCATGGAAATTCATCCCGGACCCGTAGAGCCGGTTATTGAAGAACCCGCCCCTCACGCTATCGGAGAAGAAGAAAGCAGGGAGCAGGATACGGAGGCAACAGAGAATCCATGAGAAGCAAGCATTTTACACCCTGAAGCATGGGCATCCTGCCTCGGACTGTGTCATACAAGATGCCTGACCTATTATCCCTGAAGAACAGCAATCGTTTGCTGTATTCTCGGTAAAGAATGAAGAGTTCAGAAACCAAAGAGGACACTATGGAAAACAGTCAATATGTGATCCTGAAAAAAGAAAAATTTAATGATTTTATCTCGGCACTCTCAAAGATGCAAAAGCTTGTTGCTCCCGTAACAAAGGGTTATAAGAATTATGCATTCGAAGAAGTCACATCAGGCAATAAGATAGCACTCAAATATATCCCTACAATACTCCCGCTGAAAAAATTCTTCATGCCCCAGCGCGAAACCCTTCTGGAATTCAAGCTTGATAAGAAATCCACCGCAGAGGCCGTTGTCGAATACGAGCCGGTAACGATTTTCGGAGCTCATACCTGCGATCTCGCAGGAATCCAGTGTCTGAATATGGTATTTTCAGAACGTCCGAAAGACTACAATTATCTTACCCGCAAGGGCAAAATAACCTTAATCGGCCTTGAATGCAATGAATATTGTGACGAATATGCGAGCTGTCATCTCGTCAACGCAAGCTTCCCCGGCGGAGGGTACGACCTTTTCTTCACGGACCTTGGGGGCTATTTTATCGTCCATGTGAATACCAGTTCGGGAGATGATGTTGTCACTGCTGCGGGATTACTGGACAAGGCTGATACAACACATATCAATGAATTGAACCTATTGCGTGATCAGAAGAGAAAGATATTCAGCAACGAAGTGCCGATCAAGGCCAGTCTTATCACGGAGCTGTTCGATGTAACGTTCAGGGCACGCGTCTGGAAAGACCTTGAGGAACGATGCCTGGCATGCGGGAACTGCACCAATGTATGTCCCACATGCTACTGCTTCGACATAAAAGATGACCTCGACCTGAGCCTCAGGCATGGGGTCAGGTACCGTGTTTGGGGTTCCTGCCAGCTTGAACCGTTCGCCAGGGTAGCCGGAGGCATAAATTTCAGGAAGGATCGCTCTGCACGGCAGAGGCATAGGTACTACCGTAAATTCAGGTATCCTGTCGACAGATTTTCACGGTTCTTCTGCACAGGCTGCGGCAGGTGCACCCGCACATGCATGGCAAGCATAAGTCTCAAGGAGACTCTCAATGAACTGATTAAAGAGAGTGAGGACAGAGTATGGAAAAAGTGGTTATAAAAGATTCCAGTTACCGCTTAAAAAAAGCAACGATCCTTCAGACAAAAAAACTGACGGCACAAGAAAAATTTTTTGAAATAGCTCTCAGGGACGGCAGTACCCTTGATCACGAACCAGGTCAGTTCATTATGATCTCCCTGTTGGGAATAGGAGAATCCCCCATATCTGTCTGCTCATCTCCCACAAAACGTGACTCCTTTGATCTCTGCATCAGGGCAGTCGGAAAAGTTACAAGAAGCTTGCATGCATTAAAGGCCGGAGATGAAATCAGCATACGGGGACCTTACGGCAAGGGATTCCCCGTCAGCATCCTTGCAGGCAATGATCTCCTGATCGTCGCCGGCGGATTAGGCATAGCACCCCTGCGCGCTCTCATCATGTTTGTACTCGACAACCGGCGTGATTTTGGCAAGGTTCATATTTTATTCGGGTGCAAGGAGCCGAAGGAAATGCTTTTTCGTGATGAACTGGGACACTGGAGTAAGCGCACGGATCTTCACTATGCCTGTACTGTAGACCGCGCAGATCCGGACTGGGCAGGGAATGTCGGCGTAATCACAACGCTCATACCGGGTGTTGATATCGAGCCTTCAAGAACCTTTGCAGCGGTAGTCGGGCCTCCGGTCATGTACAATTTTGTGATAAAGGAGCTTCTGAAAAAGGGCATTCCGGAACGGCAGATTCTCTTGTCCTTCGAGCGCAACATGGCATGTGGAAACGGCAAATGCGGTCACTGCCAGATACAGAATCTTTACGTCTGTCAGGACGGGCCCGTTTTCAATTATGAACAAATCAAAAATTTGAGCGAGGCTTTTTAGTATGAAGAAACCAAAAGTCGGCATTTTCGATTTTGCCTGCTGTGAGGGATGCCAGTTACAGATCGTAAACATGGGAGAGGACGTGCTTGCTGTGCTCGGTTCTATTGATGTTGTGGAATGGCGGGAAGTCATGTCAGAGCAATGGGGCAAGAAACTCGACATCGCCATCATAGAAGGGAGCATTACTGATCCGCACGCGGTCAAGCGGATAGAAAGGATCAGGAAAAGAGCAAAAGTGCTGATAGCCTACGGTTCCTGTGCAACGATCGGTGGAGTCAACGGGATGAAGAACAACTACGTCCTTGACGACATCAGGAAATATGTGTACGGAGAAAGCTCCAAGGACTTCCCGACAGAGACAACCAAAGCCGTTCACCAGGTAGTCAGGGTAGACTATTTTATCCACGGCTGTCCTATATATATCCCGGAATTTATTACTGTTTTAAAGGCTGCTCTGCAGGGCATTCCGTACTATGTACCTGATTACCCTGTCTGTGTTGAATGCAAACTGAATGAAAACGTCTGCATGTATGACAGAAAAGTCAGCTGTCTCGGTCCTGTGACAAAGGCCGGATGCAATTCGTGGTGCATAAACCACGGCAATATTTGCTACGGATGCCGCGGCATGGTGAGCAACCCGAATGAAAAAGGTGCTCAGGATGTAATAGCACGGTACAAGATTCCCATGGACCTTATTCTGAATAAAATGAACATGTATAACAAATGCAGGGAGCTTGGGTAAAATGAAAAAAAAGAACATCGATATACATGTTGAATACCTGACACGGGTTGAAGGGCACGGAAACATTGTCATCAATGTAAAAGAAGGCAAACTTGATACCTGCCGTTTGGACATTGTCGAGTCGCCCCGGTTTTTTGAAGGGATGCTCCGGGGCAGGTCGATCTTTGAGGCCCAGCACATAACAAGCAGGATCTGCGGCATCTGTGCATGCGGTCATACGCTCGCTTCGATCCAGGCAGCAGAAGATGCGCTCGGCATCACTCCGACAGAACAGACGATCAAACTGAGGAAACTCCTCCTCCATCTCGAAATTCTCGACAGTCATGTCCTGCACATATACCTGCTGGTAGCACCGGACCTGTTCGGTGTCAAGAGTTTTGTTCCCCTTATCAGCAGTAATAGTGACGTCGTGCGCAGGGCCCTACGGATGAAAAAGATCTGCAATGATATCTGCGATATCCTGGTCGGCCGTCATGTGCATCCCATATCCGCGATTGTTGGAGGATTTACAAAGCTCCCTCGGCCGAAAGATTTGGATGCCATGCTCGATCTCCTCACAGGGATGCGGCATGACATGGATGCAACCGTAGCATTGAATCCATATCTGATATTCCCAGATTTTGAACGGGATACAGAATATGTGGCCCTTGTGAGCGATGACAGGGAGTACCCCTTGCTCATGGGAGACGTTGGTTCAACCGATGGGGTGAGGGTGAATAAAAAAGATTATAAGAAAATCACGAGCGAGTTTGTTGTTCCCCACTCTTCGGCAAAACATACAAAACTCAGCAGGGAATCCTATGCCGTTGGGGCTCTTGCACGCTTCAACCTGAACGCTGACAAACTCCACCCGAAGGCCAAGGAAGTAGCCAATGAAATAGGATTGGCACCTAAATGTATCAACCCATATATGAACACTACTGCACAATTGATAGAATGCGTACACTGCCTGGAAAATTCCATAGCAATCGTGGAAGACCTGAAAAACAACCCCATCAATTATGACGAAGAGATCGTTGTCGGACTGAACGAGCAGCGCAGGATTCCTGTCCGGGCAGGCAATGGCGTTGGGGCAGTCGAAGTGCCGAGAGGTATTCTCTTCCACAACTACCAGACCGATGAAAACGGGATCATCACACATGCCGACTGCGTTATACCTACAAACCAGAATACCGGGAATATCGAAAACGATATGATGAAATTGGTTCCGGAGATTCTTGACAGGAAGGAAGAGGAAATAACCCTTGCTGTCGAGATGCTGGTCAGGTCCTATGACCCGTGCATCTCGTGTTCCACGCATCTTATCAATATCAAGCTTGTGAGATAGATAACGGAAAATCTCCCCTAATCAATCTCAGAGCCTTCTCGTGGAGCCTTGCATTCCCTGAAACAAGCAGAGATGTAGATTTTTTCAGGCTGACTTCAATGTTGTCGATAGGATTTCCCTGCATGTCTGTAAAGACACCGCCGGCTTCCTGAACAAGCAGCCAGCCGCCTGCAAAATCAAAGCTCCTTGAAGGTGAAGGATTGGCAAAAACACTGATTGATCCGCTTGCAAGGTATGCGATATCAAGTGCGGTTGCCCCAAAACAGCGGGTTTTTCTCGATTCCGAGAGCAAAGGAATGATAATTGGGACGTCTTTGGCCGGGGACTGCGCTTCATATGCAGTAAGATAAAAGATATCGTCTTTTTGGGTGACAATTCTCTCCCCATTTAAGAATCCCCCCTCGCCCTTCTCTGCCCAGAACTCGTCACCGTTGATAAGGTTCAGGACATAAGAAAGATAAATATCCCCGACTGAGTTTCCCTCTGCGACGGCAATCGAGGTGCAGTAAAACGGTATTCCCGAAATAGCATTCCTGCTGCCGTCAACAGGATCGATTAATACTATTGTGCCTCCACCTTTGATATCCCTGATTCCAACTTCTTCCGAGATGATCGTCAAGCCTTCTTCTGAACGTTCAAGGCCGGAGAGAATGATATCTTCTGCCATTTTATCGATAGGATACGTCTTGTCGCCTGATGCTCCAATACCAATAGCATCTTTGGAGATTTTTTTACCTGACGGGATTTCTCTGAGAAGCCTTCTGCCGATAGATCTGAGGATTTCAATGTTCATGTGGAGATATTTTACGGGATGCATACAGGGCTTGCAAGGTTCCCTCACACTTCAGGCAATATAATACGGTTATTGCTATAGATCAAAAACCTCGCCTTTTTCAGGCACATGTGTCTGAAACCTGAATTTTTCTTTTACCAATTCACCAAATGAAACCGCCGTTTCTTCCTCACCATGCACAATGAATACTTTGGGTGAATTTTTGAAGCACGAAAGCCAATCAATAAGCTCTGCCTGATCTGCATGTGCTGAAAAACCGTTAATGGTATACACAGACGCCCTGACTGCTATCTCGTCGCCAAGTATGTTTACAAATTTTTCCCTATCAACAATCTGCCTTCCCAACGTACCTTTCCCCTGATATCCGACAAATATGATGCTGCATTCGTGCCTCCACAAATTATGCTTCAGGTGATGCTTTATCCTTCCGCCTTCACACATTCCGCTTCCGGCGATAACAATAATGCCGGATTTTATTTTGTTCAGATTTATAGACTCCTGGACACTCTGTACAAAATGCAGCTTTAAAGAATCGCTCATCCCATCCACCGAAAATCTCTTTACTGCTTCTTCATCGAATACTTCAGGGTGTGCCAGATACACTTTTGTTGCCTCTTCAGCAAGGGGGCTGTCAAGATATACATGAATATCGTGAAGTCTTTTCTCTCTCACAAGGTTGTTCAGGATATAGAGCAGGTCCTGCGTCCTGCCAACGGCGAATGACGGGATATAAACATTGCCGCCTTTCCTGAACGTCATTTTGATTGCCTGCACCAGCTCATCAATGCTGTCTTTTAATGGCTTATGCTGCCTGTTACCATATGTTGATTCCATAACGATGAAATCTGATTCAATGGGCGCAGATGGGTCTCTGATAATGGGATTGCCTTTTTTGCCAATATCACCGGAGAATACCATTTTCTTTTCTTCCCCGCTATCCTGAAACCAGACTTCAAGGGTTCCGGAACCAAGGATATGGCCGGCGTCCAAAAAACGGTATTTGATACCGTTCCCAAGGTGAAAAATCGTGTCATAGGGTTTCACCTCAAAAAGAGGAAGTGCTTTTTTTACATCCTCAACGGTATAGAGCGGCAAAACCGGAATCTTTGCGGCTCTGATAGCCTTTTTTGTCTGCCATGCTGCATCGTTTTCCTGTATCTGTGCAGCATCATAAAGCATGATCTCGAGGAGATCTCTTGTTGCCGGTGTTGTGACAATCTTGCCTTTAAACCCATCTCTCACCACTCTGGGAAGCATACCGGAATGGTCGAGATGTGCGTGAGTGATGAAAATACAATCAATGTCTTCAGGCTTATAGTCAAAGGGTGTCCTGTTAATTTCATCTGAATTTTCCCCCTGGTACAGACCGCAGTCAACGAGGATCTTGAGTTGGTTACACTCGATATAAAAGCAGGAACCTGTGACGGTTCTTGCCCCGCCAAGGAATTTCAGTTTCAATTCAGTTCTCCCTTACAGACTATCACAAGAATACCCTATTCCCTTTTCACCAAGAACAATCTCAGGTGTCAGCATCCACTGTAAAGACCATACCCCTGCATCGTCTCTTTTCAGGCAGACGACTCCGGCCGTCCTGAAGGCAACGATATTCTTCTCTGAATTCCCGCACAGCAGCAGGGATGCAAGGCGTGCGAGATGCGGAAGGTGCCCCACGAGAATGGCGTCATCATGTATATCTGGAAGACGCGCTGCCCAGATATCGGGATTATCAAGAGGGGACAAACCGTCCACCTCTGATAGCCCTTTGAGTGGTTTCAGATATTCGAACAAAATTTCTGCTGTCTGTCTCGCCCTCAATTTTGAGCTATGAAATATCCTGAGAACTTTAAGATTCAATTGCCAAACATAGGATGCGATTCGGGCAATGTCCTGAATGCCTTTTTCGGATAATGATCTATAAGGATCCTCTTCTTCCTTCTTGGCATCCGCATGCTGTACAAGATAAAGAAACATCGTTCCTCCTCATTGACGCTATTGAACTGTTCCGGTGTTCGTTTCTTTTTTATACTTTAGATATTCGATCAGACCGATAAGACTGCCGGCCGAGGCTGATATAAACCAGGATAAGGAAATCGCAGCAGCAGCGTCAGGCTTAACACCGATGAAACCAAAAAAAAGCACGAAAGCCCCTTCCCTAACGCCCAATCCGGAAATAGATATGGGAATCATCGCAACAAGGATGATGAGCGGCAGGTAGATTAAAAGCGAGAGGAACGGGATATGCTGTCCTAACCCGAGCGCAAGGATGTATACCGCTGAGAACCCGGAGAACTGCACCAATACTGAAAGAACCAATGCTTTTCCTATCGTGCCCCTCTCGTTGCGATAGATATGAAAATAATGGTACAGATCCGCCAGGTGTTTAATATGCTGTCCGATGCGCAGGCCAAAAAACAAAAAACTGCCAAGGATGAAAGACAGAATAACTGCCAGAAAAATCCATTCTATGTTCGACCCGTGCAGGTACTGATATCCGAAAGGAAAAGCCATAGCACATATCGCAATCAAAACTACCAACCCAAGATACCTGTCCATAAAAACAGATGCCAGGGCAAGAGCAACTTTTCCGGTTGTTTTGTAAAGATAAAACCCCTTAATTGCATCCCCGCCGATAATCCCGGGAAGGAAGGTGTTAAAAAAAGCCCCGATCATGTACAGGGAAAAGAGTTTTTTTAATCCGAACCCGTCAGGAAGAAGCAGCTTCCATCGTAATGTGGAAACCAACTGAGCGAAAACATAAAGGAATATCGCTGCGATAAAGGCAGCGATGTTTATGCTGCTCAATGTTTTGAGTATCTGGGTAAGACCTGTTCTTTCGAAAACAAAATAGAGGAGAGCAGAGCTTATGCTGATCTTGATTATGATCAGGAAGATTTTATTTGCTTTCAGGGCCAAGGATCTTCTTCATTACGTAAATAGGTTTTCTCTGGCTCTCATGGTAAACCCTCACGAGCATTTCACCCAAAAGTCCCATCCCGATAAGCTGTATGCCGACGATTATCAGAAGAGCGCCAAGCAAAATCAGCGGCCTGCCGCCTATTGGATTTCCGAAAAAGAGTTTGTCAATAGTGAGATAGAGCAGGATGAGAAATCCGAGAAAGCCGATTAACAAGCCAACAGGCCCAAAGAATTGGATGGGTTTTGTGGAAAAGCTCTGGAGGAATTTTACCGTAATCAGGTCCAGAACAACTTTGATCGTACGAGATATGCCATATTTTGATTTGCCGTGCAGTCTCGGGTGATGGACGGTTTCCACTTCTGCGACCCTTACTCCGTACCAGCTTGCGACAGCAGGGATAAACCTGTGCATTTCTCCATAGAGCTTGAGGTTCTTTATTACTTCCCTCCTGTATGCTTTGAGGGAACATCCGTAATCGTGGAGCTTCACACCGGTTACTTTACTGATCAGCCAGTTCGCTATGATGGAGGGCAATCTTCTGGTAAAAAAAGGGTCTTTTCTTTGCTTGCGCCAGCCGCTCACAAGATCATTGTCTTTGATCATCTCGAGAAGTTTCGGTATATCAGTAGGATCGTTCTGTAAATCCCCATCCATCGTAACGACAACATCTCCCCGGGCAAAATCAAACCCTGCTGCAAATGCTGCAGTCTGTCCAAAGTTTCGCCTCAGGCTCAGTACAATCACCCGTTTATCGTCTGCCTGAATTTTTTCGAGGAGAGAGAGCGAACGATCAGTGCTTCCGTCATCAACAAAGAGGATTTCATATTCCTGCGCCAGGGGGTCAAGCGCTTTCCTTAATCGTTCGTGGAGAAGCTGAATATTTTCCTCTTCATTATAGAGCGGTATCACGACAGAAAGAGTCATCAATACGTCCTCGGCCTCTCTTGCTCTAATCCTTTGAAATCGTAACAGATAAAAATGGAGTAATCCCTGATTTTTGCATGCTTCTTAGTATAAGCGGTAAATACCTTTTTCTCAACTTTATGAAATGCAGCGGCAACCTTTTCCGGGATCGTAACATCGCCTGTTCTCACAAAGATTGCATGATAGTGGATGAACGTATGAAAAGAGGGCCACAGATCATACTGGTTCATCCTCCGGTCAACGTTTATGCAATACGTTACGGGATGACCCTTGCCATAAAAAGCAAGCTGGCTCGAGACCTGATATCGGTCGGAAAAGATAAATACAGGATGATCGAGAGACATCTGTTCATATAATTTTGAAACTTCTGAACCCAACTCTTTCCAGCCGGCAAGCCTTGATGAGGGATCCATTGCAACCGGGAGCTTAAGCAGGGAAGGATAATGAGCTACTGCCGTTACGAAAAACGAAAGGGAAACAGCTGCTGCGATGAGGATTTTTTTCCCTTTCCCGGCTGTGAAAAATCCCCTGACGTAAAAGGCTGAAAAGGCTACAATACCTGTAATATCGCCCGGCAGGGCCCAGTTTGCCTGCACTTTCGCCTGAATGCTTTTCAGAAGAAAGAAAGCCAGTACGGGGATCGAAAACCAGAATAACAAATTGCCTTCCCTCTCTTTTCTCAGTTTCAGGATCGAGAGCGCAATCAATACAAAAAGCAATGGCGTTATCACGCCGAACTGTGAACCCAGGAATTCAAGGAAACTGCTCAGGGAGATCGTTAACCCTTCCGCAATATGTGCCTGGCCGGCGGTATGCCTGAATGTCAACCAATCGTGATGAGCATTCCACACAATCACAGGGCTGAACACAATAAGGCTTATGACAAATGCGCTATATGGGCCTTTGGTCAGCAAAAGGTTTCTCTGTTCTTTCGAAAACAGCAAAAAGAAAAATGCACAGAGATAAAAGAAGGCCATGGTATATTTCGTGAGCAGGCCGAGGCCGACGGATAAGCCGAGGAGAAGCCAGCATGAAATATTGCTCCGTTCATTTTCTTCAAATCCCCCCTTGCCCCCCTTTTCTAAAGGGGGGGTTGAGAGATTATTCGTTTTTCCGATATCAACTGCTTTAGAAAATAGAAACAACGACACTATCCAGAAGAATATGAAAGGAGAGTCTATGGTAAAGATAACGCCGAATGTCGCAAAAAGAGGAATGATCTGCATGAGCAAAGCCGAATAGAGTCCAACCTGCTCATCATATAATCTTTTTCCAAGCTTATAAAGAAAAACACTGCTGAGCGCAGAGAAGACAACAGCCATAATCCTTATGCCGAATACAGTATCACCGAAGAGAGAAGTACCCAAATACATAAGGTAAGCGATCATCGGGCCTTTGGAGTAGTAGCTCATGTCAAGCCTGCGTGACCACTCCCAGTAGTGCGCCTCATCAGGGCTCAGGTCAAGCGGGCCGTACTGAGTGTAGTACATTCGAAAGAGGCTGATTGAAACAAGAACGAGGAAGAGGACAGTTGTGTATGGTTTTTCTTTATATCTCTCTGACGCCCGGTAGTAGACCTTCATAACAGATAATGCCATAAGGGTGCCGAGGAACACTCCTGCGATGACATCGGATGGATAATGAACACCGACGTACACCCTTGAAAAACCAACCAGGGATGCGACAGTCAGAAAAATATATCGCACCCTGCTTTTTTTAAACATCATGCAAAACGGTAGTATAAAGGCAAATGCTACAACAGCGTGATTTGAAGGCATTGAAAATGCCTTCCCGCATCCTACCAATAACCTTGCGCCTTCCAGCGCAAAGCACGGTCTCATTCGTCCGACAGCATCTTTCAGCATATGACCGGTCCAGTCAGAAAGCAGCAATGAAGCAACCGCAAGTGCCAGGGCAAGAAAGGCTTTTTCCCGTTCTTTGAAAACAAGCCATACGAACAAAGGCAGATAGAGAACATAGGATTTGCTCGTAATGAACGGCATACAGATATCGAAAAGACTGTTCTGGAGATGCGTGTTGATGAAAAAGAAAAGGAGAGTGTCTATTTCAGGAAGGCTCATTGAGGGATTCATTCATGTGATGTGTTTTTTTCTCTCTGACCCATTCAATAATCTCTTCTACCATTGCTTCGATAGTCGCTTCCTTCGGCATGATGTCGACATGCAATCCTGCCTTCTCGACAGCCTTTGCCGTTACCGGGCCTATAGCTGCGATGGGTACCCCCTTCAGTTGTTCGTCGGCATCATCTCCCATGATTTCTCTGAAATTATGGAAGGTTGCCGCACTGGTAAAGGTGGCTACCGAAATCCTGCCTTCCCGCAAGAATCTCCGGAGTCTTTTCCCCCGTGATTCAGGCTTTACCGTCCTGTATGCTACGGGGACATCAATCTCTCCGCCAAGCTCTCTTACGTGCTCAGGGAATATCTCCCGTGCTTTTTCAGCTCTTGGAAGCAGGAAGCGCATACCCTTAAGAAGTCCTGATTCCCGAGATTTCTGCTTGGATGAATCTCTCCCTTCAGCCCCTCCCGGAGCAACAGGGGGATAGGGGGATGGCGTACTGTGCAGCCCGCTGAACTTCGTAAATGACTCGATGAGGCCTTCTGCGTGGAATTCATCGGGTATCAAATCAACTTTTATGCCGTATTTTTTTACTTCTTGCGCTGTCTTTGTGCCTATTGCGCAGATTTTTATCCCCTTCAGTTCCCTGATATCGTTGTCTTTCTCAAAAAATCGTCTGAAGAAATATTTCACGCCGTTCCGACTGGTAAAGACAAGCCAGTCATAGGATGTAATATGTTCTATGGAAGAATCAATCTCTTCATAGCTCTCGGGGGGAACAATCTCGATGGTAGGAAATTCGATAATCTCTGCGCCAAGTTCTTCCAATCGTTCAAAGCCTTCCATTTGTTCCCTTGTCACAAGTATTCTGTATCCGAACAGCGGCTTTTTTTCATACCATTTCAGGGTTTCGCGCAGTCTTACGACTTCACCAACAATCATTACCGCAGGGGGTTTAATGTGCTTTTCTTTGACAAGTTCCGGAATGCTCTGTAACGTACCGACTATTGTCTTTTGATCGGGCCGTGTACCCCATCTGATCACGGCAACAGGGGTATCCGGCGGTCGACCATTCTCGATTAATTTTTGCGTTATCGAATGCACATTTTTAACAGCCATCAGAAAGACAAGGGTATCAACACCCGTTGAGAGCTTTGACCAGTCAATAGTGCTCTCCTTTTTTGTGGCATCTTCATACCCCGGTATGACTGCAAATGAAGAAGAAAAAAGTCTGTGGGTCAGGGGGATCCCGGCATATGCAGGAGCTGCGACTGCAGAACTCACACCCGGCACAACTTCAAATTCTATCCCCTCCTTTGACAGTGCCGCTGCCTCCTCGCCTCCTCGCCCAAATATGAAGGGGTCGCCGCCCTTCAGCCTGCATATTGTCCTTCCTTCCTTTGCCCTCCGAACAAGGATGGCATTGATTTTATCCTGTGTTAAGGTGTGGTGGCCACCGCGTTTCCCTGCATAAATGAACTCTGCGTTGTGATTAATATAATTCAAAACCTGTGCATTCAGATGGAAATCATAGATGACCACATCTGCCTTCCTCAGACATTTCAGGCCTTTGATCGT
>Ga0307379_10005374_pt1 | contig 17901 bp, 15 predicted proteins | sample UN2MG_FD_202237 | JGI IMG/M metagenome (GOLD analysis project Ga0307379, IMG submission 202237) | Soil microbial communities from Risofladan, Vaasa, Finland - UN-2 | ecosystem: Environmental > Terrestrial > Soil > Coastal area > Acid sulfate soil | place: Finland: Risofladan, Vaasa | collected... | reverse complement strand
GTTCTTCTTCCCGTCCAGCCGGCTCGAGCAAATCACCACGGCGAGCTCCCGCCGATTCTCAGGTAGATCCCGTTCCAGCATTCGGGTGATCCGTTCGGCTATCCGTTCCTCGACCGGAGCATTTCTGTCAGCGCCGAAAATATCCAGGTTTACTCCCGGTGGAATCACGGCGAACTTCCCCACGGAATCCGGGTTCACTGCACCTCGATAAAGCCGGTGGGCGTACTGTTCCTCCCGCTCTTGAACGGTGCTGGTTATAATTCGGGAAGCTCGGGCCATAGAGACCCGTTCGGCGGCGATACGGTGGTCAAAGCGGAAACGCTCGACGGCTCCGGCGAAATCTTCCCTTCGATTTATCGTCTTATCCATCTTCTGGGCGCCCAGACTGTGTCCGGTAAAGGTAAAGGGAGTTCCCCGTCGGTCCCGGATCAGCACGGCGGCCAGACCGCCGTCTGCGTAGTGACCGGTGAACAGCTCCGGAAAGACGCTCTGCCCATCGTAGAAGGCGAGGATATTCCCGACCCATTCCTCGAGATATGGCCAGAGTTCCTCCTTGGGCAAGAACAGGGGGGGACCGCAGGGAAAACGCAAGATGCGGACATTCTCATTTCCGGGATAGCTATCTCGTGAACCCGCAAACGCAGGCCAGGCGGGATCCTCGATTCGGCGGGTTACGATATCAACCTGATGTCCCAACTTCCCGAGAGCAAGGGACAGCTCCTTGACGTAGACCAGCTGCCCCCCAAAATCGGGGTGCTGGGTCCATCCGTAGTCACCGGGATCGAAGTTACCCTGAGGATTCAAGAAAGCAATATGCATAGTAAAAGAAAAAATGCTGAAAAACCGTTGACAAGCCTATCCCAAAACGGCTATTGTGTAAAGAGGTTTCATGAAAGCACTTACTTATCCAACACAGGGTCTTTCATGAAAAGACGAGATCCTACGATATACCAGGTTGCGGAAGGCGCCGGTGTAAGCATCACCACGGTTTCGCGCGTTCTGAATGCGCCTCACCGGGTAAATGAAGACACCAGGAAGAAGGTGCTCAAGGCGATCGAAGAGCTTCATTTCGTGCCGAAGGCCGAAGCCAGTGCCAGGGCACGGAAGGACTTCAAGAGGATCGGGGTTCTCACCCCCTATTTCACCGAGCCTTCCTTTGTTCAAAGGATGCGAGGCATATCAAACGTAATGATGGGAAGCGAATACGAGCTGATCGTATACGCAGTCGAATCCTTGGCTCAGCTCCGGGGCTATCTGGATATGCTGCCGATCTCCCGCCGCATCGACGGGCTGATCATCATGTCCCTGCCCCTGAGGAACGGCGACGCCGAGAGAATCCGGGACAATCACCTGCAGACCATCCTTGTCGAATACAACCATCCTTTCTTCTCAAGCATCGAGATCGACAACGAATACGGGGGGCGGCTGACCGCGGAATATCTGCTCGGCAAAGGATACCGGCGAATGGCTTTCATAGGCGAAGCCGGAGAACCCCCCTACTCGCTTCATCCCAGCGCCTTTCGCCTGACCGGCTTTCAACAGGCTCTGTCGAAGGCGGGAGTACCGCTAACGGAAGAATACATTGGCCTCAATCCTCTGAATATGGAGAGGGTCATCGAGCAAACGAATCTATTTCTCGATCTACCCGAACCGCCGGAGGCGATCTTCGCCTGTTCCGATATCCAGGCAGTGGGAGTTTTGAAAGCGGCGCGGCGGAGAAATCTCCGCGTTCCTGAGGACCTGGCGGTTATGGGTTTTGACAATATCGATCTGGCCGACTACATGGAGCTGACCACCGTCGATCAATCCCTCGATGAATCGGGACGCACCTCGGTGGAGATATTGATGGGACGGTTGACGGATCCCACCCGACCGATCCAGAACATCAAACTGCAGCTCAACATTGTAGAAAGGAGCACCGTATAAACATATGGCAAGTTCAACCGCTCAAAAAACTTTTTCCTCAAGGAGGTAATCATGAAAAAAGACGATCCTTTCCCCTGACTTGAAACAAAGCGTTTGTTGCAAGCGTGTTTGTTCAAGAAAATTAAAATTTTATAGAAAGGAGTACTACATGAAGAAGTACTTAGTTATCATGCTCGCTCTCCTGCTTTCCGCCGGCTTTGTATTTGCCGGAGGCGCGCAGGAACCGACAGCAAAAGCAAACGTGGTCAGCGTGATGGGCGCCTTTGTCCAGCAGGAAGAGGTCCGCTTCAATGAGGCGATGAAGGTCTTCGAGGAACGCACGGGCATCGATGTCCAGTACGAGGCAACCAAGCAGTTCGAGACGCTGATCTTCGTCCGTGTGGAAGGAGGAGACCCGCCGGACGTTGCCGCTCTACCCCAACCTGGCCTGATGAAGAAGTTTGCAGATCGAGGTTCCCTGGTCCCCCTTTGGCCGGGGATCAAGTCAATAATCAACAAAAACTACGCTCCGGTTTGGCTGGAACTGGGTTCTCAGAAAGGTGAGGCCTATGGAGTCTTCCACCGGGTCAACATGAAGAGCCTGGTTTGGTATCCCAAGAAAGCCTGGGCCAACGCAGGATTGACCACTCCTACCACCTGGGAGGAGATGGAAGCCCTCGAGAAGAAGGCAATCGGAATGGGTGCGGTGCCCTGGACCGTAGGTTTTGAGAGCGGAGGCGCCACCGGCTGGGTCGGCACCGACTGGGTCGAGGACATCATGCTTCGCACCGCCGGTCCGGATGTGTACGACCAGTGGGTCAATCACGAGATCCCCTTCAACGATCCCCGTGTCAAGAAAGCTGCCGAGATCATGGGCAAACGTCTGCTGGATCCCAAGTACGTGTTCGGCGGACCCCAGTACGTGCTCACCACCAATTTCGGTGACGCCCCGAAGGTGATGTTCGACAACCCACCCAGGGCCTGGATGCACAAGCAGGGCAACTTCATCACCGGCTTCTTCCCCGAAAACATTCAGGCAAACCTCCTCGAAGAGGTGGGCCTGTTCGGCTTTCCCCAGATCGATCCAAAGTGGGGAACGCCGGCCTTAGGCGGCGGCGATCAGTTCGTTATGTTCAACGATCGTCCCGAGGTACGTCAGTTCATGGAGTTCCTGGCAACCTGGGAATCCGGTGAATCCTGGGCCAAAGCAGGCGGAGCATTGTTCCCCTACAAGACTCAGGACCTAAGCGCCTACGGCAACGAACTGGAAAGGGCCCAGGCGGAGCTGCTGCTCAATGCCAAGGTCTTTCGCTTCGATGCTTCTGACCTGATGCCTGCCGAGGTTGGCGCCGGCACTTTCTGGACCGGTATGGTCGATTATGTCAGCGGTGTGAATCTCGACAAGGTCCTCGCCGAGATTGAAGACAGCTGGCCTGAGTAATCAAACTGCCTTACTAATTGGCATCGATTCGTTGGGCGGTTCCCATAAGCGGAGCCGTCCAACATTTTCTTGATTGCAATCCGAATTCACAGGTATGATGAGGTACTAAGGAGGCAATTCTACCATGGAAGACTTCGAAAAAGCGGTTCGGCCGGTGGGTTTTTTCCCGAATTTGTGGCTAATCCTCTGGCGTATGCTAATAGCCGTCGTAGTTCCAGGTGTCGGTTTTTTCGTGATGTACATCGGCTTTCGTTTCCTAAGGGAAAGCGCGGCTCCCGCAGCGGTGATAGCGGTCGTGGCCGTCATTTGGGGAGTGGGAGGTGTGGCCCTGCTGTACTTTGCCACCAACTGGGTCATCACTCAACTCGGTCCCGCCTGGCGACGACGTTTGCAGCCCTTCCTCTTCGTGGGTCCAGCCATGGTAATATTGGGTTGGTACCTGGTGATCCCGACTCTGCGTAGTCTATTCTTGAGCTTCTTCGGTCCGGCAACAAAAAAATTCGTCGGCCTGGCCAACTACGTCTACGTGTTTAGCGACCGGGTAATGCTCACCTCCTTCCGCAACAACCTGCTCTGGCTGGTACTGGGAACGGGATTGAGTGTACTGCTCGGTTTGATCGTGGCCTTGCTTGCAGAACGTTCCCATCTGGAAAAATTATCCAAGGCGCTGATCTTTCTACCCCTGGCCATTTCCTTCATCGGAGCAGGTGTGATCTGGAAATACGTGTACGCCTACAAGCCTCTCGGAGAATCCCAGATCGGAATCTTGAACGCGATCGTGACCGCTTTCGGGGGGAAGCCCGTAGGCTGGCTAACAGTACGTCCCTGGAACACTCTGTTCCTTATAGTGATACTCGTTTGGATGCAGACGGGTTTCGCTATGGTTGTGCTCTCTGCGGCGCTGCGGGGGGTACCCACATCCATCAAAGAGGCGGCCCGCATCGACGGGGCTACCGAGTTTCGGGTTATTTTGAGCATCATCATCCCCTATGTCCGGGGTACGATCATCACGGTCTCTACAACGATCCTGATCATCACTCTGAAGATCTGGGACATCGTCTACTCCATGACCAGCGGCCTGTACGGCACCGAGGTACTGGCCAGTCAACAGTATAAGCAGATGTTTAAATTCCTTAACTACGGACGCGGCTCGGCGATCGCGATTATACTAGTGGTCGCCGTTATTCCGGTAATGTGGTACAACCTCAAAACCTTTATGCAACAGGAGGTATTCTGATGGCAGCTAAAGAAGAAAAGGAAAACAAGAGCGTTGCCGTTACAATTATCTTGCTTGTGTTATGCCTGATCTGGTCTCTTCCCACCATCGGCCTTCTGATCACCTCGTTTAGAAGCAGGGACGATGTGAACCGGACCGGCTGGTGGACCGTAGTCAGGGAAGCCAATTTCACAACCGATAACTACAAACAGGTGTTGGCCGGAAAAAACTACACCTACGTAGATGCCCAGGGGAACACGGTTACCGCACGAACGGAAAACTTGGTGCGAGCTTTTCTGAACAGCGTAACCGTCACCATACCTGCGGTGGTGATCCCGATTTTGATTGCAGCCTTTGCCGCTTACGGTTTTGCCTGGGTCGACTTCCCGGGACGAAAGATCTTTTTCACAATAGTGGTGGCCCTGCTCGTGGTGCCGCTGCAGATCGCTCTGATCCCGATCCTACGGGACTATATGAAACTTAAGCTCACCGGAACGTTTCTGGCAATCTGGCTGGCCCATACAGGGTTCGGACTACCGTTGGCCATCTATCTGCTGTTCAACTATGTCTCCACCATTCCCCGCTCGATACTGGAATCAGCCTTCATCGATGGATACACCCACTTCTGGATCTTCATCTACCTGATTCTGCCGCTGTCAGTGCCGGCTTTGGCCTCCTTCGCCATCTTTCAGTTTGTCTGGGTGTGGAACGACCTTTTGGTCGCCATGGTGTTTCTTGGCACCAAACAGGAAGTTGCCGTGCTGACCCAGCGGCTGCTGAACATGATCGGGACTAGGGGTCAGGACTGGCACCTGCTCACCGCAGGAGCCTTCATATCCATAGTTCTGCCTCTGATTATTTTCTTTGCCCTGCAGCGCTTCTTCGTGCGGGGACTGTTGGCCGGATCGGTCAAGGGATAGGAGGAGCCGGCCGAGGGCGGATACACTAGAACAGATACAGTGGATAGGAGTCGGGATTCTTGCCGAACAGGGTGATCTGATCCACCTGGCGGATCTTATCGCCCAGGCAGAGGGCAAACAAACAACGCTCCACTCCCACTCCGCCGCCGAAGGTTTCCGGAAACAGGGCTTTGCCATGCTCATCCTTCTGGTAGGCGGCCATGAGGAAGGGTCCGTATCCGCCCAGCTCGCCGATGTTCTCGATGTTATCGTCCTCGATCTGAGGCGCAACGTCGATGATCTTGTTGTCGATCAGCCTGGCCACGATCGCCTCGAACAGCCACTCCCTTAATCCGCCGGATAGCACCTCAAAGGCCGGTCCGAAGGAGTTATCCTTCCGCTGCCGGCTCTGGGTACAAAGGTCGTAGTTGTAGATCATATCCGAGGTGAACTCGGACAGGGGGACCCTCCCGCCGTCGGACTTCAGATACGGATAGATCAGGTCGTAGTTCTCCCGTATCAACCCGGTAATCCAGAAAAACTGGCCCTCCACCGTCTTTCCAAGGGGCTGTTCGATCGCCTTTGTGCCCAACCGTGCCACCGCCTCATCCCGCTGAAAACGGGGGAAAGGGGGTTCGGGCACCTCCAGGGCAACACCGAGAGCTTTGAGGTTTTCTTCGTTGGTATCGGCCACTGCCGTGATTGCCGCGACAATGAGCCGCTCAAAGAAATTCAAAGCTTGCTCGTGATCCTCCCGAAGTATCTTTTCCACTTTCTCGGTCTGACGGATGTAGGCGTCCAGCTCGATTCCGCGGTTGCGTCGCACCTCGATGTCCATCTGGGAAAAATCAATCAGGTATTTTCCTCGCTGCACACGGTTGGGACTCTCCATCTCCAGGCGGATGTTGGGAGAGTCTATAAAAATCCCCTTGATCTTGGGATTGAATAGAGCGAGCATCTTGGAGTAGATCATCGAGTGGGTGGTCATATAGGTCTGACCCTTGTAGCGGATCGAGGGGGTGTACTCCACGTCATGAGCCAAAGGATCGGTAACCGGGCTCAACGACACCCGTTCGATGTTGAACAGACCTTCTGCAGCCAGGTGCAGCTGCATTGCGTTGACAAAGGTCGTGCGGATAGCCAGGGCATGATATAGATCCTCCCTCAGCCACTTATCGATGTAGTCTTCGCGGATGAACTCGCCCAAAGAGCTGCCGCTCTCGGTAAGGGCCGCCTGAAAGTTGAACAGGCTCTGGCCGACGTGTTCCTCGATGGATTCGTGCATACCTTGCTCCCCTTATCTATGATCAAATTCGATAGGCTGCCAGTATACCGAACAATATTTGTCATGGGTAGCCCCTGGAACCAGGAATAGCAGAAGTCCCGATTGACGCCCATCCGAATGTGCTTTATCCTCTGATTCTTCGAACTGGAGCAGCATGGTTTAAACCCAGGGATCAATCATCATCTTGATTTCTTCATCTTTCGCCTCGGTGAAACGCTGAAAGGCCCGCTCTATTTCGTCGAGGGGATAGATCCCTGTCACCAGATCGGACAGAGGAAGCCGCCTATGCTCCACCAAGTTGATGGCTCGTTGCATTTCCCGCGGCGGGCGTCTGGAGGTGAGGAAATGGGCCTGTCGATGATAGAACCAGTTCAGAGACAGAGAAAGCCGTTCTTCCTCAGGGCAGATCCCGAAGCTCAGGAAGGTTCCCCCGCGCTTGAGCAGCGGAAGCGCTTCCTCGATGGCGGCGGTAGACCCGGTTGCATCGATCAGATAGTTCAATCCTTGAGAACACAGTTCACGCACCACACTTTCCAGGGGTTGCTCCTTTGGGGATAGCACCCGGTCCGCTCCTTGGCTCTTAGCCTTACTTCTCCTCATTGGCACCAACTCAGTTTGTACGAGCGTTACCGAAAGACTCCTGTTCAATACCAGATTCCAGAGCAAACCCACTGTGCCTGCGCCTAACAGGAGAAAGGAACGCCCCGCCTCGGGTTTAAGGTTGGACAATCCGGCCAGCACTGTTGATAGGGTTTCAACCAATACTGCATCTCGAACATCGATATCTGCATTTATCTTGTAGACATTGGCAGAAGGAACCTTGGTATATTGGGCAAATCCACCCTGACGCTGATAGCCGATAAAATTTTCCTTTTCACAGAACCGGTACTCTCCCCGTTTGCAGTTCTCGCAGTTTCCGCAAAAAATGAACGGATCAACCACGACGCGGTCACCAGAATGAAATCCTTCAACGCCATCCCCGACTTCATCTACTTGGCCATAGATCTCATGGCCAAGAACAGCGGGGGGCTCGGCGTTGTGGATTTCTCCAGAGTAGATATGGGCATCGGTTCCGCACACTCCGCAAGCGAGCACTTTGATCCGCACCTCCCCGAGAGACGGTTCGGGAATCGGAAGATCCTGAACCTCGATACGCCCTGGCGCCTTGAACACTGCAGCCTTCACAAATTCTCTCTCTTTCCTCGCAGAACTCGAGATTTAAACCGGACTGATGAACAATATAGGACAACCCAAGCTGTTGCTTTGATTACAGCATTGCCCTATAACAAAACTCTCCACAAGTCTTTAGAGAATACAATTTTCAGCAGTATGATAGGTGTTGTGTGAAAAGGCAATCAGAGAGCTCAGAAAGAACAACTAATAATACCGCTTCAATGGACCGGACCAATCAACGGGTCGCCCTGTCCACTGCGATTCTGGCATCGTTCATGACTCCCTTTATGATATCATCGGTCAACATTGCCCTCCCGGTAATCGGAAATGAGTATTCCTTGAATGCCGGAACCCTCGGATGGATCGCCACCTCCTACCTGCTGGCTGCAGCCATGGTTCTCATGCCGGCGGGAAAACTGGCAGACATCGTGGGAAGGAAGAAATTCTACGCCATCGGTCTTGGCCTTTATTCCGGGGCATCCTTTCTCTGCACTCTGGCCGCTTCGGGGCCCTCGCTGATCCTGTTTCGAATATTCCAGGGATTCGGAGCCGGTGTGATGTTTGCCACCGGTCTGGCGATCGTAACTTCAGTTTTTCCGATTGAAAAAAGAGGAATGGCCTTAGGGATCGTAGCAGGAGCTACTTATCTGGGGTTGTCCGTCGGCCCTGTCGTCGGTGGCTTGCTCACCCATTATCTGGGTTGGCAGAGTATCTTCTGGAGCACAGCTCCAGTCGGATTGATCGCTCTTGCCCTGGTACTCCTCGGGCTCAAAGGAGAGTGGGCCGAGGCTCGCAGAGAATCCTTTGACCTGGCCGGCTCCATTATTCTGGCAATCTCGCTGCCGGCCATGATCTACGGGACTTCCAGCCTTCCTTCGCCCCTCGGGATCCTATTGCTCGCCGCAGGCAGCCGGTACCGTACTGGTTGCTCAACCGATCATGATGGCAGCGGTTTCACCCCTGGCCGGCAGGCTTTCCGACAAGATCGAAGTTCGGGTGCTGGCTTCGATAGGCATGGCTCTTGTCGCCCTTGGGCTCGCTCTGCTGGCCTTCCTGGACAACCAAACTCAGGCTGGCCTTCGTTGTGGTCGCTTTGATCGTCCTGGGTCTCGGATACGGCTTGTTTTCCTCTCCCAACATGAACGCCATCATGAGTTCCGTTGACAAACGTCTGTACGGAGTCGCTTCGGCAACTGTGGGGACGGTTCGTCTGATAGGGCAGATGCTGAGCATGTCCATCGCTGTTCTGATCTTCAGCCTCGTAATCGGGCAGGTGCAGATCAGCCCCGCCGTCTATGGACAGTTGCTCAGAAGTGTTCGGATTGCCTTTGCTGTGTTCGCTCTGTTCTGCTTTACCGGGATCTTTGCTTCAATGGTACGGGGCAGGCTTCATTCAACCTGAACCTATTGCTGCCACATCCGGGAAGGCGGGATTCACGGCTGCCAACAGAGCATCAAGAACGGTAGATCTCCTCGATGATCTCCGCCACCCGTAATCCCGTTTCCCCCGGAACGGGGGGTTCTTTGTTCTGGAGAAAAGCCTGAGTAACCGCTTCGATGTGGGGAAGGTGAATATTCCGGTGGGGGGGATGATCTTCCTTTCGTTCGCCTTCGGCCGTATATACCCTCATCAAACCACGGTTGAGTACGGGGATATGGATAGAGCCGGCGCTGCCATAGATGTCTAAACTATCCTGTGGCTCCTCTACCACCCGACTAACCGCCAACATGCCTCGGGATTCGTTTTGAAACTCGAACAGAGAGATCGAGGTGTCCTCTACGTTCCAATCCGTGATCAGATGGCCGTTGCTCCCGAACGCTCTAGACACCGGCCCAAGAATGTTTAGCAGCACTTCGATGCGGTGGCAGCCGAAATCCATCAGCGGTCCTCCCCCCCCGTGTTCTTTGCGGACCATCCAATACCTCGGGTCCTCAGGATCGGGACAAAAGCTTTCAAAGGCCCGCACCTCCGCCAGTACAACCTTTCCGATTTCTCCGGTCGCGATGATCTCTTTGACCCGGGCGACAACCGGATAGAAATACCGGTAGTAGGCGACGCTTAGGCGTACCCCACTGCCTCTACAGGCGGAGATCATCTGCCGGCATGCTTGCGGATCCAAAGCCATGGGTTTTTCGCACAGCACGTGCTTTCCAGCCTTAGCCGCGGCAATTGTCTGTTCCGCATGCAGGTTCGGGGGCGTTGCTATGTAGACGGCATCGATCTCCTCATCCCTGAGAAGTTCCCGCCAATCCTTGTACCAGCGTTTTGCCCCGAACTCCCGAGCGAACTCCTCGGCAAGATCGTGTCTGAATCGGTTGACCGCGATCAGCTGACAGCTGTCGAGATCACCGAAAGCAGGGGCGACTCGTTTTCGGGCAATATCCCCGCAGCCGATCAATCCCCAACGCAACACGGTCACAAATTCCCTCCTCTCTCACCCTGCATCTTTAGGTTCGGTCGATGAAACTCCGAAACTCAAGACCTAGCGCAATCAGCCTAGGTGCTGGTGTGAAAAATGTCAATCAAATTCGAACACCAGGATGCTTTGCCGGGACTGCGAGTCCAGCGCTTCGGTGCTCAGAGGTACGGATCTCCTGTTCGCTTGTGCCGTTGCCATCATCTCGAGCACAATGTCAAGCTCCTCCTGGCAAATCATCCCACAGTGCAGGAGAAGCTGCAGAATCCGCAGGGCCGTATCCGATGTCTTGCTCATCCTCGGGACCTCCTAACAGAATATTACTTATTATTTGTATAGTATTTTAATATATCTGTCAAGAGAGGGGATGGCTGCTAGTCTGCGGAACTTCGTGTACCATCGATCGGGTAGCGCCCGTAACCATGGACAGTTTCAACCATGGTACGGAAGTTCTCCGGTCGGACCGCCGAGGTGATAAGTGCCCGTGTCGCCCTGTGGACCTCCTCGGCGGAACCGCGACAGAGCAGATCCACATCCACATTTCCCACCACACAAACCCTGTCTCCCACAGCCCGCTTCACCTTGCCTAGATCCATACCGGCGCCGGGCTCCAGTGGACCAATTCCGTCGATTCCCGTATTCACGAGATCCTCGAGAATCGCCCAAATGTTTCCATCTGTGTGTTTGACGCAGTAGGCGCCGCCGGTCTTTATATTCCGGACAACTTCGGTGAGACCGGGCAGAACAAACTCCCGGAACAGAGCCGGAGACATGATCGTCCCGGTTTTATGAGCGTAATCGTCTCCCAACACGATCAGATCGGCTCCTTCGGCGATAGCCAGGCGATGAAGCTCCTTGTTGTACTCGATCACCATCCGCCCGATTGTCGCGGCAAACTCCGGCTCGAGAAGATAGCTCTCCAACAGCCGCTCCATACCGCAGAGATACCAGGAAGCTGCAAAAACGGCCCGGCCGACGAACAGAACGGCGCGTCTGCCTTTGAAGCGCCTCACCACCCTCCGCACCGCCTTGAGAACGGGATCGCGACGGGGTTCGGGAATCCGGAAATGCCTGAGGTCCTCCATTCGCTGGATCGGGTGACTGGAAACGTAGGGTAACAGCTCGGCGGTGATCTTTCTGCGCGCCCCCCAGACATCTGTGTAGCTCTTCTTGAAGCGAAACACGAAGGGCTTCAGGCCGAGCAGATACATGACCTGATTGACGGATACCGCATCCAGATCGAGGTGCTCGATCAGGTCGAAATACCCCGAACAGCCCAGACCCCGGGCAACCTTCCAATCGATGGACAACTCCATGACGGGAAGACGATCCGGCTGTCGGCGCTCCAGGGCGGCGATTACTCTCTGACGCGGGGTAATGGCTCCCTCCTTTTCCTAACAGTCGCTCTCAACAGTAGAAGGCACCGGCCATGAAGCTGACAACGGATTGCGTCGCTGTATCCACAGCTTGTTCGTAACGCAGAAGCCTGCCGTTATTCGCTTCGATGATTCGTAACAGTGTATAGATCGCCGGTACACCGCAGACATTGCGGCGGTCCCGCTCCTCCTGGATCCCTCGAAAGAAGGCCTCCGCCTCTCCGGTGAGAATCGTTTCGATCATACTTCGGTCTTCGGTCTCGATCTTTTCGAGAAGCTGTGGCTGCATGGCAACGTTCTGCCCGAACCGTTGTCCGATATGGCTCAAGTCTACCGCTGCGATGCAGCATACCTCCGAACTACTCTCCTTCAGAGTTTTACTTAAGGCGCCGATGAATTCGCCGATTTCGGGGTGTTCGGCGATGGATCCTCCCTGATAGAGCTCCGGAGGCAGAGAGCAGAGAACAGGAATGATGCGCAGGGGCTCCTCTCCACTATACAGATACTGCAGGAAGAGAACCTGGAACTCTATGGAATGCTCGCCGCGGTGGCAGAACTCATCCTCGTAAAAATCCGTTCGGCAGCGGCACCTGAGAGCTTCCAGGAACTCTCGATCCGTCGAGACCACTCCAAAGGGTGTTTTAAAGTCTTTGGCTGTCAGCACGAAGGGGTGTCTGGTCTGCACATGAACGATTCCCAGAAGCAGGAAGGTTCGGGCTGAGCACTCCCGGGCCAGTTCTGCGTAGCTCCAGGCGAAGCACAGCCCTCCCCGACGGAGGTCTATATGGGGAGCGATCAGCCCCCGCAGTCTTCCCGAAGCTCCGGAAGCGTCAGGCAGACCGGGTCCCTCCGGGGTGATAAACAGAGCCTCCAGCTGTTTCCGCAAGCCCTCAGATTGAGCTTCGTAGGATACTCCGGCGTGAGCAGCCTCACGGACCGATGCGGCTCTGAACGTTTCCACAGCCTCTGCCTGGGCCTGCTGGAAGTGCTCCGACTCCAGGAACAGGGCGGCGTCGAGCTGATCGATGATCCGGCGAACCTTGTCGCTTAACAGCAGATCCCCAAACTTGCGGGTATACTCAGCCTGGATATCCAGGACCGAATGCTTTCCGTCGAATTGGGAAATTATGAACAGTAGGGACTGAGGGATGAGCAGCAGCTTGTCGGAGAATCCTTGGGGGTCCCGCAGGCAAATCATGTTGTCCTGGGCGGGAATGGCTTCTACGGGACGGAGCTTGGGATATTCCATAACCGGCAGAACCACCATATTCTTCACGAAGCCTTTTGACAAGATCAGGCCAAGCGCGTAGGCTACCCACAACGCAGTGTGAATCTTTTGAAACTATGGAGAACGACTCACCATCATCCTGGCACACCCTTGATCCCGCTTCGGTATTGACCCGTCTGGGCGTGAGCCCCGACCAAGGACTCAGTTCTCAAGCGGCGGGTCGACGACTAAAGGAAGACGGGCCGAACGAGCTCATTGAACGGGGAGCCAAGTCGCCCCTTCGCATCTTCGCCGAGCAGTTCACCTCTCTCATGGTGCTGCTGCTCATCGCCGCAGCAGCGGTATCCGGATTCGTGCTCCGAGAATATGAGGATGCACTGGTTATCCTGGTGATCGTTATCCTCAACGCCCTGTTGGGTTTCTGGCAGGAGTTCCGGGCCGAGAAAGCCCTGGCAGCGCTGAAGAGTCTGTCTACGCCCAAGGTCCGGGTGCTCCGGGATTCCGAGGTGAAGGAAATCGCTTCGCGGGAACTGGTCCGCGGGGATATCGTTTTGATCGAAGCGGGAAATCTCATTCCGGCGGATTGCAGGATCGTCGAATCCGCCAATCTGAAGGTGCAGGAGGCCGCCCTTACGGGGGAGGCGGAAGCGGTGGAGAAAAATCCCGCTGCGCTCGGTGAAGAGGATCTGCCCCTGGGTGACAGGCGAAACATGCTGTACATGGGAACGGTGGTCACCTACGGTCGGGCAACTGCGGTGGTAACGGCTACCGGCATGGCCGGCGAGTTGGGGAACATCGCCACCCTGATCCAGGAGACTGTTCCCGAGAAGACGATCCTACAAAAGAAGCTCGCCTCCTTGAGCGTCATCCTGGTCTTCTCCGCTCTTGCCTTGATCGGCGTGGTGGCTCTGGAAGGGTGGCTGCTCCAGGGACAAAGCCTTAAAAGTTTGTTTATCACTGCGGTGAGCATGGCCGTGGCGGCGATCCCCGAAGGACTGCCCGCGGTGGTTACCATCGCCCTGGCCTTGGGAGCCCAACGGATGCTGCGCCGCGGGGCGCTGATTCGCAGGCTGCCCGCTGTGGAGAGCCTCGGTTCGGTTACCGTCATCTGCTCGGATAAGACGGGTACCCTGACCCAGAATCGGATGACGGTCACCGTGCTGGACCTGCTCGATCACCGTCTGGAGCTTTCCCAGGAAGAGGAGCAAAGCACCGCAGAACAGAAGGTCATCGCAGCCGGGGACCCCACGGCCTCCCTGCTGCTCGCAGCGGCTGCTCTGTGCAATGACGCGGTTCTGAAGGAAGATAGTGAGAACTTCGAAACCCTCGGGGACCCCACCGAAGGAGCTTTGGTGAGCGCAGCGGCCCGGGCCGGACTGATCAAATCCGATCTGGAGGATGTGCTCCCTCGGACAGGTGAGCTTCCCTTCGACTCAGAGCGAAAGCGCATGAGCACTGTACACTCCCTCGCCAAGCTCAGAGATGTCGGTGGTTCTGCGCAGCCGGAACTGCCGACGCAGCTGGCGGAAATCTTAACTCCCTGGATCAAGGATCGGGAGACTGTAGTGTTCACCAAAGGAGCGGTGGACAGTCTTCTTGAGGTCTGCTCCTCGGTGTGGAGAAACAATCAACCGGAACCCTTGACCGAGAACTGGCAACGGCGGATCGAAGGGGCAAACGAAAATCTGGCCGTCCAGGGAATCCGGGTTTTGGGAGTGGCTGTCAAAACCGAAGGTTCCCGACAGAACCAGGACCACTTGGAGAAGGATCTAACCTTTGTGGGAATGATTGGGATGATCGATCCGCTGCGCACCGAGGCCAAAGATGCCGTGGAAACCTGCCGCCAGGCAGGGATCCGACCGGTCATGATCACGGGAGATCATCCACTGATCGCTCGAACTATCGGGAGGCAGCTCGGTTTTCACAATACGGAACGTTTTCTCACCGGCAGAGATCTTGCTGGGATGGAGGTTGCGGATCTGGTCGAGGAGGTTGATCAGGTCTCCGTGTACGCCCGGGTTGCCCCGGAGCACAAGCTGAAGATCGTCAACGCCTTCCAGGAAAAAGGCCACATCGTCGCCATGACCGGAGACGGAGTCAACGATGCCCCGGCCCTGAAATCAGCCGATATCGGTGTGGCCATGGGGATCACTGGAACCGATGTCTCCAAAGAAGCAGCGGCCATGGTGCTTCAGGACGACAACTTCGCCACGATCGTATCCGCGGTAGAGGAAGGCCGGATCATCTTTGACAATATACTCCGCTTCGTGCGCTATATCCTGGCCAGCAACTGGGCGGAGATCCTCACGATGTTGATCGCACCGCTTTTCGGTCTTCCTATCCCCCTGTTCCCCGTCCAGATCCTTTGGATGAACCTGGTCACCGACGGACTTCCCGCTCTGGCTCTGGGAGTGGAGCCCGGTGAAAAGGATGTGATGCGGCGTCCTCCCAGGGAGCCGGCCCGGCCGATCTTAACCTGGAATACGGGGGCACACATCCTCTGGGTCGGCCTGCTGATGGCTGTTCTGGCCCTGTGGGTCGGGGGGAGTCAGTACGGGATTTTCGGATCGACCCTTCTGAACAGCTTCTCCCATTCCGACAGCTGGCGAACCATGCTCTTCACCACTCTGGTTTTTTCTCAACTGACTCTGGCGCTGGAAGAGCGTTCTCGGCGAAGCTCTCTGCTCCAAATCGGATTGCTTTCCAACCGCTACATGTTGATCGCCGTGATCTTCACCGTCTGTCTCCAGCTGGCCGTGATCTACCTTCCCTTCCTGCAGGGATTTATTTCAACCGTGCCTCTCTCCGCCGCCCAAATCGGAATCTGTTTCGCTCTCAGCCTGATCATGCTGCTCGCTGTAGAAACGGAAAAACTCATAGGACGGGTCATACACCGATGGGGATCATGATCCACCGCAAGTTTTGGCCGCTGATCCTTCTGATTTTCTGTCTACATTGTCTTCCCGCGGAAGCGGTAACCCTCAAGATCGCGACTTTGGCACCGGTGGGCTCGCCCTGGGTACAGTCCTTGCGCCGCCTGTCTGCCGAGTGGGATCGAATCTCCCAGGGACGTGTTCATTTAAAGATCTATCCCGGCGGTATCGCCGGCGAAGAGGCGGACATGATCCGTAAGATGCGCATCGGTCAGCTTGACGGAGCAGCTCTGACCCAGATGGGAGTGGGTCTGCTCGATTCCGCCATACTTGCCCTCAGTACTCCCTTCCTCATCCAAGAGGAGGGAGAGTTGGATCATGTGATGGAGCGCACCAAGCCGTACTTTGAATCCAGACTGGCGGACAAGGGATATCGCTTGCTCGCCTTTACCAAGGCTGGATGGGTCCACTTCTTCGGTCGGGAGCCCCTGATTTTCCCGGAGGATCTGAAGCGCCTGAAGCTCGGAGTAGCGGCGGGGGATGCCGATTTTGTGGAAACCTGGCGGAGAGCCGGTTTCAATGCCTTCAGCCTGCCCTTTGGGGATCTCCTGGTCGGGCTCCAGACGGGAATGATCGATGCCTTCTATGCCCCACCCGTGGTGGCCGCTACCTTCCAGTGGTTTGGGCCGGCACACCACATGTCGGCTCTACCCATCGCCCCTGTGGTAGGAGCCGTTGTGGTCACTTCAGAGTTCATCGAACGTATTCCTTCGGACCTGCGGGAACCGCTGCTCGCTACCTTCACAGCACTAGAGGCCGAGCTAAACGCACAGATGCGGGCCCTCGAAGAGGAGGCTCTTGCGGTTATGCAGGAACAGGGACTCGAGATCCATTCCATTCCCGCCGAAGCCGCGAAGCAGTGGCGCAGGATCGGGGACCAGGGGATTCTGGTCGTTTTGGGCAGAATGATTCCCGAAGAATCCTATCGTCTAATCGTAGATCTGGTCTCCGAGTACAACCAGTAGGGACTCAAGAAAGAGAAACGGACACTAAAACGATCCCTGCCAGAGCGATCAGTGAGCCTATCGCCTCTATCGTTCGAACCCGTTCCTTGAAGAATAAAAAAGACAGGATAAACACGCCGAGGATGTTGATGCTGCTTCGCAGGGGATAGACGATTGCACCTCGCAGATACCTCAGAGAGAGTGTGATGAGGGCGGTCGCTGGCACGCTGGTCAGTCCCATGCTGAAGGAGATCAGCAGCATGCCCTTGCAGTTCTTCCATGAGCTGTTCTTCCTACGGAGGAACAGGGTGGCCGCGGACAGGATCAACAGGGTCAGTCCCTGATAAAAACCCAGGGTAAATGCGCCTCCCCCCGGACTCAAGGCTATGTAGACTCTGGGCACACTCATCCCAATGCCGGAAAACAGTGAGGAGAGAACGAGGAGGAGCCAGGTACGGGCATCCGGAATAGCTGCTGGTGGACCGGAGGAGCGCTGCCTTGAGGCAAAGAATAGGATGGAGAAAAAAATCAATGCGACTCCGAGGATCGCTTTGGATTCCAAGGTTTCCCGGTAAACCAGGATGCTGAGGCTGAAGGGAACCAGCAGGCTGGATTGAACGATCAACCAGCTGATGTTCAGCTGCGCTCGCCGGGCTACCAAAAAGTACAATCGCAGGGCCAGGTGCATGCTGATCCCGAAGGCAACGCCGAGCAGCAGCGCATCCCGGCTGTAGATCGGCTCGCGGAACAGGAGACGAAATACGGTAGTTACCAGAATAAAGGCCACCGAAAAGAAAAACATCACCGGGTCGGTGGGGTAGGCTCTGCGTTCTTTGAACTTGTAGTTCAAGCTGTATAGAGCACCTGCCGAACCGGTCATAAAGGTGAGAACGAGCCCTACGCACGTACTGGTCATGACGGCCAGTATAGGCTACTGAAGGTGAAGCATCCAGCCGGTCCGTCGCGTTCGGGGTGGGGACGGGCGCCATGTATCCATGCACGGCTCGCTTGACTTCTCCAGGTCGGGATCTCATACTGAAAGCAGCCAGTCAAGGCGAGAAAGGATCTGATAACAGAGGTGGAG
>Ga0307379_10005371_pt1 | contig 17902 bp, 12 predicted proteins | sample UN2MG_FD_202237 | JGI IMG/M metagenome (GOLD analysis project Ga0307379, IMG submission 202237) | Soil microbial communities from Risofladan, Vaasa, Finland - UN-2 | ecosystem: Environmental > Terrestrial > Soil > Coastal area > Acid sulfate soil | place: Finland: Risofladan, Vaasa | collected... | reverse complement strand
GTACCCGGTGTCGTGGAGCATTACCAGTGACACGATAATCGTTATTGCCCACAAGAGCGCATTGACCATCATAATGGGGAAAAGGTCACCCCCCGATGGTCCCTGTTTTCCAGACAGATTTACCATCTCTCTATTACCTCGTATAATAATTCATCAGCCTGCTTTGAGCTAAAACAGCACGCGCGAAATATCCAAAATCTCCGCTACGGGGAAACTAATCCTCGCTGGGCCTTTTGCCAGAAGAACAGGATCAGAACGCCCAAAACTATGCACGGTACAGAGTCGCCCAGGAACCATCGAACGGGCATTTGCACTATGATACCTGTAATCGCACAAACAACACCCAGGATAACAGCCGCCAGGCCTGAAAAAGGCACCATAATCCCATAATCGGCAGGTCGAAGTGCAAGAATGACAAAATACACTCCCACTCCGACATACGTAGCCAACATCAGACGAACCATATACTCGAACAGCGGCGAATCCGGAAGCGATTCTACCCCAAAGGTTTTGGCAATGGATTCCCATGCCGAGATAGGCAGGAACATTCCAAGTGCCGACAGCAGGCACAAAACACCAGCTATCCAAAGACAGATTTTTAATCCGCGCATTCTAAGCTCCTTTCAATAAAAAATAGACCTTTAGTTATTTGTCTTTGACTGTCTCGTTTAATTCAGCGATGCTGTCTCTGAGCCTTTTTATTTCCCGTGTGACGTTGTTTCGGTGTATCATCTGCCAGGCGAATATCTTCATCAGGCTAAGGAACTGGATGAAGCATACAAAGATAGCGGCATACATAATCTGGCATTTGGTCTGGTCGGTCTCGAAGAATTTAATGCCGGTGTAGACGGCTCCGGCAATAAATATAATTGCCCATATCCAGACAAAAATAATTATTGGCAGCATCTGCCTGTTGTAGAAATCTTTTACCATTGAGCAGAGTAAATGTTCTTCGTTCATTTTATTTCTCCTTAAGTTTATTTGAAACAGTTATACGAGAGATTTTGCAAATTGCCAGTGTATTTTGGCTTTAATGACCTTTTGGGCTTGAGCTTTGCGGTTTTTTCACTTAGAATGTCCGTATCAGCTCCGGAGAGGTGTCGGAGTGGCTTATCGAGCAGCCTTGGAAAGGCTGTGTAGGGCTTGTCCCTACCGCGGGTTCGAATCCCGCCCTCTCCGTTAGGTATGCCTACTTGTTAAAGGATTCGAACCCGAGGGGGTCTGGGGGAGAAACTCCCCCAGGTCGTCGGGGTGACAGGAGCGAAGCGACGCCAGAGGGGCAGCGCCCCTATGGAAATCTGCGAAGCAGATTTGGGTTCTAGGCCGAAGGCCGGAATCCCGCCCTCTCCGTTAGGGCGGCGATGAGAACACGCCTGTCCGCGAAGTGGCAGCACGCGGGGTCGACACGCCGTAAGGCGGGCCGCGAAGCGAATCCCGCCCTCTCCGTTGGTTATATGAAGTAAAAAGAGATATTTGAAGAGGGAAGTGAAAGTTGCCCACTATTGTTACACATGCTTTTATACCTGTAGTGGTCGGTAAGACTGTAACTGACAAAAAAATGCCTTTGCGATTTTGGATTCTGGGGATTTTTTGTTCGGTTTTAGCAGACGCCGACGTTATCAGCTTTAATCTTGGGATTGAATACGGCGCGTTTTTCGGACATCGCGGGTTTTTTCACTCGCTGTGTTTTGCTTTTATACTGAGCACGGTGGTTGCGATTTTGGCATTTCGTAAGATGGGCATTTTCTCAAAGAGGTGGTGTTTAATTTGGTCGTTCTTTTTTCTAATAAACGCTTCCCATGGAGTGCTGGACATGTTCACCGACGGTGGGCTGGGGATAGCGTTGTTTTCGCCGTTCGATACGACAAGATATTTTTTCCCGTGGAGGCCGTTGAGGGTTTCACCAATCGGGATAGGCAGACTGTTTTCAGTCTCGGCAAACGCGGCACTGATAAGTGAAATCATCTGGATATGGCTTCCGCTGACAGCGATACTTGTTATCAGGGACAGATATAAAAAGGTAAGAAGAAAAACAAATTCGCAGCCAAACACGGGTAATAAATGAAGCGGATTATTTCAGCATCGCGCAGGACAGACATACCGGCGTTTTATGGCAAGTGGTTTATGGGCCGGCTAAAGGAAGGTTTTGCCGGCGTGGTGCGCACCCGCTTTTACCAGTCCATTTTCGGTCATAGTCCGAAAATTCATTATAAATCTGTACATTTTACGCAGTCCGATAAAGATTTTTTAGTAAAACAACGTCTCCAATATGACGATAAATGTTTAGAACAAAGGCCCACAGCTTTGGAGCTTAGGAAAAAGAAGTTTCGCTCCGGTCATTTAACATCGGAGATTACAAGTGTGAGCCTGACAGGAGACCGGTTAATGAGCAAACGGATTTATACTCTGATGGTTGAGGTCGCAGGGCCTAAGCGAGAGGCTTTGGGACACAATCGGAGGTTAAATATCTTAGAGATTTATCCTGTCAAACATCATACGCCGAGTTGAAAGTACAAAAAATGGACAAAACCAGATGCAAAGTTTTGCTTGTTGAAGACAGTGATTGTGACCAGAGGGCCTTCAAGCGTGCAGTCAGGGAGCAGCAGCTTCCATATGACTACACGATAGCTGGTTCTATTTCACAGGCCAAAGAGACCCTTGATATGGACGAATTCGATGTAGTTGTTCTTGACCATTCCCTCGGGGACGGCACAGCGTTTGATGTTCTTGGTTTAATAAAAAACACACCGGTCATTTTCACTACAGGTGTTTGCGACGAGAAGGTGGCGGTCAGGGCGATGAAGGAGGGGGCGTATGACTATCTGCCGAAAGATCTGGACTACAATTATCTCAAAGCTTTGCCCAATGTTGTAAAAAACGCGATTACCGAACACAAAATCAGAAACGAGCTGGAAAAGCATCATGAAAGCCTTGAAGAACGTGCCCGGCAACTTGCCGTGGAAAAAGAGTTTTTAAACAACACTTTCTCGAGCATAGGTGACGGCATAGTTGTAGTGGACACCGAAAAAAGGGTTATTCTTTTCAACAAGGCCGCAGAAGAACTCACCCACTGGCGATTCAAAGAAGTACGCGGCAAATCATATGACAAAATCTTTCGGATAATCGACGAGAAAACAAGGGAGGGGGTTGAGAACCCCATTGACAGGACACTGCTCTCGGGCAAAAGAGAATTTGGCGGCAATTGTGATTTGCTTGTTTCAAAAAACGGCGATGAACGCCCTATCAGCATCACGGCTTCACCTGTTCTAAAGAAGGATAGGACTATAGCGGGGATTGTTATGGTCCTGCACGACATGTCAAAGAAGCGCCAAACCCACGCCGGATAAAGACGGGTTTGATACCTTTGGTATCTGATTGATTATCCACACTACGAACCCGGACCAAAACCCTCGAAAATAAAAATTGTTCTTAACCGGAGGCTTTGCGTTCCAGCTCACATCGAGGATTTTGTTTGGCCGCCGGCAACGGACGCCAGTTTGAACACCACCTGTTCGACAGCTACATGAGCTTTTGTCTGTCCTGTTTTTATTTTGTAGTCTATGGCGGCGAACTGCTGCAGGCCTTGTCCGAGCTGTTGCAAGGTCATCTTCCTGACGTGGTTAAAGAATCCGTCCTTGTTATACCATATACGAAGTTCATTCTCAATCCGGCCACGATGGTAGCCTTTTTCGAGCAGGACTTTCGCGTTGAACATTTTTCGAAAATGAAAAGCGAAGGCGCCGAGCACTTTATATCCGGCAGACTTGTCAGCGGAAAAGATTTTTCTCAATTGGTTTACAGCCCGGGTGACATTGCCGGCGATAATAGAATCTATCACATTGAAAATATCAAACAGGCGATTGTTACCAATCAGTGATGCCACGTGTTCGGGAGTTATAAGTTTTTTGTCTTGGACGAACAGTACCAGCTTGTCGATTTCGGCATAGAGCCGGACAAGTTCTTCGCCTGTCAGCTCAATTAGCATTTCAGCAGCGGCTTTGGAGAGAGTCTTATCATGCGCATCGGCGGCATACTGGACAAGCCGCGAGGGGACCTGCCACGATTTTGGCTGTGTGATTTTAATTAATTCGCCGACTTCTGGCAGTTTCCTGGCAAGCCTGGTCCTTGAGTCCCAATTCCTTACGGTCAGTATAAGTATGCCGGTCGGAGACGGATTTTCAAAATACTTCTCGAGTAGCTCGCGGTTTCTGGAAACAAACTTGTCGGCATCTCTTACCAGGACTACCCTTTTCTGTGTCAAAAACGGTAGTGTTCTCAACTCATCGAGTACATCCGAGGCGGTCACCTCATCGGCATCGGCGTTGAACAGCCCCGTGGTTCTCTGCTCTGGGGCCAGCAGTTCGTCGACAACCTCATCGCAACGTGAGTCAACAGCGGCCTTTTCCTTACCGGCAATTACATAAATGAAGTTATTATCGGTTTTACTGTTCTTAGACTTTACCATTTCACGCTCTAAAATAACAGCAGGAAAGGGTATCTGTCAAACCTCATTTAAAAGCCGGTACATTTTGTACTTAATGGTAGCTTAATGCCAAAAATTTCCAGTTTTAGCAGCAAAACTGTCGAAAAAGAATGTACATCGCCTGCTAAAACAGCTCCGATGGTCTTAAGTCGCTTTTGAACAAATCAATAATACAATCAGGCCGGAAATATGGAAATATCAAAAACAGAACCTGAATCGGAATCTCAAAAGTCATCCCAGCAAGCACTAACTTCCGATAATAACCCTTCAAGCGATCAAGTTGCTCCAATTTGCAAAACCTGCGGCACGAGGCATTGGCCTTTCAGGCTTTGTCCCGTCAAACAAAAAGAACAAATTAGTGAACGACCTGCAGATGCGGTAGTGATAGAACCGATACAGCCCGGCGAGGAGAAAATTGCCCCGGTTTGCAAAAACTGTGGGAAAAAACATTGGCCCATGGATCCAAGCTGCATAGGCAAAAAAGGCGCCAAAGCCGAAGCTGCCGCTCGGAAAAAAGCCCAGGCCGAGATAAAGGCAAAAGCTAAAGCAAAAGAAAAAGAACGAATTAAGGCCGAAAAACAGGCCAAAGCACAGGCCAGAGAAAAAGCAAAAGCCCAAGCCCAAGCAAAGGCAAAGGCCGAGGCCCAAGAAAAAGCCAGAGCGATAGCAGAAAAACAAGCAAAGGCCGAAGCCCAAGACATGGCCGAAGCCCAGGCCAGAGAAAAAGCAAAGGCCCGAGCCCAAGCAAAGGCAAAGGCCGAGGCTGAAGAAAAAGCACAGGAAAAAGCCAGAGCGATAGCAGAAAGGCAAGCCGAAGCCCAAGCAAAGGCAAAGGCTGAAGAAAAAGCCAGAGCGATAGCAGAAAGGCAAGCCGAAGCCCAAGCAAAGGCAAAGGCTGAAGAAAAAGCCAGAGCGATAGCAGAAAGGCAAGCCGAAGCTCAAGCAAAGGAAAAGGCCAACGCCCAAAAGAGAGCGAGAATCAAAGCGGAAAAACAAGCCAAAGCTCAATCGCGGGCAGTGGCAATAGCTGAAGTTCGTGAAAAGACACGTGCGTATGTTGAGGCCAAAGTAAAAGCCAAATCCGAAGAAAAAACTCAGATAAGAGCCCAAAGGCAGGCCCGGACTCAATCTAATGAAATCGCCAAAGCGCAGCAGAACGCACAGGCACAAGCAAAACTCAAGGCACAAGCGGAAGAAAAATTAAAAGTCTTAACCCGGATAAAGGACCAGCTTGAGGCCAGGGTCCAAGCCGAAGAGAAAGCACGCCTTCAAGCCCAGGCCCAGGCCAGAACATGCTCCGAAGCCGCTGCCGAAGCCGAGCGAAGATTAAATATTGAAACAGAAGCCAGAAGTCAGGCCGAACAAAAACTGTGGGCCCAAATCGAAGCACGCCGCAAAGCCGGAGAGAGTTTAAAAAAGGTAACCGAGGAAAAACTTAAGGCCGAAGAAAAAATAGAAGTAGAGTCCAGCCTTAAATGCCAAACAGAAGAATGGTTAAAGACAGAGAGAAGAAAATTAAAACAGAGCCAGGCCAGGGCAGATGCCCTGGAAAAAGCAAAGGCCGAGGCCGAAGCAAAAGTAAGAGCCTGTTTAGAGACAATAACACAAGCAGAAGAAAAACTAAAACTTGCTGAACAGGTAAAGACCGATTCCCGGAAAAAGCTAAAGTCCGAGACCGAGGTAAGGCATCAGGCTCAAGAAGAGCTAAAAGCCCAGGCCTCGGCAAGAGCAAAGGCTCAGGAGCGGGCCGAATCGGAAAGCGTAAAAAGACTCGAGGCTGAATCAAAAGCTCAGGCCGATGCACAGGCAAGAGCCGAGGCCGAAGAAAAATCGCAGGCCGATGCGAGCCTTAGAGTTCAAGCAGAGGAAAGAGCAGCGGCACAATCGCAGGTCAGGGCCCAGCTTGAAGACAAGCTGCAGATTGAAATCGAAGCCAGGTCAAAAGCACAAACCGAATTACAGGCGCAAACCAGGAATGTGAAACTTGAGACGCAAAGAAGATATCAGGCAGAAGAAAAACTAACGGCTCTGGAAAAGGCTAAAGCCGAGGTTGAAGAAAAACTTCGAGCCGAAACCGAAGCAAGGGCCAAAGCCCAGGAGAAAGCACAAACCGAAAACAGCTTAAGGCTCGAGGCCGAAGAAAGAACTACTATAGAGGCGCAGGCAAAAACAGAACTCCAGGACGAGCTGGCGACGGAATCCGAAGCAAGGTCAGAGGCTGAGAAAAAATCCCAAACGTACCAGGAGCTGATGTTACAGGCGCGGGACGAAGCACAGGCTGAATCAAAAGTAAGAGCACAGTTGGAAAAACAACTAAAAGTTGAAACAGAAGAGAGGATAAGGGCACAGGAAAAGATGGAGTCCGAGACCGAAGCAAGAAAGAAAGACCAGCAGCAGTTGCAGGCTGAAATCGAAGCGAGGTCAAGGGCCGAAAACAGATTAAAAGCCGAATCATCCATGAAGGAGAAGATGCAGGAGAAACTGCAGTCCCAGGCTGGCATTGTTGCCGAAATGGAAAGACGTTTGAGAAACGAAGCAAAAGCCGGAATCCGAACAGAACAGCAGCTAAAGGCAGAGAATCAGGAAAGACTTAGAGTTGAAGAGAAGTTGAAAACCAAAACTAAAGCAAAGTTTGAAGCACAGCAGCAGATAAAAGCAAAATGTGACCAAATAACCAAAGTTGAAGCTCGGGTAACAACCCAGCTTCAGGAAATAGCGAAGTTGCAGGAAAGGCTCGGTGCGCAGGAAAACGAGAAGGCCGGATTGATGGAAAGGGCCGAAGCCGAGGTAAACGCAAGAACTGAAGCGGAGCAAAGATTATTTGCTGAAATCGAGGCGCGGTCCAAAATCGAAGAAAGACTAAAGACCGAGACTGCGCTCAGGGCCGAAGCACAAAAACAGATTCAGACAGAAGCGAATTTGCGGGCAGAAGCGGAAAAACGCTTAAAGACTGAAATAGAGGCAAACGCGGGAACAGAAGAAAAATTGAAAGCTGCGATTGAATCCTGTTCGCAGGCCAAGCAGAAAATCGACGCAGAGGCCAGGTTAAGAGCCGATGCCGAGCAACGGGCGGCGATTGAGGCCAAAGCGACAAGACAGGCGCAAGAGAAATTAGCAACTGAAATACAGGCAAGAAAAGATGCAGAGAAAAAAGCCGAAGTCGACCGCTTTTTGGCGACACAGGCACACGAAAAAGCACGACTGGAATCAGAAGCAAGGACGCACATAGAAGAAACTCTAATGGCTGAAACCAAAGCGCGGTTAAAAACAGAAGAGAAACTGCGTGAGGAGATAGAAGCAAGGTCCAAAGCCCAGGCAGCGGCAAATACCAGGGCTCAGGAAAGCGCACAACTGCAGGAGCGGTTGAAGACCATTGCCGATGAAAAGACTGGGCTCACCGAGACAGTTGAATCACAGGCGAAAACAAAACTCGAACTGGAGCAAAAACTGCTGGTCCAAACAAAAGCAAGATGCAAAGCCGAAGAGCGGTTGCAGGCTGAAACACAGTTGCGGATCAGTGCCCACGAAAGAGCGCAAAACCAAGCAAATCTGCTCGCCGAGGCCGAGAAAAGATTAAAGGAAGACCGACAGTTACAATCGGAACTCGAAGTTCAACTAACCAGAGAGACCGCTGCAAGAACAGAAGTCCAGGAAAAGATTGAGGTGGCATGGGAGGCGGTGACGCAGGCACAGGAGAGGGCACGTTCAGAATCCGAAGCAGGGGCCCGGATGGAAGAAAAGCTAAAAGCGGAAAGCCAGGCAAGATTAAAAGCCGAAGACAAGGCTAAAGCCCAGGTCAGGCTGTGCGAAGAGGCCCGGAAAAAAGCATCAGCCGAAGCCGAGGCAAGAGCCGAAGCTGAGAACAAACTAAGGGTCCAAATCGAGGCAAGAACCAGGGCCGAAGCTGATGCACAGGCACAGACGCAGGCTAAAGCCCAGGCTAATGCCAAAGCCAGGGCCCATGAAAAAGCGCGTACTAAAGCGGAAAGACAAGCCAGGGCCCAGGTGAGAAAAGCCTCAATCGCCGAAATCAGAGAAAAGGCAAGGGCATATATAGAGGCCAGGCTGAAAGCCAAAGCCGAAAGAAAAGAAAAAGTTAAAGCAGAGAGATTGGCAAAAGCTCAAGCCGAAGCTGCCAAAAAGGCCGAAACAGTAAAAAAGGATTTGGCAGGAAAAATGCAGGCCCGGGGCTTTGCGGATATGCCGGCCATCAGCAGCTCCAGTGCGCTACTGGCCTTGTGTGCGAAAGACATTATGCAGCGAAACGTGGTCTGGGCCAGCGGTGATAACAGTATCCACCAAATCCTTACGACGATGCAGCAAAACGATACAGGTCATGTAGTAATAGGCAGCGAGGGCGTGGTGGAAGGGATAGTTTCAAAGTCCGACCTGACCGGCGCGATAAGCCCGCACATGCGGTCTGCCTTTAAAAGATGGCGACAGTCGCTCGACAGTGCAACACTTAAAATCAAAGTCAAGTGGATAATGAGCCGGCCCAGCCGAGTAGTCAATCTGCAAACATCGGTTGCGGCAATAATGGAAAATATGCGTATCTCCGGCGAGCGATGCCTGCCTGTTACGGATACAAAGGGACAGGTGTGCGGCCTGGTGACAACCTTCGAGATTCTACGGGCACTGCTGAAGCTAAAGAACGAACCGGCCAAAAAGAATTCAGCTAAGGTCCTCGAATTGAGCCTCCAGTCAAAATCGTCATCCGCTTTGCCGGAACATCACCTCCAGGCTCTGTAGCCTGCGACAAGCTCAGGGGCGGGCTGCGGATTTCTGTGGGGGGAAGTTAACCGGATTTTTTATTCTTTTTGGTCTTGCTCGTCTTTGATTTTTGGGCCGAAGCTGTGTTGTCAGGCTCTTTTTCGTCCTCAGGCTCTTTTTTGTCTCCGGGCTCTTCTGGAACAGAGGGTTCTGCGAAAACGATTTTTTCTGCGGCAACAAGTTTGTCGTCAGGTTTGATGTTTATCAGGCGTACCCCCTGAGTATTTCTTCCAATAGAACGGACTTGTTCTAAGCCCGTGCGAATAATAATGCCGTTGGCGGTTATCATCATAAGCTCATCTTTGTCATGCACGGCCTTTAGCGCCACCACCTTGCCGTTTCTCGCGGTTGTTTTTATATTTATCAAACCAATTCCGCCGCGGCTTTGCGCCCGGTAGTCTTCAAGTTTAGTACGCTTCCCATAACCCCTTTCGCAGACGGTAAGCAGCGAAGCGCCCTTTTCTACGATAACCATACCCACGACGGGATCTTTTTTGTCCCGAAGCCTTATGCCTATAACACCTCTCGAGACACGGCCCATGGACCGGACCTGCTGCTCATCGAATCTTATCGTCATGCCGTTTTGTGTCCCGAGTATTATCTGGTCATTGCCGGTAGTAAGAGAAACACCGATTACATCGTCGTCAAGGTCAAGCTTGATAGCGATAACGCCTGTTGTCCTCGGGTTGCTGTAAGCACTGAGTTTGGTTTTTTTGACCAGACCTTTCTTTGTCGCCATAACAAGCTGTCGTTGTTGTTCGGTTTCCTCGTCGAATTTGCGAACGTTAATAATCGAGGCGATTTGCTGGTCGCCGAGTTTGAGCAGATTGGCAATGCTCCTGCCCTTGCTCTGTCGTGACATGCTCGGTATATCGTAGACCTTGAGCCAGTAGCATTTGCCCCGATGCGTGAAGATAAGCAGATAATCGTGCGTCGAGGCGGCAAAGAGATGCTCGATGAAATCGCCTTCTTTTATGTCCGAGCCGATAACGCCCTTGCCGCCTCTGCCCTGCTTGCGATATGTATCTATCGCCATCCTTTTTATGTACCCGCTGTGACTTGTGGTGACAAGCACATCCTCTTCGGTAATCAGGTCCTCGATATCCAATTGCTCGACCTGTTTGGCAATCTGTGTTCGTCTTTTGTCCCCGTACTTTTCCTTTATTTCGTAGATGTCTTCGCGAATGATATCAAGCAGAATCTTTTCGCTGGCCAGTATCGCTTCATAATCTTCTATCTGTTCGGTCAGGCCGGCGTATTCCTTCGCCAGCTTTTCTATTTCCAGCCCCGTAAGTCTCTGAAGCTGCATTGTCAAAATCGCGTCGGTCTGCGGGCCCGTAAGAAACTGGTCCGACTTGCTCTTCTGAGCGATAAAGGCCTTGGGAAGAATTTTCTTTAACGTCGCCGATTCCGCCAGACGAAGAGGCTTTTTCATCAGGTTCAGTTTTGCCGTCGGTGCGTCCGGAGATTTCTTTATCAACTCGATAATCTCGTCTATGTCACTGACAGCAAGGATAAGACCTTCGAGGATATGCGCCCTGTTCCTGCATTTTTTAAGCAGGTGCATGGTCCTTCTTCGTATCACCACCTTGCGATGGTCGATAAAACAGCTCATCATCTGCTTTATGTTCAGCGTCTCGGGCCTGTTGTTGATAAGCGCGATGTTGGCGATGGCAAAAGTGCTCTGCAAAGACGTGTAGCGGAAAAGTTTATTCAGCACGACTTGCACTTCCGCGTCCTTTTTCATCTCCACCACAATACGCAGTCCGTGCCGGTCCGATTCGTCCCTCACGTCGGATATCTCCGAAATCTGCCCGCCCTGAACGCAATCGGCTATCTTCGAAACAATCGTCGTCTTCACAACCATATAGGGAATTTCAGTTATTACGATTCTTTCCCTGCCCTTTTTTGTTGTTTCCACATCTGCCTTTGCCCTTACCTTCAGATGCCCTCTTCCGGTCGTGTAAGCATCGACAATACCTTTCTTGCCGCAGATAATACCGCCCGTCGGAAAGTCAGGCCCCGGCAGGCATTTCATAATCTCCTTGAAACCACAGTCCGGGTCGTTGATTACCAAAAGCAGCGCGTCGCAGACTTCCGAAACATTATGCGGCGCAATATTCGTCGCCATCCCCACGGCAATTCCCGTTGACCCGTTGACAAGCAGGTTCGGAAATCTCGAAGGCAGCACAACCGGCTCTGTTCTGGTCTCGTCGTAGTTCGGCACAAAATCGACCGTGTCATTTTTAAGGTCTTCGAGCATTTCCATCGCCGGCGCAGCCATCCTCGCTTCGGTGTACCTCATCGCCGCGGGTGGGTCCGAATCTATACTGCCGAAATTGCCCTGCGGGTCAACCAGCTTATACCGCATGTTCCAGTCCTGCCCAAGACGCACAAGCGTCCCGTACGTCGCCTGGTCACCGTGTGGATGGTAGTTACCGCCCGTATCGCCGACGATTTTCGCGCACTTTCGGTGCCTGCTTCGCGGGCCGAGATTCAAATCGTTCATCGCAACGAGAATCCTCCGCTGTGAAGGTTTCAGGCCGTCCCGTACGTCCGGCAGGGCACGTGAAACGATAACGCTCATCGCGTAGTTAAGGTATGAATTCTTCAGCTCGTCGAGGATTTTTATGTCCTCGAAACGTTCTTTAACTGTCTCTGATTCAGCCATAAATCCTCTGCTGTCCTTAGCAAAATAAAGCCCTGAATTCCAACCAATAAATTAACCCCAATCCACAAAAAAGTCAAGAATTACCAGCAACTAAATGACAACAAAATCCCCGCCAAAATACCATAAAAACTCCCCCGAATTTAACCCCGAATCCCTGCGAAGCCTTGACCCTTGATTTCGATTGGGAGCAGGGACCCAGTCTGCTTTGTCTTGAGTCTTAGGTCTTCTGTCTTAAGTCTAAATTGTTCCCACTCATCTACTTGTCTACTCGTTTACTCGTCAATGCGCCATAGCCTTGGCGAAGGCGGGTCACCCCCACCCCCAAATCAAAAAAGGCCGAGAGCAAATCGCCCTCGACCCCGTTGTCTAAAACCACTATTCGCAGAGAATCTATTTATGGCTCTGCCACCACTCATTCCCGATGACCGAAAAATCCCTGAAATCAACAAAGCAGTCCCCCGTCAAATCCGAGTCCGGACACCTGACAAACATGTAAGCCGAGCCGGATTCGCTCCCGTTGTCGTCATCTAAATAAGCACCGACGATGGCGTAATTACCGCTGATAGAAACACGATTGCCAAAACGGTCGCCCTCAGCGCCGTCTGAGGCGGTCAGTTTGGCCTGCTCGCTCCAAACTTCTCCCTCTCGCTTGAACATATACGCCGAGCCGGAGCCGTCTCCGTTGTCGTCATCGTCAGAGACCCCGACAATGGCATAATCGCCGTTGGTAGAAACACGAAGGCCAAAGCGGTCGCTCTCAGCGCCGTCCGAGGCCGTCAACTTGGCCTGCTCGCTCCAGACTTCTGCCTCCCGCTTGAATATGTACGCCGAGCCGGAAAGGTTTCCGTTGTCGTCATCGCCCTCAGCACCGACAATGGCGTAATCGCCGCTGATTGAAACAGAACGGCCAAAGTGGTCGCCGGCTTCACCGTCCGAGGCCGTCAACTTGTCCTGCTCACTCCAGGCCGTCCCCTCTCGCTTGAATATGTACGCTGACCCGGAAGCTGTTCCATTGTCGTTATCGCCCCAGGCCCCGATGAGGGCATAATCGCCGTTGACTGAAACAGAACAGCCAAAGTAGTCGTAGGCGGCGCCGTCCGGGGCCGTCAATTTGGCTACCTGGTCCCAGTTGTTGGGCTCAACTTCATTGGGCGCAAATATGTAAGCCGACCCGGAAAAATCTCCCTTGTCATCATCGAAAATAGCCCCGACGATGGCGTAATCGCCGCTGATAGAAACAGAACCGCCAAAGTAGTCGAGGTCAGCACCGTCCGAGGCGAGCAATTTGTCCTGCTCACTCCAGATTGTCCCGTCCCGCTTGAATATGTACGCTGAGCCGGAGCTGTCTCCGTTGTCGTCATCCCTATGAGCCCCGATAATGGCGTAATCGCCGCTGATTGAAACAGAACCGCCAAATTGGTCACTGACACCGCCGTCCGAGGCGGTCAATTTGGCCTGCTCGCTCCAGACTTCTCCGTCTCGCTTGAATATGTACGCCGACCCGGACCAGTCTCCGTTGTCGTCATCTTCAAGGGCCCCTATAATGGCGTAATCGCCGCTTAAAGAAACAGAATGGCCAAACCGGTCTTCAGCAGCGCCGTCCGAGGCGACCAGCTTATCAATCTCCGGCCAGCCGGCATGCAATAAATCCACCGAAAGCAATAAAACCAGCAAAATCGTCACAAAGATATAAAGCCTTGTTCTGACCTTCATTTTCTTACCTCCACATTCGCAAAGAATCTATTTTACACCTGCCAGCCACTCATCTCCCATGACCGAAAGGTCCCTGAAATCAACAAAGCAGTCCTCCGTAAAATCCGAATCCGGACACGGGGCAAACATGTAAGCCGACCCGGAATAGTCTCCGTTATCGTCATCCACATAAGCCCCGACAATGGCGTAATCGTAATCGCCGCTTACAGAAACGCAATAGCCAAACCGGTCTTCAGCAGCGCCGTCTGAGGCGGTCAACTTGACCTGCTCGCTCCAGACTGAACCATCTCGCTTGAATATGTACGCCGACCCTGAATCGTCTCCTTTGTCGTCATCGCGCCAGGCCCCGACAATAGCGTAATCGCCGCTGATAGAAACAGAATAACCGAAAACGTCGCCGGCCGCGCCGTCCGAGGCGGTCAATTTGTCTTGCTCATACCAGGTTTCGCCGTCTCGCTTGAATATGTACGCCGAGCCGGATTCGCTTCCATGGTCGTCATCGAGATATGCCCCGATGATGGCGTAATCGCCGCTGATTGAAACACAATGGCCGAACAAGTCGTCGGCTGCGCCGTCAGAGGCCGTCAATTTGGCCTGCTCATACCAGACCGTCCCGTCATACTTGAATATGTACGCCGAGCCGGAATAGCTTCCCTTGTCGTCATCGTAATAAGCTCCGATAATGGCGTAATCGCCGCTGACTGAAACACTATAGCCAAACCGGTCATGGTCAGCGCCGTCTGAGGCGAGCAGTTTGTCAACCTCCGGCCAGTCGGCACGCACTAAATCCGCCGAACAAAATAAAAACACCACCACCACTGTCGTTAAAACGCTTTTCTTATTCATGATACTCCCTCAAAAAACCCTCTTTATTTTTCCTCATTTCCTTCCCAATCATCAATCATCAATAATCAATCCCTTCCAGCCAGTTACCAACAAACACCCCAAGGTCCAGCCCGTCTATCACCTCATCCTCCGGCTCGGATATATCACATCCCGCCTCCCAGTTCAAATCTCCAACCTCACTCATCCACGCTTCTCAACAATCTTTCACCCCTCATTAATTTCTGATACCTGTGTTGCCAGTGCTGATTTAACACCTTTATCATATCAGCCCCCTCGAATCGCTGACCCGTCAACAGCCGCCCCGTAACTGTAACATCCAGGTACCCGTCCTCACTCTCTACCCCAGCCGCACAAAATGCCTCCCTGTCAAAGCCAATCTCAACCCCGAACTTGCCCTTGCCGTTATCAAAGACCTTTATATATTCCGATTCTGCTCCCATCGGCTCTGCCACCGCCGGCGTATTTACATCTATATCCTCTGGCCAATACCCTTCCGGCAGAATAACATGCGCCTTCACCCAGTTGCCTTCGCTCTCACAATTTAGCATCTGCGGCGTCAGTCTAACCTCAACCTCCAAAGCACATCCCTCCCACCAAAGCTTCGGGTAATCCGGCTCCTTACAAATCTTCCACACCGGTGTCACAAAATCCCAACCCGCATCCGTGAACGTACTCTCGGTCTGCATCAACGCCGTCGGCAGTCCCACAACATTCGGCTCATCTCTGTTAAAAATGCCGTTTACATCAGGATTAACGTCACTGTCCCAGAAACAAGCTGTATAATCACCGTAAAAATTATAATCGTATCCCACCAGACCACCAACATGAGAATCTCCTGCAACACTGCCCGCCGAATAACTATTCCTTACACCGCCCCCATTTTCTCCTACCATCCCACCAACATATGATTCTCCTGTAACACTGCCCGTCGAATAACAGTTCATTATACTGCCATTATAACGATTCTTTCCCACCAGCCCGCCAACATCTTCATCTCCTGTAATGCTGCTCGCCGAATAACACATTTGTATATCACCACGATTGGTTCCCACCAGGCCGCCGACCGTCCAATCTCCTGTAACGCTGCCCGTCGAATAACAGTTGATTATACTACCATCATAATCATTGCCTCCCACCAGGCCGCCAATACCTTCATCTGTAATATGTTCATATCCTGTAACGCTGCCCGTCGAATAACAGTTCATTATGCTGCCATATTCATTCCCTCCCACCAGGCCTCCAACACCACAACTCCCTGTAACACTGGCTGTTGAATAACTATCAAATACGACTCCCCAACGATTTAGCCCCACCAGGCCACCAATACTAAAATATCCTGTAACACTGCCTCGGTCAACATAACAACCGCTGACAGAACCCCTGACCAAAGACCCTGCCAAAGCGCCAAAGCCAAATAACATGGGACCCACTCCATTAACATCAGGGGCTATCAATCCAAGGTTCTTAATTTCCGCGTTCGGGTCATCTACAAAACCGAAAAGCCCTATGCAAGATATTCCATTTGAATCGTAAGTGAAGTTCGATATCGTATGACCATTGCCGTCAAATACTCCTGAAAAAGGTGTTCCATAGACTGGATAATAGGGAGGAGTGCCAATAATATTAAAGCTCTCACCAATATAGTCACCCAAATCGACATCTTTCATCAGCTTAAAATGTGCATCCCAATAATTCGAGTCAGCCCCTATCGCTTGCATTTGACATGAAGTACGAATCAGAAACGGATTCTCCACAGTACCACAGCCGCCACCATATTTTTCCCACCACAGCCTTGGATAATCTTCGTCCTCACATATCTTCCATACAGGAGTATTGAAATCCCAACCAGCATCAGTAAACGTACTCTCCATCTGCATCAACACAGTCGGCAGCCCAACTACATTCGGCTCATCTATATTCCCTATACCGTTTACATCCGGATTGACGCTTTTGTCCCAAAAACACTTGGAGTAAGAGGCGAAAGCATTTTCGCCCACCAATCCTCCTACTGTTCCGTTTCCAGAAACTTTAGCTGTGGCATAGCAATTCGAAACAAGGTCCTCATTCTTTCCCAACAGTCCCCCCGTGCTGTCAAACGTCCCGTTAACTGTACCTCCGGCATAACAGTTAGAAACTGTGCCAAAATTACTTCCCACCAGTCCACCAGTTGCATAATAGCCTCTGATAATTCCTGTTGTAAAGCAATTATAGATAACGCCCCAATTTTCTCCTACAAGCCCGCCCGTGGCGTAGTCTGTCCCATTAACATCACCTACTGCAGAGCAGTGTTCAATCGTACCATCGTGAATATGTCCCACAAGTCCACCGATATACCTCCAGCCCGAAACGGAAGTCCTTGTGTGGCAGTTTAAAATCCTACCATACCAATTCTCACCCGCCAATCCACCAACTCTTTCGTCTCCTGATGCTGTTCCACTGGTGTAGCAACTCGCAATCAAACTCGAATTCCACCCCACTAGTATTCCTATTCTATCATCTCCCGAAACAGTTCCGTTTTTGACACTACAGCCTCGTATGGTACCAGTGCCTAACCATCCAACAAGACAACCAATGCGATCACCTGTTCCACCGTTGACATTCGAGTCGATTAAGGTCAAATTCTTGATAACAGCATTGACATCATCAACACGCCCAAAAAAGCCAATGGAATTTAGCCCCGTTGAGTTATATGTAAAATTCGAAATCGTATGACCATTCCCGTCAAATACCCCTTCAAAAGGATAGTTGTAATTCCCGATAATGTTATACATTGTTCCCGTATAAGCAGACAGGTCAATATCCGCCATCAACTTAAAATGAGCATCCCAGAAACTGTTATCCGCCCCTATAGCCTGCATATCTGCCGCTGTCCATATCTGGTACGGGTCATTTACATCACCACTCCCTAACCACGGCTGACCATACACCGCCGAACCAAACGCAAACACCATCACCACTGTTATTAACACGCTTTTCTTATTCATGATACTCCCTCAAAAAACCCTCTTTGCTTTTTTCATTTCCTTATCCATTAATCAATAACCTTTAATCGATAATCAATTAGGCAACCTCCACTGCACTCCACAACGCTTTTTTGCAAATCTCCTGTAGCCTAAGCATTATAAACCATTCCCCTCCCCTTTGCAACTACTTTTTCAACCCAAAAAACCTCTAAATCCTCCCTTGCCTCCCCGCCCTAAATACCCCTTTCAATCAAATGCGCATATACCCAAAACCAAAGACCTTCCCCAATTTGACTAACCTACCCATTTTAATAAATCCCTCGCCCCCCATGGACCAAAAGAGAGAAAAAGCGCAAACTTCGCTCAAAATTGTCAAAAAAAGCGCAAAAAATACCAAAATTGCGCAAAAAATACCAAAAAATGCACGCTTTTTACAAAAAAATTACAAAAAATCAC
>Ga0307379_10005368_pt1 | contig 17908 bp, 13 predicted proteins | sample UN2MG_FD_202237 | JGI IMG/M metagenome (GOLD analysis project Ga0307379, IMG submission 202237) | Soil microbial communities from Risofladan, Vaasa, Finland - UN-2 | ecosystem: Environmental > Terrestrial > Soil > Coastal area > Acid sulfate soil | place: Finland: Risofladan, Vaasa | collected... | reverse complement strand
AGGCAAGAACTTTTTTGGAGCTGGATAGATCAGGCTGTGAGGCGATTAGTTGTCGAACTGGCTGAAAAACTCCTGCAATTGCAAATGGATGCTTTTCTGAAAGCCCGCTGGAACCAGCGTTCGCCTAATCGACTTGGCTACCGCAACGGCTATTATCTGCGGGGGTCGACCACCCCCACGGCGTAGTTAATCTGCGGGTGCCTCGCTGCCGGGATCGAAGCTTTGATTCGAGCATTGTCTTCGATCGCTACCAACGCCGAATCAAGGATGTAGAGCGTATCTTGAGGCATGCATATCTGCTGGGAGCCAGCACACGTGGCCTCAGTGAGCTTGCTGAGCAGATATTTGACTGTTCTGTAAGCCATCAGACCATCTCACGGCTCATGCGATGGCTGGATGAGAGGTTGGCTCCGACAGAATAGTAATGTTTGTTGCCGGTATGCGTGAGGATATGGATTTGGAGGTTTTAGGCTTCCGCGTATCGAGATCTGAGAAATGTGGTGAGCTTCTGGAATATCTTAGGCGACGCGGGCTGTGGCGTGCCTGTCTAATCTTAGACACTGGGGAGTTATTTTCAGGATGTACACAGACGACAATGGCCACAAGTTCTATGGAGCCTGGTCCACTTCTCAGCAGGGCCACGTATAGATTGGAGCACTCAAGCTCTACTATCAAGATGAGGAAATCAATTTCTGCCCGTCGGCCACAAAGCCTAATGCCGATAATGGTCTACAGGGTGCGGCATTTGAAACGTATGGCGTTTTTCCCGCCGACGACGTCCGGTACGGCTATGCCGGCCTCGCCGGCAGTTACGGCATCAATGACTATGTAGGCGATCCGGCCCAGGCATGAATCCCCAGCGGAGTGATCGGCGATCATTCGTGGTACTGGGAGAAACCCAATATCAGAGGGGCCTATAGTATTCCGCTGTTCCTCGATGCCGTGTGGCTCGTAGGCATGCCAAAGCACACTAATGCACCGCCGATTTTTAATAACGGAACCGGGGGCTCCGGGATGATGGAGCGATATTGTATCAACCGCCACGAGGGGCACATTAACGCTGTTTTTCTGGATTTCTCGGTAAACAAAGTAGGGATCAAGGAGTTGTGGATGTTGAAGTGGCACAAGGCTTTCAACACGGCCGGCCTGTGGACTAAAGCCGGAGGCGTCTGCCCGAGGACGGGCAGGAATGGATGAGAGGGTTTAAAAAATATTAGTGTAATAAAGGTTACATCTTAAGCAGGATACTTATACTTCTCCAATTGGAGAAAGGAGAAATAGATTTGGCTCAAAACTCTTGATATCATGAATACGAAGTGTTATAATAGAAATTACTCAGGGCACACTGACTGCCCTGCGGATTATAATATTTGCTTTGATGAGGAGGCGAATATAAGGACGGGATTGCGAGAGTGAGCTTCGCGCCGAAGAATCGCGCCTTTTATTTCCCTTCAGATTTTTGAAGAAAGGATCAATCGGTCGTTTTGTTTATTTTTTGGTGTGCCCTGCTCCTCCAAATCGCTTCGAGGAGGCGAGTGGCCAAAACACAGAAATTGTTTATGTTAACCTTTTATGAAGGAGAAATATCATGTATTGGAAATTGATTTGTTTGGTTTGTTTTGTTGTAGTGTTGTCTCTGGTGGGTGATATTCAAGCTGCTAGCGTGGTCTGGACCGATGGTGGGCCCGACCACCTCTGGAGCACGCCAACAAACTGGGACACCGTTACAGTCCCCACATCTGCCGACGATGCCAGAATCGACATGCTCCCCGGCCCGACTATCGCGAACGAAGGCGCCGTGGCTAACCAGGTACGGATTGCATTTAAAGCTATCGGCAACCTGACAGTGGACGGTGGAACTCTTACGACAACCAGCTTCATTAGAGTGGGTGACAAAGAGAGTACCAACGGGACACTTTATATGAATAGTGGCGCCGTAACTATTGGCGGCGACTTAAACGTGGGGCGCCTCGGTTCGGGCACCCTCGATATGACCGGTGGCACGATTACAGTCATGAGCGATTTCATCATTGCACAGAATGCTACAGGTCCAGGTCACGTGAATCTGGATGGTGGAATTATAAACACCAATAGCTTTATGATGAGAGGGGAAGCTGGTTCTGTCGGCACGATGGACGTCAGAGCCGGTACGCTGATAATAGACGGCAATGACCTCTCGAGGGTCCAGGGATACATCGACGACCCTAACGGCTGGATTACTGCCTATGACGGCAACGGCTGGCTGGAATTGGATTATGACGTCACCAATAAAGGCAAAACCACATTGAAGGCAGTCCACTTTCTCAATCCGAATCCGGCCGACGGCTCGAACGTAACTGTCAGCGTTAACCAGCTTCAATGGACATTACCCGAGCCAAACCAACCAGGGGGCGTCGTGACCTGTGATGTCTACTTCGGCACTAATCCCAAAGTCGAGGCCAATCCCAAGGTTGTCGTTCGCCAGGCAGTTGAGTCAGTATACGTTACGCTGGCCCCTCGGACGACTTACTATTGGGCACTTGACCTATACGACTCCGGCATCAGCGACACTGAGCCGTTTATGTATTGCCCCATTTTTACATTCAATACTAAGAAGCAGCCACCGATTGTCAATGCCGGCGCGGATGTAGTGACCTGGCTGCAAGAGGGTGTCAGGACCGGCAATCTGGACGCGACCGTCACCGATGATGGTGCGATAAGTTCCTACACTGTGCAGTGGACGGTGGTTAGTGAACCCAATGATCCCAACAGCCCCGACGCCGTGATTGCCGATCCTGGCACCGAGGATACGGGTATTACCCTGGCAGCCGTGGGCGAGTATGTCTTGCAGTTGGATGCCTTTGACGGTGAATTCACCAGTTCGGACACGGTCACGATCAACGTGTATAACGACAGTTGTGAGGCAGCCAAGTCACTTCCGGACTATGAACCCCTGGTAGGGGATCTTAATGGGGATTGCCTGGTCGATGATGTTGATATGGCCTTGCTTCAGGAAAACTGGCTGAAGGATAATTTACTGGCTGAAGAGTGGTTCAAGCTCGAGTGACAGAAATTGCTATTGACTCAGAGCTTACCAGTGCGTTTGATACGTGGATAGACGGATTTGGCGTTGCTGCAAACATTGGCTTATTTTGTTCCTTTCATTGGATGTCACGAAGCCGATGCCGGATTTTATGCTTGCGTTGTTTGAGTTCCTTTGCTATTATCTTTTTCACTCAAAATGCATCCTTGCTTCTGAACACTGCTTTTGAGGTCTATTTGTTTATTTATGCAGAAAGATTAACGTAACTAATAAATGCTATGGTCTTTACAGGATCAAAATGACGTATGTTTTCTTATACCTCATGTGGGAAATCTTATGCGAGGAGTAAAACAGTGAAAACAAAATTGAGTCGGCGGACATTTCTTGGTCAAATGGGCGTTGCCCTTGGCGTCATGTGTCTGCCGGGGCGCTCTACGGTGGCAGTGTCGGCTGACAAGCACCCGAACATCATTCTGATGATGGCCGACGACATGGGCTGGGGAGATGTGGGCTTCAATGGCGGCAAGATCATTCAAACCCCGCACCTCGATGATATGGCGGCCGCGGCACTCAAGTTTACCCGGTTCTACTCCGGCGCGCCGGTCTGCAGTCCCACGCGCGGTAGTTGCCTCACCGGCCGGCACCCGTTCCGGTACGGCATTTATTCAGCCAATCAGGGACACATGAAGCCTGAAGAACTGACCCTGCCTGAACTGCTCAAGAAGCTCGGTTACGCAACCGGGCATTTTGGGAAGTGGCATCTCGGCACGATGACCCCGGATTATTCCGGCAAAGCCAGCCGGGAACCCGAGAAACACTACTCGACGCCCGGCATGAACGGTTTCGACGAGTGGTTCAGTACCGAGTTCGCCGTGGCGACTTGGGATCCCTATGACCCGAGCCACTCTCATCTGAGCAGAAAGACAAAGTGGGATACGCGCGCATTGTATTGGCACAACGGCGTCAACGTGACCGAAGGGCTCGAGGGCGACGATTCCAAGATTGTCATGGACAAGGCGCTCCCGTTCATCGAGAACGCGGTCGACCGGAAGAAGCCGTTCTTCACGGTTATCTGGTTCCACGCACCCCATGCCCCCGTGGTCGGCGGACCGGAATTTCTAAAGCTATATGAGGCCTACGAAGAAGATTCGCGGCATTATTACGCCTGTATCACGGCGCTGGACCGCCAGGTCGGACGGCTCCGCAAGGCGCTTCTCGATTTGAGGGTCACCGAAAACACTATGATCTTTTTCTGTTCGGACAATGGTCCCGAAGGCGACAAGCAAGGTGGCCGGAACGCAGGATCGGCCGGGTCGTTCCGTGGACGTAAGCGTTCCTTGTTCGAAGGGGGCATTCACGTCCCCGGCCTACTCGAATGGCCGGACCGGATTAAACCCGGTTCCGTAACCGATTACCCCGCCGTAACCAGTGATTACCTCCCCACGATACTGGAGGTGCTCGGCGTGGAAATGCCGGATGCGCGGCCGATTGACGGCATCAGCCTGATACCAGTCATTGAGGAAAATCGCAAGCAGCGGCCCGCACCCATCGCCTTCGAGACTATTGGCGGCTTTGGCTCAAAATCGTCGCGCACCTCGCCCAGGACGGCCCTGATTGACAACCGCTTCAAGTTGCTGACGGATTTCGATCCCGGCGGCAAGGGGGATATGCTCTTCGACCTCATTGACGATCCCGGAGAAACGCATAACCTGATCGGGGAGCACCCCATAATAGTCGAGAAGATGAAAAGAACCTTGAAGGTATGGCGCGAGAGCTGCCAAAAAAGCGACGGAGGTGGAGACTACCGGCCCTGAGCCAAAAAAGATTTCATGCCTTCAATCATTGTGGTTTCGGCTGGGTGAGGAAGAAATCCATGCGAAAAGATTTTGTTGCGAAAACGCTGATTATTCTTGTTGCTCTGGTAGTACTATCCTGTCCTGCCTTGGCGAAAGACTCTCCTGCATCGCCCTTCACAGATGACGCTAATTCGCAGTCAAAGGCCCAGACCGCCGCGCAACGGTCCGTTCAAGGGCACGCCGACAACATGGAGCCCCTGAAAGAACTCCCTGTCCCCTCGTACCTTCATGGATACGATGCCCTGTACCGCGAGAACCCGCGTCAGGCGGCATTGAAATGGTTCCGCGACGCGAAGTTCGGCCTGTTCGTACACTACGCTCTGGGATCGTTTGCGACGGAGGGCGAGGGGAGAGACCCCGCGCATCCGATCACGCGGTCCCGTTTCAAAGAGTTGACCGCGAAAACACCCGAAGCGTGGCGCGCCCTTAGCAAGCGGTTTACCGCGGAGAACTTCGACGCCGATTTCATCACTGACCTGGCCTTGCAGGCGGAAATGGGCTATGTAAATTTCACCACGGCGCACAAGGGCGGCTTGTACATGTTCGACACGAAGTACTCGGAGTACACGAGCCTGAATACGCCGTGCAAGCGGGATCTCGTTGCCGAACTGGCCGAGGCGTGCCGAAAGAAAGGGTTGGGGCTTTTCCTTTACTATAACCCCGACCTGGTGATTGGGATAGGTACTTTTGACATGGTTTTCGGCCAACTGCGCGAGTTGCTTACGCAATACGGCCCGATTGCAGGCATCTGGCTCGACCCCATCGGCACCTTTTATGAGAATCCCGAGAAGTATCCCGTGGATGAGATCTATACGCACATTCGTTCTCTCCAGCCCCAGTGCCTGGTCTCCTGGAAACAGGGTGCGAACGGCAACGAGGATTTCGCGGCGCCCGAGGGGCTCATGCATCCCAAGGGCGGCGCGTATGGGGAAAAGATCTGGGCGATGAACAAGGGCAAACCTGGCGAAATATGCACTGTGATGCAAACCGCCCCGCCGGCATGGCTGTATATCGAGGGGAACCACTCCATCAACGCGGACCAGGTGATGATGCTACTTGCCGATGCCTTCGCGCAAAAAGCCAATTTGCTCTTGAACATCAACCCTCGTCCTGACGGATCTGTTCCTCAGGAGCAGGTTGCCGCGCTGCGCGAGGCTGGGGAGCGTATCAGAAAGACGGGATTCCCATCCCCTGCGTTGCTCGATCGAAGTATTCGAAAGTCATGGCAATCGCGCGTGAAGTTAGGAAAAAGAAGCTCCCTTAAGGAACCTCGATAGGTTATTCTAATAAAATGACGGGCTTTTATTCATCAATACCTTCAATCATTTTGTTTGCGGCTGGATGAGAAAAAATAATAATGCAAGGATATTCTATTATGAGAACGCTGATTACAATTGTTAGCATACTGGTAATTACATGTTCCGCCATGGGGAAAGAGTTCTTTGTATCGCCGGTCGGCGACGATGCCAGTTTGGGTACAAAGGACCAACCCTTCCAGACACCTCACCGCGCGCGAGACGCGGCCCGGATGTTCGCCGGCAAGGAGGCGGTGACCATCTGGCTTCGGGAAGGAACCTACTACCTCGACAAAACGCTGGTACTCGGCCCCGAGGATTCGGGCGCCCCGGATGCGCCGTTGGTTTATGCGGCCTATAATGGCGAGAAGCCCGCCATTTGCGGGGGGACGGAAATCAAAGCGAATTGGAGGCCGTACAAGGACGGTATCTATAGCTGCTCGCTCGCCGATATGAAGCTGCAACCGGGCGATTTGGATCAACTGTTTGTTGACGGAAAGCGCCAGATTCGCACGCGGTATCCTAACGGCGATCCAGACAGCCCGGACTGGTCGAACTGGGATCTGTTGGCGGGCGCGGACATGGATGACAAAGCGCGTGCGGCAGATTGCGAAAATCTTAGTTCAACGGTGGGACTGAAATATCACCAGGAAGTATACTACAATCCGGAAACCTTCACGAAGAAGCACTGGAGCCATCCCGAGGAAGGCATCTTGCACGCGTTTCCCTTGGTCGGATGGAACACGCTGATGTACCGCTTGCGCGGCCTGGTCCCTGCACGCAACGCTCTGCTCATTAAAGAAGGCGGCTGGCAACAGCACGAACGCTTCGCCAAGCGTCCTGGAACCACCCTGGGCAAAGGTTCCCGTTTTATGGTCGAGAACATTTTCGAGGAGTTGGACGCACCGAAAGAGTGGTATTTTGACAAACGAACCTCCACGCTTTATTACATGCCGGAAAGCGGCGTTGATCCCAATCGGGTCACGATTTCCGTCGCCGGATTGCGCCGGCTGGTTGCGTTCAGCGGTTCGCGCGAGCATCCGGTCCACGACATCCGGATGAAGGGCATCCGCTTTTCGCAAACCCGGACCACGTACCTGGACGCGTACTCGCTGATCTCGATGGGGGACTGGGCCATCGTGCATTCGGGCGCCGTTCACTTCGAGGGCGCGGAAAACTGCGCCGTCACTGACTGCTTCTTCGACGCGGTCAGCGGTAACGGCCTTTACATGAACAATTACAACAAAGCGGTCTGTGTGCAAAACTGTGTCTTCTCGGAGATTGGCGACACAGCCATAGCCATTACAGGCAAGAGCCGCTTGAATAAAGATCTTAGTTACGAATGCAAATACTGCGGCCACATGCACGGCTGGGGATTCGATCCTTATAACGAGGACTATCCGCGAGAGTGCGTCATCGACAACAACAAGATCTACAACGTTGGTGTCTATGGGAAGCAAACCGCCGGCGTCTTCTTTGGCATGGCCGCTCGCATCACCATCAGTCACAACGAAATGTACAACATCCCCCGCGCAGCCATCTGCATCCATGACGGCATGTACGGCGGCCATGTCATCGAGAACAATTTCCTCCATCATTCCTGCCGCGAAACGCGAGAACATGGCACCTTCAACAGTTGGGGCCGCGACCAGTGGTGGTGTCATAACCAGAGCCACGGACCCGCCGACCATCTCGCGGGCGACGTCAAGAAAGACACGCGCTACACGAACATCCTGCGCAACAATCTCATCATCGATAACAAAGGTTGGGGAATCGATCTCGACGACGGCTCGTCGAACTACCACATTTATAACAACGTCTGCCTCGGCGTGGCGATCAAGAACCGGGAGGGCGACTTCCGCACCGTCGAAAACAACATCGTCATCAACGCGGGAAGCAGCGGCATCCAGGTAGGCTGCTCGGAGAACAGCGACGTCTGGCGCCACAACATCATCCACAACGGCGTCGATTTTCCCGAGAACTTCCCTTGGTTTAAAGGCACGCAGCAGCCAACCTGCATGACGTTCACCAAACCGCCCCGAAAGCAGCCGTGGGTCCAGAAAATGGACTATAACTGTTACTTCTCGAAGGCGGACGCATTCATGGGCAAAGGGGGTAAAGCCGGGACGGATTTACAAACCTGGCGCAAACAAGGTTACGACCAGCATTCCCTCTTTGCGGATCCAATGTTCGTCAGCCCGGACAAACTCGATTTCCGCGTTCGCCCGGAATCTCCCGCCCTCAAACTCGGCTTCAAGAACTTTCCGATGGATCAATTTGGGCTTACAAAGGATTTCCCAGACACCTGGGAGGACGACGCGCCGGATCTGCCGCCCTACTACGCGGGCGACGACGCGCACACCGAGAAAAACGTCGAGGACAACAAAGTCCTGGGCATGGGTAAAAACAAGCGGTAAGGGAACACTTTCCCACTGCGGGATACCGGAGCTATCATGAAACGAGTCGTCTTGTCGTGTATCACGTCGTGTACAAAAAGTCATAACGCACCCCTGATAGGGGTGCGTTATGACTCAAAAAATATGCAAGCTGCCGCATGCTGCTGGTTGCGATTCCCCAGAAACAGCATTTCCGTTAGCTCTGTAAAGTCTGATATCTGGCTGATTCTCAGGTGGTGGAAGTCAATCTTGGTCGGTTCTCTCACTTTTTATTTTCACCCCGGCCTTTTTGTATGATACATGGCCTTCGCCGCGGGACCTGGTGGTGAAGGCCATGTTAAAATTTGGGGGGCACTACTATTTATATTTTTCGGTTGCACCAAAGGATTGGCTATCATGGGCGCGATGCACACAATAAGGAGGATTGAGCTGGGAGACAGGTTCTTCCAATGGGTTTTCCTATATGGGTTGACGAGGTAGTTTCGGAGGGTAAAAAACTTTACAATTTACCGCCAGGCGGCAACAGCCTTTAGTTTTGTGTTTATCGACGAGGAACGTTTATACCCACTGATTAAATTCCTTCAGGACAGCATTTTGCCGAATTCTCGCTTGACAATCGGAGCGAAAGGTCATATAGATACTCAGACTTTTAACAGTTAACTTGATGGATCTGTGTATACGAGTGTTGTTGTGTTCATTTTTTCAGTTTAAGGAGATTATGTGTTATGGCAAATAAAACAGCAACAAAAACACCTGCCAAAGTAATGAGCAAGAGCGAGATCATTTCAGGAATTGCCGATGCGACTGGGCTAACTAAGAAACAGGTGAGTTCAGTGTTTGATGCGATGACCGGCCAAATCAAAAAGAGCCTTGGTCGCAGCGGCCCCGGTGCCTATATTGTCCCGGGCCTGATGAAGCTGTTTGTCGTTCGAAAACCTGCCACCAAGGCTCACAAGGGTGTTAATCCTTTCACCAAGGAAGAGACGATGTTCAAAGCCAAGCCGGCGCGGAATGTAGTGAAGATTCGGCCGCTGAAGAACCTAAAAGACATGGTCTGACCCCGAAAAGGGTCTTGATGAATTGCGCAAGCCAGCATCACATGGTCTGTCGTAGTGCTGTCTGCAGCCGATAAGATGTTCTGCCCTGAGGAGTTCGCAACATCATGAAACAAGGTCTCGCCTTAGTTGTTCTGATAGCCGGCCTATTTGCCAACTCTACTACCACGGCCCAAGCCGAAGCATGGCCAGGCTGGCGCGGCCCGCGCAGTGACGGTACGTGTATCGAGAAGAACGTCCCCGCCAAATGGGACCCAGCCGGCGCGCTCTGGAAGACAGCGCTCCCCGGCAAGGGGCATGCGTCACCGATAGTCTGGGGCGAATACGTCTTGACCGTTACCGCCCTTCCTGCGACACAGCAGCGCGTGCTTCTCTGTCTGGACCGCAACACAGGAGAGGTCATCTGGCAACGGACAGTCGTTCAAGGGCCGCTGGAGAAGATTCACAAGGAGAACAGTCATGCTTCTGGTACGCCGGCTACCGATGGAGAGCGGATCTACGCCACCTTCCGGGTGGGTGACGACATCGTTGTGGCCGCGCATGACCTCGCCAGTGGCAAGCAGCTCTGGCTGGTCCGACCGGGAACACATGTTGGTGAATGGGGATTCAGCAATGAGCCGGTACTGTACAAAGACAAGGTTATTGTCGATGGCGACAGCAAAGGCGATTCCTTTCTGATCGCTCTGGGCCGCGAGGACGGCAAGACCCTCTGGCGTATCAACCGTACTAATAAGGGAATCAGCTACAGTGCTCCGCTGATCCGTGAGTTTGCCGGCCGGACTCAGTTGATCCAGTGCGGCGACCGGTGCGTGAGTAGTTTCGATCCCGACACCGGCCAGCAACTCTGGAAGGTTGACGGCCCCTCGCAGGAATTCGTCGCCACGCCCGTTTACAGCGAAAGGGCCGGACTGGTTTTCGTCAGCAGCAGTTGGCCCAAGCAGATGCTGCTCGCGATCCGGCCCGATGGCAGTGGTGATGTTACGGAGACCCACATTGCCTGGCAAGACACAAAGGGAGCCCCTTATATTCCATCCATGATCGTAGTGGATGATTACCTGCTCAGTGTCAATAATTCCGGCATGGCATTCTGTTATGAGGCCGCCACCGGCAAGGTGCTCTGGCAGGAGAAGCTCGGGCGGCATCACGCATCCCCTGTACTTGTGGGTGGACTGGTCTTCTTCATCAACGACAACGGCGATGTGAATGTGATCAAACCGGGCATGGAGTTCGAGCGCATCGCAAAGTACGAGTTGGGTGAGTCGTGCTATGCTTCACCCGCTATCAGCGATGGTCAGGTATTCCTGCGTGGCTTCAAGCATCTCTTCTGCTTCGGCCATAAAGTCAATTAGACGCCGCTGCTCTGGTCCGAATCGTTTTTAGCAGTTCGTCCTTGTACGCCCATTATCGCTTCTGGCCTCGACTCATATCTCTCCCGGCTGATCCTGATCGCGTGTTCCCTGAGGCGGTTTGTGTGGGAGACCCGGAGCGGTAGCCCTTTACGGCCGAAGATTGTTCCGAGGTGGGACTGAATCTTGTTCCCTACCTCAATTTCCCCTATAATGCAGTCCAGCGAACTTTGGATTCTTTTCACACCGCTGACGCCAGATTAGGATACAGGAGCATAACATGCGAGTTGGATTTGGACATCGGGCCGTGCTTGGAATATTATTAGTTTGCCAGCTCTCTGTCTGCTTCGGTAACGACACCCCGAATCCGGACGATAGCAGCAAATACCTCAACGCTGTCCGCACGTTCGCTGACAATGTAGTAGCTCGTTCCACGCGTTGTTTGAGATTGCCAGCTAAACGACATTCCAGGAGATGAACATGTACACTTCTATGTTTGTTAGAGTTGTCTTGGTCTTCGCAGTAGTCACCGATACCATCGGCGCCAATGCCGCAAGACCCGGCCCACATGTCATGAAGAAGCCGTCGGCCACCAGCCTTTACTTCGAGTGGCATTTCAAAGGTGACGCAAACCATAACGCAAGGCTGAACCTTGAGTGCAGGAAGAAGGGCGAAGCGGAATGGCTAAAGCTACCGCCGCTTAAGCAGAAGCGGCCGAACAGCTCTGGTTCTGATGGGGTCTTCAACGGTGCCTTGTCTGGCTTGGAGGCCAGAATCGATTATGAGTGTCGATTCGTGATGGCAGATCCCGACGGGATCGAGGGCGAGGCGATCAGGGTCGTTACCGCCAAGACTGCGGGATTGCACGTCTTCCAGCCTGATCCGAACATGCGAGCGGGAGACTTTTCGATTCGTGAGCCAGTCTGTCGAATTGGAGATGGCGATACCGTTGTCACCAAAACGTGGCAATGGAATCCAGCGGTCGGTCCGTTCCAGATCGAAGGCGCTGAGCCCGGAGACACCCTGGCCGTACGCCTGGAGGTGATTGAGCCGGAGAGTACGGGCTACAGTGGCGCCAGCATAAAGGACTGGGTGGTTGATCCTGAATTCAAGAAGGAACTTCCTCAGGGTGGTGGTTCACACTGGATCATTGATGAGAAAGAGGGTGTGGCACTGCTTTCCAAAGTTGAGATCGACAAGGTTGAGGAGAAGACGACACTTGCCGGACTTCCGCTGCCTCTGCAACCGATGCTCGGCTGTCTCGGAACTGCGGTCACAGACCCACCGGGCAAGGCTGTGACCGTTTATACCTCCGGACCCAATGGCGGCAACCTGGACTGCAAAGGCATCGTCGCGGGGGTCACCATGTATTTTCCGGTGTTTGTACCGGGTGGTTTGTTCTATCTGTCGGATGGTCACGCGATTCAGGGCTCCGGTGAGATTCTGATGACGGGTATTGAATGCGGCATGAAGAAAGTGCAGTTCACGGTCTGGGTGGAAAAGGGCAGGAAGATCGGGTGGCCGCGAGGGGAGAACGAGGATTCTATCTTTACGATTGGGGCGGCCGCACCGCCACTCGAACAATCGCTGCGGTGTGCCACCACCGAGATGGTTCGCTGGCTGCAAGAGGATTACGGCTTAGATAAACGCAGTGCGGGAATTCTCTTGGGGATGTTTGCCGAATACGAAGTAGGTAATGTGGTGGATCCGGCCTGGACCATGGTCTGTAAGATGCCCAAGTCGATTTTGCGCCGATTGTAGGACAAAAGAGGCCAGACGCGACTACACCTTGCCGTGCGCGCAGGTCAAACCCCCCTCCGCAAGCACGGAGTAAAAGAATACTCACCAGGAGGCATTGACAGCTGTCCTGACGCGAATCCTGAGTCTTGTTCTCTTCATCAATTCCATCAGTAACAACCATCCCATCCCAACCCGCGACAGCCGGGAAGCGGTTTGTTGAGAGACCTGGAGCGGTGGCCCTGGACTGCCGAAGGTTGTTCCCACGGGGAACATGAATCTTGCTCTGCCCGCCGGTTCCGACACCATAAACTGAATAAGAGAAGATATAGCTGCGGACTTATATCAGTTCGGGGCCTGTACTGATTGACTCGCTATAGGTCCCGGTTGTTTTAGTACAATAGCAGACACGCGCTATATACTCCAATAGAAGGTTAGACAAGCTCAGTATTTTCTGTAGAGTTGCTTTGCCTTTTAATATTGCCTTTTTGATAGAACTCGTTTTAATACCAAATGACTATGCGATTACTTCGAACCGTGTCATCTGACGCATGACAGCTTCATCTATGAGATTATTCTAACCTTCTGCGAAACACCTAAACTTATATCAAATCCCAAACCAACGCTTACTTCCAAGATTCTTTATCTGTAAGAAATTACGCCAGCGCCGTTTTACCCAATCTATTGAATCAGTTCTACTCAAAACAAACTTTATTCCTAAAGACAGCCTTAACATGAATGATTGCAATATATTAACAAGTACAGGATAGGCCCTTGGCGCAAAAATGGAAATACAAGCTTCCGGCCAACGTTCCGTTCCATAACGCCTTTTGTACTCAGCGTCGCCAAAGTAGAAATCTATCTTATCTATCGAAGAATCATTACATAGAGACTCCAAAACCTTGAGAAACAGGATTGTTCCAGGCTTGTAGGAACTTAAAGCAGGATCATATCCCACGCTATCCATGTAGTAGACTTTCTTATAATGTACCCCAAGTTGGAAAGCACAGGGTTTGTCACCTGCAAAGAGTATGTGACCCCGGAACCAGCCATGCCTCGCGGCTGCAGTCATTAGACATTTTGTTTGTTCATCATCCACTATACCGGAACCCAATGCCCTTTGGTATGTCTTTGATGAAATATCGGTAGATATTCTTATAAAATCGTCCACCTCACTCTTGGTCGTATAGTTGATGAACTGATTCTCGCCCGGATATTCCTCCTCAAATTTACTGACAGTTCGGCGAAGATTATGTCTATGTCCGCGAGAGCGAGCCAAATAGAACTGCTCCATCTTCTCAGGGACAGACATGCACCAATGCTCGTCAATTTCCGGGAAATGACCTTGAGTTAGAAAGCCGGGCGTTTTCGAAACAGCCTGATAAAAGGCAGTGCCAGTCCTCAGGTGATTGAAGTAAACCATGTCAACTTCTCGAGACCGCAATTGCTTCATTAACTCGCCAACCAGCAAAGAACAAAGCTCACCTTCCGGCTGGCCGAGAATTCCCCCGTATACAATGCTCAAGCATCTTAAGCTCGGGCGAAACAGAACCTTGTATCCTAATTTGAGTTTTAACTGACGCTTCCAGATTCGGCCGATTGTCATAGCCGAGGGTTGGTCATTATGTTCTATAAGCATAACATGTGGTTGAATATCGTCGCCCCTGGCCCTGATAATAGAAAGGTATTTGTCTATGTCAGTGTCAGGGGTGGCATGGGGCTCATTACGTCGCATTTGCTCCCATATCGGACGAATGGCTTCGATTTCTTCGAAGTCTCTTGCAACGACTATTTTCCATTCACGACTAAACTTTGTGTCAGGTCCTTTATTCATGTTCTCGGTTCCTTTCCATAGCCTGTGCCATTCTTTTCCTTTTACGTGACAGCAAATCCAATCCTTTAAGCTTGGTCAGTTACTTATAAATATCGAAACTTTATAGGCACACTCCCTCCAATGAATCGTAATATCTTCTTACTCCGAGCAGCCAGATCAGCATATATTACGTCATCCTGCTGCATATTTGAGTATCCCAAATCCTTCGAGCCCAAGCAGGCTAAGAGGGAACAATTAACACCGGCAACCGGACGAATCGAGGATTGAAATCATGAACCTCCACTATCCCCTCACGAGCATCAAGCAGAAAGTCAACGTTGGCAATCTCCTCCCACTCCATCGCCAAAGGCAGCCAAGTTAAAGATTATGACTGAGCATCCTACTCACCCATTCATAGATGCAGCCACTGTTCCCAGTTCACTTACATCACTATTGTTCTACTTTTCTTAGCCACAACTCCCTCCAATAATAAAAACATGACCTGTCGCAACGGCAACGCTCCTGGCCGTCACATATTGCACCTTCAAGCAAAACCGTGTTTTTAACCTTTCTAAATTCTCCGCTGCTTTCAAGCAGTATTTGTTCGACTCTTTTATAAACCCTCAACCTCTGGCCACAGAACTTTCGCATCCCTCTCATAAAATATAATCCTTTGTATCGTCGGTTCAGGTTGAGTGTCGCCCTAATCTCTTGTTCGGATTTCACCTCGACCAGTTCCCCGGGCTTAAGGTACAAAACCTCATCATACGCAAGCTCTTTTTTCTTTTTAGCTAACATTGACGCTGCTTTTTCATGCATCCCGACAGCTTTAATGGCTTTGAAAAATGCAAGCTCTAACGTTGACATGATGCCTTTGATCTTAAAGTGCCATACCGCATTGCTGAGTTTACCAAACATCTTGAACAAAAAACCAAGATGTATATGGGATGAGCTGGCTTGCAGACAGTCATACTGGCCGTGACATAGTCTTCCACTATTTGACATTTCAAGGTTCCTCCAAATGCTCGAACTACCTTTTGTTCCAACGCATGGACCGGCCGCAGTCCTCTCAATGTATTGTTGCTGCTGCTTTGGCAATTTTGTCGAGTAGTTCAAATCGTAACAGTTCACAGGTATTTTGACACTGTTGGGCAACGCACCCAATATCAAACACCCAATCCTTAATTTTTCAATTCATTTTACAACACATTCCAGGTTGTAATTCAGGTTGCATAATTACTGTTTTTTCAAGCGAAGGGCCACCTTCGCCCGATACTACCTGTTCAAAGCTCTAAATCTTTCAGCACTGCAAGATAGAAACTATGGTGTTGGAGCAACAGGACACTCGTGACACGCCATCCTGAGAGCATTTATCATATCTGTCCAAGCCAAGAGAGACCGGATGATGGATCCAGGCTGTGCTGAAAGATTAACTTATCAAAGATCAACAAACATCAGAGAGAAGCTCTATTTACAAAAAGGCTTTTTAGCCTAAAATCACATCGAAACCAGTTTTTTGTTAGCAAAATCCTCGTTTCGCTTGCTAAATCTATCTCCACCTCTGCTTGACTTTGCCAAATTCACTCATTTCAATGGTATCTTTTGACTCGACAGTTGCGAAAACGTAAGGACCCACATATTTGTTTCTTTGGCCATATCGAGCGTGGATCGGACAGATTCCAGGATCAATTGATCCCAACTATCGTTGTCGCGGTCAAAATCGTGAGTTAAGGTAACTGCTCCACTTGTTTTCTTCGGTAACAGATTGACTCTATGGGGATCAGGTCTTGGTGTCCGGGTGTCTCGTGAGTCGATAGTCCAATAGACAATCGGCACTCGATTGATCCATAAATATAACAGGCAGAAAATGTTCAACTTTCCATAAGGTGGCCGGAATGCATACTTTGTTTGCCTGGTGCCTAAAGCAGCATCAATTGCCTCCCAACCTTTCTTTATATCCTGTATCGCGCATAATGGAGAAACTTTCCAATAATGTAAATGGTCGTAACCATGAGAACAGATTTGATGCCCCTGTTCTGCTATTTGCCTGACAATGTCTTCCCTGCCTTTAATATTTCTGCCCAGCAGAATGAATGTAGCTTTGGAATTAAACTCGGATAGAATTCGCAGAATATCCAGCGTGAGCCTATTACCAGGTCCATCATCAAATGTCAGAACAAGACCCCTTGCTTTAGAAGTTTTCAGCTTGAGCAGCAGTCGTAGCAACCTCGCGTAAATCCAGGGTATTCCAACATAAACAAAGGCAGCTGTGCAGATGCCAAGGGCAGCTATCGCCACGAGTGACCATCCTTCCCATTGACCATGATAAAGCCACGAGAAGTACTCTGAAAATCTGGGTGAGGTGCTTCCTGCAGTCATCTCTTTTACCTCCTAATATAAGGCTGATCGCCAATCCGTTCGCTTTAAGATATTTCCATAAGACCTTATGCGAGGTAACTTGATTCCGTAAAGGTGTCGCTACGGTTATCGCAGGAAGTGGGAATAAGGATTGTCTTTCTCATTTGCGTTCCTTCGCAACAGAATACGGCCTCCGGTTCAAAGCAATTTATGCTTACCCTCTTGTTGCCTTTGGATTTTCGAGCAAATCCCTTTTTTGTGGAAGAAAGCCGGATGCGGAAAAAAGGCCTTCTCACCACTTCTCCTTACATACTTTTGGCTTTTTTATCACTATGAGCAATGCGTATCAACAAAAAAGTCCTATAAAAACAAAGTTTTTTTTCAAATACCTATCTTTAAGCCAAAATTTGGGATAGATCCAAGATTAAGTCATTTTTAGCCTAAAATCATATCCTCACTACCTGTGCCCACCAAAAATTACATCCGGTCAAGTAAAGCGAGGGTTTGGTGGCGTTTTTTGAGAAGTTTATAGTTTCGTATGACACGGATTATTGGTTTGAGCAATGAGATTTGGCTGTCTTGCTGCGCACAATCATCAGACTTTTACTGTATGCACAGACCCTGATTGTCTCACGGTGATGTCAGAGATTTGATATGAGTAAACGGTTATTTACGCAACTCGCATATAGAGATGATGTAAGCCACTAACCTTGGGAATGGAAACGACTCTGTCCTTTTCTGGTTTCTCAACATTCCTTGGCTCAGGTGAGTTCTTCTTCAATGAAAGATGAGTTCTGCCGTTGTTGTAATAATCCATGTAGTCTTTGAGAATACGGCACAAATGATTTTCGCTTAGGATAATAAAGTGATCCAGACGTTCTCTTCTTATTGAGCCGATTACCCGTTCGCAATATGGATTTGTCTAAGCGGTCAAATGCACCTTATGGTGCTGATTCGCAGAGAACTTTTACGGTTATTCACCCTTTTCACCCACTGTATGGCCAAAAGTTTTCCCTGGTAACATTTAGGC
>Ga0307379_10005366_pt1 | contig 17911 bp, 16 predicted proteins | sample UN2MG_FD_202237 | JGI IMG/M metagenome (GOLD analysis project Ga0307379, IMG submission 202237) | Soil microbial communities from Risofladan, Vaasa, Finland - UN-2 | ecosystem: Environmental > Terrestrial > Soil > Coastal area > Acid sulfate soil | place: Finland: Risofladan, Vaasa | collected... | reverse complement strand
ACCGCAGTCTTCGAGGACGAGATTATTGCCCCCGATGATATGCTCATCGCACTTCGGACGAACTTCGCCGGGCGGGAGGACCTCAGGCTGTTCCTCAGGAACCGCCTTCCGAAATACGGCAACGACGAGCCCTTGCCGGATGGTTTCGCCGCCGATATTGCGGAGCAGTACTGCGATCTCCTCGCGCGCTACCGGACTCCGAGCGGCGGCACATTCTTCTGTCATCTCTTCACGTTCGTCCTGATGCTTAGCTGCGGGAAGCTCACCGGTGCGTCCCCCGAGGGCCGTCTCGCGGGTGAACCGCTCGCCTACAGTGTTTCGCCGGTGCAGGGTAGGGACAGGACGGGCCTGACTGCTGCCATCAAGTCCCTGGCTAGGATTCCGCATCACCTCGCCGCCGCCAGCAGCTCAGCGATCCTCGAGGCCGACCCGGCGCTCCTTGATGGCCCGAGTCGGAAGGCGTTCGTTGATCTGATGGTCACCGCGATAGACCTCGGCGTCGGCCAACTGCAGTTCAACGTCGTGAGCGAAGAAACACTCAAAGCCGCCCAGGACGATCCCGAAGCGTACCAGAACCTCTGCGTGCGGGTTTCGGGATTCAGCCAGCAGTTTTGCCTGCTCGACCGCGAGCTCCAGAACCACATCATAGCGAGAACGAAGCACACGAAATAGATGGAAGAAACGAAAGGACTGATTTTCGATATTCAGCGTTTCTCGCTCCACGACGGGCCGGGGATCAGAACCACGGTCTTTCTCAAGGGGTGTCCGCTGAGCTGTGTTTGGTGCCACAACCCTGAGTCAAGATCGAGCGCGCCCGAGATCGCGTTCTACAGGGCAAAATGCATCGGCTGTGGGCGATGTGTCGAGGCGTGCCCGAACGACGCCCTCGGTTTCGGGGAGGAACGGATTGACAGAGCAAAGTGCCGTGTCTGCGGTGAGTGCGTCCAAGTGTGTCCTTCCGAGGCCGTGCAGATGGCAGGCCGAGTCACCACTATCTCGGAGATACTAGGCGTGGCAATGCGCGATCAGCCGTTCTATACAAGGTCCGGGGGCGGTGTGACCCTCTCGGGAGGCGAACCGCTTCATCAGTTTGAGTTCTCGCATTCGCTGCTTGCCGCGTTAAAGGATCATGGGCTGCACACGGCGGTTGAGACGTGCGGACTCAGTCCGTGGGAGAGAATCGCAGGACTTCTCCCATTCACCGACTTGTTCCTCTATGACATTAAAGTGGTGGATCCGGCGAAGCACGAGAAGCTGTGCAAGGCCGACAATTCCACGATCTTGGACAACGCACGAAAGCTCATAGCGACCGAGGCCGAGATCATCTTTCGAACGCCGATTATCCCCGGGTTGAACGATGCCCCGGACGACTTGAGGCATTTGGGCGAGTTCATCCTGTCCTTGCCGGGAGAGCGAAAACTCGAGCTGATGCCTTACCACCGCATCGGGAGTGGGAAATACGAGGCGCTCGGAGAGCGATATCCTCTGTTTGACATAGAAGCCCCAGATAACCTCGACGAACAGAAAGCCGCTTTGACCTCAATGGGTGTAAAGCTGGTTTTCCCTAATAATCATTGATTCTCCATAGCTGGAAAGGCAAATTCGAAGCTCGAATACCGAAATTCGAAACAAGCCTCAAATGACCGAAAAGGCAAATTCCAAATAAATGCCCTGGTTCCGGGTTTAGAGCATTGCTTCTTGGAATTTGTTTCGTGCTTCGTGCTTCGAATTTCGGGTTTGCGCGAATAATCATTGATTCCCCATAGCGGTTTTTGGCGGTTGGAGCTATACTTATCTCAGGTTTATTCACCCGGAGGTGACACATGTCAGTCGAAGATAAGGAGAAATTTACCGGCTCGGATACCGAAGGAGGTATCACCAGCAGCTACGCAATGGACGATGGGGTCAGATTGAAGGTGCCGTATTCCTTCTTCGGCTCTATCTATGACGACGATGAGAAGAACGCCGCGTGGGAGGCCATGCAGCAGGATACCCTCACCATGGGCCCGCAGGTGGCGGCATTCCAGACCGAGTTCGCGAAAATGTGCGGCGTGAAGCATACCTTCGCGGTCACGAGTTGCACCACCGCCATGCACGTCGCGACTCAGGTCTTCGGCATCAAGCCCGGCGACGAAGTGATCGTCACTTCAAATACCTTCATCGCCACAAGCCTGGTCATCCTGAAAGAGGGCGGGCGGCCGGTATTCGCGGACATCGACCCCCGAACCTTCAACATTGACCCCGCCGAGATCGCCAAGAAGGTCACGCCCAGGACCAAAGCCATCTACGTCGTCCATTACGGCGGCCAGATGTGCGACATGGACCCGATCATGGAGATCGCCCGCAAGCACAATCTCTTCGTGATGGAGGACTGCGCCCACACTCCAAGCGCGGAGTACAAGGGCCGCAAGGCCGGCAGCATTGGCGACATCGGGTGTTTCAGCTTCCACTCACTCAAGAATATGACCACCTGCGGCGAGGGCGGCATGATCACCACCAACCGCGATGACTTCATTGACGCCATCGAGAAGCTCCGATGCATGAACCTTGAGCCTTGGGAGAATCAGACCGATTACTGGATTCCCTCCCATTTCAACGTCGTGGATGTGAACGGCAAGTGGGGCTGCAACTACCGCATGAACGAGATTCAGGCGGCGGTCGGGCGTGCTCAGTTGCGCAAACTGGATATGCTCACGGAACGCCGGCGTGAGCGGGGCCGCAAGATCACCGAGGGCCTCCAGGGCATCAAGGGCGTCACGCCGGTCTATGAGGACCCGAACTGCAAGCACGTCTATCACCTGTATACCGTCTGCATGGAGGAAGAGGAGCTTGGCGCGAGCCGGGACGACTTCATGCGCGTGCTCTATCGCGAGGAGGGCGTCCAGGGGATTCTTCACTACCAGCCGACCTACCACTTCGACGCCTTCAAGAAGCTCGGCTATGGCGACCATCTCTGCCCGGTGCACGAGAAGTTCTTCTACCACAGGGAGTTCAACATCTGCATGAATCCTCGAATGACCGATCAGGAGATCAATGATGCGGTGACGGGGATCAGGAATACGGCCAAGAAGGTAGGCCGCTGAGACCCATTGGTCCCATAAGACCCATATGACCCATTGGAGGCTTCCATGATCCTCTTCAAACCAGGCGGCCATCGTCTCTTCGAGACCGACGACGAGACGACTAAGGTCGTCTCCGACATGCTCAAGGACCTGGAGAAGAAAGGCATGGATGCCATTCGCCACTACAGCAGCAAGTTCGACGACTGGAATCCCGAGAGCTTCAAGTTGAGCGAGGCTCAGATCAATGAGGCCATCTCGCGGCTGCCCGAGCAAGCCATCGCCGACACGGACTACTGCCAGTCGAACGTCCGGGCGTTCGCGCAGGCGCAGTTCGAGACCATGAAGCAGCTCGAAATCGAGATCAGGCCGGGGGTCGTCCTGGGCCACAAGCACATCCCTGTGGGCTCGGTCGGCAGCTACATCCCCGGTGGGCGGTACCCCATGTTCGGGTCGGCGCAAATGAGCATCATCCCGGCGAAGGTGGCGGGCGTTAGGACGGTCGTCGCCTGCACGCCTCCGGTCAAGGGACAAGGGCTCGCCCACCGTAGCTCTTGCGAAGGAGGGTACTATCCCGCCACCGTCAATGCCATCAAGAAAGCCGGTGCCGACCGCATCTTCGTCCTCGGAGGCGTCCCTGCGCTGGCGATGATGGCCTTCGGGATCGGCGATGTCGAGCCGGTGGACATCCTCTGCGGTGCGGGCAACAAGTACGTCACCGAGGCGAAGCGCCAGCTCTTCGGCCGATGTGGGATTGACCTGCTCGCCGGCCCGACGGAGATCCTCGTCATTGCCGATGACGATGCCGACCCCTCGCTCGTCGCCTGCGACCTCCTCGGCCAGGCGGAGCACGATCCGAACAGCGGCATCTGCCTTATCACCCTGAGCGAGGACTTCGCCCGGCGGACGGTCGGCGAGCTTGAGAAGCAGTTGGCGGTCCTGCCCACGAAGCATGTCGCCTCCCTATCCTGGGCGAGCAACGGCATCGTCCAAGTCGCCGAGAGCCCCGAGGAGGCGGTCGCCCTGAGTGACGACTATGCCCCCGAGCACCTCGAGCTTCACGTGCGCGACAGGGATTTCTACTTCGAGCGCCTGACGAACTACGGCTCGCTCTTCATCGGCGAGGAGACGACGGTCGCGTATGGGGACAAGTGCATCGGCACGAACCACATCCTCCCAACCAGCCGCGCCGCCCGATACACCGGCGGGGTGTGGGTGGGTAAGTTCCTCAAGACCTGCACCTACCAGCACATGACGCCAGCCGCCAGCCGAGAGATCGGCGAAGTCACCGAGCGCCAATGCAACCTGGAGCGAATGCTCGCCCACGGCATCACGGCGAAGGTGAGGGTGGAGAGACACAAGGGGAATGGTTAGATGGTTGATGGCTGATGGTTGATGGGGGATGCCGACCCATTCATCCTATCGGTCCTATCCGTCCTATTTCCCCGCCGGTTGTCCCGACAGACCGGGGTCCCGCCCAGCGGGAAAACCGACGGCTAAAACAGCACAAAGTCGGCCTCCGCCGACTCGGAGGTAGCGGCGGCATCTTGCCAGTTAACCACAGCTTTCCGCTACCATGCCATCGCTCTCGCCACCTACCGATAGCCGCTGGCTTTATGCCTAGTCAATGTGCCGCAATGTAAGCTATACTTGACGAACATTGACAGAATAGGGGATCGCCACATCCCCACCATGCTCTTGCTCGTCATAGTTCTGGTGTTGATGATATCACTCCCGAGTCTTGCCTAGACCCCATTGACTCGATCCGCTGGGAGGTCTTCGCCGGGTCGCTCCACTACTATGCGATCCTCCAGACCGCCAGCATCAAGCCGAATGATCCCATGCTGGCGGACATCAAGTCTTACGCCGACTTCCCGAAGAACGAGAAGTGGATTCAGGAGAGTCTCAGGAATATCCTCACAAACCAGCCTTAGAGAAGTCTAAGTATCTTTCGAAGGCTCATCTAAGGTATAATGACGATAATCATGATGGACATTGCGGCCGCGCGAACGGGGCTGAGGCGCTCGGCTGCATCCATTACGACGAAAGGAGATTCACGATGACATTGAAGTCAAGTATCATTCTGCTGCTTGCCCTGGCTCTGTGCATCACCCTCGTATCGGTTGGATTAGCGGAGTGCAACAAGGACAAGGATCAGGACCAGAAGCTCACTATCGAGCAGCTCCCACCCGCCGTTCGAGCCACTCTGGAAGCTCAGGCGCAGGGCAATCCAATCCAGGATATCGAGAAAGAAACCGAGGACGGGGTGACTTTCTACTCCGCCGATATCATCCAGGGCGACCAGAAGCTCGAGGTCGAGATTCTTGAGGACGGCACTCTGCGAAGCGCCGAGCCCGAGGCGATCAGCTCTGAGAAGGAAGAGGCGGACGCCGACGACAATGAGGCCGTTGAGCATCATGACGCCGATGAGGCGAATGAAGTCGGCGACAAAGACGAGGAAGCCGAACACGAAGATGAAGACGGCGACTCCGATTAGCGGTATTCGTGCAGTGCCTCAGCCCCACAACATATTACCGCGGAGAAGAATGTGAACAAAGCTGTCTTGATTGTGCTCATCCTGGCTGTTCTTGCGCCGATGGCCTTTGCCGCAGAGCCTGCTTTCACGGAAGATTTCGCCATTGACAAGAGCGATCTCTCATCCACCGGCCGGAATCCCTATTTCATCCTTGAACCGGGCTACCAGCTCTACTTCAAGAGTGCGGATGGCGATCTTACGATCACAGTACTCAATGACACCAAGCTCGTAGATGGAGTCGAGACCCGAGTCGTTGAGGAGCGAGAGACCGAGGGCGGCAAGCTCATTGAGGTTTCGCGAAACTACTTTGCGATCTCGAAGCGGAATAACGGCGTCTTCTACTTCGGCGAGGATGTGGATATGTATGATAAGTCCGGCAAGATCACCGGACACGGCGGAAGCTGGTATGCCGGGGTAGACGGGGCTCGGGCCGGACTCATGATGCCGGGTCTCCCGCTTCTTGGCGCTCGGTTCTATCAGGAAGTCGCCCCGAAGCTTGCCATGGACCGGGCGGAGATCGTCAGCATTTCAGACATTCGCAAAGTCCCCGCAGGCAGCTTCGATCATGTCGTTAGGACCGAGGAGACCACCCCTCTCGAACCGGGCGTGAAGGAGTATAAGTACTATGCGCCCGGGATCGGCCTGATCAAGGATGGAGACATGGAATTGGTTCGGTACGGCGCCGTGAGATAGAGATATCGGAAAGACTTTAGACTACAGACGTGAGCGCGATGTTCATGTGACCGCCGAACTGGCGGCGGCGTCATGGCGACCCTAACCACCCCGGCGGAAGGAATCCCACCCAAAGGCGAATAACTGACTATCCGGTGTTTCGCCCATGATAGTCGAGAGCATCGAGTTCACTCCTGCTACCCCTGAACTGAAGGCGACAATCCAGCATCACTGGGCAAGCAATGCCGGCGATCACATCGCCCTGGGGGACGACTGCTGCTCCATCGTGGCGATCGCCGATGGACGGCTCATCGGCCTCATCTCCGCAAAGAAGCGCCCGCTTGCCGATCCCGTCGCCGCGATGAGCGAAGCGTGGATATCCATCGTCGAAGTCCATGAGGACTTCCGGCGACAAGGCATCGGAGAGGCGCTGGTGTCCTTGGTGATTGACTGGGCAAATGAGAATGGCATCGAACAGGTCGGAGCGTGGAGCGAGAGCATCCGCACCGAGGCCCTGCTTCTCTGGTGGAAGATGGGTTTTACCTTTGCGAGGTTCGAATACAAGAGTGGAGACCGGAAATGCCACGGGTTCACGGTGGCAAAACGCCTACGCTAACTGATTGAGGTTCGTTAGCGGTACTCAAAGGAGATAGCGCAATACTATGCTGCAAACGATACCTGAGATCATCGCCCACAGAGGCTATTCCTATGTCGCCCCGGAGAATACCCTCGCCGCCATCAACCTCGCCTGGCTCGTCGGCGCTGATGGGGTCGAGATCGACATCTATCTCACAACGGACAATCGCATTGTCCTGTTTCACGACCGAACAACCGCCCGAACCACTGGAGTGGACTTGACGGTGAGCGAAAGCAGTTTCGACCAGCTTCGAGCGCTCGACCTTGGCAAGTGGAAGGGCGATCAGTGGGAGGGCGAGAGGATCGCCACCCTCGAGGAAGTACTCCCGACCATCCCCGAGGGGAAGCGGATGTTCGTCGAGATCAAATGCCAATCGGAGATCATCCCTCATTTCCTCGAGATCCTCGACGCATCCGGCTGCAAGGAAGATCAGGTGGCGGTCATCTGCTTCTATGAGGATGTCATAAGGGACATCAAGGCGATCCGTCCGAGCCTGGAGGCTTACTGGCTCTGTTGGACCGATAGAAAGCCTGCCGACGAACTGATCGAGATCGCGAAGTCCTCGGATGCCGACGGCCTCGATGCCATGATCTGCGAGGCCTTCAACGAGGAGTTCGTCTCGAAGGTTAGGGATGCCGGCCTAGGGGTCTACGTCTGGACCGTTGATGACGATGCGGAAGCCCTCAGAATGGCCGCTCTCGGGGTTGACGGCATCACGACCAATCGCCCGCCGGAGATCACGGCTTTGCTGGGAGGCCGGCGTTAATACCCTTGAGATAACCAAAGCTTTTTGCCGTTTTTGCCGGTTCATGCAGGGAACATGCCTCTTGATCAGCAAATGCTTATCAAACAATTCAGGAGATAAGCATGAAACTCGTGTTCTTCCTGGCGCTGATGGCAATTGCCGCCGTCTCGCATGCGAAAACCTCGAACGAGGGCTTCCCCCTCATGGCCTGGGACTACGCGACCGATGACGCTACGCTCAAGGCCATGGCGGAGTGCGGCATCAACATGGTGGCCTTCGTCCCGCCCAAGATGCTGGACAACTGCGAGAAATATGGAATCAAGGCCATCGTCTTCGAGGGCAATTACAACGCCTATAACGATCTCCCGGCCCTGTCTAAGCTGATCAAGAAGGTGAACGATCATCCGGCCGTCTTCGGCTACCACATCAAGGACGAGCCCAGTGCGGAGGAGTATCCCGCGCTCGCAAAGGCCGCCGATCTGGTGAGGAAGGAGGCCCCTGGGAAGTGGCCTTACATCAACCTCCTCCCCGGCGGCGGCGACGCGTATGAGAAGTATATAGAGGATTTCTGCGCCATCGTCAAGCCGCCCATCCTGTCCTATGATCTCTATGCCGTCGGCGAGGGTGGGGGATTTTCGGACGGCTTCTGGGTGACCATCGCCCGCATAAGAGAGGCGGCGCTCAGGCACAACATCCCATTCTACAACATCGTTCTCACTGCTCCCCATTGGCGCTATCGGGAGTTGAGCATGACCGACCTCCGCATGCAGACTTTCGGCTCGCTCGTCTACGGCTGCAAAGGCCTCAGCTACTACAAGTTCTACAGCGGATCGCTCCCCGGCGCGCCCGATCTCGGCAACTTCCGCATGGCCCCACTCGACCAGTTCGGCGAGAAGACCCAGACCTGGGAGTGGCTGAGGAACATCAACCGCCAGATCCTCAATCTCGGCCCGACCCTCCTTAAGCTTCACTCGGACGATGTCTATCACATCGGCGGTACGATCCCCAACAAGAACCACGGCCCAACCGACAAGACCCTGGTAAACAAGCTCTCCGAGGGCGAGTGGATAGTGGGGGACTTCACGCACGAGGATGGCACTCGCTGGGTGATGGTCGTGAACAAGAACCTTGAGCACTCGTATACGGTTCAGCCCGAGTTCAACATTCCGGCAGAGAAAGTGGAGTACGTCAGCCCAGTCACCGGCAAGATACAACCCTATTCGACACCCTATTACTACCACCTCGCCCCGGGCCAGGGAGTGCTTCTCAAAGTGACCCAATGAAAGTAAAGCGGCTGGACGGCGTGGTAGGAGAATTGTCAAGAGACCTCCAATATACCACCGGAGGGTATGCGAATGTCAAAAGAGATACTGATCGTTTTGGCCATGTGTTTGGCCGCCACCGCTAACGCTATGACACTTACCGAGAAATCGAAGACCGATTACTGCATCGTCGTCGCCTCAAATGCGATGCCTGCTGAGAAGACTGCGGCGACCGAGCTTCAGCAATACCTCAAGCAGGTCACAGGCGCCGACTTCCCGATCAAGACCGAGTGTGAGGTGACCGCAGGGACGCCTCAGATCCTGGTCGGGCCGTCCCTCACTGTCAAGCGCCTGCTCCCCGATGTGGATTGGGCGAAACTGGGGCAGGATGGCATCGTCATCCGCACCATCGGCGACAAGCTCATCCTTGCCGGCGGACGCCCGCGAGGCACGCTCTACGCCGTCTACACCTTCCTGGAGGACACAGTCGGCGTCCGATGGTGGACGAGCACCGAGAGCTATGTCCCTATTAAGAAAACCCTCCGCATACCCGAGTTGAGCGTCAACTATACGCCCAAGCTCCGATCCCGAGAGGCGCACTATCGCGACCCGAACGAGAATCCGCTCTTCGCCGCCAAGCTGAAGTTGAACGGCCACTTTTACCCCATACCGCCCGAGTACGGCGGCCACATGGGATTCGTGGGCTTCGTCCATACTTTCTACGGGCTCATTCCGCCGGACAAGTACTTCGCCGATCACCCGGAATGGTTCAGCGAGATTGACGGCAAGCGTACAACCACACATGCTCAGCTCTGCCTCACGAACGAGGACATGCGCGAGGAGCTCACCAGGAACGCGCTCGAATGGATTCGAAAGGACCCGGCCGCCGGGATACTGTCCGTAAGCCAGAACGATTGCTTCAATCCCTGCCGGTGCGCGAAATGCAAGGCTGTGGCGGAAGAGGAGGGTTCGGAGTCGGGCCCGATGATCCGCTTCGTGAATGCGGTCGCTGAGGACGTCGAGAAGGAGTTCCCCGACATACTGGTCGAGACTCTGGCCTACCAGTATACTCGCAAGCCGCCCCTCCACGTGAAGCCGCGAAATAACGTAGTCGTCCGCCTGTGCTCCATCGAGTGCGACTTCTCCAAGCCTCTGGACGGCGAGGCGAACAAGGCCTTCCGCGACGACTTGCTCGGCTGGAAGGCGGTCGCGCCCAATCTCTTCATCTGGGACTACGTTACCGATTTCTGGTGCTACCTCCAGCCTCATCCAAATATGCGCGTCCTGGCGCCTAACATACGCTTTTTCGCAAATAACAATACCATCGGCCTCTTCGAGCAGGGGGATAGCTACACCACCATCGGCGACTTCGTCCGCCTGCGAACCTGGCTGTTCGCTCACCTGGAATGGGATCCGTCGAGGGACGAGAATAAGCTTATCTCCGAGTTCCTGAACGGTTACTACGGCCCTGCCGCGCCCTATCTCCAACAGTACCTCGATCTCATCCACGACACGTTCGATAAGAGCGGGCTCACCTTGCCGTGTGGCAACCGCAATCTCTCATACCTGACGCTGCCGGTCATGAACCAGGCGACCCGGTTATTCATTAAGGCCCACCAAGCCGTGGCAAATGACCCGGTCCTGGTCCGGCGAGTACTGAGAGATCGGATGCCACTCGACTATGCGTGGCTTGTGCGCTATTCGGACTTGAAGGCGGAGTCTGAGAAGACCGGCGTTGGTTTCGGGGGTCCGCGAGACCCTCAGAAGGCTTGCCAGGAATTCATTGATCTGGCTCACGAATGGAACGCCAAGTTCTTCAGCGAGGGCAGCCCATTCGATCCTCGCATGGCCGAAGTGAAAGCCATGTTTGCCGGGGAATAGCATGCGTTTGAAGGCTATTATCGGACTCCTGGCGCTCTTCCTGATCGGCGCCCAGTCCCATGCCACCACTTACGCCGCCTGGATCATGGTCTGGTATGGACATGACCAGGCCTGGTGGAGCGCGACCGATCCCTGCTCCCGCGACCTCATAGCAGGGGAGTGGAAATCCCTCGACTGGGCGGACAACACCCAAATCACCGCCAACCTGGACGCAATCAAGAAAGCCGGCGTCACCGTCGTCATCGCCGATCTGACCAACGGCTGGGGTAGCATCATGATCAACCTGAAGCCCAAGTCAGACCTCATGGACAAAGACCTCGCCCTCGAACCCGGCGCTGATCCCGATGTCATCCAGGCCAAGGTCCGCCTCTTCGGCGAGATCATGCGCGAAAACGGCTACAGCATGTGGTCCGAGGTCGTCCCCTTCGACCCCGGGAAATACCCGCACTGACAGTCGAAACCCTTGTCAGTACTCAGTCAATAATGCTCTCAATCTGGCCTTTGTCGTTAATCAGCCTGATAATTGTATTAGTGTCAGGTCCAATAATAGGAGCTAGTTCTCTTGCCATCTCGTCTATGCAGCCAAGAAGCTGATCAGCATCCGCCCCCGGGGCGACCTCCGCCAGTATCTCCCTTATCTTAGAAAGCAGGCAAGCCCCATGGAGCCGATGAGCCTCAAAAATGACAAAAGGCAGCAAGTCATTCTCCTCTGCGTTCTTATCGTCTGCGAATCCTGGGTCTATCATAAATAGTACAATTGCTTGTGCCCAAGCCTCTGCATTGCTCTCATGGATGACTGCAGCGGCCAGCCATGCCTTCCCGCTTTCTGCAAGACGATCAGAGACCAGTGAATCAGCGAAGAACATCCATGCTATCTCATTAAGCGGATCGGCTTGCAGTGCCTCAATGATAATGGCACGCCGCTTGATAGGGTCACGCTCTTTCTCACTGTCACGCATCTTGCCGTGGGCCAACAGTGGATCGCGGTTTACATGGTCACCACAGATCGTGATAGCCAAAGATACGAACCAATGTCGGAGGACAAACCATGCTTCCTGTTGTCTGCTTTTCTTTGTTCTCTTTAAGTATACGGCAAGATTTTCCAGTGCTTCTCCGAACCTGCCTTGGCGAAGAAGAATGTCGCCAAGGAATCCGTATGTTCTCGGACGAAGCTTGCCACCCCTCTTGCAGTCAATAGCCCTCCGATATGCCGCCTCTGCCCATAGCGGTTTGCCTGAATTCCACAAACAAGACCCCAACTCTTCCCACCAATATACCCGGGATTTGTAGTCAGGGTTGGCACGAGAAGCCGCAATATACTCTCTGACGGCTTCCCTGGGGAAGCCGAAGTGATCGAGATGGTTACCCAGGGTGTAATGCGCAGCCGCAGACGCAGAAGACTCTTGCGCTTGGTCAACCGCTTGTTTTAGAAGCTCCCTTACCCGTTCATGAACGCGCAGAGAGCTTTGACCGCCTTGGACGCCGGCCAGAGATAGCAAGACAGCAGGCATAATGTAGCCAGATCGCAGTAATCGGTGACCAAGTTCTATCGCATCAGTCATCCTATTGGCACTAGAGTAGATCGCCGGCATAGATGGATGTGACAGTAGTTGAGCCGCCATATCGGATATCCCAGTATCAGCTCCGAAAAGATCGTCCAAGAGACCGACCGATTGCTGTACACGGCCAGCCTCCGCCAGGACTATCGCCACTGCAAATTGTACCGCGAGGCACAGGTCATTCGCTGAGAGATCGTCGGCACCTGTGGCGACAACTGGCTCCAGGCAGACCTTGCCGAGAGCAGGAGCCACCAATCCATACTGTGGTGTGTGGAGAACCGCACCGTCTGCGTCTTCAGATTCGGTCACTCGTACATAGCGACCGGCGGCACCGGACCGTATGCAAGTCTGCATCAGCCGTTGAATCTCTGCATCCTTTGCTGCATCCTCCCGCTCTGAAGAAGATATTACTCTCAGGGTGAAACTCTCCCCTGTATCAACGAATCCCAGATATGCATACTGATTGCGAACCTGCTGTACGATCGAATTCGGATTCGCTTTATCAAGAGATTGGCCTAACGTCACCCGGAAACTATCCTGCGTATGCCATTTACGCCGATCATCTCTGCTCAGATTCCTCCATAGTTCATGCACCCATTCGTAGAACAGACGCTCATTCGTTGCGTCATATCTGACCAGCATGAATGAAAGCGACAGTCTCGATAATGGCGTAGCCATTCCGTTTCGAACGAGTATACCGGTACGTCATGTGAGGCCCCCATTTTGTCAGTCGCCTTTATTTGCGCATTGAAGAACAACGACGTCGTATACCCGTCCTTGCAGATCTGGACTTGCCGATCAAAAGCATAGTCGGGTACAAACTCACGGGATAGCCACTTCCAGGACTTCTTGCATACGCTGTCAAAAGCAAATTTGCCTTCCTCATCCAGTTCATGTTCCCGAGTTCGCTGCGGCATATGTCCCCCTCCTCTCTTTCGGTAGCTCATGTATGGCGGAGCGCTACCGCGAACCGGGATTGCCTCGTTCATGGCGTATGACATCGACAAGTCGGCCATCGGACCTGACAGTTGCCTCATACCTAGAACGCAATCTGCTGGACTCGATGCTGATCATATGATGCCCAGCCTGAGTAGATGCCGCTACTACCTCGAGCGCCCCAGGAACCCTCCAATCATCCTTCAGTATTCGTACAACCAGTCTGACGGCCTCTTCCAGTGTAATCGACTCGTCCGTTCTCCGCCATTTCCGTTTTGCCCAACCAATCAGATGATCGATGATCGGGGTAGCAGCGCCACCTACAGCAGCAGCCATGATTGCCAGTTCTATCTCCTGACCACTCCCGCTTGCCCCCCAACTGAACTCCGTAGTGCTCTCCTGCAAGACGTATTCAGTTGGGTTGCTGTCGATCGCGTTTTCAATCTCCGCGACTGCCTTGCTTCCAGCATCTGCCTTTAGCTCAGTGATATCCAACCGAACGGATCGATGCAAGAACCTCGGTGCGTAACTTGCCGGCACCTCGACCTCGAAGATCTTCAGAGTAATCTGATCCACTGGTGACTCCTCTCGACAACAAGTCTTGTAGGCGGACGCCTGGTACCGAGTTCTTCGATGCGGACCGCCGGAACCCCTGCCGCTCATTCTCAACGTTCGCTGTCGACTGGTGACTTGGTCTCCTTGCGGCCATGGAGATCACCTTGAGTTAGTCCAGTCACCGAATATATACCGGCGGGGGAGCGACGCCGAGGGGATACCAGCCGTCCCAGATCGCGCTCTTGGAGGGTTCGCGCTGGACGCGGAACTGCACTTGCCCATCCTTATCGAGGGCGAAGACTTGGATGCGGCCGTCCTTGTTCCGGGCGACCATCGGGTCGCCGGTGAAGCTGCCGCCGAGGGATTGCCAGCCTCTCCATTTCCCACCGGATTCCTGGAAGTTGTGGGAAACAGCGCCTTCAGCGTCAATGGCAAAGACCTCAAATCGGCCATCCGTGCTGACGCTCACCGCCGGTCTGCCGACGAACGATCCTCCCAAGTCCTTGACGCCGTCTTCTCCCAGATCATAAACGGGCTTCGGCATCGCATCAACCTCATGCCAGTTCTCCCACTGAATGCCGCTTGTCACCGACTTCTGCTCCCGCATCTGCCAATGGCCATCAGCTCCGACCACATACACTGCCAGCCGTCCATCGGCAGTCTTGCCAAGCACCGGATCAGACGCCGCATTCCCTCCCAGGTCATACCACCCGTTCCACCGACTGCTCCCGACCGACGACTGGACCTTATGCCAGATGCGACCGTTCGTGTCCCTGATGAAGACCTGCAACCTGCCTTGAGCATTGCGCCCGATGACCGGGTCGCCCGCCGAGGACCCTTTGAGATCGAGTCCATTCGCCCGCCCACGCGCAGTTCACACCCGCCTGCCTGCATACCTGGATATTGCCCTTGTCAGTCCGCGAGACGAACGCCAGCAACCCATCCGAATCATTCGCGACCGGTCCAGCCGGTTCGAGGATCGGCGCGTCGGGATAGTAGCTCATGCCGAAGTGATCGCAGATCCCCTCGTAGACGCCTTGGGCATACGCATCCCGACCCTCTTCGGTCTTCAGGACGGCCACATCTTCCTCGTTATCGTGGAAGAGTCCCTCGACCAGCGTTCCCGGCATAGTGGTCCTGCGCAGGACATACAGGTTGTAGGTGAGAAACGGGAGATCTCCGGTGACGCCGAAGTCATTGTTCCGCCCGTAGGTCGTCATTTTCTCGATGACCTTGGCATGGCAGCGAATCGAGAGGTCCACGCTGAGCGGATCAGGTGGCGAACCATCACGAGGCTGGAAGAAGAGGGTGTTCGTTCCATGAGCCAACTCCTTATTCGAGCTGCGCCCCGCAGCATTGGAGTGGATGGAGACATAGATGTCCGCCGGCCACTCATTGGCTGCCGTCGTCGCCTCGGACATCGTGCCGCCGTTTGAGTTCTTTACCTCGAAGCCCCTCGCGAGGAGCTTGGCCTCCAGCCGGCGTGCGACGTCCTGCATGTTGTCGGCTTCGCAGTATGTGTGGTCAGGATCCCAGTTGCCCGTCTGATCGCTGGGGTTGATGTAGATCTTCTCAGCGCCGGCGGTTTGGACAAGGCATGCGGACAGGATTGCATACAGAAGCATGGTACGTACTAACCTCATTGAATCTCCAGCGATGCTGACTTACCGTCCCACTTCAGGGGCTTGCCGTTCAACAGGACGGTCTTCAGGCCCGACACCGGTGGGACATAAAGGACAATTCTCGATGCCGTCATCCCAAACCTGCCGGCGGATGCCATGTTTCCGCTAACGGTCGAAGCTCGGCACCTTCATCTGCTTTCCGTGTTCGAGCGCCGACTTGTGGGCTATGATACCAGGCACGGTATATGCCAGCGCCTCGTGGATGTCCACTGCGGGCTTCCGCTCATTGATCAACGCATCTATGAACTCATGAGTGAGGAATGGCTCCGCTCCCTCGTGACCGCCGCCGATTCGCATGGACTCCGGGAGCTCGTCAATCCACTTTGGCGGCTCGTACTTCTCGAATGCCGCCAGTCCGACGTCGTAACCCGCGCCGTCCTTGACGAACTTGTCGGTCGCCCGGCGAATGACCGGCCCAACCCCGTTCGGGTGCGGCTCGAACAGACTCATCTTGCTTCCGTACCACTGTGCCCGCTCGACCCCGCCGAACGCGCCCCTCCAGTTGATAGAGACTCGGAAGGCATGGCCCTGGTCGGTCTTGAAGAGGGCGGTCTCGTTCCAGAACTTGTTGTTTCCATAGGTGTTGCCCTCCATGATCGGATCGCCGTCTCCCCAGCCGATGCACGACACCTCCACCAGTCTCTCGCCTGTCACTCCGATGAGGAACGAGGTGCAGTGGGTTGGGTAGAGCATGGGCGGATAACCCCATCGCCAGGTATGCTTGCCCTGTGCATCCTTCCAGAGCGAATACTCCATGCCTGCATGGTGATACTCGGCCTCGGTATAGTAGATGTCGCCGAACTTGCCCTCTTTGTGCATCTTGCACGCCGACATCATGACCGGATGATAGTAGCTGGTCTCAGCCATCATGTAGGTGAGGCCGGTCTTCTGCTGGGTTTCGAGCAATTCATCAGCCTCTTCGATAGACATGCAGGCGGGGACTGCAGAGATAACGTGCTTGCCTGCCTTCATGCATGCCACGCAATGCCGCACGTGATCAGGCGCGCCGGTGAACACTGCGACCGCATCCACCTTCTTGTCCTTGATCAACTCCTCCAGGGACGGATATGGCTTGTCGCACTTATAGACATCCTGCAGGCGCTTGCGCCTGTCTGCCCTGAGATCGCTCACCGCTTCCACGATGCAGTTCGGGTCTCGATGCCAATGAAACGCAGCCCCGAACCCACCGCCGACCACTCCGATCCTTACCTTCTTGTCCATTCCTCTCTCCTTGTCTGCCTGCGCCATAATAACATCCGGGGCCAGTGCAGCCCCTGCCAGCGCCATACCACTCCGCTGCAGGAACTTCCTCCTCGAGCTGTTCACAAACAACTTGTCCTCGCTACTTCTCATTTATCCCTCCATGGATACGAAATCTTCGTCAGCTCTCCGCCCGCCTTGGCCGATTGAAGCGCATAGATCCCCGGCAAGGTCATCCGAAGGGCCTCGCGCATGTTGACCGTCGGCTCCTTTTCTCCGGAGATTGCCGCGAGGAAGTCCTCGATCATGAGGTAGTCCGCCCCGCCATGGCCTCCGACGCCAATCGAGTGGGCATGCTCGGGCCGGCTCTCGGTCACCGGCAGGTTCATCAAGCCCTGCATCCCATAAATCGCCTTCGTACATGCCAGCACCTGATATTCCCCACCTGCGAGCGGCTGGGTCTTTTCGAAGTAGCCCTTCGTCCCATGGCAGACATACCGGTGGAATGGCGCAGGATGGGCGTTCACGAAGCAGGTCAGCAGCTTTACGACGACATTGCCCTTCGTCTTGAAGATGGCGACCATGGCATCGTCATCCTTGGGGTCTTTGTGAATGTGGCTGCCCGTACTGAAGCAGCTTACATTCGCCAGGTCCTCATCCACCCACTTGAGGATCGGCCCGAGCGAGTGAGTGCAGTAGCGGATCGGCTCATAGTGCTTGCGCCAGGGAGTGATCTCGGGAAGATTGCCCAGATCGGCAACGTATTCCGCCTCGCAGTAGAACGGTTCGCCCAGGAGGCCCTTCTCCTTCATGTCAAGGCACGCATCAATGTACGCCCAGAAGTTCGTCGTCGCGCCGAACAAGTAGACCGCCTTGCTCTTCTGCCCGGCGTCCCAGAGCGCTTGCGCCTCGGGAATCTCATGGACCGCCGGCACGTCGCTGAGGACGTGGATGCCCCGGTTGAGGGCCTCGATGGAGCAGGCGGCGTGAGTAGACGGCGGACTCTCCACGAGGACGGCGTCCACCTCGCCCGAGTCGAGCATTGCCCTGTAATCCTCGAATATCGCGGCGTCGGGATGATCGCTCTCCGCCCTCTCTCGAGCCGCCTGATTTACGTCGGCAATCGCAGCACGCCTGACCTCATCGAATGCACCACTCGCCCCGATGAGCACCTTGCTCCGAATGCC
>Ga0307379_10005365_pt1 | contig 17911 bp, 21 predicted proteins | sample UN2MG_FD_202237 | JGI IMG/M metagenome (GOLD analysis project Ga0307379, IMG submission 202237) | Soil microbial communities from Risofladan, Vaasa, Finland - UN-2 | ecosystem: Environmental > Terrestrial > Soil > Coastal area > Acid sulfate soil | place: Finland: Risofladan, Vaasa | collected... | reverse complement strand
GTTCTTGTACGGCCGTTTCCTCGGGTGCACCAATTGGTTCCAGTTCCGCTCGCGATACTACGAACAGTTCGGCTACGACTGGAACCCGAAGCCGGGCACGCTCCCGCTCATCCGTACGCGCGTGGACAGGCAGGCGTACGTGCTCACGCGCAAGCAGGCGGGTCTCGGCGAACGAAAGATCTACGAACGACGCTACGTCGACCTGCCGGAACACGTGCGTGCAGCGATGGCCGAAGCGGAGCGCGACTTCGCGATCGGCGATTGCGAGACGAAGTGGATCCCGGTGGTGCAGAATTGGCTCTCGCAGTTGACGGGCGGGCGCGGCCCGCACGCCGAATTTCACCACGACGCGAAGCTGGACGAGCTGGTCGACCTGCTGACCGGGGAGCTCAAGAAGGAGCCGACGGTCGTCTGGTTCTGGTTCAATGACCAGTTGCGGGCCGCTGATGAGCGGCTTCGGGCCGCGGGCGTTTCGACGGTGCGGTTGCACGGGGGCGTTGGGCGGGAGCTGCGCAAGGAGCGGCTCCGGCTCTGCAGGCAAGGCAAGCGTCGCGTCGCGCTGGTGCAGCTCCGGCTGGGTCGGTTCGGCCTCAACTACTCCTTCGCGTCGACGGCGATCTACTTCTCGAACGGGTACGAGCACGAGATTCGCGCGCAGTCGGAGGACCGCATTGTCCACCTCCAGAAGAAGGATCCGCTGCTCTATGTGGACCTGGTGGCGCGGGACTCGATCGACGAGGACATCCTTGATTCTCTGGGGAGCAAGGCGGCCAGCGCAGCGGTCTTCCGTTCCAAGATCATCGCCAAGCTGAAGGCCCGAATTGCGACGAGAGCGCCGAACGGCGGGCGGGTCGGGGGGTCCTAGAAAAACTCGCCAGCGGGCTTCTCGTTCGAACTGGCGGGGTTTCTGGAGGAGGGGATGATGGCTGGGAAGGCGCAATTTCAGGGGGTCAAGGTCCGCGCACCGCGCCAGGGCCGTTCGATCCTCGTGGTCGACTCCGGGGTGGAAAGCGGCTGGGCGGCCTTCACACGTGACGGCTGGGCACAGCTGGAGCCGCCCGTGATGACGGGGCTGGTCTCCCCCAGAAAGAACCTCCCGTGGGAGGACCGCCTCGATGCGTCGTGCGAGCACTATGCGCTCCTCGTGCGCGCGGGCCGTCCGGGTCTGGTGATCATCGAGTGGCCTGCGTTCATGGAGAGCGAAGGCGGGACGATGGTGGCGCGGACGGAGGGCTTGGTCAAGCTGGCGGCATGGTGCGGGGCGATCCGAAGGACGTTCCGGACCTTGGGGCTGCCTGTCTACCACGCGAAGGTCGGGGTGTGGAAGGGGCAGACGTCGAAGCGGATCGTCAACGCGCGGATCGTCAAGCGGCTCGGCGCGGGCGTTTGTCGAGCCTTCAAGGATCACATCTGGGACGCGGTTGGGATCGGCCTTTGGGCGAAGGGGTACCTGTGAGCTACCGCAACATCGAAGGCACCGCGAAGCAGCGGGCCGCCGTCCTTGAGCTTCTCGACCGGTGGTCGCGTTGTGCGAAGTGCGCGATCTCGGGCTACGCGAAGCATCGTGTGCAGTTTCGTGGGCATCTTCCGGCGCGCATCGTCGTGGTGGGGGAGGCCCCGGGCAAGACCGAAGACGTTGTCGGTGTGCCGTTCGTGGGGCGGGCCGGAAAGCTCCTTGATGCGTGGCTTGCGGGCGTCGGGTGCAAGCTGGCGATTCTCAACCTGGTTGCGTGCCGCCCGACCAGTGCGCTCGGGGGCGAGAACCGACAGCCGACGTTCCCGGAGCAGGGGATGTGCTTCTTCTGGTTCCGTTCGTTGCTCCAGCTGGCTGCTCCCCGCGCGGTCATCCTCTTGGGCAAGTCCGCGCGCGAACACGAAGAGTACTTCCGGCCGTACGGCGCGTTGCCTGTGCTGCGCGTTCCGCATCCGGCATACATCCTGCGCCTCGGCGGGGTCAAGTCGGAACAGTTCGAAGAGATCAAGACGCGGATCGAGGCATTCGCGCATGAGCATGGAGGTGGCGCATGAAGGTTCGGGTCCGGGCTGCGGGTGCAGCGACTGGCCGGATTCAGACAGCTGGCCCCAACGAGGCTGCCAAGGGGGGAAGTCTGTGCAGGTTCCCGAAGAGCCTGTGGAACTTCTGGAAAGACGGCTGCACGCAGTCCTTCTGGAAGTCCTTCAATTCTTGCCGGGAACAGACGCGCCTCAAGTTCGTTGAGGGCTGGACGCGGCGATCCGGATCGTTGGCGCTGGAGTTCGGGTCGTGCATCCACTGGTGCTTCTCGCAACTCTATAAGGGTCCGCTGCCCTGCGAGAAGGATATCCTGCAGACCCTCAAGAAGTACGACGAGGTCTGGCGCGCTGAGAACCGGATCACGACCAAGAAGTCCGACGAGATCATGGACAAGGTCTACGGCCTCGCCGAAGCCGTTCTGCCCACCTACATCCAGAGATGGGCCGGGGACTGGACCGGCAAGTATCCTCTCGGCAACCCAAGCGTGCGGCCCGCGAAGTGGGCTCACCTCGAAGGCCGTTTCAAGGTCCCGTACACGTTCGAGGACGGCCTGGTTTCGTACGTCCAGGGGGCGATCGACGGCGTGTTCGACGATTCGAAGGAGCAGCTCTGGCAGTTCGAGTCGAAGACGAAGTCCGTGATCGACGAGGACGAGATCATGGACACACTCCCGCTCGATACGCAGTGCCTGCTCTACCTCTGGGCGTTGAAGCAGTTGACCGGGCGGATGCCGCGGGGCGTCCTCTACAACGTGGTCCGGCGGCCCGGGCTGCGGCTGTCGGCGAAGGAGTCGATCAACGATTTCTTCGGTCGGTGCAAGGACGATGTGCAGAATCCGAAGCGCCTGGACCACTACTTCATCCGGTACGAGATGAAGATCGAACCGAGCGAGCTCGACCACTGGGAGAAGACCTACCTCGGGCCGATGATGCGCACGGTGCGGGCGTGGTGGGAGGGAACTGGGGAGCACTGGATGGAACCGGCGGCGCTCTCCACCAAGTACGGCCGAGCCGACATGTACGAGGCGATCGTCCACAACAACTTCACGCCGTACCGAAAGCGGAAGGTCGCGTTCAACGAGCTCGGCGAGTTCATGCAGTAGGAAAGGGGCGTACCCGATGGCGAAGGTGCTCACGACGAAGAAGGTGAAGGGGCCTGTGAAGGCTGGGAAAGGAGGGTTGGCGTTGAAGCGGAAGGGTGGACTGCCGGGGGTCTCGTTGCCGACCGAGCCGACCGAGCTGTCCAAGGACATCCGGGACTTCTCGATGCTGATTCACGGGGAGAAGAAGATCGGGAAGACTAGCTTGCTGGCGCAGGAACCCGGCACGCTGTTCCTGGAGTTCGACCCTTTGCAGAAGGGTGTGTCGATTTACCAGCGGCAGGTCCCGGACTGGCCGCACTTCCTGGCATACATCAAGCTATGCGAGGAGCAGGTCGCCGCCGGGAAGTTCAAGTTCCGTAACATCGTGATCGACGGGGTGGACCTGATGTACAAGTACTGCTTCAAGTGGTCCTGCAAGCAGATGGTCATCGAGCACCCCCACGACGAGAACGACTTCGGCAAGTCGTGGAACGTGATCAACGGGAACTACCGCGAGGCTTTCCTGCGCCTCCGGAACCTCCCCGGGGTCGCGATCCGGCTCGTCTGTCACTCAAAGTGGCACGAGACGAAGACGCGCGGCGGCGGCAGCACCGAGAAGCTTGTCCCCACGTTGACGGCGTCGGCCGAAGAGGCCCTGGTCGGCGACATCGATATCTGGGCAGCGTATGCCTACGACGGCAAACGCCACGTCCTGATCGTCAAGGGCGACGAGCGGACCGGCGCGGGCCACCGTGTCGACCATGCCTTCCGCACCCCAGAGGGCGAGATGGTCGAGGAGATTGACATGGGGGACTCGCCTCAGGAGGCCTACCGGAGGCTCGTGGCGGCCTTCGAGAATCAGCAGACGTACACCACGATCGAGGAGCTGAAGGAGCAGCAGAAGTCGAAGAAGCAGAAGCAGGGGTCGGGCAAGAAGCTCGTCCTCAAGGTCCGGCGACGCTAGGTGCGTCGCGCAAAGAAAGGGAGCACTGCCGTGGCGAAAGCTGCAACGAAGAAGTCGTCGAAGGATTCAGTCGGCAAGCTGTGGAACAAGGCCAAGGAGAAGGCCGCGGAGATGGGCACCGGGTTCGTGACGGTCGACCCGGCTGTGTACCTCTGCTGCTTGACCAACGCGGAGGTCAAGGAGTCCGACGAGAAGAAGTGGCTCCACGTGGACTTCGAGTTCACCATCGTCCAGGAAGGCGACTTCATGGGCGAGACGATTCACCGGCGGGACGGGATCATGGACGAGCAGCAGCTGTCGTACCTGATCGCGGACCTGAAGCGGCTGGGCGTCGACGCGGACCAGCTGGAGATCAACTCGACCGAGGATCTGGAGAGCGTGCTCTCCGAGCTGGTCGAGGCCAAGCCGTGCGCCAAGATCCGGGTCAAGGAGGCGGGCGAGTACACCAACGTGTACATCAACAAGCTCGTCGAAGTCGATCCGGACGAGCTCGCCGGGTTGCTGGAGCAGACCGCCAGCACCGAGGACGAGGCCGAGGAGGCCGAGGAGGCCGAGGAAGGCGTCGAGCTGGAGGTCGGCGCGAAGGTGCAGTTCGAGGTCGCAGGCGAGACCATCACCGGCGAGGTCAAGGAGATCGACGGTGAGACCGTCAAGGTCAAGCGCGACGACACCGGCAAGATCCGCAAGATGAAGGTGGACGCGCTCTCGATCCCGGCGGCGGAGGAAGAGGAAGCCGCCGAAGAGGAGGCCGAAGAGGAGGCCGAAGAGGTCGAAGAGGCCGAAGAGGCCGCGGAAGAGGAGGGCGACACGGCGGAGCTCGTCAAGGGCAGCAAGGTCGCGTTCCCCTTCAAGGGCAAGGAGGTCACCGGCGCGGTGACCAAGATCGACGCCAAGGCCGGGAAGCTGACGGTCAAGCTGGACAAGGGCGGCAAGTCGGTCGTCGTCAAGGCCGACGCGGTCGAGCTCCTGGAAGGCTAGCAGCGGATTCGCGCTGGAGGGGTGCGCCCGCACGGGCACCCCTTCTGCCTTGAGAGGAGGCAATGTGCGCCACTACATCTACAACGCGGGGCCGTTCTTCAACGCGGCGCAGGTCGCTGCGATGGAGCGGTTGGAGAAGCTGGAGGGCGACAACAACCTCGACTTCTTCGCACCCCGTCTCTCCCCAGAAAGCGACCTGATCCGGCAGGGTGATCGGTCGGCCGAGACGTTCCAGAAGACCTTTGAGCGGGACGTCGAGGAGATCGGCAAGGCGACGATCATGGTTGCCATGCTGGACTGGCTGATGCCTCCGGAGGAAGAGGTCCGGATCCTCCGGCATGAGGGTGTGCCTGGGAAGCCTGGGTACCACCAGCAGCTATCGGCTCCGCTCAATGTCCCGGACAGCGGCACTGTCTTCGAGCTGGGGCTGGCCTTCGCGGCGGGCCTGCCGGTCATCGGGGTGCGGTTCGATTGCGAAAGGCCGCTGAACCTGATGCTGTCGGAATCCTGCTTCATGCTGTGCCAGCACTGGCCGCAGCTGGCGGATGTTCTGGAGATGCTGAGCGGGTGGACAGGGGGCCGGATATGATGCCGAAACGGCTGGATCTCTTCGGGCTGCTGGTCGGTGCGCCGATCCGCCTGCGCTATGTGCGACGCTTCTCGACGTGCCGAACCGGATGGCCGGAGAGCGTTGCCGAGCACTCGTTCTACACGTCGATCTACGCGATGATCCTGGCCCAGATGGCCGAGGGCCCAGACCACCAGGTCGACATGGCCGAGCTCCTCCAGAAAGCGCTCCTGCACGACTTCGAGGAAGCCGTCACCGGGGACATCAACCGTCCGTTCAAGATCTCGCACGACGACCTGAAGCACGCGATCGACGGGGCTGCGTTCCTGGCGTTCGACCGGGTCTGGGTTGGGATCCTGCCGGATTGGTTGGCGCGGCATCTGGCCGATCGCTGGACGAAGGCGAAGGACAAGTCCGTCGAGGGGCGGATCGTGGCCTTCGCGGACTTCCTGTCGGTGCTCTCGTACGTGGTCTCCGAAGTCCGGTCGTCGAATCTGACGATGCGGGAGCACACAAAGGGGATGGCCGAGTACCTGGCGCTGTTCGACGGTTCCGAATTCGACTTCCTGCGGCCGGAGATCGAACAGGCTCGTTCGATTCTCTACGGCTACGTCCTGACGGGGCAGGAGGAGCAGCAGTTGATGGAAGAGGCGGTGAAGCGTGTCAACAAAGCCTAGTCGACCGGCCAGGAAAGAACTAGAGGCCGCGGTCAGAGCGGATCGCGAACGGCAATACGGCGATGCTACGACCGGGCACACAAACCTTGGCCTCGCGTGGACCGGCCTTCTGCAGAACCACTACGGGATCGTGCTCGACCATCCGCTGCCTGCGCACCTCGTTCTCCTTATGATGTCGGCAAGCAAAGCGAACCGGGCGGCCCGGGGGTTGATGCACATCGAAGACAACTACGTCGACGGCGCGATCTACTTCAACCTTGCCGGAGAAGCGGCCCTCAAGGCTGAGGAGGCCCGCGATGCGTGAGAGCCCTTCAGCGACCTTGCTCTACGCGCACCCGCATCCGTTCGCGTTGATCTACGACCTGTTCCACCACGATAAGCATGGGACGCCGCTCAGGCCGCCGCGCAGAGCGTCGGACGAGGAGTTCGAGTTCGTCCTCCAACTTCTGAAAGAGGACTGGTGCGGCCTGCTGGAGTTTCCGACCTACGTCTGGCAGATGGTTCTGCCCCGCTCCTTCCACGCGCAGGTCCGCGTCCACAGGCACTGGAGCTTCTTCTCGCAGAGCCACCAGCTCTACGAGCCTGCGCACTTCGCAGACGAGGGTGACTACTTCAAGATACCAGGCCTGACGCCTCTGTGTCGTGACATCGAGCGCTCGTCGATGAAGCATGCCGAAGACGCTTACGGCGACCTGCGCGAAGCAGGCGTCCTGCCCTCGCTGGCCCGGGGCGTGCTTCCGATGCACATCAACCTCGGGCTGTCGGTTGGAATGAACCTTCGCTCGCTCTTCCAGGTAGCGGTCGAACGGCGTTGTCACATCCTGCAGGGCACTTACTGGAATCCGCTATTGGATCAGATGAGCGCGGCGCTCTGCGCGCTCGACGAGCGCTACGCCAGGCTCTTCGAGCTTCAGCCTTGTGACATCAGCGGGCGTTGTCTGTCAGCCATCGAACAGGAGCTACGAGTCAAAGGCAAGGACCCACACGCTGTGTGTCCGCGGTATCTGGCAATGACAGCGAGGCCGGGAGCAACTTGCTGCGGCAGAGGCTGTAAGGGTTGCCTCAAGCACGCTCGCGAGCACGGCGTTGCCGTGGAGAGGGACAACCACCGATGAACACCCGAGAGGACATCGCGTACTACGCCAAGTACGCTGCGAACAAATGCGGCCTCGTGGCCGGACAGCTGGAGGTCACGGACGATTGCTTCCAGCACTGCCGGTTCTGCGAAAGCTGGCGAGAACGGCAGGCCTCTTTCCGCAAACTCACCCACATGCCCTTTGAGCTGGCGACGTCGATCGTTGTCCAACTGCAACGCGACTTTCGCCACTTCGAACATCTGTCCTTGACAGGCGGGGATCCGCAGGCCTGGAGCTACCTGCCCAGGTTCCTGCGCTGGTTCGCGACCAGCACCGACGGGCGGCTGGCCTTGCAGATCAGCACGGCGCTGGCCCGGGACATTGAAGACGTCGACCTGTGGCGCACGGTGGTCAACGACGTGCGGCTGTCGCTGGACGCGATCACGCCAGAGGTCTATCAACAACGGCGCGGGGACAAGGAGAACACTCCCCAGAAGATCCTCGACCGGGTGGCAGCGCTCGCCCATCCGCGTTTCGCCACGATCACGACGGTCGGACCGGACAACGTCGACGAGGTGCCCAAGATCGTTGAGGCGCTGGACGCGTTGCACCTGTCCGGGGTGCCGGTGCGGAAGATGATGTTCCTGCCGGTGTTGGGCAAGCGGGCTGAAGGGGAGGACGACCAGTTCTGGGGGAGGTGGGCGGAGTACGTTTCGACCTACTCGTTCAAGAAGGGGCCGCCGACGTCGTTCGGAGAGAACCCTGCAGCCATTCGGGCCGAGATCCAAAGCCCCGCGGGCAAGGCCGTCCGCTGCTGGGTCGGCAACATCGCCTTCCACATCAAGCCGAACGGGGATTACTACGCCTGTTGTCTGTTGGGGGGCGAGGCGCTCCCGACGAATCGGGAGTTCAAGCTCGGGAACGTGGCGCAGGAGGATGTCTACGCGATCTGGCAACGCTACCTCCCGGGGTTGCACTACGCCAACTGCGATTGCGGGTGCGACCAGATCTGCCAATACAAGCAGTACCAGCTCAATCGGGCCGCCGAGCGCGCCTTCGCGACGCGCCTCGCGATGCCCTAGGAGGGACGCAGGATGTCCGCTGAACCGAGGGTGCAGTTGTTGTCGTGGACGAGGTTTCCTGTCGAAACGTTGGGGGCCGTCTGGCAGGCTTCGCGGGACAACGAGCCGGTTGCCGAGCCGATGGTGCGGCCTCCGGACAACGAGCTGTTCCGCAAGATCATCCAGTCGAAGATTCCTGTCTCGCAGATGATCGACTTCGTCTTCCTGTTGCACGACGTCTCGATCTCGTTCCGGGAGCAGATGGTGCGCCACAAGATCGGCGTCAAGGTGGGCGACCGGATCGGCTCGGACCTGGCTCCGGACCTGAGCGACAGCGCTTGGTGGTCCCAGAGCATGCGCGTGCTCGACATGGGCACCTTTGCCTTCGACCGGGCCTATTACGCGCCTCCTTCGATCAAGAACAAAAACGCGGCGACGACCCTGCTGGACCGGGCGATGCTTGACGCGCAGATCGCGTACAACAAGCTGGTCGGCATGGGGATCCCGCGGGAAGACGCGCGGCAGGTCATCCCGCTCGGGTCGACGCACCGGATCGTCTGGAAGCTGAACCTCTCGGCGTTGATGCACATCATCGGACACCGGGCCTGCTGGATCCTGCAGCTGGGCTTCTGGCGTCCGGTGATCGAGGGGATGATCCGGGAGCTCTGCGAGAAGGTCGATCCGGTTTTCAGGGACCTGGCCACTCCGCCGTGCCTCAAGGACGAGAAGTTCGCGGGTTGCCTCTTCCGGCTGGACAACGAGAAGCGCCTGCTCCACGAGGATCCGCTCCCGCCGTGTCCGCTTTGGTTCTCGCACAACAAGGGTACGGCGGCGCAGCTCTTGGCCGACCCAGGCGTCCAGACGCCGTGCAAGGTGAACCGCGACACCGGGGCGCTGGAGTTCGCGACTTCGGAGAAGGAGCGAACCTTCCGTCGGATGTTCACGGAGTATTATTCGTTCTGGCAGCGCGATCCGTGGAACGGCGAGCGGACTGAACGGGAGGCCTAGGCATGTTCGCGCGACCGCTCTTCGACCGCAGCACCGGGGCGACCCGGTCAGAGTACCTCCTCCAGAGACGGCTCGAAGGGCTGTTGGAGCTGGAAGAGCGGGCGCGTTTCAACGAGCCGAGTCTCTGGCACGTCTGGCGGTGCTTCTTGAACCGCGCGGTTCAGCTTCATCGTCGGGCGTGCCGACGGCGTGTGGTGCCGGTCTGGATTCTGCGGGCCTTGGATTCGATCGAAAAGGAACTGCGACGTGGCGCTATCAAAGAAACAGCTTGAGCTGTACCGCCGGATCCGAAAGCTCCCAGTCCTCGCTTTCGACTTCGAGACAACCGGGCTGGACGCCTGGCACGGGGACTGGCCCTTCGCGATCGGCTTGGGCGATGCGAAGGACGTGCTCTACTTCGAATGGCCAGTCGACCCGTGGACCCGGACCACCGACTTCGACGCCGATTCGGAGGCCTTCGAGGTTGTGCGCGAGTTGCTGGAGAATCCGAAGACCACCAAGCGAGGCCACTACGTGAAGTTCGATGTGAGGCAGGCCGATCTCGGCATGGGGATCAAGGTGGCCGGGCCGATTCAGTGTACGATGCACCTCGCCCACATCTGCAACACAGGCGAGTATTCCTACAGCTTGGACAAGCTGGGGAAGAAGTACTTGGGGGCCGGAAAGGGCGGCCTGGACGAGCTCAAGAAGGCCACTATCCGTTGTCGGCGGCAGGCCAAGAAGCTGGGTTGGATGCTCGCGGAGGACGTGGAAGCCGACTACTGGATGCCTCGGGCCTTCGATCCGTCGAATCGGTTGTGCGAGAAGTACTGCGTGATCGACGTCCAACGGTGTTTCCAGCTGGGCGAGGTTCTCCTTTACGGCATCGAAGAGCTCGGGACCCAGCACATCCAGGCTCTGGAGGAGGAGCTCTGGCACGAGACGTACGCGATCGAGAGCCGGGGGATCCGTGTCGATCCGGCAGAGGTGGAGAAGCAGATCGCCTTCTTCCGGGCCGAGCAGGAGCGCTGGCACAACGTGGTGCTGGATGCGGCGTGGCCGGGATTCAACGTCAACTCGCCGCAACAGATGCAGAAGCTGGTCTACGAGAAGCTGAAGCTCCCGATCACCAAGACCACGGACAAAGGACAGCCGTCTTGCGATGTGGACGCGTTGATCGCGCACCTGAAGAATCCGGTGATCGCGGCGCTGTTCCACTACCGAGCCTGCAACAACGCGTTGCAGAACTTCTTCGAGAAGTTCGATCGCCTCAAGTCGCGGGATCCTCTCAACCCGGGCGGTTGGTGCATCCACCCCGACTTCCAGCAACTTGGTCCGCGCACCGGGAGGTACAGCTGTCGCAATCCCAACTTCCAGAATACGGCCAACGCCTTGACGACCCGCAGCCCTATGCCGATCCAGGCTCGTACGCCGTTCGGTCCGCGGCCCGGACGGATCTGGTACCACGCGGACTACTCCCAGGTCGAGGTTCGGATCTTCGCGGACGTCTCCGGCGAGCCAACGATGCTCAAGGCCATCGAGGACGGCGAGGACATCCACACGGCCTGCACCAACAGGGCCTGGGGCGGGGTGGACAACCCGGCGGCGGTCAAGGCAGCGATCCACGCACTGGAGCTCGACGGCACCGGCAACGGCCAGAACGCAACGATCAACAAGCTCTGGAAGGGCTGGGGGCTGCGGACGGCGCAGGACTTGCGAAAGCTCTCGCAGGACAACCAGATCGAACTGGCGACCGACTGGATGCGCGGGTTCGATTGGGACATCGTCATCGCCGAGAAGGCAGTCGAGAAGAAGACCTGCCGGGCACGCGCGAAGATGATCGTGTTCGCCAAGGTCTTCGGCGGTGGCCCGAATGCGGTCAAGGACCTGCTGCAGTGCACGTACGACGAGGCGGCGGCCTTCCTCGCCGAATACGACCGGTCGATGCCGGGGATCCAACGCTACATCAAGGAGCTCTCCCAGGAAGCGCGAAGGAACGGGTTCATCGTCAACCGTTTCGGGCGCATCCTCCAGGTCGACACCGACAAGCCGTACAAGGCCGTGAACTACATGGTGCAGGGTTCGGCCGCGGACCTGCTCAAGCGGAGCATGGTCAAGTGCGCGCGGTTCCTGCGCGAGACGGGCCTCGATTGGAATACCGTGTTGACGGTGCACGACGAGCTCGTGTTCGAGGCCCTGCTGGAGCACGCGCGTCGGAGTGTGCTGCAGGAGATCCAGCGATTGATGGAGGACCACGAGGGTGCGTTCAACGTGCCGGTGCCTGTTGAGATCGAGAAGGTGGTTTCCTCGTGGAACCAGAAGGAAAAGGCAATCTACTAGGGGGCGGGGAGGTCGCTCGTGAGCCACGTAGCACCATTCGAAGCGCACGGGGTGGACCTGAGCCATCGGGCCGGAGAACAGGTCTATGGCAATTGTCCGTTCTGCGACGCGAACAAATTCTACGTAAACGTCAATACAGGGCAGTGGGACTGCAAGCGTTGCCTCAAGACCGGCAACGTTTACACGTTTCTGGAGGATTGGGGGAAGCACTGCGCGAAAGCCACCACAGCCCAGCAATGGAAGTGGCTGGAGAAGAGTCGGGGCCTGCCGGCAGCGGCGTTCAAACCCTGGGGCGTGGGCTGCGACAACGGGCGGTGGCTGATCCCGGTGCAGTCAGCGAACAGCCACGTCCTAGACCTGCGGATTTACGAGCCGGAACGCAGCCGCGTTATCACGACCGCGGGGATGAAGACCGGGTTGAACGGCCTGAACTGGCTGGCGAAAGCCGACCCGGGGACCGAGGTCTGGCTGTGCGAGGGTGAGTGGGACGGAATCGCGCTGCGCTGGTTGCTGCGGTTGTCGGGCGACGTGGAGAGCGTGGTGGTCTCGGTGCCGGGGGCCGGAACGTTCAAAAACCAGTGGGTTCAGCACTTCCGCGACATGCGGGTTCGGCTCTGCTACGACAACGACGGGCCGGGGGAGCGTGGCTCCCAGAAGGCTGCCAACGAGCTCAACGGGGTGGCCCGGGAGCTCTGGACGGTGCGTTGGCCACGGGAGCGTCCGAGCGGGTACGACATCCGGGACTTCGTCCTGGCTCATCGCAAGAAGGGCCTCAAGGCTTCGAAGATCGTGCGATTGCTCCGGAAGCTGCTCGTCGAGGTCGACGTCGCGCAGTTGGAGAGCGGGCACGCAGCCCCAGGCACCATCCAGAATGTCATCCACGTCGGCTCGATCGCCAAGCCTCCGAACTTCGCGCAGACCCTTGAAGAGTACAAGCGCTGGATCAAGATGACGCCGTTGATGGAGGACGGGCTGCGCTTGGCCTACGCAGCGGCCTTCGCGATCGATATCCCGGGCGATCCGCTCTGGCTCTACATGGTCGGGCCGCCGGGTTCCGGCAAGACCCTGCTGTTGATGTCGCTGGCCGGGAGCAGCCGGACCATCTTCCGAAGCACGATCGGGCCACACGCGTTGATCAGTGGATTCAAGGCCGAGAAGGATCCGAGCGAGATGCCATTGTGGGACGGCAAGTGCGTCGTCCTCAAGGATTTCACCGAGATCCTTTCGACCCATCCGCTGGCCAAGGAGGAGATGTTCGGATACCTCCGCGGGGCGTACGACGGGCACGTGGTCCGGGGGTTCGGCAATGGCGTGAAGCGGGAATACCACCTGCGGTTCGGGCTGTTGGCGGGGGTGACTCCGGCAATCCACGGGGACTTGAAAGCGTCTCTGGGGGAGCGGTTCCTGAAGTTCGACCTGCTGCGGGACGTGGGTTGGTCTGCCGACGACGTCATTCGGGCCGCCATTGGGAACATCAGCCGCGAGAACGACATGGAGCTGGCGCTCGCCGAAGCCGCGGGCCAGTTCCTGTCGAGGTCTGTGGACTTGGACGGGCTGCCGCAGGTGCCCGAGTGGTTCTCCGAACGGATTGTGGCGTTGGCGCAGTTGATCTCCGGGTTGCGGGCCGTCGTCGAACGCGAGTCCTACGGTGATCAGCGGCTGAAGTATCGCCCTTCGCACGAGATCGGCACGCGGTTGGCGAAGCAGTTAGTCAAGCTGGCGATGGGACTCGGGCACGTCGACCAGGTCAAGGTCCTCGGGCCGGAGCAGTACAGGCTGATCGAGCGGGTGGCCTTCGACACCGCCATCGGGTTCCATCTGGAGATCGTTGCCTCGTTGATGGACCTGGGCGGCGAGGCCACAAAGCAGGACCTGGCCACCAAGACCGGGTTGCCGTTCACGAACCTGGGCCGGGCGCTGGACGACCTTCAGGCCCTAGGCATCGTCTCCCCCAGAAAGTCGACCAAGACGCTGCTGGGGCCGGGGCGGGATCCGGTGGCCTGGACGGTGGTGGACAAGCTGAAGAAGCTCTGGGTTCGGAGCGAGATTGGCGAGGCCGAGGCCCATATCAAGCGGATTGTGCGAGTCCGCCGGAGGCGCAGCTGGCCGGTGCGTGCAAAGGTGCGAAAAAGGTGAGATTCCTTTTGCGTTCGTGGGGTTGAAGGGTTAAAATTCGAATTGGCGGGGCTTGTGGAGGACTTGCCGATGGGCTTGCGAGCACGGATTCGGCGGTTGCGGATGGACCGGGCGGCCTGCTTCGATCGGACCGGAAAGTATCGCTACTTCCTGTCTCGCCGATGGGCCTCGAAGGGGAAGCAGGTCTGCTTCGTGCTGCTGAATCCGTCGACAGCGGACGCGTTCCAGGACGACCCGACCATCCGTCGCTGCATCGGATTCGCGAAGGAGCTCGGGGGCGCGGCGTTGGCGGTGGTCAACCTGTTCGCGCTGCGGGCTACCGATCCGAAGGAGCTCCTGCGGGCTGTTGATCCGATAGGCCCGCACAACACACATTGGCTTGTCGAGACGATCCGCAAGTCCGATATAGCGGTCGTCGGTTGGGGCGCGCACCTGCTGGCCGGGCCGTACGCGCGGACGGTGATCGAGGAGAACTACCTGGCGGGCTTGGCCTGCCTCGGAGTCAACGCCGATGGCAGTCCGAAGCATCCGCTCTATGTCAAGGGCGGGACGGGCCTGCTGCCTTGGAGTCCGCGATGAGGGTGCGAGTTCGACGAGCTCCTCCACCGGTGCTTCGCGCGCGCGTGCGTGCGCGTGTGCAGGCCCCTGTGCGCGCGGGCGCGGGCGCGGGCGCGGGCGTGCGGGTGGCCATCTTCCAGAGACCTGTCCAGAGCTGTCCGAACTGGAAGGGCGAGATGTTCGTCGAGGGCCTGTTGCGGAAGACGGGGCCTTCGGAGTTCGAGGTGAAGGGGGCGGGCTGCTGGATCAAGGGGATCAGGGTCTCGGAGAAGGCGTTGTCGTTCTGGGGGAGAGAGGGGCTGACGCTGTCGCCGGGGGGCGGGGTGAGTCTGTTCCGGCACATCAATCCGCGGGAGCTTTTCCGCGTGCTCAAGAAGGTCGGGCTGTGGCGATGAGGTTCATCCTGCTGACAGAGGACGGGATGTTCGAGCCGCCTGTGGTCTTCGCTGTGGCGGTTGACGTGGCGATTCGAGAGCTGTTGGCGGCGATCCGAAGCGAGGAGGACGACTTCCTGGTGCTTGACGTCGAGGAGGCAATGGACCGGTTGCATGGTGCGGTGGTCTCGATGTTCGCACCGGAGTATCGGCTGTTGGTGTTCGGGCCTGTGCGAGAGGTGCTTTTGCGTCGTTTGACGCTGTCCAGAATGAGGAGGGCTTGTCTTGCAAGGAACTGAATTCTTGAGCGCAGTTCGCGCGCATCCGGCGCTGCAGTTCGGTTGCGGTCCTCGGGATGACCGGGTCTGCGTCGTCTTTGTTCATCCGGACAAGCTCCAGGTGGGCTGGGAACTGGAGCCGGAGACGATCCTGGAGAGCTCGTGGGAGGATCTCGAAGCCGTGCTCACATGCAAGCGGCCCGCGAAGGTCCTTCGTTGGTTCTCACGGATTGTCGGGTATTACAGCAACATGGCCAACTGGAATGGTTCCAAATTGGCTGAAGCCGCTGATCGCCGTCGGGGGGATTACGCCGTCCGAGAGACGGCTTGAGAGAAGGGAGAAGAAGCAATGCAGCACTGGGTGCCTGAGGTGTACGCGGCTTGTATCGCGCAGTACTACAAGGAGATGGGCCAGCTCGGGGAGAAGACTGCTGTTCTCGACGTTGGTTCGCTCGACGTTGCAGGCAATCCGCGCGCGGTCTTCCCGCCGGAGAAGTACGTCTACCGCGGAATCGATCAGCAGGCGGGGAAGAACGTCGACCAGGTTGTCAATCCGAACAGCTGGCCCTTCGATGATTGCTTGTTCGACATCGTCGTCTCGTCCAGCGCGTTGGAACACTGCTACGAGCCGTGGCTCGTGATCGAGGAGATGGCGCGGGTGCTGCGGCAGGACGGGCTGCTGATGATCGTGGTGCCGTGGCGGGAAGAGATCCACTCGCACCCGATCGACGCCTGGAGGATTTTGCCGGACGCGATGAAGTATCTGTTGGCGCGGAGCGGGCGGCTCAAGGTGCTCAGCGTGACCAAGCGTGGCGATTTCACGGTCGGCATCGCACAGAAGTGGAGGTAGTCGTGGGCGGCGGGCTCGGTCAAGAACGGCTTCACCACGTGCTGCACCAGTTGCTTCGGCGGTCGCTCGCCAACGATCCGTTCAGCGAGAGAGGCAGCTGGTTCGCGATCACAGAAGAGGCCATGCTGGATCTGTACCAGCCGATGAACGAGCTCGCCTCATCCCTCGCGCGCTTAACGCACGCAGGGCAGCGGGACGCCGAGCAGTACTTCACGCTCTATGGCCACCTGCAGATGTGGTGCGATTCGAACGGCTGGGAATGGTGGCACGATGAGCAGCTCTACCTCTGGAGGTTCGGCAAGGTGGTCGGAGCGAAGATCCTGCTCAACGACACGGCGGTGCGGGTGCGTGCCTGGTGCGAGCCGCCCGACGGGTGCATCGGGGCGTACGTCCACGAACGGATTCGGGAACCACGTCCGTACGAGCGCCACGTGAAGGGGCCGGACGGCAAGGATGTCTCCTTCCAGGGAGATGGTCGCCAGCGCGTGCGGTTCTCGGATCTGGAGAAGGTCGTGGACTCTTTGACGAAGGATGGCAAATGAGCGGGACGCCAAGACGGCGGGTCTTGCGCGGAACGGAGCTCGACGCGCTCATGGTTTCGGTCGCAGGGTGTGTGGCGCGTTGCGAGGCAGTTCTCCGCGCCGCAGGGGCCAGGAAGGTAGGGCCAGACGAATGGGTTCTCGATGTCGACGAATCCCGGGCTTCAGCTTCAAAGTGACCCGGCAGACTCCGGCGCTGGAGAGGCCGCACCTGCGCGGACTGAAGGCGGCCTGGGCGTCGGTGGACGCTCGCTGGAAGGAGATGATGGGTTCGAGGGGGTGGGACGGGTTGTTCCTGCATTGGATGATCGGGGACGCGGCGTTGCAGGAGTTTCTCCTCGCGATCGAAGACTACTACGAAGCCTGCGGCTGGAGCTGGAAGCCGCCACGTTGGGCAACTCCGTATCCCTGGCAACCGACGACGGACGAGCAACGAGTGGCCATCCGTGCGCAGCTCTCGGAGCCTTGTGTAGACGGTTGCGGGCGCTCGGTGTTGCAGTTGGACCTAGATCGGATCGCGCTGTGCCTGGCCTGCTATCATGTACGGCAGTGGCGGATCGATCAACAGAAAGAACGGGAGCTGGCGAATGAGTGGAAAGCAAAACAAGCGGCGCAGGCGGGAGGCCAAGTCTGGGCTGATCCTTCCCCAGAGGCTGCAGAAGGCTCGCACTGACGAAATGCACCCTGGCGAGGCTGCGGGGCGGATCAACGCCTACGTGTGTCGGAACCTGCACGCCATCGTGACAAGGAATCGGGAGGCAGGGGTGACGCCGATGTTCACCTCGTGCCCTCTGTGTCACACGGCGATGGCCAGCCGGATGTACCAGGTCGCAGGGGACCTGGAGCCGACACACGAGTGGTACCTCGCCAAAGAGGAAGATCTCCGGGCGTTGGAGTTCAAGGCCGTCGCGCAGGGTGCGAGCGACGGGATTCGGGTCGCCATCCGGCAACACGCACGCAACGGAGGGCTGTTCCTCCGTTCGATCGGCGGCAGGGAGCTGGTGCTGGTAATCGGCAAGATCGAGGAGGTCGGGCATGTCGAAGTCGAAGAGGCCCCGGATGCAGGGGAAGCCAAAGCCCGGGGCCGGGATGGGGATGCCTGGGCTGCAGATGGAGATGCCGGATCTGGGGAGCCGAATGCGCAAGGCCTTCGACTCGTTCGCTCCCCAGAATGCGGAAGCGGTGATGGCGGAGGCGCGCGCGCGGAGGGCGAGCACGATTCTGGAGACGATCAAGCGGATCGTTGAGTCGCAGGACGGCGAGGTGGTGGAGCTGTCGCCCGGGCTCTATACACTGGAGCTGCCGGCCCTGCTCGAAATAAAGGTGGAGCACGATGCGGGACTTGCAAGCGGCGTTGCTGGTGCGGAGGGTGAAGCGGTGGTGGCCGACGGCGCTGACAGGGCTGGCGATGGTGGTGGGGGTGTGGCTGT
>Ga0307379_10005359_pt1 | contig 17922 bp, 18 predicted proteins | sample UN2MG_FD_202237 | JGI IMG/M metagenome (GOLD analysis project Ga0307379, IMG submission 202237) | Soil microbial communities from Risofladan, Vaasa, Finland - UN-2 | ecosystem: Environmental > Terrestrial > Soil > Coastal area > Acid sulfate soil | place: Finland: Risofladan, Vaasa | collected... | reverse complement strand
AATGGGTCTCGGATAGTGATTTTAAATTAATACTATTTTTAGATAAATCATGTCAAGCATTAAAGAAGTACTTCCTGCTGCAAATCAGATTTTAAAAAAATATTATCTTTGTGATAGTTGTCTTGGCAGATTATTTTCAAAGAGATTAAAATTATCATCTAACCGACTTTTGGGAAAAAAATTAAAACAAAATTTCCCAAAATCATCAAAAAAATGCTATGTTTGTAAAAATCTACTTGATAACCTTGCATCATATTTAGAATTAATGCTTGAATCATCACTAAACCATGGTTTCTCTTCATTTGTTGTCGGGGCAATGATTCAACCATCAATTATAGACCGTGATGATTTTCTTCGATCGAAATATCGATTACGCGGAATTGATGGTGTAAAAACTGACATCACTCGAGAAATATCAAAACAATTTGCAAAGAAAACTAAAAAAAAATTGGATTTTTTAGATCCTGATATTACGTTTACCTTGAACCTAAAAGAAAGTACATGTCTATTACGTTCCAAACCACTTTCATTGCAAGGGAGATATAATAAATATAAACGAGGATTTTCACAAAAACAGAAATCATGTGAAAATTGTTATGGAAAAGGCTGTAGAAACTGTACTTTTCATGGATTTACTGAAAGTGAAAGTGTAGAGGCAAAAATATCCCAATTTCTTTTTAGTAAATTTGGAGGAACAATTGCAAAATTTACTTGGATTGGTGGGGATGATAAATCAAGTCTTGTTTTAGGCATGGGGCGACCTTTTTTTGTCCGAATTCAAAACCCTACAAGACGAAAAGCTAAATTGCCCAAAAAAATAAAATTGGAATCGCTGATTATCAATAATTTTAAAATAATTGCCGAGGTTCCAAAAAAACCTCTAAGGTTTAGATCTATAATTGAAATTAAAATTACCACAGAAAATAATCTACAGCCCTCAAGTCTTAGAAAATTAAAAAAATTTTTGGAGATTCCAATAATAATATATGAGAATTCTGGAAAAAGGTCGGAAAAAAAAATTTTTGATGTCCGATACAAAATAAATTCTAAAAATAAATTCACGTTAAAAATTAATGCAGAAGGTGGATTACCTATCAAGAGATTTCTAATAGGTGACAATGTTGTGCCTGGAATTAGTCAAACAATTGAGAATAATTGTAAATGTGATGAATTTGATTTTCTTGAAATTAAAATGATAACAAATAACTAGTGCATTTTTTGAGTATTACTATGCCTGTAAGAAAAAAAAATAAGCACTTGAGACGTGCAGATCAAACCGCTAATCGACGAAAAATAAAGACGGCAAAACGTGGAAAACCAAAATCTAGATAAATCAACCTCTTTACGGGTATCTTTTGAGTATAAATAATTCCAAAAAATAAATTCTAGACTTTATGTCATTGTTCCACCAAGTGAAATACCGCTTCCTAACTGGACTGTAAGGTCATGTGTTGTAAAATCAATGTTCAAAGTAACACCGTTAGGAATTGTCAATACAGTATTATTCTGAACAATCAAGTCCCCATTAGTTATTGTAGCATCAGCAGTCATTGTACACGTTGAACTAACTGTCCAATCGCCGGAGTGAGGGGGAGAACATGCTCCAATCAAAACGATGTTGTACTCGTAGACTGCATCTCCATCATCCCCAACAACAAACATCTTTGTTCCATCAGTACTAAAGGCAACATCTACTGGACCATTATCCTGCGCTGCAACTGAAAAAGAGTCTACAAAGACTGAAGTGGATACGTCAAATGCTGTACCAAGGGTGTACTCGTAGACTATCTCCAGCAAAACCTACAACAAACATCTTTGTTCCATCAGTACTAATGGCAACACCTTGTGGGCCAGTATCCTGTCCTCCAACTGAAAAAGAATCTACAAAAGTAGTATTAAATAAAGAAAAAGGATTTGCAAAAGGAGGGCTTGTAGTTGCACCATCATAGTTTGTAGGTGATACAGTCATTACAGTTCCGCTATCATCTACAGAGTTTAGACCATCGATTGGAATGTTGCCATTCATAGTTACAATATCTGCACCAATAAAATCAATGGTAGTAGTATTTGCCGTGGACTCAAAAAAATTACTTTGAATTATAAAATCAGGAGCTGGAAACCCAGACAAGGCAGCCAATGCAGGAGTTACCAACAAAAGAGAATGATTGGCAGTGGGTACTTGTGAGTTATTCCCAAAGGTAAAAGTTTTGGTATTGCCATCTGATGTTGCATTAATTTCATGACCATCAACAAGGTTTTGGCCATCAAAAGTAGTAGTTAATTCGATGAATTGGTGAGTTCCATTTGCATTTGAATAAATTTCGTTAATCTCCCAAAAGTGAAATGTAGAATACCCATCTGTTGGAAAAAACAGTATAGAGCCAAAACCTGCGATAAGTAAAATTGCTGTACAAATTGATGATTTTGCTGTTTACATCTCAGGATAACAATGGATAAAGGCTTACTTATAGTTGATAGACATTTTAAAAATTTATTCTCTAACTCTAAACTTTACCAGATATACTCCGACACTGACAACTCCTAAAAGTTAATTTTTAGATACACGTTTTAGGTTCTACCCAACCTTTTTACAAACATTATGATCAGGTAGTTACATTGGATCCCCTAATTCGATTTAAAGACGCACATCTTAAAGGGATTATTTCTGATGAAGTATATGATCTGGTTTTAAAACGATTTTCTCTTGTAGTTAAGGGAATTAATCGGATTGAGAAGGCATCTGGAATACAATTTCCTATTGCTTACGTGGAGCCATCTGTGGTTGTCTCATCCCCTAGTCCTAATTCCTACGAATTTGGGATTTTATTTGCTCGCACAATTCCAGTATTTTTAGAAGGAAATTTTCAGGTTGTAATCCAAATTTCTGCCCCCCTGGTAGCTTATGGTCTTAAGGGAACCATTCATGCGATATTGGCCCATGAATTTTTACATTATTTAGAATTAATACGTAAAATTTCAAAAATGGAATTACTTTCTGATGAAATTTCTGGAAATTTATTTGAAAGTGTTTATGCAGATGAAACTCGGCTGTTTGAAGCCCGTGCCGTCTTTAAAGATAAAACTTTGCTGAATCATATTGTCAAAAAATTCCCTTCAGGTTTTCGAGACTATAAGCTAGAAGATAAAGTGATAAAATATTGGATTGATAAGGACTTGCCAAAAACAAATGTCTCCCTTGATACAAACACTGTAAAATTATCTGTGGAATCCATTTCTAAAATTAGGCTGGATCCGGAATTCCTGAAAAGGCTGGAGAATCTAGAACACAAAAGCTCAAAAATTCGTAAAAAGAAACTTTATTAGGTTTTTTCAAAGATTCAAAAACAGTCAAGAGTTTTATGACTAATCCAAAGGTCTTAATTTTACTTAGCCTTTGAAATCCCATGCCCTCTTTTGATATTGATTGGCGTGGAAATTTTCACGGAATTTATTGGGCTTATGAGGGAGGTAGATTGGTAGTATCAACTGTCTTTGAGGATAAAGATGAGGCCAATTTATTGGCAAAAGAGGTTGAAACTTGGAGTGATAAATTTACCCGAATGACAATAATTGAAAAAAATAATGAAGAGTATGCTATTTGTTGTTATCAAGATCCTCAAATTTCAAAAAGTAAAAAAAAAATTGGTCTTTATCGTTCGGGAATGAGACAAGGATCAGGATACATACAAGCAAAACCTTTGATTGAGGAACGATCTCCACTGCTACAAATTGTCTTTGCAGCAGATTTTCGAGTAAAAAACACTTATGAACAAATATCAAGATTTGTTCCCATTAGAAAGTGTAGAATAATCAAAGAATCTGATTTAAAAAAACAAGAGTATTTTTTTGAAAAAACTGCAAATGAAAATGATTTAATGCAAAATTAATGGGTAATTACCATGACGGATAATAACCCTAAATTTCCAATAACCTTTTTTGCAGAAAAAATACATGTTCATCGCTGGCCTATGAATTCTCCTATTTGGAGTAAATTTACAAATGAACAGATAGATCTAAACATAAATAAAAATTTGGAAAAAAAGACAGTTACAATAAATGACAGTCAAATTAACATCGATAATTATTGCTTTGAAAAGATAAAAAAAGTAGGTATCACTGTGCCATTATTTAAAAGACGAACAACGATGGTTTTTGAGGGTAATTTTGGAGATTTGGATGCTCATGTTCATGTTACTACAAACTCACAAAACTATCTTGAAATATTCAACGAGTTAATGTCTTGGAAAAATAATGCTTTTCCAGATTCGTTTTAGATCGAATTTCAATTGTCTCAATTTTTCAATGTTGGATCGATGTTCTTTTTGACAGTCATTTTCAAATCCTTCGAATTCCTAGACATGTCTCTATGGAATGTAAAAAAGGATATATTCATAATTTTGCCTGGTTTGAAATCCAATCAAAAAATATTTGTATAAATTGTGGAATAGAAGAAAAATAATCTAACTCGTCAATTCTACAAAACTCTCCATTAAAAATGGGGTCATTTTTTTATAATTAATTTTGATTATTCCTATTTACAGAAGAATTCAATCTAAATTATTATTTTTTGCCCAACAATCGCATTGCTTCCAAGTACACTTTGGACAATCGTATTGGGTTTCACTATTTTTACAATCTGAAGGGAGACAATTACAACGTGGACATTTATCTTCCATCGTTAATTCTAGAAAATTATTCTTGTCTATTTAAATTTTAAATGTTTTTTTGATGATAATTACACTTTTAATCATCTTTAGGAAAATTTAAATTTATTTTTATGATAATTAAATACAGAACTTTTAATCTAAAATACTATTGAATAAATTCTGTGAGTCCACATTTTCCACAGGTATGTCTGTCCTTATGATCCGACATGTATACGCCCTTTCCACATCTAGAACAATTTTTTTTCAATCTAGATATTTTATCGCCATCTAATTTGAAATACTTGGAAACATTAGGACTGGATCCTTTTTTTCCTGCCATTATTCTGATTTCTCCTCTTTGGGTTCTTTAGGAGTTGCTTCTGCTTGTTTGGTATCTGTTCCTTCAACAGGGGTTTCTTCAGCTTTTTCTGCTTCTGCAATCTTTGCCTTTAATTTTTCTAGCCTAGAAAATATTGTTGGATTGATATGTTTTTTTGCTAATCCTTCATCATCATAAACAAAGAATGTGCCTGTCACTATTGATTTTCCAGCATGACTCTTTAATCCCATTGGGATGATAACTTTACCTCCTAAATTAAATTCCTTATTAATCATGTCTATTGCCTCAAGTTTTTTTAGTTTCCCCCCTAATCCTGTAAAATCACAAGTAAGCTCCCTTCTGGATAGAAATGTATTATTTACATCACTAACGGTCTGGATTAAAGACATGTATCGGAAATCCTCTTCACATTTCATATAAATCTTGAGTGAAATTCGTGACTGTTTCTGGTTATTTTGAAATTATTTTAGGAAAAGACCTGTCAGTGCTGGAGTATATTTGGTAAAGTTTAGAGCAAAATAGAGATTAATTTTGAAATTATTTTTTATTTATTCTGAGTTTAGCGTTCACAAATGACCTGACTGGTTTTCCCACCTGTGTAAAGATGCATCAAAGCTTTGGCATCACATAAAGAGATCCATGGAACAGGGGTTTGAATTGTTGGATACATCAAGTCTTCAGGTGATGTGGAATGAGCAAGACCTGTCACATGTCCAAATTCAAGATACTAATGGAAATTTCATCGGAGTGTTGAATGCTGCAACACCTGTAAGATAAAACCTTCAAAGGTAGGAATGAATTAACGAAGCAATGAATTTCAAATATTATTATTTCCCAATAGTTATTGTCACAGTTTTCTTAGGATTGATGATTTCAATATCCACCCCACACCAGCAGGCTTTAGGGATGACATATTATGATCTAGATTTGATCGACCTGAAAGTAGTAGATACTCAAAAACTTTTGATGAACGACACTCCAGGGTACTATCTTGATGATTCTGATCTCCTAAAGGTAACAGTCAATGTAACAAATAACAATCTAGATTACTTTGTTGTACAGGACAAAATGTTCAAAATTTTAGTAATGGAGCCTGACTTTCTGAAGAGCACTCCAGAGAAGGAGGCTTTTGAATTGGTCGATAATTACGAGACGTCTTATGATGCAGAACTCGAAGTAAGATATGATGATTTGCCCTTTCGTGAATTGTTTGAAGAATGCGACTATACAAATGATAGAATCATGATTGGTCAATCAAAGGTGTTTACCTTATGTTTTGATGTTTTTAGAATTTGGCAAAATGAGATTCTGAATCTAGATGGTAAGAAAAAATATTTTTTGACAATGATGGATAATAGCCAATCCACATCTTGCCCAAACTGCAAGAAGATATTATTGTCTGTTTCCAACAGCAATTTAGAAAAAGAAGAAATTATTCCCAAATGGATTCAAAAGACTTTTGATTGGCATGAAAAAGGCCTTATCTCAACTAGAGAATTGCAAAATTCAATTAATTATCTTGAAAGCAAGGGAATTATCTCAGAAAATTTTTCAAGCAATTCTAGTTTTCCGATAAATTCCCTTGAAGAGAAAAATCGCCAACTAAAGGTTCATCAAGCTCAGCTTTCAAGGTTGGATAACAACAATCTACAAGTAAGCCATCAGCAATTTTATGAATCCAAATATCTCTCTGATGATTTTACAGGACTATTTTGCAAGAAACAAAATAACATTGTAACACTTGATGGAGATTACACCAACAATGAAGACATATTTTATGATACAATTTTTTTCAAACTGTATATTTTTAATGATTCTGGAAACGTAATAACAACAGGAATTTCAAAAGCTGTTGATGTTGCCTCAAAAGAATTTAGACACTTTTCAGTCTCAGCATTGCACCAAGGTGATCTTAATCACTGTTTAGTATTAGTTGACTCTAAATTTTCCAAAGCATCAATCGAATCTTGATTTTTCAAAACGGATTAATTATGGATTTTGATTAATTCTCAAAATTATGGTGGCAACTCTATTCTATCTGATCTAAGTTTTTATCCAATAATACACAGCCAAAAATGTGAGAGTCGGGGGATTAAAATTTTCCGTGATATTTTTACTTCCACTTATTTTGTCAATAGGAATTGCTCCCGTTTTACCCATTTCATATTCTGAAGAATTAGTATGTCCAGCGGGAGAAGTTGAGACAGTTAGAATAAATACTTCAAAGTCAGTTTGCATAGACCAATCTACAGCCATTAGATGGCAACAACTGGGAATTGCTGAGATTATTGGTGAGCCAACCCAACAACCAATAGAAACGATAGAAAAATCAGAGAAAGAATCAATTCCACCAATATCACAACAAGAAGACTCTTCAATAGAAAAATCAACAGTGGATAAGTTACCGCTAGGTATAGAAACAATTGAAACTAGAAGTGGAACTATTACCATAGATCATGATTATCTAACACCCGAGTCCGCCAAACTTCTTAGCGATGAATTATTTTTCCAACGTGCAGTTCAAGTTTACCATCTTGCACTTCCTGCAGTTGCTGGCGCTGGAATTTTTTATGAACAAGATAAAGTAGGTGCCACTACTGGCGATATTATTTATTGGTCAGATTTTATGAATTCTGATATTGAACTGCTTACTGGAAACACTTCTGTATTGTATTATATGACACTTCAAGATCTTTCTGATGGGCCAATTGTAGTTCATGTTCCTGAAGGCAATCTTCAGGGTCATATTGACAATATTTACCAACAAGTCATTACTGATTATGGAATAGTAGGACCTAATGAAGGAAATGAAGCATCATTTTTGATACTTCCTCCAAATTATGATGGAGAAATTCCTTCAGAGTATAATGGAGAAACTGAAAATCATTTTGTTGAACAATCAGATACAATGCGATTTATAGCTATGGGTCGTGCATTTGTTAATTCACCAGACATGGCTGCAGCTGAAGAACTAATAAAAAAAGTAAATGTCTACAATTTATCTGAAATTGATGATTCTCCACAAGTACAATTCTTTGATGTGAGTGGAGAATCATTAAAGTTGTCCCATCCTCAAACTGAAGGTTTTTGGGAATTTTTGCATGAAGTTTATTCTAAAGAGACTGTGATTAGACCTGAAGACAAAAATCTCGTTGGATTGATGCATACAATAGGAATAGTTCCAGGAGAGCCCTTTGAAACTGATGAACACTCCAAAGAGATCTTGGATAAAGCTGCAGTTGTTGCAGATTTGATGGCAAGAAACATTGCATATGATTCTCCTGTCAAAGAACCGTTCCTTTACTGGCCTGACAAGAATTGGGAATTAGCATTTATGACTAAAAATCCACGATATGAAGATGAAAGAGGGGCTACTCAAATTGAACCACGACTGTCTTTTATGTATCAGGCAATTACTACTGCAGATGCAATGGTACTTGAACTTGTAGGAAAGGGTTCAAAATATGTGGGAACTTATCGTGATGCTGATGAAAATTTTCTAATCGGTTCGAACACATATCACTTGAACATACCAGCAGATGTACCCGCTGAAAACTTTTGGTCTATAGGTGTTTATGATGCTGAAACACGTTCTATGATCAAGAATGATGTACAACTATTACCTGCAATTAGATCACTTGATTCTGATAAATTATTACAAAATGAAGATGGTTCTTACGATGTATACTTTGGACCAGAAGCTCCTGAAGGATATGAAAATAATTGGGTAAAAACAAATGAAGGTGAGGGATTTTTTGTATTTATGAGATTCTATTCTCCCACTGAAGCATATTATGATAAGAGCTGGCAATTACCAATGGTTGAATTAGTTGAGAGTGGGTGGCGAACTCTTTTTGATGAAGACCAATTCATAGCGAAATCTCAATCCAATCTGCTTCCTTCATGGAATAATGGAAATTCCAAGCAAAAAATTATTGAATTTGTAGATAAAGTAACAGATCCTTCTTCTACAGCATTTGTTCCAGCTGAGAATAGAATTGCAACTTTTGATAATGATGGTACCTTGTGGATTGAGCAACCTCTCTACATATCATTTGCATTTCACCTAGAGTATCTATATGAACAACTAGAGGATGATCCAAGTTTAGGATCTCAAAGTCCATACAAGGATATTTTAGAAAAAAAAGATTCAATATTAAACCATGATCTAGATGCTATTCCAGGACTGGTTGATATTTTAATTCCAGCATATCCCGGAATAGCCCAAGAAGAATATTTACAAAAATCTAAAAATTATCTTAATGATACAAAACATGTTAGATATAATGTAGCACTAAAAGAATTAACTTACTTGCCAATGGTTGAGCTAGTTTCGTATCTTCAAGAAAATGATTTCAAAGTATACATTGTTTCAGCAGGATTTCAAGGACTAATGAGATCAGTTTCTGAAGAAGCATACAATATTGAGCCTGAAAACGTTATTGGAACTCATCCAGAATTTGTTTACCAACTAACTGAAAATGGTCCTGTGGTTATTCGCCAGCCTGAGATAGCATCATTTGATGATGGGCCTGAAAAGCCTGTGAATATTCAAAAAGTCATAGGCAAGATACCTATTTTTGCTTGTGGTAATTCTGGAGGAGATATCGAAATGCTAATGTTTACTCATTATCACGAGAATCATTTTGGATGTATGCTGAATCATGATGATGAACAACGTGAGTATTATTATCCAAATGCTGAGGCCTTGGAGGCATCAGAACAAAATGAATGGCTAGTAATTAGCATGAAAGATGATTTTAAATTAATTTTTGAAAACCTAGAATAACAAATTAGGAACTTTTCTTTCAATTTCATTGCAATTTGCAAGATAATTATCAATCTGGTGAACATATCCAAAATTGACAGCCTTTCTAACTATCTCCTCATCAATTTCAGGATCTAACAGTGCACTTAGGTAAGCTGCAGTACCCGAACTTGCAATATGGTCCATACCGACTCCTTCTTTACTTATTGCCTGCTTTAATGTAATGTTTGGATCAAAGTAATCCTTACCAAAAGTCTCATCAAAATCACTGTTATAATCAACATCCACCACTTTCCACAAATCTAAATTATTCTTCCAAAATTCTGGTGAACACTCAAACAGTACAGTTTCTTCTAGAGTCGCATAAATTGAAAATGTTGCAATTAAAAATACAATTCCACCTGCAAACATTGCAAATAATATGATTTTACTTTTTGACACTAGCTTTCAAAGGAGATGACTCTTTAAATATTGAATTTAATTACAAGACTTGTGAATAAAAATTGGGCAAACTTTGTTTTAACACTATCATTAATTCCATTAATTTTATCAATTGGTATTGCACCTGCACTGTCTTTTGCAGATGATACTAGTGATTCAGAAATACAATGCAGGGAGGGACTGGTACTAGTTTTGCGGATGAGTTCCAATGACTATGCCTGTTTGTCCCAAGATTCTGCTGAGCGTTGGGAGACACTTGGATTGGGAGAAATTGTTGGAGATAAGATAGATGATATACCAACTGAAAAAATAATTGAAAAACAAGTAACCTCTCAAATAATTTTTGGAGAAATAACTGATCAACCTAACATTATTGTAATAATGCCTGATGATGTTGGTTGGTACAATATTGGTGCATACAATGATGGTATTATGGCTGGAATTACTCCTAACATAGATAAAATTGCCCAAGAAGGAATGCGTTTTACAGATTATTACGCTGACCCTAGCTGTACTGCTGGACGTGCAAGTTTAATCACTGGGCAATTACCAATTCGAACTGGTCTTACAACTGTAGGACAAGCAGGTGCTGAAATTGGGATGCCTGATGAAGCTCCAACACTTGCAACTGTTTTGAAATCTATGGGGTATAACACTGGACAGTTTGGAAAAAATCATTTTGGTGACTTGAACAAATTCTTACCAACTGTACATGGTTTTGATGAATTCTTTGGATATCTTTATCACCTTGATGCGATGGAGGATCCATTCCAAGCTACATATCCTCAAGACCAAAATTTGATAATTGGTCCACGAAATATGATTCATAGCTGGGCAAGTAATGTTGATGATAACACTATAGACAAACGTTGGGGTAAAGTGGGAAAACAAATAGTTGAAGATGCAGGACCTCTTCCACCAAAACGAATGGAAACATTGGATAATGAAATCCTAGATCACACTATTGCATTTATGGATAAATCATTGGATGAGGACAAACCTTTCTTTGTTTGGCTTAATCCATCTCGAATGCATGTTATAACACACTTGAGTGATCATTATGATAGTACAAGAAATTCAGAAAATAACTGGACTGTCTATGAAGCTGGAATGTTAGAACTTGATGACTTGGTAGGTACAGTGAATGATTATCTTGTATCTAATGGAATTAAAGAAAATACAATTGTAATTTTTACTACTGATAATGGGGCTGAAGTTTTTACTTGGCCTGATGGTGGAATGACTCCTTTTAGAGGTGCTAAAGGACAAATTCTAGAAGGCGGTATGCGTGTGCCGATGATTGTACAATGGCCTGGCCATATTCCATCTGGTACAGTTGAAAATGGATTGATGTCTGGCCTTGATTGGATGCAAACTCTCGTTGCAGTTGCTGGCAATCCTGACATTGCTGAGGAACTAAAACGAGGTAAAACCATTGGCGATAAAACATACAAAGTTCACCTAGATGGATATAATCAGATTAACATGCTGACTGGAAATGGCCCATCTGAACGTCACGAGTTATTCTATTTTGCTTCTAGTGAACTTGGGGCAGTTCGTATTGATGATTACAAGTTTAGATTTATTGATCAACCAAATGGATGGTTTGGAGAAACTGTATCTCTTGGATGGCCTGCTCTAACTAATTTGAGATTAGATCCGTTTGAAAGATCTGGACTTCCATCTGGCCCTGATGGTTCACTTGCTTACTTTGATTGGTATGTCTATGAATTTTGGCGCTTTGTTCAAAGCCAAAATGAGGTGAAAGAATTAGCAATGACGTTTAAAGAGTTCCCCCCATTGCAAGATTCTGCATCTTTCAATCTTGATTCGATAGTAAAAAAACTACAAAAATCACAATCACCTGGAAGCTAGAATCGACTAGTTTATTCTATTTTTGAGATTTGTAGTCTTGTAACTTTTGTTACAATGTTCATTGCAATTATGAATGCAGTAAACAGTGGTACAACATTTGATTCTACCATCCCTTAGAAACTATTTTTCCAACAAACAAACTCCCGTTATACCGTTAGTTATGGCGCAGTTTCTAGGCGTGAAGAGGTGGGGGGGGATTTCTATTTTTACTGACAGTCGATAAACACGTTTACACCTCAAAATATCCAAAATTCTGTCTTTATAGGAAGCAGTTTTTCCCTTACATCTTGAGAGAAAACCAAGAACAAATTTATGAAATAGATGACAATTAGTCACATGGCTCGATTTATGCTTCATCTAAAAAATGATAAATTTAAACCATCAAACTCTCGTGAACTCGTTCATAAAGCTAGAGATCTATGCTCCGATATGGATTCATCAATTAGGGTAGCTCGAGTGGCAACAAAGTTTGTAGAATTTGATGTAGAAGTTGAAAAAGAAAAATTAGATTTGCTAATTGGCAAATTAAAACCAATTGGGGAATTAGATAATGCCCGGAATATTGTTGAAGAAAATATGGAAAAAGAAACAGGAATTATTGATGGCATTAATTATTTTAACAATGAACGATTTTGGGAATGTCACGAAGCCTTTGAGGGTGTCTGGAAGCAATGTTATGGACGTGAAAAAGAATTGGTTCAGGGAATTATTTTGTTAGCGGTTGCTTTTGCCCATTCGCAAAAAAATGATTATTTGATTGGTATTGGGATGCTTGGTCGCGCATTAGAAAAACTTGGTAATTCCCCAACAATATATCACAACATAGATGTTGATAGAATTCGAACTAAAATTGCTGAAATGCAAAAATCCAATACACTAGTTATTTTTGAAATTTGATTAAATTTAGAGCAGTTGTAACTACATCAGCACCTTGTAGCAACCCAATACTGCCTTTTTTAGCTTGTTCTTCTGTCATTCTTGTGGTGCCATCTTTTTTTATGAAATCTCCTGACACTAGAACTGGCACAGGATCATCACTATGACCCTTGTTTATACAAGGTGTAGAATGATCTGCAGAAATTACAATTGCAACTTTGGACGAGTCTATATTTTCTAATAGAGTTTTGAAAAATCTTTGATCAATTTCTTCTATGTTTTTCATTTTTCCTATTGCGTCACCATCATGTCCAAATTCATCCGGACCTTTTAGATGCACATAAATCGCATTTTGAGTTTCCATTGCTTTTGCAGCTACTTTGGCTTTTTCTTCATAGTCTGTGAGTCCTCCAGCTTCGAAGGTTTGCATTTTAAGGACATCTGAAATACCCAATTCTACTGGCATATCCACAATGCAAGAAAACTTCATAGAATGTTTCTCGTTTATGGGTATGACCTCCGGATATTTATTCCCCGCATCACGTAACAATATGCAACTTAATTTTTTTTGATTCAATTTTTCTCTTTTTTGGTTAATCGTACTTTCTTTCATTATTTGCAAAGATTGTGCAGTAAATTCATTTACTAAATCGGCTGCGATTTTTGCACTTTCTGATTCTTCTAATGGGAGACATTTTTCAATTCGTAAAAAGTCACCAACGGCTTTTGCAACTCCCATTCCATCTACTCTGGCATATGCTGGGTCTGTATTGGTAATTTCTGATGATAATTTTATTCCCTCTGATCTTATTCTCACAGTAACTCTATGTCCTATAGTCGGTGCAACCACAACAGTTGTGTTTGGCTGAGAAAATTTTACCTTACTTTCAATCTCTTTTGCAATTCCTAAGGCGTCTTCTTTTTCTATTTGTCTTCCTGCCCTTCTGTCGATAATTTTCCCTTCATCATCTAAAGTTGAAAAATTTCCTCTTAAAGCTAAATCACCATTTTTAAAATCGATCCCAACTCCTATGGCCTCGATCACTCCTCTCCCGGCATAATCAGAATGGTAGAATTTGTACCCCAACATGTTGAATACGGCAATATCTGATTCTGGAGCTATTCCCTTTCCAACCGAAATCACTTCTCCGATTGCTCCATTTTTGGCTATTTTATCAAGAATTGGTGTACTTGCAGCCTCGAGTGGTGTTTTTCCATCCAAGTCTGGATGTGGGAGGTCTCCTACACCGTCTAACAGAACGTAGATCATATGAACATCTGAATTACCCATACTCTTTTTCGATTTCTCCGGTGTCCTTTAAAGTTTGCATGAAAAATTCCGATCAACAATTCGAAAAATTTTTGAATTTTTACAAAAAATATTACCCTTTTTTTCCAAAGTAGATAATGGTTAATTCTCTATTCTTACTACTCTAATTTCATTATTTCTTTAGTTTTGCCACAACTAAGATCTACGTAAACATTTTAACATACGTTTTCTGTCATTAAAAACTATGGGAGATATGCGAAAAGACTATGTTTCTGAGCGTTTTATGATTATCTCGAAAAAAAATGACAAAGTAATTGATCCAAAAAAAATGCCCTTTGCTCCTGGCAACGAGTCAATGACCAACCCCTCAGTACTATCCTTGGTTGCAAAAGATGGCATGTTGCAGCGTCTTCAAGATAACGAGGATGAGTTTGTAAAAAATTGGTCTATTAGAGTTTTTGAAAGTAAAAATCCAATAGTTTCAATTGATACTGAAAACTCATACAGTGATAAGCCTCATTACAGTGAACCTGCGTATGGATATCATTATGTGGTTGTAGCTTCACCAAAACAAAAAGATACTTTTGCAACCATAGATCCTGAACAGTGGTCAAATGTTTTAGTGGTTGTACAAGACAGATTAAGATGGCTCTATACTCAAAAAGGAGTCACCTACGTTTCAATTTATGGGGATCAGGGCGAAGATGCTGGAAATAACAATCCTCACCCTCACTTAAATTTAATTACTTTTTCAACAATTCCGCCAATTATAGAATCTGAAGCCGAGGCAGCTCATAATATTTTGAATGAAAAAGGAATATGTGTAATGTGTCAAACAATTAATGCTGAAACTAGCAGCCCAAGACAAGTACTTCAAACAGAGGGATTTATTGCATTTTGTCCGTGGTCTCCATCATACCCATATGAATTTTGGATTGTGCCAAAAAAACACACAACAAGTTTTTCTAAAATCACACAGAAGGAAATTAATGATCTAGCACTTATCTTAAGGGCTACATTAGGAGGATTATCAAAAACAATCAAAAATGTTTCATTTAATTTAGTATTTCATTTATCCCCTGAAAAGAAAAACAGTCGACAAATTCACTGGCATATTGAAATTTACCCCATTACAAAATCTTGGTCTGGTTTGGAACGGGGTTATGGTATTTTCTTAAATGACATATCTCCAGAAAAGGCAGCAGAAAAACTCGGCGCAGCTTGCAGAAAAGAGTTGGCCAATCTTGTTGGCATTACCTAATTTTTGAACAGTTTAATTATCAACCACATTGGGTAAACATGATGGGGATTGAAAAATGGATTGCAGCTGTTGGCTTAGCTTTATTTCTAATGTTTATTGGAGAAATGGTTTCCATTTACATATTCATGACTGACGTTCAGGATGATTTTGCATTTGGTTTGGACTTTGATGCAACTCCTAAAATCCTCCAATTCATTTCCATTGGAGTTGCACCTGCATCAATAATGGCCGGCCTTTCCTTTTTCATGTCGAGGCATTATGGTTCAAAACCGGTTGGATACCTAATAATTGCAGGAGGCATTGTATTGCTTGTTGGAATGGCATATTGCTATACTTTGATAGATAAAATTGAAGATCAATTCATTTCTGATACGGTTACTTACACGCCAGTACTTTTCATGATTTTATCAATTCCTGTAGTTATAGTTGGAGCTTCGTTGCTAAAAATCAAAAAGAAATTCCCAAAAAAAGAATACGTCTAAGTGTGATCAAATCTTAATGCATTTGCATTATGTTTGAAGCCTAATTTCTCATAAAAAGGCTTTACATCATCTGCACAATCAAGAATTGTTTTGTAACAGTGTTTTGTTTTTGCAACCTCTAATAAATGACGAATAATTTTTTCTCCTATTTTTTGACCTTGGTAATTTTTATCGACAACTACATCTTCAATATGCCCAACAGTTCCTCCATCGTGGATAAATTTTGGTTCTAATAAGAGGGTGGCCGCTCCGACTACTTTACTGTCTATCAGAGCTACTACGATAATATGATTGGAATTATTTTTTATTTTATCTAGAACCTTACTTGCCCTATTTTTTTCAATAGCGCTTGTTTGGCTTAGGGAATCTAAAGTGGATAAAAAACCATTCCATAGATCTTCATTTTGGATCTCTCGAATTGTAAAGTTGTTCATTTTTTTTAACTAGATGTTTCCAAGCTTCTGAATAAACTCCTTATTTGCTCTTTCATACGATTCCTTATCGCCAATATCTATGAATTCATTTTTACTAATAAAACTACTAATAACCTTCTTCTTTGACATTGCATTTTTAATTACACTATCCATTCCATATGGTCTGTCTTTGGGAATCAATTTGAAGATTTCCGGTTCCATAACATAGCATCCGATGTTGATATTTGCCTTAATTTCTGGTTTTTCTTTCCATGCCGTGATTCTGTTATTTTTCGTAGTTTCAATTACACCGTAAGGTAATTTTGTTTTGTATTCCTTTAAACTCATTGTTACAAATGATTTTGTTTGATTGTGCTGTTTTATCATGTTGCGTAAATTAAAACCATAAATTGAATCTCCATACATGCAGACAAAAGTATCATCAATAAATTTCTCTGCAGTCTTTAATTGTCCAGCCGTAGCAAGTGGTCTGGTTGACACTGCATACTCGATACTCACTCCAAACTTTTTTCCATCTTCAAAGTAGTTTTCGATGGATTTTCGAAGATAGCTCACACACAAGACAATTGACTTTATCCCATTTTTCTTTGACCACTCGATTAAATGTTCTAAAATGGGTTTTTCACCTAGTGGAAGCATTGGCTTTGGAAGAAAGGTTGTGTATGGTTGAAGTCTTGTTCCCAAACCGCCTGCAATAATAACAGTTTTCACGAAATTTCTCTCATTTCTCGCTATTTATGTTCAAGTGTGTGCGTGACTGTACTCTAACTAGTAAACATCTTTGAAATTTTTTCAATAAGTGTATCCGGTGATGTGCCAAAAATTATTATCATGGGTTCTTTTCCAAAATCACCTTTGTGGAAAATTGCATCAGGAGGTATTTTAGAATTCTTGATTGCTTTGTTTATGCCCCACTCAATTGAAAATCCTTCTTTATTCTTAATGGATTTTGGTTCTTTTGTTCTATCATAGTTTTTAACTATGAAATCATTTTTGTTCAATTTAGTAATAGTATCTTCTTGGAATTTGAGATTTAACGCCGACCGAATAGATGAGAATTTTTTATTCATTATGAGGGCGGCCATTGCCACATGTTTTGATCCTCCATATTCCAAATTTCCTACTTTAGTCACATTGATTCCGTTTTTTACAATTCTTCCTGAAATCCCTAAAACATCTTTTATTGACTTTGGATATTTTTTTGAAAACACAAAATTGGTTTGACATTCTGGTATTCGTAAAGAAATCTTTTTAATTTTAGTAAATCTGTCTATTGCATTAGATAATTCGAAACGTATTGGATCTTGATCTCTATGTGTAATGACAACTCCTTTCCCAAATTTTTGGGCATTTTTGATTGAATCCCATGTGAATTTTTGTGCGAATTTAGCTGATTCTAAAATCGATCTACCTTGAGCCATTGAAAATAACATCGAGGCAGAATAATTGCAACCACTACCGTGAGTAACTGATTTTATCTTTCTTTTTTCAAAAAATTTTTGTTTTTCTGCTATTACGAAATCTGACAC
>Ga0307379_10005356_pt1 | contig 17931 bp, 15 predicted proteins | sample UN2MG_FD_202237 | JGI IMG/M metagenome (GOLD analysis project Ga0307379, IMG submission 202237) | Soil microbial communities from Risofladan, Vaasa, Finland - UN-2 | ecosystem: Environmental > Terrestrial > Soil > Coastal area > Acid sulfate soil | place: Finland: Risofladan, Vaasa | collected... | reverse complement strand
CGGGGCTACAAGCGGGACGGCTCCGGCGTCGCCTACGAGGCACTGATCCGCGAGGCCGAGAGCATCCCCGAGAACCGGATTTCCCACGACGAGCGCGAGATCGCCCGGCTGCTGTACGCGACCACCGTGGACAGCATCCGCTGGTCCACCATCGACCAACTGCGGGCGATGCTCGGGCCCGAGGTGCCCTACGAGCACGTCCTGATGCTCAAGCGGGACGATCCGCGAATGCGGCTGAGCAAGGTGACGGTCCACCCGGCCATGCTGCGGCCCAAGACCAAGGCCCAGACGGAGGAACACTTCGTGAACCTCGTGGAGCGGCAGGTGCTCCTGCCCGGAGAGGCGGTGCTGGAGATCCTCCTCCAGTCGGGCACGGCGCTGAACACGGCCATGCGGCAGGCGTTCGAGGTCCAGGCGTACGAGATCGACCAGATGCTCCAGGGGCAGTTCGCGGAACCGACCGTCTGGGACGAGCATCCGCACCACCTGACGGCCTGCAAGAACCTCATCAACAGCCTGCGCTGGATCGACGTGCCGCCCGAAGCGCAGGAGCTCATCCTGCTGCACGCGACGCTCCACGCGGACGCGATACAGGACACGACACCGGAGGCACTGGGCCTCCGTACCGAAGGCCAGGGTTCCGGCCAGCCCTCCCCGAGCGCACAGGCGACGGCGGCGGGTTCGCGCCAGACGGCCGCCGGCTCTGTCGGGCCGGCACTGAATCTCTGACAGGGCGCCGGGCGGCGACAGCCGCCACGCGCAGAGGAAACGGGACATGGCAGACGAAGCGACAGGCACGGCGACGGCGACGGCGGACCCGACGGGCTCAGCGAGCCCCGCGGCAACGCCCGCGACCACAAGCCCGGCCGGAAGCGCAGGACAGGGCGGCGACGGAGACTTCGTTCGAGTCCCCCGCGAGGCCCTCAAGGAGTACGGCGGCGACTGGCACAAGGCTGCCCAGCATGCCGCCGCGGCACGGCACTACGAGCCCCTGGCGCAGTTTGCCGAGGCGCAAGGCGTCGCCGTGCCGGAGTTGGTGCAGTTTCTCCTCGATCAGCTCAACAGCAACGCGATCGAGGGGGGCGGCGACGGCGAGCCCGCGACGACCCCAGAGTCGAAACCCGCCGAAACGGGCGCCCCGAAGACCCCGGCCAGCACCGAGGAAACCATTCGCAAGGTGCTGCGCGAGGAACGCGAGGCGCAGGAAAAAGCATCCAAGGAAAAGTCAGACAAAGAGGCGCGAGACCGGGCGCAGGAAACCGAAGCCCAGCGGGCGACGGCATTCACCGCGTCCTTCAAGGCCGAGGGAGTCGAGGCCAGGCATCTCAGCCGGTCGTTCTACGCGAACCTTCTGGACGCCATCGGCGAACGGCTGGTGGCGGAAGGCAGGGCCACCGTGCAGAACGCGGGCCGGTTGGCGCTGGGCCAGATCGCGACGGACGCCGACTACACGCGGGGCGAGGAACTTGCCAGGCAGGAGTTCACCGACCTGTGCAACGTCGTCGGCGCCCGCATGGCAAGCGGCCAGACCGGCATCCCCTCGTCCACCCTCGGAGACGGGCGCGGCGGAGCGACGCCGCCCCCGAAGTCGTGGGACCAGATGACCCGCGACGAGCGGATCGCCGCAACCGTCGCAGGCATCCCGAAGGACGGATTCGGCTCGGAGTAGCCGCCTCGGAAAGTAGACGAACATGGCATTCTCAGACTATGGCATTGGCCTCAGCGAGACCGCGATCAACGCGGCGCTGGCCAATCAGGAAAAAGTAAGGGGCACCAAGGCCCAGTTCACCCGGCAGGGCGACACCACGCGGTGGTTCCGGCCGGAAAGCCGGGTGCTCAAGGGCAAGCGGACGGTCTACCGGGCGTTCGTCCAGCCGTTCACCGGCACCCGCCGGGCGACCTGGAGCGGCGGCGACTCGACCGAGTGGCCCGTCGCCATGAAGCTCGGCCACATGGAACTCTCCTACGACTGGGACGACCTGCGGTGGTTCCGCGCCACCGTCAAGTGGTCCAAGGCCCAGGAGATGAAGCACGAGAACGCGGAACTGGCCGTCTACGCCCTGGTGGACGAACTCTACAGCCAGGCCGTGACGGACATCGCCGGACAGATGAACGCGGCGATCTTCCAGAACTACAACGCCTCCATCGGACTGGTCGCAGGCATTTACAACGTGGACGGCACTACGTTCACGGGTGGTTCGGGCCATGCAGAGGCGTACATCCACTTCAACGGCCCGATCTCCAACATCCAGAAGGGCGACGTCTTGGATTTCTACGATTCCGCGAGCGCCTTTGGCGGCTCCGACACGCAGAACCAGCGCGTCGTGGTGAAAGGCGTCATCAAGACACCGGACGGCCCGCCCTCGGCGGGAGACCGAGTGGCCGACATCGGGCCGGGGTTCTTCGCTGAGCCCTGTGCAGTCGATGGAAGCACCAGCACCGGAACCGGCTACACCTACATTTGGACGGATGCCATGAGTGCCAATGATGGCGCCCATGCTTCCACGCCCGCCGCCGGTGACTTCATTGCCCGGAGCGGCGAGTTCCACATCTCGACGCTGGCCGGCGGGAAGAACTTCCACGGCCTGCCCGACTGGTTCGACAGCGAGATCGACTGCCTCAAGGACAAGGACGGCACCGCTCTCGACCGCGAGGCCGTGGACTACACTTGGATGAACCCGGCAGTCTACACGCCCAGCAGCGCGTCGGCGGGGTCCGAGGTGGAGTTCTCCCTGGACACGCACATCGGGGAGATGGAAGACACGCTTCCCTACGCGCTGAAGGTGGGGCGTGCCGGGCGACGGAGCCTCGGCGAGGGCCTGCCGGGCGGGCCCGAGAACGGCATCGAACTGAGCGAGCACCTCGTCGCCATCTGCGAGCCGAAGATGGTCCGATTCATCGCCCAGTCCGAGCCGCGGGGCAGCGACCGCTTCGTCCACACGGGCAGCCTCAACGAGGCGGCGGCCAAGGCCCTCAAGCGGGTCGGTGTCGGCGGCTGGGAAGGCTACGTCTACCACAGCCCGACGCTGGGGGAGATCGTCTTCCAGTCGGACACCAACTGCACGCCGTACCACATGTACTTCCTCGAACAGGACAGCTTCTTCTGGCTGGAGCCGCCGGGCGGCCAGAAGGTCCGGTGGAACGACCACAACGGCAGCCGCGTGTGGCCGATTCCCGGGGACACGCTCAAGACGCCGACGACCTGGCGTCAGGCGGCCCCGTTCGCCCTGATCGGCCTGATGTGCGACCAACCGCAGGCCAACTGCATGCTCCAGCACATCACGACCGGCTAGAAGCAACCCCCTCCGCCGGGGCCGACAGGTTCCGGCGGGGATTTCGGAAAGCACTGAAAGGCGACCGACATGGCAATGGTAGGACCGGCAAGGTGGAGATGCGTGACGACGGACACGATCGGCGTGCCCACCGGCGGGCAGTACGGGGACATCCGCCGGTGGGAACCCGTCCTGAACCGCTACGGCATGAAACTCATGTGGAGCCGCTTCCACCAGTGCTTCCTCGTCTACACCGCGACCAACCCGGCGCGGCCGGTCTGCCAGTTGACGCTTCTCAACAAGCAGACGCGCGGGCCGATTCCCGTGACCGGCCAATTGGTGAACCTGCTGATCTGGCTTCGGGAGACGCACGCCCGCGAGGGCGGGGCCAAGGGGCTCGTCGAGGCCATGGAAGAACTCCGGGCCCGGCGCGCCAGGGAGCAGTACGAGGAACTGAATCGCGACCGCGACCGGCGGATGCGGGAGATGGAACGGGAAGTCCCGAAGGATATGGGCGTTCGCGACCGCATGGTGATTTCGGACCTTGGGCCGGCGTACGCGGCGGCGGAGATGAAGCGGGCCCGCCGGCGGAAGAGAAACCTGGCGATGCGGAACTGACACAGGAGTGTAGCCAATGGTCAAACTATTCGCAACACTGACAGGCATCCCTCCGAGCCGGGCCGACGCGGTCGCGGCGGTGGGGGCCATTGCGGCGGTCCTTCCGGTGGGCCTGCGGAGCCTCAACGCCCCGATGGAGACCGAGGACGGCGGCATAGCCCTGACGGTGCGGATCATCGGCGCCATCGAAGAGGCCAACATCCCGGCCACTCGTGCGGCGATTCTGGCCGCCATGCCGGCGTGGCTGACGGTCAGGATGCTCAAGCGAGAGGAGGAATTGGCGGCGGGTCCGAGGGCGGCCTGGAACGCGGCGATGCAGGCGTTTCTTGCCGCCAACGTCGCGGACGTGCAGAAAATCTACGTCGCGATCACGGCGTCGGCGGGAACGGAAGCGCAGAAGGCTGCGATGCGGGCGCTGGTGCTCGCCGCGACGGGCAAGGCGGAAGTGGTGCCGGAGTAGGGTGGAACGATGGCGGATATTGACTTGTCATCTGAGGTCAACTGGAGCACCTGCAACGCTGGCGATCCACCCGCCTCCGGCGATAGTGTGTTCCTGAACGACGGTGCGATCCTACACCTGGATGGAGCGGACGCGTCCACATATACCTGCGTCGCCATCAAGGCCGCCACGTCTGCCGCTCCGACCACCTACAACCAAAACGGCTATATTGTCCTGGATAACGCGACGAGCACGATTGCCTCTGCGCTCGTGGCTGGCGCGGCCGACCTGATAACGCTGACGGTCGCCGCCAACAAGACGCTGACGATCACATCCATTGTCGGGGGTTCCGCGAGCACCAAGCGCGGGGTGTACAGCACCGGCGGCACTCACGCCGTTACGCTGGGGACAGTTACGGGCGGCCCAGTCAGCAACGCACACGGAATATACATCCAAGGCGGCACCGTAACGGTCACTGTGACAGACGCGTACGGGAGCGCTACTAGTGGAGGGGGACACGGAGTGTACGGGACCCCAGCGGCCGGCAGCACTATCCTGAATGCCACCGGGGGCTACAATAACAGCGGCGCGTACATCAACGGCCCGTGCACTATCACGAATGCGTATGGCGGGGTCGCTGGGACCACAATTGGCGTGAGGGCATATGGCGCCGGTATCGTTGTGACCAACGCGACTGGAGGCTCGGTATCCAGCGCCTACGGCGTCCAGGTCGATTCCAACGGGCAGGTAATTGTGGGCACGGCGAAGGGCGGCTCTGTCTCGGGCTCTGTGGGGGCATATACAACGGGCACCGGGATTCTGACCGTCAACGGAACGGACCTAACCGGGACCGCCTATCCCGTGGGGGTCAGCAACGGCACCCTCAAGGTCGCGGCCGGCGTGAAATTACAGTTTCATAATGCCTCTGAAGTGCTAACGAAATACTACGACCCGACGTTGATGCCGAGCAAGGGCAAGGTCGCGGTCGGGGAGTTCTACGGCGACACGGATGACCAAGCCAACTACGACGGCGACGCCGGCACGCTCGAAGGCACCCGCGTGGACGCCGCGGTCGAGAACGTATGGAAGGGCAGCGGGCTCTACGGCGACCCGGATGCGCAGCTTACGCCGACCAAGATTGCCGCCAGCATCCCGACGGACAGCGGCACGCTGGAGGCCGCGGACATCGTGGACGGCGTGATCGTGGACCCCGGAGCCGACCAGATCGAAGGCACGGCGGAAGGCGGAGGCAGCTATGTTCGGCGCGGTGGCGCATTGAGAGGAGCTTAGAGTGGCCGCAGAATTATCATTCCGACACACGGCAACCGGCTCGACCATGGTGGCTACCATCCGCAAGCCGTTGACCGTGGGTGGAAAGATACAGATGTGTGTCACGGCCACCGGCGCATTCGAGGACCTAACGGTCGCGAATTGGGCAACCTACGTCATCACCATGACGGAGACCCCGGCGTCGAGTTACGGGTACGTCGGAACGTGGCCTGCCGGACTTACGACGGTGGGCTGGTACATCGTGGATGTCTACGACGGGGCGACCATCGCGGGAACACTGGCCGGCACGTTGCTCGGGTACTGGGATGGAACGAACTACGTCCTGGGCGGGGCGGATGCTCGGGAGATTAGCGGCGACGCCACGGCGGCCGACAACTGCGAACTGATGTTCGACGGAACGGGTTATGCGGGCGGCACCATCGTCTTCCAGTCCGATCTGACGAAGATTCACGGCACGGCGATCACGGAGACCGCAACACAGCTCGCCGGGGCCTTCACGAAGTTCTTCGACGTGGCCACGCCGACCGGAACCGTCAACTCGATCCCCGACGCCGTGGCGGGCGCGGCGGGCGGGCTGATGATCTCCGGCAGCAACGCCGGGACGACGACGTTCGGTGCCTTGACTGTCACCGGCGCCACAACGCTCACGGGGGCCGTTTCCCTCGGCTCGACATTGGGCATCACGGGTGCCGTAACGCTGAGTTCCACGCTCGCCACCGGCGCCGTGACTCTGAACGGCCTAGCAATCACGAACGCCCTGTCCGTGGGCACCACGACGACCCTGACGGGCGCCGTGTCGCTTGGAAGCACTTTGGGCGTCACCGGCGCAGCGACGCTGGCCAGCCTGGCGATCACTGGAGCCCTCTCGGTTGGAACGACCACCACGCTTACCGGGGCCGTGTCACTCGGGAGCACGCTCGGCGTGACTGGGGCCGCGACTCTTGCGAGCCTTGCGATTACAGGAGCCCTAAGTGTGGGGACCACGACCACGTTGACCGGCGCGGTATCGCTCGCCTCAACGCTTGCCGTTGCCGGGACTACCACGCTTACGGGTGCGGTTGCACTCGGAAGTACCCTGGCTGTGGCGGGGACCACGACTTTGACCGGCGCAGTGTCGATGCCCGCCGGGCTCGCGGCGAACCTTACCGGAAACATCACCGGAAACATGACAGGCAACATCACGGGGACGCTCTCGACCGTGACGACGCTGACCAACCTGCCGGCCGTGACGACGGACTGGCTGTCTGCGGCGGGCGTCTCGGCGGCTGCGGTGACAAAGATTCAGTCCGGGCTTGCCACGCCCACGAACATTACGGCGGGGACCATCACCACGGTCACGAACCTGACGAACGCTCCGACCGGCATGGCGCTTGAGGCAACCCTGGCGGCGATCAAAGGCGGCACTTGGTCCGACGAAACGCTGGTCACGATCCAGGCGGCCGTGGACGCGATCGGGATCTCGGCGGCGGACATGCTCGCCCAGGCCAAGGCCGCGCTCGTCTACTACAACCTCGACCACCTGTGCCTGACGGCCGTGGCGGACAACGACGACATGGCCGAAGTGGCGGACGGCACCATCCTCAGCAACCTCCTGACGAAGACGGGCGACACGTCCGACTATGTTCCCAGCACGGACAGCCTCGAAGCCGTCGGGGCGGCGATGGGCTGGACCACGACGATCAACCAGTGGTCGGCGTCGGCCACGGCCGGAAGCGGCGTCATCGAGGTCGTGTTCGAGCACAACGGCGTGAGGGCCGATCCGTATTCCGTCGAACTGGCTTCATCGGACGGGAGCTATGGCATCCTGCGGACGGACACCTCCGTTGCCGTGGCGGATGCCGGAACGAGCATGACCAAGGTCTCGACCGGCGTCTACAGGTACACCATCACGGAACCCGCTTCGGACCTGAACTACCTGTACTCCGTGGACGCGGTCGCCATCGAAGGCGGTGCGTCGAAGTACATCACGGGCGGGCTGGCGGGCACCGCTTCGGAAGCGGCGGTCGGCTACTCCGTGAACACGATGGCCGATCACCTGCGGGGCCTGATCGACGTGAACCCCGACGCGGCCGGGGGGACCGTGCCCGACCGGATCAAGCGAGAGGTCCGCGAACTGGGCATCCGGCTGTGGGAGATGAGGGACTGGCGCTTCCGCAGGCAGCCGGGCACGCTGACCATCGCGGCCGACGCCACGACCGGCACCATGCCCGACGGATTCGGCGAACTCGACCACCGCATCATGCGAGGGGGCGACGACAAAGAGTACGCCCTGCTGTGGACGGAGGACCCGACGGTCTGGCAGGAGGCGAAGGACCTCCTCTTCGCGGACGACGACAACACGGGGACGCCATCACTGGCCACGTTCTACTGGTCCTCCGGGGCGTGGACGGCCAAGGTCTGCCCCGCCGCCGATAAGGAGTACGTTTTCGACTTCTGGCACGTCACCCGCAACCCCTGGAAGTGGGCAACCGTCGTCGGCGATGACGAGATCCTCAGCGGGGACTACTGGCCGGAGAGCTTCGACGAGGGCTGGCGCCTGCTGTGCGAAGCGACCATGCTCCGGCATTACCGCAAGGACGACTCCTGGAAGGAAGCGCAGAAGCAGTTCAACGACTGGCTGGCGAACCAGACGGAAGAACGAGACGAGACCATGACGGACGAGACGGGGATCATTCGCGACGAGATGGACGACTTCCCCAAGACGACCTCGGCCGTCCTGGGACGGTTCCCCGGCCTGCCCGGCTGGCCTACCAAGTGGTACGGAAGCACCTGATGCCCAACGTGAGAGCACAATTCGGCGGTCTGAACAGGGACAAGTCGCCGCTCAAGGTGCCTTCGGGGACGGCCTCGGCCGCGCTCAACGTCGTCATCGAGGACGGGCGGCCGAAGAAGCGGCTGGGCTTCTCCGAACTCGAGGACTCCATCTCCAGCACGCTGGGCATCGTCGGGCTGTTCGTCGCCCACTTCGACTGCGGGACATGGCTGTTCGCCAAGCTCACGAATGGGACCTGCTGGGTCCGGCAACTCGACCCGATCGACGATCTGACGTTCTCGCAACTCACGACGTTCCACACGCACAGCGGGTCCGACCCCGGCTGGGCCTACATGTGGCACGACCGCTTCATCTACTGCGACCGCGGGGGCGTCAGCCAGTGGCACCCCTACGTGGCGGGCAAGGTTCTGCTCAAGGCGGGAATGCCCAAGCCGGCCACGGGTCCGCGCGCGACGGCGGCAACCAAGGGTCAACTCCAGGGCCGATACCACGCCCACTACTCCTTCTACTCCAAGTCCCTGGACGTGGAGGGCGTGGTGAGCGAGCCGAGCATGCTGGCGAACGGAAGCGCCGGTGCCTTGGAAACCAATATGTCCGACTCGTACGGCGGAATGACCATCAGCACGTACCTGTTCCCCTACGGCTACGAGGCCGACATGATCCGCGTCTATCGGACGATGGGCAACACCGAGTACCAGGAGATCGGCGACGTCGCGCGCGAGGTGACCTCCTGGAAGGCCGCCATCGACGTGCAGGTGGCCCTGGGGACGACTCCCGGGCTGTACCGGGCCGACAGCGCCCTGGACTGGTCGAACCTCTTCACGAACTCCGGCGGGGAGCCGCCGGCGAGTCGGTGGGGGGCATGGACGGGCGGCATCTGCGTCTACGCCGGGGGCGACCCCGGCACCAAGGCCAGCTTGACCGTCGATCCCGACGGAGACGACAACAACTTCACCGTCACGGCCAAGTCGGAAGGCTACTGGGGCAATCGGATCTCCGTCGAGGTCACGGCACGCGATCCGGTTGATGAAGACCCCGTGCCGGTCATCACCGTGACAAACATGTCCACCAGCACGGGCCGGGGGCTCATCAAGATCAGCATCGAGGTCAACGCGGGCGTGCTGCCGGAGGACCAGACCACCGCCGCGGACGTGGTGGCCGCCCTCAACAGCGTCGAGAACGCGGCGGAACTCTTCATCGACGCGGCCATCGTGAGCGGACAGAGCGGAACGGGGCTGGTGACTGCCGCCATCGAGGAAGACTACCTGGAGGGGGGAGTGGACGCCGCGGCGGACATCATCTACTACTCGATCCCCTTCCGGCCGACGATGGTGCCCCAGCCGGTCGAGTACCAGTGGACCAACGACGCCGCGGCCGTGGAACTCAAGACGGTCGAGCCCAAGCCCTGGCGGGGCCAGATCGTCAGTGGGCTGGACGGCCGATGCGTGGAAATGGCCAACGCCGGCGGGACGGTCTGCGCCTTCACCTCGACGGCGACCTACCGGCTGAGATCGGCCGCGAACGGCCAACTCTATCCCACGCTCGTACATGGGGGCGTCGGCTGCGTGGGGCACGGGGCCGCCTGCAACGCCGGGTCCGAGGTCCATGCCATCGGCTATCGAACGTGGTCGGTCATCACGGCGACGACGTGGGACTGCATCTCCGATGGCCGATTCAAGAGCACCTTGCAGGAGATTCCCGTCACCGAGCAGGAACACACGCGGATGGCGACCTACGCCTACGCCAACCAGGTCTGGGCGGCCGTCGTCAAGGCCGACGAGACGGAGGCCCGCAGGATCCTCGTGTGGGACAGGGATCTGGCGGGAGGATCGCTGCTCATGTTCGAGCCGGCGATGTTCGACACGGACAACGACGAGGGGATCACCTGGATGTGCGAGCTTGCCCGGTCGGGGGCTGAGCCGAAGATGCTGCTGGCGACGAGCCGGGGTCGCATCTTCCAGTACCCCGCCGCCGTGGCCAGGGACAGCCAGACGGTCGATGCCGAGACCGCCTACAGCGAGTACGCCGCGACATGGACGGGCATCTTCGGTTCCGAACGGTCGGGATACTCCCAGAAGCTCATGGCCATCGAACTGCACTGCGGGGCCAACTGCTCGGGCTATCTGAACTGGGCCCTGGCGACCAAGCGAACGGCCGACGACTCGCCGACGGCCAGAACGGGCACCGTGCAGGCCGACAACGGCGTGGTGACGATGGAGGGCACGATCACGCGGACCGACGGCCGGCTCTACGAATTGACCCTCTCCTCCGCGGCCGTCAACAGCGGCCAGTGGGTGGTGGAGGACGTGACGTTCAAGATCGACAGGACGGACCTGTCGCGGTGAAAAGGCGCCAGCCCGGGGGCGCAGAGACCCGGGCAAGCTATGGCCGGTGAAACAGGGAACCCGGCAAAGACGGCGGGTGCTGACTTCCGTTGAGGAGTTGTAGCATGGCAGCCATCACGACAGCTCAAGCAAAGGACATTCAGAGGGACCTGTGGCAGTTTCGGGCCCTGGCCAAGAAGTACCCCGGCCTGGGGTCGATCTGGACCAACTTCGACGCGACGACCGGGGCAATCACCGTCACGGTGGCCGATACGGTGGCGGGAACCAACGCCACGGCGTTCCGCGTCGGAGCCACGAGCGGGACCACGCCCCGAATCGGCCTGGCGGAGAACACGGGCAAGACGGGAAACTACCAGCTCACGGTCAAGCCCGGCACGCTCGCGGCCAACCGGAACGTGCTGTTCCCCGACAGCATCGGGGCCGAGGATGTCATCGTCACTCAGGCGATGACGCAGACGCTGGTGAACAAGACGTTGACGACTCCGACCATCGGGGACTTCACCAACGCCACGCACGACCACAGTAACGCGGCCGGTGGCGGCACGATCACCACGGCCGTCGTGGGGACTACCGGCAACACGTTCGACATCGACTCAGACAACGCGACGGGCGTGCTGCGCCTCCAGACGACCATCGGCGGAACCGACCACACCATCACGCTGACCAACAGCACGACCACGGCGGCCCGGACGCTCACGCTTCCGGACCTGACCGGCACGATCGCCCTCGTCGGTGTGACCGGCCAGAAGAACTACATCGAGATGGACGGCTCCACCAGCGGCGGCATCAAGATCGCCCCCATCGCCACGGGGACGGCGGTTGCCACCATCGTCAACCAGAACGTCGCGGCCAGCACGATCACGCTGCCGTCGGCGACCTGCACGTTGGCGGGCCTCGGGTTAGCCAACATCTGGACGGCGGACAACACGTTCGCCTCGATCACGGGCAACGACGCATCGCTCGGGGTCGCGGGAACGCCCGGTGCGGCCGGCGGGGCCGGCGGCATCGTGGCCGTTGTCGGCGGACTGGGCGACACGAACGGCGCCGGTGGCGCGATTACCGTCATCGGCGGCGGTGGCGCGGGAACCGGGGCCGGCGGAGCCACTACCCTCAAGGGCGGCGACTCCGGCACGGGCAGCACAGGCAACGGCGGAGCGGCCACCGTCCAGGGCGGTGCGGCCACCTCGACCGCTGGAGCGGGCGGCGCTGTAGCCGTCACCGGCGGGCTCGGGACCACGACCGGGGCCGGTGGCGCAATCACCATCACTGCCGGAGCAGGTGGAACCACCGGAGACGGCGGGGCCATCACGATCACCTCCGGCGCTTCCGGCGGGGCTTCCGATACGGCCGGACTCGTTGCCATCGACACCGGCTCGAAGACCGGCGGGACCGACGCTTCCATCACCATCGGCGGGACGAACGCCCTGGGCGTCAACATCGGCCGCGCCACGAAGACGACGACGATCACCGGCCTGGGCATCATCGCCGAGACGGACACGGCGACCAACAGCGTGACCGACGTGCTGACGCTGAACCACACCGGCGGAACCCCGGCCGCAGGGCTGGGCACCGGCATCAGTTTCGGCATCGAGGACGCCGGCGGGCTGGAGGAACAGGGCAGCATCGACTTCTCCCTGGCGACCGCGACCAACCTGGCGGAGGACTGCGACTTCATCCTGTCGCTGAACCTCAACGGCACCATCACCCAGGCGTTCAAGATCGACTCGATCAACCAGAAGGCCGTCATCGGCGTGGCCAGCGACGCGGACAGCATCGCCAGTCTCCAGATTTTCCCGGCCAGCGCATCGGCCCGGGGCAGCCTGATCCTGGCCTGCGCCACGCATGCCAGTGCCGATTACGCCTGCACGATCACGCAGGCGACCGACCTGACCTCGGCGCAGACGATCACCATCCCCAACTGCGGGGACACGGCGGACACCTTCGCCCTGCTGGATACCGCGCAGACGTTCGGTGCGGTCAAGACCTTCACCGCCGCCCCGGTGGTGCAGATCACCGACGCGGCCACGACCACGGTGACGGACGTTGCGACGTTCACGCATCTGGGCGGCACCCCCGCCGCCGGGCTGGGGCTGGGCCTGTCCTTCATCGTCGAGAACGCGGCGGACGGGACCACGCAGGTCTCCTCGATCGACTTCGTGAACACCAACGCGAGCTGCACGAAGGCGAGCCTGGACACCGACATCATCTTCAGCACGATGCTTGCGGGCACCGTCACGCCGGCCCTGACCATCGACGCTTCGGCGCAGGAGCTGGTCATCGGCCAGGACGCCACGGACGCCAACGGGATGCACGCGCTGCGCATCTGGCCGCTGACGGCCGCCATGGGCAGCATCCTGATCCAGCCGACGGACAACACCGGCGACGACACGATCACGATCACGAACGGCAACACCGGCGGCGACATCACCATCACGCTGCCCACCGTGACGAGCACGCTGGCCATTCTGGGGGCCAACACGTTCACCGGAACCCAGACCGTCCAGGCGATCACGGCCGGCTCCGGCGCGTACGCCTACGACTTCTCGGCCTCCAGCGGGGCGTTCACGACTTCCACGGGCACGAACACGCTGAGCGGGGACGTGACGGTCGCTGCGGCCAAGAGCATCACGATGTCCGGGGCCGGGACCTTCACGACCGGCACGGGCGCGGTGGCCCTCATGGGCGACGTGACGGTCAAGGGCGGCATCACCACGGCCACGGCCACGGGGATGACGATCGCCGCGGCCACGGCGACATCGCTGGCCCTGGGTTCGTCCGGAATCACCACGTCGGTCCTGGGCGCGTTCGCCCTGTCCGGGACGGTGGCGACGGCGATGACCCTATCGGGAACCAACGCCACGGCCAGCATCAGCATCACCGGAACCTCCGCAATCGGCATGTATATGACCGGCCCGAACGTCACCCGAGGCATCGTCATCGGCGTGGAGGAGTTCGGCGCGGCCGGAACCGGCATCGTCGTGGACGGCGTGACGCTGCACTCGGGCTGCGAGTTCTACTTCGACGACGGCGGGGTGAAGCTGGCGGCCGGCTACACGGAAGCCTTCCGGGCCGGCTACCTGGTCTCCATCGCCATCACGGACGCCGATGTGTCCGTCTACACCTCCCACGACTACATCTACCTGGCCGCCAGCGTCACCACGTCGGGCGGGGTAGGCGCGACGTGGGCCAGTCTGCTGGCCAAGACCGGCGCAACGCTCACCACGTCATCCGGCGTCTGCGATTTCTCCGCCTTCAACGCCTCCTGCGACGTTCCGTCCGGAGCGGAGATCGGTGCCGGGACGTTCGTGGCCGGCATCTCGATGGGCGGCAACCTTGGCGGCACGCACACGGGCAAGGCCGTGGCCTTCCGCGTCAGGACTCCCAGCGCCGGTGCGTGGGACGGGCTGTTCGACGTTCCCACCGCCCTGTCGAGTGACACGGTTGGAGCGGGGGCACTCGTGTATGTCCCCTGCTACATCAACGGCGTCGCGGCCAAACTGCACGCCAACTGGACCTCCGCATAGAGGTATTGACTTCGGTACTATCCGGCACGGGCCGGGGGAACGGTTCCTCCGGCCCGGCCGGATCATTCGGCGAAAGGGACAAGCGATGATCGTGAACATGACACAGAAGTTGATGGGAGTGGACGGAAAGCCACTCAAGGACCCCGAGGGCAAGGAGATCATTCTCCGAACCGTCGTCACCAACGCACTCGGCACGATCCTCGAATCCGACAAGACCACCTCGGGCGAGGACAAGTGCAAAATCTGGCAGCTTGCCGTCAAGGTCCAAGAGGACAAGCCGGACATCGACGTGGAGGATCTGGCCCTCATCAAGAAGCGGATCGGCGAGGCGTTCGGCCCGATGGTCGTCGGGCCGGCGTATCTCATCCTCAACGGAACGCAGAAGTCGGCGTGACACTGACTGTACCGCAGAAAGGAACAGGGACATGGCAGAGCAGAAGGAAAACAGGGAAGTGGCGAAGGCGCCGGAAGATGTTCGGGTCGTACAGATCCCGGTCCCGGCGGGCTACCGTCTCGTGGCACTGGTCACCAACGGCGCCCGGGTGGACATGGCCAGAACCGAACTTACGGCGCTGGAGCTGCACACGGTCGGCGAGATACTGGCTCGGTTCTCCGACCAGTTGATGGCCCAGGCGAGCAAGCCCGAAGTGCAGGAACCCCCGGCCGGTCTCAAGCTGGCCGAGGAGCCCAATCCGGAAGAGGAACCCGTGGCGGGTTTCGACGGACAGGAGATTCCGGGCTGACGGAACAGGTCGGCCGGGCGGGCAGAGTTCGTCCCTGCTGCTCACCCGCCCGGTCGGCCCCATTTTCGGAGATCAGCGATGCCGTGGTCAGGAAGGGACTTCGTGAACAAGGGCGCGAAGCGTTCGCCGATGAAGGCGGCTCGGATGGCGAACCACATTCTTGCGGCGTACGCCCGGCAGCACGGGGGCGTGGCCAGCGGCAAGGAAGAGGGCATCGCCATCGCGACGGCGCTGAAGCACGTCAACAAGGGCGCGGCCAAGCGCCTGAAGAAGAGGTAGGCCAACATGGCAACGAGGACATGGAACGGCTCGGCGTGGGATACGCTACCCGTGAATGGCGACACCATCGCCGTTACGAGTACGGCGGCGCTTCCGCTTACGACGAATCTTCCGGCTGCTGGAACATACAACTTCTCGATCTCTTCCGCCGTGACAGTGAACGTCTCCGAGTTCCTTGTCGGGGCTGGAAGACTGTGCGGGTCAGTAACGGTCAACCACGCCTCTGCGGTTGTAAACGTGGACAGAGACTTCGCCGGGACAACCGCGACTCAGGGTACGATCAACATCGTAGAAGACGCGCTATCCTCTGCTGCCATTGGAATAGTTGCGGGGACAGTATCCATTGCCGACGGCGTGGCGGCGGATGTCGAGTTCTTGGGGATGACCTACCCCGTCACTCTGGCTGGAGGCACTCTGAGTCTCGGGGTCAGTTCCACCTTGGGCAATAGCCTGTTTGGCGTCAACGTCACCGCCAATTCGACAATCTCGATGGGTGCGGGCGCAGTGCTGACCTCTCAGATTGTTCCCGATCCGGGAGTGACTGTGACGTGGGACACGTCGGCCGCCGCCCCGTTCTCTACCCTGATTGATGGAACAAGCGACTTCGGTGGCCCGGCAGTGAATCTGGATGTCATCCTTACAGGATGGAGTGAGTTGACTGTAAGCGGAGATTTCTCATTGCGATCTCTTATCATCAGCGCCCCGAAGATCATCGACATGGGCGGGTACAACTTGACGCTGGCCGAAGGATTCATCCATCGCGGAGGTCGCATAAAGAATGCTGTCGGGGTTGGCACCCTTATCGCTCGACCAGGAACACAAAATGCGGGCGGCAACACGGGAATCACCTTCCTCCATGAAGGCGGCACCGCCTGCACTACGGGCACGGCGGCTTGACCACACAACGAACATGAACGAGGCCATGGGCCCACTGAGAGGCGGACAATGAGAGCCATACCCCAAGACGACATCTCCCTGAGCGATGGAAACTGGTACGACGAGCAGCGCATCCCCGACGGCAGCAGGGAGGTCGTCATCTACTCCGACTACGACATCCGGGCCGTGTGGAACCGCGCGACGGCCGACCCCGCATCCACCGGCGCTCGCCTGACGGCTGGCGTAACGCACAAGCTCGACTGCCGGGGAAGCAAGTGGATGCACCTCAAGCGGGTGCCCGCGAGCACCACCACGGTCGAGATCACCTACCTCATTGGATAACGTGAGACCCATGAAGGGGCAACTATGTCTGCGAGAGACTGCAAGCCGGAGGAGTCCATGCCCATGACCTGTATACAGGCGTTTGAAACGCTGAAGCTCGGGCAGGCTCGCGTCGAACAGAAGGTGGATCAGATCCACGAGCAGACGGCCAAGACCAACGGCCACGTCGCCGACCTGTTCGAGAAGGCCAACGCCAACCGCGAACGGATCGGCCTGAACGCCAGCGAGATCGCCGCTATCAAGGCCAGCGGATCGAAACTCGGAGAGCGTACCTGGCAGGTGATCAGTGCTCTGCTGATCGCAGGCATTCTTGCGGTCGCCGGGTACTTCTTCCACACGCTCATTGCCTATCAGGCAGCACTGTCGGCAGCACAGAAGCCCTAGAGGAGACACACTCATGCGAAGGTACAAGCTGACAAGGTGGCTCGTGGGAGCGGCGATTGCGGTTCTGCTGATCCCGGGCTGCCAGTATGCGAACATGAAGGAATCACGCCAAGGCCCTCGGGTGGACGTGACCGATGCGGTGGGTGGCCTCTACGTTCGCGTTGGCATGGGCAGATGGACGGACGCCACGGGGCGGGTTCGCGTCCAGCCGGTGTACGTCCGCACGGATGAGACGGGGCCGAAGGGCGAGCGCGGCCCAGAAGGGCAAAAGGGGGCGGTAGGCGAAGTCACAGTCATCCCCGACCGCAAGGTGGATCTGGAGAAACTCCGCGACCCGAACACGACGTACAGAGCCAAGGGCGGCGCGTACAAGCGAGAAACAACGAAGATTACGCCTCCCTGGAGTGCTTCCCCGGATTTCAAGGACCTCACGCCGATGGAAAGCGAGGACGAGCGGCTGCCATCGCTTGAGACTCCGCGCGTCTCCGTAGGAGAGACTCGGGGAGGAAAGTTCACCGGCGGAGGCTACGAGGGCTTCCAAGATGTTGCCCGCAGCGGCACGGGCGTCATGTTCATCATCGGCTCCTTGGCCGTCCTGGGCGGCATTGTCGTCGCCGTGTGGGCCGGCAAGGTGTGGCTCGGCATCGGCATCGCGGCGGGCGGAGGTGCGCTCATCGCGACGGCGTTTCTGCTCGACGCCTACCCGTGGCTGCCTCTGGTGGCCCTACTGGTGCTCGTTGCTCTGGGCGTTTGGTATGTGGTGGACCAGAAGTTCGCGGCGAAGGCCAAGGCTGCGCTGGCCTCCACCCAGACGGCCCTGTCTGCCGTCGTCCGGGGCGTTGAGTCCACACCCGAGGCGGAGAAGGCCAAGGTGAAGGAAGAGATCGCCAAGGCCGCAGGCGAGCAGAAGACGGTCGTCGTGGACACCATCCGGGAAGCGAAGGCAAAGGCGGGAGTCTAGAGGCTAGGCGGCATGAAGCGACTTGCGGTCAGTGCGGAGTTCAACCTGTCCGACGACGAAGGCCGACGCCTTCACGACGGCATCC
>Ga0307379_10005353_pt1 | contig 17938 bp, 21 predicted proteins | sample UN2MG_FD_202237 | JGI IMG/M metagenome (GOLD analysis project Ga0307379, IMG submission 202237) | Soil microbial communities from Risofladan, Vaasa, Finland - UN-2 | ecosystem: Environmental > Terrestrial > Soil > Coastal area > Acid sulfate soil | place: Finland: Risofladan, Vaasa | collected... | reverse complement strand
CTGTGGATCGAGGTTCTTGATCCCGAGAGGATCATACCCGTCCGGGCGCTGGACAATCGGTACCATCTTGATGACCTGCTCGAGCCAGCGAGCCACGACAGGGTCGTTATTGGACTCAATATAAACAGGGAAGATCCCCCCCTCGTGGTTGTAGTTATAATCCAGCCGATTGACTCCGGGGTAGATCAAACCGATCATATCCTGAGAACCCGATGGTTCCCCTTTGTCCCTGTTCTCCTCTTCGTACAGCTCCCGGACCAACTCCGTCGGATCTCGATCCGGCAACCGTCCGTTCCACAGGTCCACCGCAACTTTTCGTGTGCTCGTGGCCATACCGCTGCGATCGAGAACGCGGAACGTCGGCTCCAGGGCCACCACCACCATGGAACCCGGCGGGCTCGGATTGTGCTTGGAAACAAAGGGCTGGTCAATCCAACCCCCGGCAAAAGCCATTCGATTGGGAATAGTTCCGATGATTTCCGAAATGTCTGTCTTCACTGCTCTTTCACTCGTAGTGTTCCTGGATTGTTTCCATAGTGAGGGTCTCCCACTCCCACAGTCTCTCGGGTTTATGGCTTACCGTGGAAATGTCTTTCATAATGAACCAGATATGGGTCTGGCCGATCTTCTGCACAGGAATGATATCCCTGTACAGATCGGTCATGGCCTCAAAGGCCAATTCGGTCATCTCCGCGTAGTAGGTGAGGCCGGGTATCTTGATCTTTTCCAGATCCTCGGGCTCTTTGACCTGGACGTTGAAGTGGCGGGAGACGATGTCACTCCCCTCATCCGTTCTGGCAGTATCCACATCTTCACGGATGCCGAAATCAGTACTGTGGATCGCCAGGGGGTATTCGATGAACTCGCTCACCGCCATGTCCGCGGGCATATGCTTCCACTGGAAGATCTCTTTGCGCAGCCGATCCTCCAACTCACGAGCCCACGGGTCTTTGCAGCGAAGGGTGAGCTCTTCGTTGACATTCATCTCATGCCAGGGAATCTCGTTGATCCACACCATGGGACGCTCCGATTCCAGGTCATTCAGCTTGCGCCAGAAGGCGGCCTTCTCTCGGTGAACTGGAAGGGCGGCGATACGGGCAAGCTCCTGCCCAAGGATTTGAGAGTATCCTTTTCACCGGCGCTAAGATCGATAATTCCAATCAGAGGGGGTGCTGTATAGCTGCCCGGGTCGTGCAACATACCTTAATCCTTCAACTGACCGTTCGTCTGCCCGCTTTGCGATCTGCGTACTGCTGATCAATCCAGTGATACGTTTTCTCCATACCCTCCCGCAGGGGAGTCTTCGGCTCCCAACCCAGAATCTTCTTTATAAATGTATTGTCGCTGTTCCGTCCAGCTACTCCCCGAGGTGCGCCCAACTTGTAACTGCGCTTCAGCTTCACCCCGGCTATCTGTTCCACCAAATCTACGAGCTCGTTGATGGATACCAACTGACTGGAGCCCAGGTTGATCGGAGTTGCGATAAGATCATCGCAGTGCATGATCATGTCGATTCCTTTGGTGCAGTCATCGATATACATAAAACTGCGGGTCTGCTTACCGTCACCCCAGATTTCGATCTCACCGCTCCCGGTGTCCTTGGCCTGGATGACCTTGCGACAGAGGGCGGCCGGGGCTTTCTCCCGCCCGCCGTCCCAGGTGCCGAATGGGCCGTAGACGTTGTGGAAACGGGCGATGAAGGTCTTCAATCCGCGCTCTGCCCAGTATTCCTGACAGAATATCTCCGACATCAGCTTCTCCCAGCCGTAGCCCCTTTCAGCCATGGCCGGGTAGGCATCGCTTTCCTTCAGGGCTCGAACATTTGGGTCCTTCTGAAGCTCGGTGTTGTACGCGCAGGCGGAGGAGGAGAAGAAGTAGCGATCGACCCCCGCCCAAGAGGAAGCTTCGATCAGATGGGTATTGATCAGGATGCTGCGCAGACACTCCACACGGAACTTCTCGATGAAGCCCATGCCGCCCATGTCTGCGGCTAGATTGTAAACCTCGGCGGCACCCTCAACGACCCGCCTGCAGTTATCCTTTTCGCTGAGATCCAGGGACAGGGACTCAACTCCCGAATGCCTTTGGTACCACTCTGGAAGAGGTTTCTTGTCTACGGCACGGATATTGGTAAAACCCTTCTCCTTAAAGTACTTCACCAACGCCCCGGCGATGAATCCACCTGCCCCGTTTATTACTATCAAATCTTGTTTATTCATATTCCGCTCCTTTACCAGCGATTTTGTGGTTTGATCGTCTCGACTATATGATAGCAAAAACAACCTGGACCGCAATACTCAAAATGCGTATAATTACTAATATATTGCGCAACCTATCGGTTTCACCGGTTGGAGATGTCCGGATGGGACAATGAAAAAGATTGAAAGACAATCGCCAGAGACGAAGATTGCCCTGTTCATGGGGCTGAACGACACCTATGAACACGGAATAACCCGGGGAGTAACCAGATATGCGAAAAGCCATCCGAACTGGCACCTCTACGGATACGGTTGGATGTTTCGTCCGTTGGAGGCTGTTGAGTTTTGGGAAGGTGACGGAATTATAGCCCGTATCGAATCTCCCGACGATGCAGAGCGCCTGGCAGCTCTGCGGATTCCTGTGGTTGACGTGGCCGGAGCGTATCTCCACCCGGGATTTCATCAAGTGAACAACAATGACGATCTGACGGGGCGAATGGCCGGGGAGCACCTACTGTCCCGCGGATTTAAACATTTCGCCTTCTGTGGTGTGAAAGGTGTCGGGTGGTCGGAGAAACGAAAGGCCGGTTTTATCGCTGCTCTGGGCATGGATGCAGCTAATGTGCCGGTTTTTAAAGAATCCCTTCCCTGGTGGGAGCAACTGGAAAACTCCGAACATCTCAATGACTGGCTGTTACAGCTGGAATACCCCGTCGGTGTTTTTGCCTGCAACGATACCGCCGGATTGAAGCTCACAGATTTGTGCAGAAAACTCGGGGTGGAAGTGCCGGAAGCGGTGGCCATCCTTGGAGTAGACAACGAGGACGTATTGTGCGAAATGGCAGCGCCTACCCTGTCCAGTATCGCCCTGGACTGCGAGACCATTGGATACCGGGCTGCATCTGTGCTCGACCGATTGCTGAACCGCTCCGATCCATCTCCAATACCCGCATTGCCGATACAGGTTCCGCCGCGGCAAGTTGTTATCCGTGAATCAACCCATGTATACACCTGCGAGGATCCGCTCGTCGAACGGGCGGTGCGATACATCCGCACCCATGCTTCAGAACCCATAAAGGTACCCGATATTCTCTCCCAGGTGGCAGCCTCCAGGCGGAATTTGGAAAAACGATTCCGTTTTCAGATAGGACACACACTGCACGCAGAGATAATCAAAGCCCGATTGGAGTATTCCAAGGTTCTCCTGCGAAACTCCAACGACACCGTTGCTACAATAGCTGAGGAAAGTGGATTCCAAACTCTGCAGAGGTTCTATGCCGTGTTCAAAAAAGCGGAGGGAACCACACCGGCCAGGTACCGGGCCTCCATCAAGCTCGGCGGCACCGGCGGTGAATGAGGCAGCGAGCGGCGTTTTGCCTATCTCGGGCAAGCCGAACCTCTCCGATTTCTCTTTCGAAAGAGCGGAGCTTTTCATCGTGAACCCCAAGGGAAAGAAAGACCGGCTGGCGCCGGTGGGATAGGTCGCCCAGATCAGATAGGTGACAAAGTGCATCAGCCCCTATGGATTTCGCCACTATATCGGGACCGGTATAATCGCAACACCACCGCCACCCACATGCCACACAACCAGGCGGACTTAAGGCACATCCAGGCCATCCTGGGGCATACCCAGATCACCAGCACCGAGCTCTACACCCACCTGGCCCTGGAGGATCTGAAAGAGGAGGTGAGGCGCTCGCATCCGCACGGTAAAAAACGGAAAGATCTTGAATAGGGAAATGTTTGTTCGTATAATATGTATATACAATTTATACAGGAGATACCATGGACACTCAGATGGTAGTGAGAATCGACGAAGAAACAAAGAAAAAGTTCACCCGCGTCGTACGTATGGAAGGCAAGTCGGCTAGCGAAAAGATCCGAGAGATGGTCAGTGACTATCTAGCTGAAAACGATTTGCCTTCCGTCATCGATGATTTGTGGGAACGAATCGGGACCAAGCTACGCAAGAAGGGAGTCACCGAGAAGGATGTCGAAAAGACCATTCGTGAAATCAGGACCGCCGAGTGAGGGTGGTTGTTGATACCAACGTTCTCGTCTCTTCCTTCCTCAACTCTAAGGGACATCCGAGGGCCGTGATCGACCTCTGGAAGACGGGACAGATTTCCCTCTGCGTTAGCGAAGAGATCCTCGAAGAGTATCTCGAGGTTCTCGCCCGCTTAGGCCTGCGTGGAGAGCCAGAGTTAAAAAATCTCCTTCGCATGTTCAAGCGCAAGGAAAACCTGGTATTCAGGAAGGTTGCAGCTCATTTCCATCGGGTCAAAGAGGATCCTGCCGACGACAAGTTCATCGATTGTGCCATCGGAGCGCGGGCCCGCTATATCATATCCGGAGACTCCCACTTGCTGAAGGTGAAACAGTTCAAGACCGTGAAGATCGTTTCCCCAGATCAGTTTGTGGCACAAATGAAATGAGCGGACTTAAGGCACATCCAGGCCATCCTGGGACATGCCCAGATCACCAGCACCGAACTCTACACCCAACTTGCCCTGGAGGATCTGAACGAAGCGGTGCGCCGATCGCATCCGCAGGGGAGGCGGAAGTGAGTGATACCCGATGATGTGGAGTACGCATTGAAGCTGCCACGGAAAAGCATCACGGAAGAACTGAAAAGGCTCCTCGCGGTAAAGCTCTACGAGAAGGGCATCCTCGGTATAGGGAAGGCTCGTGAGTTTGCAGAGCTTTCGCTGCTCGAGTTCTACGCCCTCCTTAAAGAAGAGGGTGTGCCCTTGAATTACGACGAGAAGGATCTCCAAGAGGATGTAAAAACATTGGAGGCGATGGGCATTTGATCGTCATCAGCGATACCTCACCACTCATCGCCTTTGCCTCGCTGGGAAAACTGAGTGTGCTAAAGGAGCTCTTCGGACGTGTAAGTGTACCCCAGGCAGTGCACGAAGAGCTTTCGCGTAAATGACATTTTCCGTTCGAAAGGAGATCGAAAAACTTGAAAGTGATATCGACTTCCGAATTTCTCCTTCCCTGAAAGAAGCAGTACGTAGGCTTGTGGGCGAATGAAAGATACAGCCGGATAAAGGATAGCGGATTTCGATATGAAGTTAGAACCACACAGAACGTTTTCTCGACCCTAGTTTTTGGGCCCTGGTTTCTGTGTGGTGACTTAACAAAGATAGATATTACAAGAAATTATCCGCAGTGTGTGAAACTAAGTATCACAGAATCGATATTCTGGGTGATGACGGTTTGGAGCAGCTCCTCGAAGAGCGCGCCAGGGCACGATGCCCGGCATTTGGCTTGGCATCGCGCATCTGTGGGTAGCTTTCGACCTTGCGCCGCCAGTACTCCGGACGGGCCTGGGGGTCTTGCAGAAACTCCGACAGCTCGATGGGCCGCATTTTCTTCCAGATGCCTTGAGGACCTCGAAAATCGGGGATGCCGCTCTCGGTCGATATCCCGGCGCCGGTGAAGGCCACAATATATTGACTCGCTCAAACCTTACCGGACAGGTTCTGAATCTCATTTTTGGCTCTATGTCCATACTTTCTTCTCAATCATCCGTCCAGCGGTAGTGGTGATGGGGTGCCTCCAATCCTTCCCTCAGCAGCTCCAAATATTCGAAGCGAGAAATTTCTACGGCTCCCAGACTTAGGATATGGGGAGTAACCTGTTGGCAGTCGATCATCAGGAAGTTGCGCCGCTTCAACCAGCGGCAGAGGTGGTAGAGAGCAACCTTTGAGGCATTGGCCTGCAGAGAAAACATGGATTCTCCGAAGAACACCCTTCCCAGAGTCAAACCGTACAGTCCGCCGCAGAGCTTCCCCTCGCGATACACAGAAACACAGTGGGTAATGTACTTCCCGTAGTGCAACTCGGTGTAAGCCTCGAAGAAGCTCTTGTCGATCCAGCTGCCGTCCTGATGGGCTCTCGGGACGGTGCCGCAGAGGAATACCACCTTTTCGAAATCATGGTCGAGGTGGACTTCAAATTGCCCCTGCTTCAGAACACGGTTTAAACGCTTGGAAATGTGTAGGCGATCGAGATACAACACAGGCCGTGGATCCGTTGAAAACCACATGATCGGCGGCCCGTTGAACCAGGGGAAGATTCCCTTGCTGTAAGCTTCGATCAGCACTCGCTGAGATAGTTCTCCACCTACGGCGATTAACCCGTTCCCATCAGGTTGGAGTGAATCCGGAAACACCGGGTCGGCGTTGGGGTCGACAATGTGGGGCAGTCTGAGGGGAGTGTTATCGCTCATCGGCTTGCAGGAACTCCCGTACTATTCAGCACCTTCAGAGAGCTTCCTCCAGTACTGACTTGGTTGTTTTTGGAAGATGAATCACCTTGTGCCGGGAAGTTTCACCGGAAACGATCTCTATCTCCGACTTTGATATCGACAATGCCTTGGCCAAGTATCTCACCAGCTCCTTGTTGGCTTCCCCTTTTAAGGCCGGCGCCTGAACCCGGACCACCAACTCACCGTTTCGCACACCGACAATTTGGTTCCGCCCAGCCTTAGGAAAGACCTTTACCTTGAGAATTATTCTTTCCTCCCTGATCGTAAAGGGCAACTGTTCAGCCGACATTGACGTTCTGATATTCTTCCAAGTCTCCATGAAAACGATAGGCGCATTCCCACCCCTTGTTCAAGGTCCCGTCTTGTGAAGTTGAAGTATGGAGAGCATTCCCGTCTTAGTAGAAACGAGCACTACGAAGGCACAGGACGAACGGCAGCCTTGTCTAAAAGGCAACCTTTTATCATAGTAAAGCTTGTACGCTCAGCAAAGTAATTCAAGGAGGACTCAATGCCCGCTGTTGAAATTCGGGAAAATGTCTACTGGATCGGTGTAAACGACAGAACCACGGATCTCTTCGAAGGAATCTGGCCGATCGAAGCGGAAGGAGTGTCCTACAACTCCTACCTGATTCTCGATAAGAAGAAGGTGCTGATCGACCTGTCCAAGGCACTGAAGACCGACGAGTTCTTCAGCCAAATCCAAGACCTGGTTCCTATTCAGGATCTGGACTATATTGTGATGAATCACCTGGAGCCCGACCACACGGGTGTTCTGAAGACTTTCCTGCAGATCAATCCCAAAGCAACGATCCTTGGTACACCCAAGATGAAGGAACTATTGGCCAATTTTTACGGGGTAACGGAAAATTTCCAGGTTGTTCAGGATGGAGAAAGCCTGGACATCGGCAGCCAAACGCTGCAGTTCTTCCACACCCCCTTTGTTCACTGGCCGGAAACCATGATGACCTACGATGTCGCGGAGAAGATCCTTTTCTCCTGCGACGGCTTCGGCGGCTACGGAGCCTTGGTAGGCACGATCTTCGATGATGAGTGCAAGAACCTGCCCTTCTACGAGCAGGAGTCGCTGCGCTACTACGTGAATATTGTAGCCAAGTTCAGCAAGCCCACCCTCAATGCGATCGGAAAGCTGGGGGGAATCGAAGTCGAGGTAATCGCCCCGTCACACGGGCTCATCTGGCGGAACAATCCGGGACGAATTATCGAACTGTACAAGAAGTGGGCCGAATACGCCACCGGACCGACCGAGCCCGGAATTACTCTGGTCTACGGTTCGATGTACGGCAACACGGAACGGGTGATGGACGTGGTCGCTCAGGGAATCACCAAGGCGGGAGTTCCCCTGCAGATATTCGATGCCGCCCGCACCCATGTCAGCTACATCCTGCCGGCTCTCTGGGTCAATCGGGGAGTCGTGATCGGAGCACCCACGTACGAAGGGGCGTTGTTCCCGCCTGTCATGGACGTGCTGAATCACGCCGCAGTGAAGCGAATCATCAACAAAAAGGCGGTGATGTTCGGAAGTTACGGTTGGAGCGGCGGAGCCCTTCGCAATATCAAGCAGATTATTGAGCCGATAAAATGGGAGCTCGAGGATTCATTTGAGTTCAACGGCAGCCCGACGAAAGAAGATCTCGATAAAGCCAGGACGTTTGGCGAAAAGTTTGCCGAACGGATCAAAAACGGCGGTTGATCCGGTAGAGGAGGGGATGTGACCGTCGAGATATTGTTCACTCTGGTCGGCGGACTTGGACTGTTTTTCCTCGGCATGAGGACTATGTCCGATGCGCTTCGAAAAGTCGCGGGAGACAGCTTCAAGAAGACCCTTGATGTTATTACAAAGAAACCGATTTTGGGACTGTTGGTCGGGACTTTTGTTACCGCACTGATCCAAAGCTCCAGCGCCACCACGGTGATAGCCGTTGGTTTCGTAAATGCGGGTTTGCTTACCCTGCGACAGGCGATCTCCATAGTCCTGGGAGCAAATATTGGAACAACCCTGACGGCCTGGCTCGTCTCCTTTCTCGCCGTGTTTAAAATCACCCGCTATGCCCTTCCTGCAATCGGAATTGGCGTTTTCCTAACCATGCTGGGGAAGAAACAAAAGGTCCACAGGTGGGGTCAGCTGCTCCTTGGATTCGGAGTTCTATTCGTGGGACTGGGCTTCATCAAGGACGCCTTTGGTCCGCTGCAGGAACGGGCGCTTCTCAAGGGTGTTATCGTTCGCTTTGGCTCCTACCCGGGTCTCGGCATCCTGATTGGGATGTTGGTCACGATCGTCCTTCAAAGTTCCTCTGCAACTATTGCCCTGCTGCAGATCCTCGCTTTTTCCGGACTGATCGATTTCCATATCGCCATCCCGATCATCCTTGGTGAGAATATCGGTACAACCATCACCGCCGAGCTGGCCGCCCTCGGCACAAACCTCAATGCTCGCCGCACCGCCCGGTCCCACACGCTGTTGAACATATTCGGAGTACTCTATATGGCCGTGCCTGTCTATCTAGGCTGGTACGGGCGGCTGATCGAAGCGCTCATCCCCGGACCGGTGACACAGGGCAACATCATGTTCCATATTGCCTTGGCCCATACCGTCTTCAACGTAGTAAATTCAGTCTGTGTATTTCTACCGCTGGTGCGGGTGTTGGAGAAGACGGCGGTCAGGCTGACTCGGAGCAAAAAAGACCTTCTCGAGCTCGCGCCGATATATCTGGAAAAACACCTGCTCGATTCTCCTCCCCTCGCGATTCAACAGGCGATCAAGGAGTTGATTCGCATGGCCGAAATAGCAAAAGACGCCCTTGGCAATGCGGTCGGCTGTTACTTCAACTACAACTCTACCCTCGAAGATAGGGTTCGAAAACAGGAAGATGCCGTCGACCTGCTTCAGAAAGAGATTACCCAGTACTTGATAGAAATATCTGAAAGGAATCTCGACGAGACCGAGGCGGAAGAGATCCCGGTGCTGGTTCACTCCGTGAATGACGTTGAAAGAATCGGGGATCATGCGGAAAACATCATCGAATTGGCCATTCGCAAACAGGATCAGAAGCTCGAAATCGGGGAAACGGCCTTGGAGGAGCTGAAGCAAATCGCCGATCACACTCATGCGATGTTCGATGACCTTCTTCAAACTCTGCGTGAACAGGACGATCGGGCGGCTCGCCGGGTCCTGAAGCAAGAGGAAAAGTTGAATTCCATGCAGGCCAGGATGAAGGAGAATCACGTGATCCGGCTGCAGAACCGGGAGTGCCGCATCCTCGCCGGCCTGGTATTCGTAAGCTTTGTGGACAACCTTGAAAAGATTGGGGATCACATCACCAACATCGCTCAGGCTTCTCTACGCCATCTGCGCTGGAGCCAGGAGTTGCGGTCGGAAAAGTAAAGGAGAACCTACTCCCTGATCTCCAGCTCGCCCTTCCAGTTGTTCACTCCGCCGAATTCGAGAACGTTGGTAAAACCAAGGCCTTCCAGGGTGTCGGAGGCGATTCCTGAACGGTTACCGGATCTACAGTAAACGACAATCCGGGCGGAATGATCCTCCGTGGGAAGGTTGTCGGCGATCACGTCAAAAGGAATATTGATCGCCGAGGGAATGGCCCCGGAGTTGTACTCTTCTTCGGTGCGAACGTCCACCAGGTAGGTATTCTCATCGCCCGCGGCAATGATCTCGGCGAGTCTTTCCGAGCTAAGCGGCTCAATTTCCGCCCCGGCAGCAGTACCCTGGTATTTGTTTTCACCGCGGCCACCGGCAAACAGCAGCGCTCCGGACACAAATAGTATTACCAAAACTGTAATAAATGTTTTCATGCCTCTAAAATAATCATACCATATCGCTGCGGTCAATCTTCATTGCCGATGGAGAAAAACAGGATTTCCTCCTCCGAGGCTGATGTGGCTTTCTCAACAAAGCGGAATCCCCGGTCCCGATCCTTACCGACCAGAGAGGACTCACCCTCCCATAGAAGATCCAGCAAGGATCCGGTCAGGCAGACCGTGAGCCCAAAGGGAACGTCACCCTCGGCGATTCGAGCAGGAACGGCTCGAAGAAATCGTTCCTGCTCTTCCCCGGTGAAGGCTGTTCCGTTAGCCTTAATATCGATCCACAGATCGCTCCCTGAATGTACTTCCACCCACGTTCGGAAAAAGGTATCCCGGCAGATAGTAATGCCGATCCTGTATCCGTTCAGCACGACGGGAGCCGCCTCCTGGATCATACCCGGAGAAATCCCCAGCAGCTGCTCTTCAAAGGGGGTTAGGTAGACCTTATCTTGGATGTAGGCGATCTTGCCCTCCTGATTGAAAACCACGGCCCTGTTTACCAGCCGCACCTCCCGGCCCTTCTCGCTCCAGGCAAAGTAGGTCCCAGCCAGTATGGCCACTTTGTACTGTCTGGCCAAAGCAGCAAAGATCTCCTCCATAGCCCGCTCCACCAGCCCCGAGTTGAACAGAAAAAGATCACGAAAACCCTCGATCAGGGGGTCCTGAGCGGCTATGCGGGTGATCCCCTCCACAGCACTTTTCGAAGCACGGATCACCGGATAGTAGGGGATGAGGGCCAAGAAAACCGAGGTGTACTCCGGAAACACGATCAGATCCGGTTTGAAGGCGATGCTGCGCATCATGAGGGCTTCGATGTGAGAACGAAATGCGGAGAAAGAGCGAAGGTCGGAACGCTGAATTTCCAGCTGGACGGCGGCGATCCGAAGAGCCTGGGAGCGATCCCTGGACCCAGGGTTGGACCCAATCCCCGTTTCCTGAGCGCACAGAGTCCGGCCGATTAGAAGTATAATGAAAAACGCAACGCGCCGAAGAGTTCGGTTTTTCATAGTAATAAAACGCGCTCAAAGCTTAGGCAAAAAGGCCGGATCCTGTCAACGAATCCGGTCCTCGCGGCCCGTGCTGTACTCACCTTGTCTTTCCCTCCGCTCCAATGGTAGATTCATCGGCATGGAAGCGATGAAACGGACCACCAACTGCGGGCAACTTAGGAAAAGTGATGACGGCAACAGAGTAACTCTAAACGGCTGGGTGCATAGACATCGGGATTTCGGGACAATCAAGTTCATCGATCTTCGGGATCGCTACGGACTTACCCAGGTGGTTGTTGATGCGGATGCTCCGGCGGAGTTTAAGGAATTGGCCGCAGAGCTCAAGTTCGAATACTGCATTGCAGTGGAGGGGGTGGTACGTCCGCGGCCTAAAGACATGGTAAACCCCAAGATGCCCACCGGCGAAGTCGAGGTGAAGCTTGAAAAAATGCGCATCCTCTCCCGCTGCGCCACCCTGCCCTTCATGATCGATGAGCGCAGTGATGCCCGGGAAGAGCTGCGCTTCAAGTACAGGTTTCTCGATCTGCGCTCCTTCTCGATGCAAAGAAAGATCCAGCTTCGTAACGATGCTGCCTACGCCGCTCGGGAGTATCTGATCGGACAAGGGTTCTATGAAATCGAGACCCCAACACTGATACGCTCAACCCCTGAAGGGGCCCGGGATTTCCTGGTGCCCTCGCGGTTGCACAAGGCTAAGTTCTACGCCCTTCCTCAATCCCCGCAGATCTACAAACAGCTACTCATGGTCTCCGGTTTGGATAAGTACTTCCAGATTGCCCGCTGCTTCCGCGACGAGGATGCCCGGGGGGATCGACAAATCGAACACACCCAGATCGACATAGAGATGAGTTTCGTCGATAAAGACGACGTGTTTGCCGTAATCGAGGGAATGATGCACAACATCTTTCATAGAACCGTGAATATGGATATTCCTCTTCCCTTTCCCCGTTTGGCCTACGATGAAGCAATGAACCGCTATGGTTCGGACAAACCGGACCTGCGCTTCGAACTCGAGCTGCAGGAATTCGATAGTTTCGCCAAGCGCGGGGAGTTTCAGGTGTTCCGCAAAGTGCTCACAGAAGGCGGTGCAGTGAAAGCCGTGGTTGCGCCGGGATGCGGCGAGTACTCCCGCAAACAAATCACCGAGTTGGAGGAAACCGCCAAGATCTACGGGGCCAAGGGATTGGCCTGGATGAAGGTAACTGACAGCGGCCTGGAGGGGGGAATATCCAAGTTCTACGAGGCTCTACAGCAGGAGATCGTCAAGACTATCGGCGCCAAATCGGGGGATTTGATCCTGTTAGTCGGGGCGGAGTGGAAGAAGGCCTGCCTGTCTCTCGGGGCGGTGCGGTCCCAGCTGGGAAAGGAACTGAACCTGTACGATCAGGGTCAGTTCCGCTTCTGCTGGATCGTCGATTTTCCTCTCTTCGAATGGAACGAGGAGGAGGAGAAATGGGATCCGGCTCACCACATGTTCACAATGCCCCAGGAGCGCTACATCCCCGAGCTGGAAAAAGACCCGGGAGCGGCAAAGGGAGATCTCTACGACCTGGTCTGCAACGGCACGGAGCTGGGCTCCGGCTCGATCAGGGTACATGATCCGGAGCTCCAGAGCCGCATCTTCTCCATCGTAGGACTATCGGAGCAGGAGGCCAGGCGGCGCTTCGGCTTTCTCCTGGATGCCTTCGAGTACGGACCGCCTCCCCATGGAGGAATTGCTTTGGGACTGGACCGCCTGGTGATGCTTCTGGCCGGGGAACAATCCATCCGGGAAGTGATCGCTTTTCCAAAGAACACCCTCGGTCAGAGTCTGATGGACGACTGTCCCGCCGATGTAGACGCTGCCCAGCTGGAGGATCTCCATATCCGCATCGTAACAGAGGATGCCTAAAATCCCGTCGGGGATCGACTCCACAGCTTTCGATATCATCTTCCCTGAGCTGAGCCACCGGCTGCTCGCCTGGTTCCACCGGAACAAGAGGGAACCTCCCTGGCGGGAGGAGCATGATCCGTACCGAATCTGGATCAGCGAGGTAATGCTCCAGCAGACCCGCAGTGAAACTGTAGCTGGATACTACAGCCGCTGGCTTGCCCTCTTTCCGACCCTCGAATCCCTGGCCCGGTCGGAGCAGGAGGATATACTAAAAGCCTGGGAAGGCCTGGGCTATTACAGCCGTGCCCGCAACCTGCACCGCTGCGCCCGCATCATCCTCGAGAAATGGGATGGACTCTTTCCCGATTCAGAGGAACAGATACGGCAGCTTCCCGGCATCGGTGATTATACAGCCGCTGCGATACTTAGTATCGCCTTTGCCAAACCCCTCGGGGTTGTGGATGGAAATGTGCTGCGGGTGGTATCCCGTCTGCTGGTTGAGCGCAGCCCGGTTGATTGTAGCCGGGAATCACTGAAAAAACGGGTACGTTCGTTCGTGGAAGCTAGTTTTCTCGACTATCATCCAGGGTGGATAAACCAGGCCTGGATGGAGCTTGGCGCCCTGGTCTGTGTACCGAAACCTCGCTGCGCCCACTGTCCTCTCAGCTACACCTGCAGGGCCTATCGGGAAGACAGGACCGAAGAGTTCCCGCCGAGGAAATCGCCCCGGACACTTCCTGTTCGCGAGGAGAGCCTGCTTATTCTGCTTCCCGCCCCTCTTTCGAAAAAGGTCTCGGAGGATTTACCATCTGTGCACGAACATGCCGCCCAACCTGAGCTGCTCGGCGGGCTGATTCACCAGAGCGGGCTGCCCCTGCTTCTGGTCAGAAGAGCCGACAGAGGTCTACTGGGGGGATTGTGGGAGCTGCCGAACTTTCCCGATCGGGACGATGGGTTGTCCAAACTGCTTGCCCCGCTTTCTATAACGATTAGGTTGGATACGGATAAGGAGGTCAGACACCGTTACTCCCATTTCGAGATTCGTCTTCGATCGTATTTGGCCCTGTTCCACAAGGAACAGCGGCTCGACCCCTGGGAGGAACAGCGATGGGTCCTGCCCTCGGAACTGAAGAACTATCCCAGACCCAAGGTACACATCAAAGCCATGCGACTTTTCGGGTTGAGCAACGATTGATCAGGAATCGGAAATATCGAGAATCTCCACCAGCATCGTCGGCTCCAGGCGAAACGGGGACCCTTTGCCCTCGTAGAATCCGTGGGAGCCGACCAGGTGGATGTGCATATCGGTAAAGGTGACTTCCCGGTCGAGCTCGGTATTGCGTACCGTGATATTGGTTTTCGGAAATATCCCGGGATCGCCGAAGGGACAGGGGAGCTTTCCCCGCACGCTGCCCACCCTCACTTCGTAGTGGGGTTCTATATTGATGAACTCTCCCAAACCACGCATCCCGGCATCCCGCAGCTCGATCAATCGCTCGGCGATTCTCTGGTGGGTCAGATCCATCCTCTTCACCGCCTCGTCGTCCTCTATCAGGATATCTATCAAGTTACGTCGGTCGCTCCCCAGAAAACCATCTCGGGTGAATACACCGGGCTGCATCTTTTCCTGGATCCTGTCCATCTGCACCGTTTGTTTCATAGCTCAAATCTCTCCCCTATCAGGCAAATTTGTCGTAGTAGATCAGGTCCTCCGGCAAACCCTTCTTGGTGAGCACACCGACGCTTGCATCGATCATCCCCGGGCTTCCGCACAGATAGGCCTCCAGACTGTCACCGTTTTTCAGATGCCTTTCGAGCACCTCGGTGATGAGCCCGGTCTCTCCTTTCCAGTTATCCTCCTCTGTGGGAGCGGACAGGGCGGGAACGAAGGTGAAACGGGGAAGCCGTTTCTCCAGCTCCCGCATCTCTTCGACCAGGAAGAGGTCCCGGGTGGTTCTGGCACCAAAGAAGTAGGTGGCTTTTCTATCGATTCCCTTCTCGGCCATGTCGAGGAGGATCGACTTGATTGGAGCCATGCCCGAACCGCCCGCGATAAAGATGATATCGCTGTCCGTATCCCTCAGGTAGAACTCGCCGTAGGGACCGTTGATCGTCACCTCGTCTCCCTCTTTCATATATTCAAATACGTAGGTGGTGCAGATCCCATTGGGAACAAGACGGATCTCCAGCTCGACCACATCCTTCCGCGACGGTTGGGACGCGCAGGAATAGGCTCTGTAAATGCTTTCGGAGGTGAGCTCGTACTCCGGGGTCTGGAACTGGACGTATTGACCGGCCCGGAATTTGATCTCCCCGGGATCGAGGAGCTTGAGGATCACCTCCTTGATGTCGTAGGTCAAATCGCGGAGGCGTTCCACCCGTGTTCGGTACTCCTTGACGTTGAACAGCTCTTCCGGGATTTGGATGGCCAGGTCCTTCTTTACCTTGATCTGGCAGGACAGGCGGATGTTTTCCTTCTTCTCCTCCTCCGTGATCCAGGGAAGCTCGGTTGCCACGTAGTCGCCGATATCCGAAACCACCTTTACTTTGCAGAATCCGCAGGATCCCCGACCGCCGCAAGCCGAGGGGATGAACAGCTTCTCCCCCATCAGAGTTCCCAAAAGGGGCTTGCCCCCCTCTACGGTCATCTCCGTTTCGTTATTGACGGTGATCTTCACTTCCCCGTAGTTGCCCACGGTCAGGTCGGCAATCACCATGAGTAGGGCCAGGAAGGTGGCCAGTCCGCACATCGCCGCAACTGCTATCAAGAACGAAATCAGCATGGAAACCTCACTCCAGCTCAGGTGATGGTGATCATTCCGGCAAAGCCCATGAAGGCCAGCGCCATGATCCCCGCAATGATCAGAGTTATACCGGCGCCGGTCAGTCCGAAGGGGACCTTGGAGCGGATGTTCAGCTTGGTGCGGATCCCCGCCATGGCAATAATCGCCAGTGCCCAACCGATGCCGCTGCCCGCTCCGTAAGCCAGTCCGGAGAGAAAGGTGTACTCCCGGATCACCATGAAGAGAACAGCACCGAGGATCGCACAGTTCACGGTAATCAGAGGAAGAAAAATCCCCAGTGCCGCGTATAGGACGTCGGAAACGCGCTCTATCACCAGCTCGACCAGCTGAACGAAGGCGGCGATTACGATGATGAAGGCAATGTAGCGCAGGTAGACGATGTCGAAACGTACAAGCACATAGTAGTAGATCAGCCAGTTGATTGCACTCGTGCAGGTCATGACAAAGATGACGGCCATGCCCAATCCCACCGAGGTTTTCAGCTCCCTGGACACGGCCAGGAAGGAGCACATTCCCAGGTAGTTGGTCAGCAGGATGTTGTTGGTGAAGATAGCGGCGAAAAACACGCCGAAGGCGAACAATCCTTCCGTCATGACTTTCCTCCCGTAGAGACGGCCTGGGGTGCACCGGCCGGCGCCGACCCCTGCGCCTTCTTCTCCTTCATGAAGTTGCCCTTCACGACCCAGATGAACAGGGCCAGCATGAAGAAGGCTCCCGGAGCCATGATCATGATGTTCCAGTTGATCCACCACTCCCCGAGCACGCGGACACCCCAGATCGAACCGGTCCCGAGCAACTCCCGCAGGAATGCGATGATCAGCAGTACGTAACTGTATCCCAATCCGGAGGTCAGCCCGTCCACGAGGGACAGCCCGGGAGGATTGGAAAGGGCGAAAGCCTCCGCCCGTCCCATGATGATGCAGTTGGTGATGATCAGGCCTACGTAGGGCCCCAGCTGCCTCGAGATATCGGGGATGAAGGCCTTTAAAACTACGTCCACAATGATGACGTAGGAGGCGATGATCAGGGTCTCCACCATCATGCGCACCCGTCCCGGTATATACTGGCGCAGGAGGGAAACGGTCAGGTTGGACAGGCCGGTCACGAAGACCAGCCCGGCACACATGACCACCGTATTTCTCAGTACGTTGGTTACCGCCAACGTGGAGCAGATCCCCAATATCTGTACGAATACCGGGTTGTTGATCCCGATATTCTCTTTGAACACTTGTCTAAACCTGTATGAGTTCATAGCCTCTCCTACTCCGGCGCCTTGATGGCTTGCTCGGCTTTGGCTAAACGATCGTTCAAGATCCCTTTCACGCCATTGGTGGTGTTTGTAGCCCCGGTGATGGCCTGGAATTCCTGATCCCCGGTGGGATCGCCCTCCGGCACGACTTCCAGCGGCCAGCGCTTACCCCGAAACTGTTCCTTGAACCAGCCCTCGGTGATTCTGCCGCCCAAACCCGGGGTTTCGTTCTGCTTTATGAACTCGATCCCGGTCAGGGTCTTCAAATCCTTCTCCACACCCACGACCGACCCGATCTCCCCCCACAACCCCGCTCCCGGGACGGGTAGTGCATAACTCTGGATCGATCCCCCAGGTGCATCCAGGATCTCGTAGTACAACACAGTTCCCTGGCCGTCTTTCACTTCCCTCACCCTCTCCTGATACAGGGTATCCGCCTCGATCCCGCTCTGGGGCACTTCCAGACCGGCAACGTAGAGCACGGCTCGTTTCACCACCAGGGATTCGTTGAGTCGTATTGTGTCCCGGGTCAAGACGTAAATCAGGGAAAGCACCGAAATAAAAACAAAGGTTACGGCGAACATAAAAAAAATCGTGAACAGGCTTCGCCGAAGCTTGTTCGCCTTTCTGCGGTCGCTCATGCAGCTTTCCTCTTCTGCCGTCGCTGCTTGATCAGGTAGTCAAG
>Ga0307379_10005352_pt1 | contig 17939 bp, 20 predicted proteins | sample UN2MG_FD_202237 | JGI IMG/M metagenome (GOLD analysis project Ga0307379, IMG submission 202237) | Soil microbial communities from Risofladan, Vaasa, Finland - UN-2 | ecosystem: Environmental > Terrestrial > Soil > Coastal area > Acid sulfate soil | place: Finland: Risofladan, Vaasa | collected... | reverse complement strand
TCCAAAAGATAGAGGAGATGACCAGGGCAAACAGGAAGATCGGCCTTGGCGTTATGGGATGGGCGGACATGCTCATACAGCTCGGCACTCCGTATAATTCGGACAGAGCGGTGCACCTTGCCGAAGAATTGATGGAATTCATCCAGAAAGAGGGGAGGCATACATCAGCTGCACTCGCAGAGCAGCGGGGTGTATTTCCTAACTATGAAGGAAGTGTGTATGACGGGAACATACGCCTGAGAAATGCCACCGTCACAACTATCGCTCCCACGGGGACGCTCTCGATCATTGCAGGATGTTCATCAGGCATTGAACCAATCTTTGCCGTCTCCTTTGTCAGAACCGTTATGGAGGGTACCAAACTTATCGAGATTAATCCGTATTTTGAAAAGGTAGCAAAGGAGCGGGGATTCTGGACAAGAGAACTCATGGAAAGGATTGCAGACAGGGGTTCAGTTCAGGACTTTGATCAAATACCTGATGATGTTAAGGCTATTTATATGACGGCCCATGATATTTCGCCATCTGAGCACATAGCAATGCAAGCCGCTTTTCAGAAATATGTTAATAACGCTGTTTCAAAGACTGTCAATTTCCCCCATAAGGCAACGCCGAAAGACGTGGAAGATGTCTATCTCCTTGCCTATAAACTCAACTGCAAGGGGGTTACCGTTTACCGGGACGGATCGAGAGAACAACAGGTCCTGACAAGAGGCAAGAAAGGCGAGAAACAGCAGGCGGAAGAGGCAAGGCAGAAGATTGTGCCGCGAAATAGGCCTGATGTCATTAAGGGGACAACTCGGCTCATGAAGACCGGCTGCGGCAACATCTATGTCACCATTAATGAGGATGAAGAAGGGCACCTCTTCGAACTCTTCACGTCCATGGGCAAGGCCGGCGGATGTGCAGCAAGCCAGTCCGAGGCAATCGGAAGGCTGGTGTCACTTGCATTCAGATCAAATATCGAGCCTGATGAGGTTATCAATCAGCTCAAGGGAATTATGTGTCATTCCCCGACATGGTATGAAGGGGGGAGAATTCTTTCCTGCTCGGACGGAATAGCAAATGCTCTTGAACGATACCGTACAAAAGGGTCGAAAGGAAACGGAGACGGCCATAAAGTTGTCATGCTCATGGGCGCCTGCCCTGAATGCGGTGGTGCAATAGAGCACGAGGGGGGCTGCGCAGTCTGCCATAACTGCGGCTTCACCCGCTGCGGATGAGATTATTCAGATTCCTCGGTATATTGCCATACAATGAAAACCTTTATATTGGTATTTTGCCTGTGCACGGAAAACTTTTATAAATGAAGAGAACGCTGGTTACCCTGATCTTTTTTCTTGTAACAAGCCTGCTGTTGTCGGTAACGGCCTCTGCTGCTGAAAAAAAGAACAATCCCTGTCTTGAATGTCATGTTGAATTTCGAAAGCCAGGCAAAATTGAGCATAGGGCACTCACTTTGGGATGCGAATCATGCCATATGAAGATTCAGGCAAAAGATCATCCCCGGGAGAAAGACAGCATACGACTCACACAGGAGATGCCCGGTCTCTGCTTTTCCTGTCATAAAAAATCAAAATTCCAGAACAAGGATATACACGCGCCCGTTGCTTCGGGCAACTGCACAGGCTGCCACAATCCCCACGGGTCAGACTTCGACATGCTCCTTGTCAAAGAACCTCCGGACCTTTGCTATGCCTGTCACAACAGGGAAAAGTTCAACAAGAAGTATGTGCACCAGATCATCACACGACGATGCAGTTGCCACAATCAGCATGCCAGTGAAAATCCCCATCTTCTCTACGCATCTGTTTTTCAGGTATGCACTGACTGCCACAGGGCCCGCAAATCAGGCAACCATGTAGTCTCCTCACTTCCGAGCGGAAAGGTTCATCCGGTTGACGGGGTTCCCCATCCCAGGGATGCAAAAAAAATGATCACGTGCACGACCTGCCATAACCCGCACAGCTCAGAATACCATAAATTATTTCCCAAGCCCCGCATATGCAAAATGTGCCACAAATTTTATTAACCGATGTTACTCTGTGAATTACTTCCCGGGAGATGTTTGAACACGTCTTTGTTCAGAATCTCCTTTCCCCAATCTTCCCAGACATTCGCATCCTTCCTGCAGTCATAATTCCTGCACCGTTCAGGTCTGTCCTCCCATATTGTGCAGAGCAATGTCTTCCTGTCGAAGTGTGAGCAATATCCATCCTCTTCCGTCGCAATAAAATACGGCCGTTTTGGATTCCATTGTATGATACCTTTTCCGACATCGCTCTTCGTAAGAGCAAAGATAAAACTGCAGCAGACAGACTTACAGAGTCCTCTTCTTTCTTCATCATGCAAGATCACGGTCTCTGCCTTTTCATCCTCATCGCCATAAACAACCAGGATCCTCTTTTCCATAAGCTTTTCGACCATTTCTTTTATATAGGCCTTTTGTTCTTCCGTGAAGTACTCTTCAGTGGCCGGATCCAGTTGGTGCTCTTTGTTCCCGGACATGTCACATTTTCCTTTCAATTCATCTGAACTGTGTCAAGCATATCTCGTATTTTTCATTTCAGCGTATGTTTCCCTGCTGTTTTGAAGGTAAATCCGGAGTCTTTCACTATTTTCATTAATGGCCGTCCAAAAATAAACAATGCATATTCCGGCTTCAGCTTCAGATCCGAAAGCGCATAAGAACGGAGGGCCATATCTTTTTGTACGAGTTCTGATAACCTCCGGAGGGCTTTTGAGCTGTCTTTGCCGAATGATGCTTCATTGATCAACTGTTGCACTTCCAGCAGGGAACATTCCTTCTCATGCTTCTCTATGATACTCAGGACCGGATCATCATGATTGATGATATCTGAACGGCGAATCGTATGCTGTCCGATAATGCGCATGATTTCTGTTGGTTCCCAGCATTTGAGGAGACGGCATTCAAGGAAACGGTGCTCGTAAATCATACACGAGGAATCCTCTTCCCGATAAAAGCAACAGGACCGGGTATCCCCTTTTCCTGCAACTTTTACCATTTCCTGATATGCCTGTTCCACCGTTTCGCTCAGGGGATTGTATGTCAGTTCACCTTTGCGTATGGTGATGAGATGTTCATATGCCGCATGATGATTACGGAGAATTTTCTTATCTTCATGATGCAAAACCGGTCCACCTTTCTTACAGCAGGTTCCGCACCGTATACAGTGGGTAATATGGCGGGAAGTCAGTTTAGCCATTTATTGATCGTACAGCAATTTCTTCAAATAATAGATCCTGTTCTCCTGGTCCTCTCTATAAACCTTCTCCTTCACTTCGGAAAAATGTTCCCTGACTTTCATAAAAATCCTTAATAACGATTGTTCCATTATAGGTAAAATTTACTATACTATATATCAGTACGATACGAATAGAAAACAAGGGAGGAAATATCATGGCACGGAAAAGAACAGTTACCTACGAGTGTGAGCAGTGCGGTTCCGATATTGTCGTTGAAAAAATAAGAAGATCGTTTCTATTTCTTTTCGAGGACGATCTTATGATGTAAGAGCGATATCTCTTTTATCTCTCCCTCAAAGATCTTCTGTTCGCCGAAGAGATTTCTGAGATAAATCTTCCCCTGTTCAGGCCTCATGATATCGACACTCTCAAGATAGAGCACTTCTTTGCCATTCTGATAAATATAAGCATTTGCCTCGCACATATTACTTCTCCTTTCCTATCGCCTGCCTGATCGACTCGACAATTTTTTCAATCATGTGAGGCAGGGGCTCTTTTCCCACTCCAATCACGTCGATTCCTTCCTGATTGAGAGCGAGAAGAATCTTTTTCGCATCTGATGATACAAGAGCCTCTGCCATCCTGGGTGTCATTTCTCCCAGCATTGCATTTGGAAGGACAATGCTCAATGGACCTGTTATCATTTGAACCCTGCCCGCATTCCAGACAATTGCATTTTCTCCTGTTGCACCTTTGTTCGCCCTTGACTTCATCATTGCTGTTGTTGCGGCTGCATTTGTACCGAGTGCAAGGATTTCGATGGTCTCTCCGAACTCATCCCGTAATCTCCTGACAATCAGGCTTCCGATGCCTCCACCCTGTCCATCAACAACAGCAATTCTGTACACAAAATAAGTATAAAGGCATGTTCAAACGATGTCAAACTTCCCGTGACGACCTCTGATGTGTTATGAAAGCTCATGATGTAAATATTTTGCTGATATGGGCTATAATAACTGTTTAATGACAGCCTGTAACCCTTAAGGAGGATATTCTTATCAAAAAATTGCCTGACAGGAGAGGATATTTCGGCACATATGGCGGACGTTTTGTCCCTGAAACCCTCATGCCTGCCCTCGAGGAGCTTGAGGAAGCATTTTTTCATTCTCTCAGGGATAAGAATTTCCAACTCCAACTCACTCATCTCCAGAAGACATATATCGGCAGGCCAACACCGCTCTATTTTGCAGAACGCCTCACAGAGCATCTGGGCGGGGCAAAGATTTATCTGAAGCGCGAGGATCTCGCTCATACGGGCGCCCACAAAATCAATAATGCCGTTGCTCAGGTCCTCCTTGCAAAAATGATGGGGAAGAAAAGGGTTATCGCAGAAACCGGTGCAGGTCAGCATGGTGTGGCTACTGCAACCGGCGCTGCACTCTTCGGGCTTGACTGTGAAATATACATGGGTACCGAGGATATGGAAAGGCAGGTATTGAATGTGTTCAGGATGAAACTCCTTGGAGCAAAAGTCACAGAGGTTCCAACAGGTTCAAGGACATTAAAGGATGCAATTAATGAGGCACTCCGCGACTGGACATCCAGTGTTCGCACAACGCATTACGTCATGGGAACTGTTTTTGGGCCTCATCCTTTCCCTGTCATGGTAAGGCATTTTCAATCGGTAATCGGGAGGGAGACAAAACGACAGATACTCGCTGCTGAAGGAAGGCTGCCCGATTATCTTATCGCCTGTGTAGGAGGCGGCAGCAATGCCATGGGGCTGTTTTATGCTTTTCTTGCTGATGCTGTAGAGATGATCGGGGTTGAGGCAGGCGGCAAGGGAATTGAAACAGGGGAGCATGCCGCTCGATTTGCCGGTGGTTCGATTGGCGTATTCCAGGGTTGCAAGAGTTATCTCCTGCAGGATAATAACGGCAATGTTCTTGGCACCCATTCTGTTTCCGCAGGGCTTGATTATGCATCAATAGGTCCTGAACATTCTTTCCTGAAAGACAGCGGGCGCGTCCGCTATGCATATGCAACCGACGATGAAGCATTGGCTGCATTTGAGCTTTTGTCGAAGACCGACGGAATTATTCCCGCGCTTGAGTCTGCACACGCGCTTGCTGAAGTCGGAAAACGCGCGCCTGCACTGTCACAGAATACCCTTATGGTAGTGAACCTCTCCGGCAGGGGTGACAAAGACGTGCAGCATGTAGCCCGGATCAAAGGTATCAAACTGTGAAAACGAGGATTTCGGAAACATTTAAGAAATTGCGAAAGCTGGGGAAGAAAGCTTTCATCCCGTATATCATGACAGGGGATCCCTCCCTAAAAAAGACAAAAGAAATTGTCCTTCTGTTCGAAGAGTGCGGTGCAGATATCGTCGAATTGGGAGTGCCCTTTTCAGATCCGCTCGCAGACGGCCCCACAATTCAGCGTGCTGCTGAAAGAGCCCTGCAAAACGGAACTACCCTGAGAACCGTCCTCTCCTTTGTCAGTGACCTGAGACAAGTCACTCAGATTCCCCTGGTTCTCATGACATACTTCAATCCGGTATTCAGGTACGGGACTGAGGACTTCATCAGCAATGCAAGAAACGCCGGCATTGACGGTGTGATTATCCCCGATTTGCCGCCTGACGAAGCAGGAGATTTCGTCCGTACCTCGAGGAGTCATGGGCTTGATACAATATTCCTTCTCGCTCCGACTTCAACAGAGAAGAGAATCAAGAGAGTGACAAAGGCATCACACGGTTTTATCTATTATGTTGCAATAGCAGGGATAACAGGAGCCAACCTTCTCCTTGATGGTTCCATGGAGATATTAATCGCGCACATACGGCAATATACAGAAAATCCGATAGCGGTTGGGTTTGGAGTGTCAACCCCTGACGATGCAGCACATGTTGCAAAGCTTTCTGACGGAGTAATCATTGGGAGCGCAATTGTCAAGAGGCTCCATGAAAATCCTGATAAACTGAAGGACTATCTTTTCAGCCTGAGGCAGGCAATTACGTAAACATTTTTCGAAGGATTCAACATGGCATGGTTCAAGAAAACTAAGGAAACCCGCGGAGAGAAGAAAGGAAAGATAACCGAAGGACTATGGGTTAAGTGCGATGGCTGCAAGGAGATTGTCTATAAAAAAGAGATAGAAAAAAATCTCAAGATATGTCCGAAATGCAATTACCACTTCAGGATAAGCGCCCGTGAACGGCTGAAACTTCTTGTTGACGAGGGCAGTTTTGTCGAGATCGATGAAAACCTTGTTTCCGTCGATCCCCTGCACTTTAAAGACTCAGTTGCATACAAAGAGCGGCTCAAGGATAACCAGAGAAAAAGCGGAATCAGGGAAGCCGTCATTTCAGGAGATGCACTGATCAGGGAATACCCTGCAACGCTCGTCATCATGGACTTTTCCTTTATGGGCGGCAGCATGGGATCTGTCGTCGGAGAAAAGGTAGCAAGGGCAGCGGAAAGGGCTCTCGAAAAAAAGCAGCCCCTTATTGCAGTATCGTCATCCGGTGGTGCACGGATGCAGGAAGGAATATTCTCCCTTATGCAGATGGCAAAAGTATCTGCCTCTATCGGCAGACTGAAGGATAATGGAATTCTGTACATCTCAGTTTTGTGCGACCCAACCTTTGGCGGTGTCACTGCCAGTTTTGCCTCATTAGGCGACATCATTATTGCAGAACCAAAAAGCCTGATCGGTTTTGCCGGCCCGCGTGTCATCGAGCAGACGATGAAACAGCCCTTGCCGGATGACTTCCAGAGGGCTAACTTTCTTCTCGAGCACGGACTCATTGACATGGTAGTTGACAGGAAGAATCTGAGGGATACGATTGCCAAGATATTTGAACTTCTTCTATGAGCTGCCATGAGTCAATTCAGTATCTCTATAATCTCCGGGAACACGGCATTAAATTTGGCCTCGACAATATAAGCAGGCTCGTATCTGAACTCGGTAATCCTCATAAACTATTCCACACACTCCATGTAGGGGGAACAAACGGCAAGGGTTCAACATCGGCAATTGCAGCATCCATTCTTCAGGCGGCCGGATTTAACGTCGGCCTTTTCACCTCTCCCCACCTCATCAGTTTCACCGAGAGGATCAGAATAAATGGAGCGGAGATAACTGAACGGGACGTTGTCGGTCTCGCCGAAGAGGTCAGAGATGTTGCTTCGCGTATCGATGACTTCTCCCCAACATTCTTTGAAGTCGTCACTGCAATGGCTCTCCTGTATTTCAGCAGGCAAAAAATAGATATAGCGGTGATGGAAGTTGGCATGGGTGGAAGGCTCGATGCAACCAACATAATCTCCCCTGATGTCTGTGTCATAACGCAGATCAGTTACGATCATATGGAATTTCTCGGGAAGACGCTCAGGGAAATTGCACAGGAGAAAGCAGGTATTATCAAGAAGGGAATACCCGTTGTGACTGCTCACCAGGAACCTGAAGCAATGGACGTTATCAAGACAAAGGCAAAGAAAAATGATGCCGAATTATATACTTATGAGAGCGATTTTTCTTCCGTACCCGGTAGCGAGGATACATCGGGAATTCATTTTGATTACCATGACGCACATATACGAATTGATGACCTTTACCTGCCTCTTGCAGGCGTACATCAGATGCAAAATGCCTCGGTTGCAATCAAGGCTGTTAGCCTCATATCGCAACCAATGACTGATCGCTTTATTAAAGAAGGGCTGGAAAAGACAAAATGGCCGGGAAGACTCGAATGTATTCATCACGACCCGCCGGTCCTTATCGACGGAGCACACAATCCTGCTGCTGCAGCCGTCCTCTCTCAGGCACTCCAGAATATCTTTCTCAAAACATACAAAAGAATCATCCTGATACTTGGCATTATGGGTGACAAGGATATTGCAGGTATATTGAAACCATTATTACCCCTCGCATCGGATAGTATCCTTACTCGTCCCTCTTATACCAGGGCGGCTTCACCGGAAACCCTTGCTCGTATTGCAGAATCCATGGGATATTCGAATGTACATACTGCTCATACAGTAAAAGATGCGCTTGAGATGGGAATGAAGGACGCCCGTAATTTTCAATTAGGGTCTGCTCTTATTGTTGTTACCGGTTCATTTTACACAATCGGTGAGGCTAAGGAAGTTCTCGGACAAACAGGCATTCTTACTACGCTGAGAGAATAAGAAACAAGATATGAATATTGAATGAATTATCCATTTGAAAAATTGCACAGTCTTAAGTCTGTCATTCCGGCTCGTCCGGAATCGTTCTTTGTAACAAAAAAAAGATTCCCGCCAAGCGGGAATGACAGAAAATGCTTTATATGTTTATTCATTTATTTTTTACCATTCATACTTCACATTTTATTCTTCACTACAGCAAGCTATGCGGATGACCAGACCATCATAACCTCAGAAACCCTGGAATATGATTACAATGAGAGAACTTACGTCGCAAAGGGTAAGGTGAAGATAGAGAGAGCTGATACAGTGATTGAGGCTGACGAAATCATCTATAACGATCAGACATCCGATGTCATAGCTTCAGGAAATATACGATACCATGACAATGATGTCACGATTCATGCCGGCCGGGCTGAACTTAACCTTGAAACAAAATCCGGCACTGTTTTTGACGCAGAAGTATTTTACAAAAAGGATAATTATCATATCTCAGGCAAGGAGATCAGGAAGACCGGGAATGATTATTATTCCAACACTGAGGCTACTTTCACGACATGCGATGCCCTTGTACCGGCATGGTGTTTCAAAGGCAGAGACATGAATGCTGCAGTCGGTGAAGCATTAACAGCAAAAGATGTTTTTTTTCGTATAAAGAACGTACCCGTGCTCTATACTCCTATTCTCTGGGCGCCAATTCTTACTGAGAGGAAGACAGGATTTTTATTCCCTTTCTTTGGATACAGCGATTCCCGTGGATTTCAGCTGAATTTGCCTTTTTACTGGGCAATATCGGAAAGCCGCGATGCCACCTTCGTTCTCGATGAATATACAAAAAGAGGGCTTGGAACAGGCATTGAATACCGGTATATAGGGCTTGGAAACATGGAGGGGAAATGGTGGGGGTACCATATACGGGACAATGAACTCAGGAAAGACTTTTTTGAATTCAGGGCTCTTCACATGCAAAGATCAACGGAACGCATGGGAGGGTATCTGAATATCAATTTTATTAATGAAAAAGATTATTACCGGGAGTATAAAACCGATCTTCAGGTGAGAACAAACCGTTTTCTTGAGTCAACAGGTGAGATAGCCCTTCCCTTTTCCAACTCCCGTGCTTATCTCCTGTCTCAATACTGGATTGATCTAAAGGAAGACAGTCAGGACCCTTTGCAAAGACTTCCTGAAGCAGGATATGTCCTGAATCCTACCACAGCCGGCCCTTTCTGGATATCCGGATCGACATCAATAGCCAATTTCTGGAGGGAAGAAGGGGTCTATGGGCAGAGGTTTGATGTCTTCCCAAGGATAACTCACCAGTTTGGAGAAGATATTACGGTTCTTCAGAGCCTTGGTCTTCGTGAGACAGCATATTCTTTACACAGAGGTGAGGATGATTCCCTTCACAGGGAATCCTTTGAATATAGTATCCTGGGCCATGTGAGATTACTGAAGAAATATGCATCATTCACCCATGTTATCGAACCTTCATTGGGTTACACATTCATAACAAATTCTGACCACAGCCCAGCCATATTCGATTCAACAGAGCTTTTTCCAAAGACTTCTTTGCTTTCATTATCACTCTTGAGCAGATTCATCAGTGATCAGGGGGAGCTTATGGTTCTCAGGGTTTCCCAGGGCTTTGATTCCTATCAGGGTGACAGGCCATTTCTTCCGGTATTGTTTGATGTCGGAATAAAACGGCCTCTGCCTCTGAGGCTCGGTACAGCATATAACGTCCATACAGGGAAAATCGAGAGCATTAATTCAGACGTTTCCATGAAGATTGCAGAAATAGCCTTCCTGGCCGGGCAAAGGTACAACAGACTGACTGATGTAAATACCTTCGTTGCAGGTATCGGGATTCATCCATTCACCCCTCTCTCTATGGACGGAAGAATCTGGTACGATGCCGAACAGAAAGAGACGAGGGAGATCAGTTTTAACATCACATATACGAGCCAGTGCTGGGGAATCAATCTTGGATTTGTGAAAAGACCCGACGACTTTTCCGTATCATTCTTAATTGAGCTGAAAGGACTTACAAAAGCATTGAAGATTTAAGAAGCGGTCTCCGCAAACAATACTTTTCTGATTATGTCTCCAGCCTGTTTCACCGAAGTTTTGTCGGTATCAATCGTAATCTCGGGATTCAATGGTTCTTCGTACGGGGCTCCCATTCCGGGCACCGGACATCCTTCAGTCCCTTTTTTATAAATATCCCTGGGAGCTTCGTGAGTATTAACCCGCTTTTGCTCGCGTCGTATGCATACTTCTGTCGTGCATCTGAGATACACTTCCCGATAGTTCGGGATGAGCTGTCGTGCAAGTTCCCGCCACTTTCTGAGATTTCCTGTTGCGTCAATAATTACGTTCTTTCCGAGTTCTGAGAGTTTCTTCGCAAAATACACAAGTGCTCTATACAGGATATCTCTCTCGGAATGAGAATACGTTGGTTCAGGAGTTGCAATCTTTCTGAACTCATCCATCCTGAGTACGGTAAATTCAGGATGAGCCTTTTTTATCTCATCGGCAACCGTGCTCTTCCCGCTCCCCGGAAGCCCTGTTATCCAGATCACCATGCCCGACATATCGCGTAACACTTCCTATTTTTTCATGTTGCTCTGTATAATACCCTGCATTTTGTTTTACAATACAAAGCAAAATTGTTTGCCGGATATAACACAAATATATCGCATAAAAACAAAATATACCATTTTCACATAGATAACAGCAGGAAAACTGATGAAAACTCAATTGAGTGGAAAAGATATTGACGAGCTTACGGAGAAGGCAAGAAGCCTCAGGATAGAAATTCTGAAGATGCTTACAGAAGCGGGCTCCGGCCATACCGGTGGTTCCCTGTCTGCTGCAGACATTGTAACAGTTCTCTATTTCTACAAAATGAGGCATAACCCCGCCAATCCTGAATGGAGAGAGAGGGACAGGTTCATTCTTTCGAAGGGCCATGCAGCCCCTGTTCTTTATGCAGCTCTTGCACTATCCGGATATTTTGATAAGGCGCTCCTCAAGACATTACGCAAGATTGGAAGCCCGTTACAGGGGCATCCTTGTTCCTGTAAATTGCCCGGAGTCGAAATATCAACGGGTTCTCTGGGGCAAGGCCTCTCTATCGCCAATGGTATTGCAATGGGGATCAAAATGGATGGACTGTCTTCACGGGTTTACTGCCTTCTCGGCGACGGCGAGATCCAGGAAGGACAGGTTTGGGAAGCTGCAATGACCGCTGCTCACTACGGGCTCGATAATCTCTGTGCAATCATCGACAACAATGGTCTCCAGATAGATGGACATTGTTGTGATGTAATGCATATAGAACCGATCGTTCATAAATGGGAGGCCTTTGGCTGGCATGTCATAGACATTGATGGACATGATATCAAGGCCATTGTGGATGCCTTGAATAAGGCGGAAACCCTGAAAGGGAAACCTACCATGATCGTTGCCAGGACAATCAAAGGGAAAGGCGTTTCTTTCTTCGAGGGTAAGGTCGAGTATCACGGCTTAGCACCAACCCGTGACGAGCTCGAAATGGCTTTAAAGGAACTTCAACGGTAATGGGAGAAAGACTACAGCAGTCAACACCCCCAGCGCAGAGCACAGCAAAAAAAGCAATCGCTACGAGAGATGCCTATGGCGAGGCACTCCTCGAACTTGGTAGGCAGCGGAAGGATATTGTTGTTCTTGACGCGGATCTCTCCGGGTCGACAAAGACAGGGAAATTTGCGAAGGCATTTCCGGACAGGTTCTATAATGTAGGTATCTCTGAACAGGACTTGATCGGAACTGCAAGCGGACTTTCACTCACAGGCAAACTGCCGTTTGCTTCAACGTTTGCAGTCTTCGAAACAGGTAGGGCATGGGAACAGATCAGACAGACCGTCTGTTATTCGAACCTGAATGTAAAGCTTGTTGCAACGCACAGCGGCATCACTGTCGGTGAAGACGGCGCCTCTCATCAGTCGGTAGAGGATGTCGCACTGATGAGGGTACTCCCGAATATGACGGTAATCGTCCCCGCTGATGCTCATGAAACAAAGCAGGTTATCCATGCCATTGCAGACTCTTACGGCCCGTTTTACGTAAGACTCGGAAGAGCAAAAGTCCCGGTTGTCATGCCGGATGATTACACCTTTCAGATAGGTAAATCCTTCACCTTCCATATCGGGAAGGATGCAAATATTGTTGCTATGGGAATCATGGTTTCCGCAGCGCTTGAAGCTGCAAAAATACTCAGGGATGAAGGTATCGATGTTGGGGTTATCAACATGTCAACAGTAAAGCCTCTTCACAACGAATCCCTCTTAAAAGCTTCATCAGCATGCAGACTCATCGTCACTGCTGAAGAGCATTCCATAATCGGCGGGCTCGGAAGTGCAGTAAGCGAATTCCTTTCAGAAAACAATCCGACAAAAGTGCTCAGAATCGGCATCAAAGATGATTTCGGTTGTTCAGGAACTTCAGATGAGCTCCTGCACCTGTATGGACTTACTGCAGATAATCTTGTGCGTTCTATCAAAGAGGCATTAAAGTAGATTCAAGATGCAAAATCTAAAAGTAAAATTCATCCGTATCTGCTTCGATGTCGGATACTTCTGTTTTGCCTCATAAGATGATACATTTTGAGGACGTATCAAAACACTACGATAATTATACTGCTCTCCGGAAAATAACCTTTTCGATCGGGAAAGGGGAGATGGTATTTATTACCGGACCGAGCGGTTCAGGTAAATCAACACTCCTGAAATTGCTATACAGGGCCGAGATAGCAGATGAAGGCAGCATCAGAGTGATGGATTGGAGACTGAATACCTTGAAGGAATCGGATATCCCCTTATTGAGGAGACATATCGGCGTGGTTTTCCAGGATTTCAGACTTCTGGATAACAGGAACATATTTGAAAATGTTGCCTTTGCACTCAGAATACGGGGAGTTGACGAAAAAGACATCAAAGCCCGGGTTTTTGACACGCTAAAGATTGTTAATCTCAGGCACAAGTCTGACAAATATCCTCCAACCCTGTCAGGTGGGGAACAACAGAGGATTTCTCTTGCGAGGGCGATTGTGTCCGACCCTACCATCATTCTTGCTGATGAACCGACCGGGAATGTCGACCCTGACACGTCCGCCGGAATCATCAGGACTTTCAAAGATATCAATGCGCGGGGGACAACAATTCTCATCGCCACGCACAATAGAGAGCTTTTCCGGAATACCGGAAGAAGGGTATTAAAGCTTGATTTTGGCAACTTTGCCGGGGAGGAGACTGCCTGAATGACATTCTCCTATTCATTCAGGCTTGCTGTACAGAGCATCTTACACGAGAAATGGATCTATCTTCTTTCTATTGTAACCATCGCTGCAAGTCTCCTCTTCACAACAATAACTGTCCTTTCTGTTTACACTGTTGACTCTGCAACAAAGAAACTCCCGGAAAAGTTTTCCGTCATGCTCTATCTCAGTGACATGACATCGCAGCAAGAGAGAGACAATATCATCAGTTCCGCTCAAAAAGACCGTGCAGTTGAAAAAGCCGTCTTCATACCAAAGGATCAGGCATTGAAGGAACTGAAGAGCACGCTGAAGGATTCGGCGTTCATACTTGAAGGGCTGGGAGAAAACCCCCTGCCTGACTCTGTTGAGATTAAATTTAAAAGCGATGCTGTGGGGCCTGAATCTGTCCAGCGTCTCACAAACAGCATGAAAGATATCAAGGGGGTACAGGAGATAGAATATGGTGAACAATTCCTGTCCGCTGTCCATTCCCTGAGAACAGGGCTGAAGACAGTCGGCATGACCATCGTCATGATCATGTCTATCGGGATGCTTTTCGTCTGTTACAGCACCGTAAGGATCCTTTTCTACAGAAAAGAACGAGAGATAGAAACCTATAAACTCCTTGGTGCAACAAAGGGGTTTATCAGGACGCCGTTCCTTATTGAAGGTGCAGTCATCGGATTTGCCGGTGGAATTTTGAGCCTCGCAGGAGTTCTATCACTGTATTACGTTCTTATTTTCAGACTGAGCTCATCATTTCCTCTGCTGAAGCTGATTGCTTTCCCGATTGATCTGTCATTTGCCATCCCTCTGTGCGGCCTTCTCATTGGAATGGCTGGTGCCGCAATAGCAATCGGGAGGATCAGGTATTGAAAAAACCTTACCTGCGCAGAATCATACCCTGCACCCCTTTCCTATGCTCGTGCTTCATTTTTCTCATCTGTTTTCCCGTACCGGTCTCTTGCTACGCATCTTCACCACAGGATGAATACAAAAAAATGCAGAAAGAGATCAAGGCACAGAGAGAAAGACTGAAACAGGTAAAGAACCGGGAATCCTCGATCCTCTCGGACATTGAACAAACCAATAAACAAATGAAGACGGTCGAGAACGATCTCAGAAAATATAAGATCAGGCTTGCGAATACTGAAGGCAGGATATCACAGGTAGAACACGAAATCTCTGTCTCCAAGAGCACTCTTGAAAGACACAGGCAATGGATGAAGAGAAAACTCAGGACAATCCATAAATATGGCCGGAATTCGGATGTCATCCTGTTGTTACTCAGTGCTCATGACATCTCTCAATTGATACGGACCGGAAAGAATCTTCAATACATCACTGCCCATGAACACACACGCATGATCACCTATCAGAAAAATCTTAATAGCCTGAATGAAAAGGAAAAACAACTCACACTCCTGAAGAAAGAGATCGTATCAAACAGGGCGAAAGTCCTCGCAGAAGAAACATCCCTGGCGGCGAAGAGGAGAGATAAAGAGATCGTGCTTGCGTCCGTGAAAAAGAAAAAATCATCTCACACAAAGATGATTAGAGAGATGGAAGAATCATCAAAGAAGCTCCTGGATATCATCAAAAGATCCGACAGGGGCGATGCCTTTGCAGGCCGTGGATTTGCCGCTCTTAAAGGCAGGCTCCCCTGGCCTGTTGAAGGAAAAGTGGTCATTCCTTATGGTTCCCAGAAGGACCCGCAGTTTAATACGCCCGTCTTCAGGAGCGGAGCATTTATAGAATCGCGTTCTGACTCCCCGGCAAAAGCAGTCCACGAAGGGAAGGTCGTTTTTGCGGAGTGGTTTAAGGGATACGGTCAACTTGTTATTATTAACCATGGCGAGGGATACCATTCACTCTATGGCAGTTTATCGGAGATTTTTACAAAAGTTGGAGATATAATAAAAGATAAACAGATAGTCGGACGGGTAGGGAATTCCGGTCTTGTGAATTTACCCGGTCTTTATTTTGAACTACGGTATAAAGGAAAGCCCATTAATCCAACACAGTGGCTGCAAAGGAGATAGATTTGGAGGAGAGAAAAATATGGTCAAGAAGTTAATCAACAAGAAAGCAATCCTGGTAATCTTCATCATTTTTGCTGTTGCTTCGGCAGGCATTTCGATCGGCAGATGGACAGTTACCTCTGTTGGCGCTGAGGTAGAGATTTACGAAGAACTTAAGCTCTTTTCAGAGGCCCTTTCGCTGGTCAGAAAGAATTATGTCGAAGAAGTAAAACCAAAGGAGCTTATTTATGGATCCATTAAAGGTATGCTGGGTTCCCTCGACCCTCATTCCTCTTTCATGACCCCCGAACAATATAAAGAGATGCAGGTAGATACCAAAGGGGAGTTTGGCGGTGTCGGGATTCAGATTGGTATCAAAGATGGCATGCTGACTGTTATCGCACCGATAGAGGACACCCCTGCATACAAAGCCGGTATTAAGTCCGGGGACAAGATCATCAAAATTAATAATGACTTTACGAAAGATATGAGTCTCCAGGATGCTGTCAGCAAAATGAGGGGAGTTCCTTCCTCAACGGTAAAAATAACGATAATCAGGGAGGGTTGGAAGGAACCACGGGACTTCACCATTACGAGAGAGGTGATAAAAGTCAAAAGCGTTAAATCAAAGACTCTCGAAGACGGCATTGGATACATCAAGATAAATCAGTTCCAGGAGCAAACCTCATCCGATCTTGAACAGGCGATGGAAAAACTCTTTCAGGACAATATCAATTCGCTGGTCCTTGACCTCAGGAACAATCCGGGGGGTCTCCTGAACAGTGCGATCGATGTATCAGGCCAGTTCCTGCCCTCAGGGAAATTAGTGGTATTTATCAAGGACAAAAAAGGCGAAAAGATCGAGTACCGGAGCAATAAGACTACTGGGAACTCCACAATTCCCACGGTTGTCCTTGTCAATCAGGGCAGTGCAAGTGCCTCAGAAATCGTTGCCGGCGCATTAAAAGACTGGAACAGAGCAGTCGTTATCGGCACCCAGACTTTTGGGAAAGGCTCCGTTCAATCTGTTGTTCCGATGGCTGACGGGTCGGCACTCAGGCTCACCACTGCAAAATACTATACGCCGAAGGGGATATCAATCCAATCAACCGGCATTACTCCGGATATTGTGGTAAAGGCTGAAATTAAGAACGGGGCCAAGGGACGCCCTGTCATACGCGAAAAGGACCTTGAAGGTCATTTAAAAAACGGTGAAGATATCGAGGAAAAACCCTCTGAACCTGAAGAAATCATCCCCATGGAGATCGATGAAAAAGATGATACCCAGCTTCAGAGAGCCATAGACCTCTTGAAGACATGGAAAATCTTTAAGGAATTGCCAAAGGCATCGTAAAAAGACAGTAGATAGTAGACAGTAGATAGGGGAAATACAAATAATCACCTTTTTTGCGGGTGCCACACATCGCAGTAATCGATAGTATCAATAGATGTACGAAACCATGTTATTAACAACAAAAGAGGCGATTGAAAAAAGGCGGAGCATCAGGAAATTTAAACCTGTTCCCGTTCCTGATGAACATATAACCGCCCTCCTCGATGCCGCCAGATTGGCACCATCAGGCTGTAATGCCCAGCCCTGGCGTTTTAAGGTTGTGAGAGACAATGAAACAAAATGGAACCTTGCACACGCTGCATATGACCAATCATTTATTGCACAGGCGCCCGTTATTCTTGTCTGCTGCGCAGACGTGGAAGGTTATCTCAAGGGGACTGTGTCGGGAATTCAGGATCTCGGACAGACAGGGGCAATTGACGACAGGATTGTGAAAATACTTCTCAGGAGAAACAGCCAGATGGACATCCAGATGAAGATTATAAGCAAAGAACAGCTTGGCGCACGGATGGCATTCAATGTAGCGATAGCTGTCGAGCATATTGTTTTGCGGGCACTGGATTTCGGACTGGGGACATGCTGGGTCAGGCTTATTGAAGAGCAGAAGGTCAGAGAAATCTTTGGTTGGGATGACAACCTGTATGTCGTTGCTCTTCTTCCGGTTGGATACCCGGACGAATCGCCCCCACCAAGGAAAAGACTCCCGGTTCAGGAATTACTCATCAATGAACATGATAAGAATGCGATATAATCTTTCAGATGTTCTCTGATCCATTATTCGGTTCTGCAGGATGACTACACTCAAAAAGATCTTAGACAGAATAGAAGACAAGAAGAGCGACTATGAGCGCTACGGCCTTTCA
>Ga0307379_10005351_pt1 | contig 17939 bp, 18 predicted proteins | sample UN2MG_FD_202237 | JGI IMG/M metagenome (GOLD analysis project Ga0307379, IMG submission 202237) | Soil microbial communities from Risofladan, Vaasa, Finland - UN-2 | ecosystem: Environmental > Terrestrial > Soil > Coastal area > Acid sulfate soil | place: Finland: Risofladan, Vaasa | collected... | reverse complement strand
TAGTAAATACAAATTTGAACTTAACAATCTTAAGTGTAATAATACTTCTCTCATTATGATCGTAATCAACATTGCCGATATACATGGAAATGCCGCTCCTCTCTCAGAAATGGGGGATATTCTATCATCTGCTGATCTTATCTTACTAAGCGGAGATATAACACACTTTGGCGGACGAAAAGAAGCGTCTCAAATAATAAATCAAATTAGACGCTATAATTCAAACATATTAGCTGTAACCGGCAACTGTGACACAAATGAAGTTGACACTTTCTTGGAAAAGGAAAATATACATATCCATGGACGCTCTATAGATATAGAAGATGTAACCATATTTGGCGCAGGCGGCTCTCTTCCCTGTCCAAAACCCACTCCGAATATATATACCGAACAAGAATACGCTGAGATTCTAGGAAGTTCGATTCAAGGGATAGAAGAAAATTCACCCAAAATTATGGTCTCACACAATCCTCCCTTCAACACGCTGAACGATACACTTGGAGCAGGTGGCCATGTCGGTAGCAAAGTTGTTCGGGAGATAATAGAGAAAGTCGAGCCTTTAGTCTGCTTTACGGGCCATATACATGAAGCCCCCGGTATTGACGAAATCGGAATTACAAAGATTGTAAATCCTGGCCCACTAGGCACAAGATATTACGCATATCTGGATATAACTGATAAGATCAACACTCTAGAAATTAGAAAAATTTAGCACATATCAATTTATCGGTTCAAACAATTTCTATTGCAAATGTTGATGCAATCACTTTCTCCAGAACATTGGAGAGAATATTACTAGAACAGTAAATATTTCGAGTCTCCCTAAAAGCATTAAAAGGCATAGCCATAATTTAGAAAAACCGGTTAAGAAATTATAGTTATGAGTTGCTCCCACTTCCTCAAACCCCGGTCCCACGTTGCCAATAGTAGCAGCGCAAGCTGATAGAGCCCCCATAATTGAAATATCTTCAACCGCTAAAATTGCTAGAACTGAAATAACAAAAAGTAGCATATATAGGAGGAAGAAGCTCGCCACGTTAGCAATAACCGTTTCAGGAACTGTTCTATTATTAACTTTTACTAACAAAACTGCATTTGGTTTAATAAGGTGATTTATTTCCTTCACAAAAATGCTTTTTATTAATATTAAGATTCTGAGAACCTTCACAGAGCCCGATGTGGAACCGGCACAAGCACCGATAAACATCATTATAAACAATAGGAATATCGAAAATTCATTCCAGATGTTGAAATCTACAGAGTTAAATCCTGTAGTTGTAAGAATTGAAACTACTTGAAAAGATGAGTGCCTGAGAGCCTCAAAATAATCTGGATAATGGCTATGCCATAAATCAACACTAACTACTAAAATAAATAGAGCTGCTAATAATGCATAGAATTTCAATTCGGAATTTTTAACTATTTTTGAAAATTTGCCTGTGAACATATAATAGTGAAGGAGAAAGTTCACTCCCCCAAGGAACATAAACAATGTAAGAATGGCCTCAATCAAAGAGCTGTTATACCCCTGGATACCTGAGTTTTTTACTGAAAACCCGCCAGTCGACAGTGTGCTGAATGTAGTTGTAATGGAATCAAAGATAGGCATGTCTGAGAGAAAAAGCAAAACAATTAATATCAAGGATAGAGCTATGTATACAAACCAAAGTTTTTTGGCGGTCTCTGCAATTTTTGGAGTTATCTTCTCCATTATGGGCCCGGGTGACTCAGTGCCCATAAGCTGAACTCCTCCGACTGATAGCTTCGGAAGGATTGCTATACCTAGAACGATTATACCCATGCCGCCCAACCACTGAGTAAAACTTCTATAGAATAAAATTCCATGTGGAAGGCTTTCTATATCTGTAAGTATTGTTGCTCCTGTTGTTGTGTATCCAGATATTGATTCAAATATGGCATCAATAGGGCTTGAAAAAATCGGCATCAGAAAATATGGAATAGCACCAAACATGCTTGCGGCAATCCAGCAGAGAAGGGCTATGAAAAATGCTTCCTTTCTGTTTAATTCTTTTACTTCTTGTGATTCTTTACATACCAGCTCTAATATCAACCCGGATACAATTGTTACGCAGGCCGTTATTACAAATATATATAAATCACCATCTCTATAAATCAAAGAGCAGATTGCGGGTACTAAGAGCAATATACCAAAGAACTTTAAGAAAGTACCGACTACATGGAAAGTCAATTTTAAATTCATTTCAATATGCTCCTTGTAAACACACAATAACTAATCAATGCATAAAAACTATTGTGTGATAAGGTCATTTACTCACCAATTTATTAGTCTGTCCGTTGTTGCTTACACACTGTGTATGAGTATCACATACATATTTATGGTGGTAAGTATCTCTTGTACCTTCGCTTCCAGCGTCGCAATCACATAATGGAACACTATGAAGTACCCTACGACTAGAGCCATAACAACTAACAAATATTCCAAGAACCACAAATAAAGCCATAAAACAGAGATTTATCAAATTTTGTTTTTTCATTTTTTAGAACTCCTTATATATATATTGAACATTGGAAGCCAAAATCTTCACCGAAATAGCCACAAGGCTTGTAATCAAAAAATTTAAGAAATGAAAATAATATGAAGTTGAAAAAGTGAGGGATTAAATCGTTGGCGGTGATCTAGAATGGTTCTGCCTGGATTTAAAATCATTCGATGACAGAGTGTTTTTAGAAAACAATTTAGAATCGTCAAATCCAAACACGATAAAAATTATAGTAGATGAATCTATTATTTTATCTTCAACGTCATCAAAACATACGGTTAAAAGAGGAGATGATTCTTGACTATTGATGCTGAGGGTTAAATCTTTATCCGATGGCAAATTCAAACCAAATCCGGCCAAAAATAATTGTAGGATTAATATTAAAGGCAGCAGATATCTGCTAAGGAGAAATATCCGTAATTTGTTAATTCTATTCATATCCGGTTTCTTTATGAAACATCCTAATTGCGGAATTATAGACCAAGACTAACAAAATTCAACTTAGTTTAGCCACAACTCCATTATATCAATCTATATGGCAAACATCTTTATTTATTAAGTGTTATTATTCTCTTAATAGAGCCTTTCATAAAAGATTGACTTTCCTTATGCAGAACAGATAAGATGGTACTCAAATATCGTTACTCATATAGGTTTATTAATCTTTGAATTCATAAAATATAATGGAGCAATTATGAAGAATACTATAATCAACACTTTTTTCTTAGCTTTAATAATCCTATTCTGCTTTTCATCATTTTCATTTTCTCGGCAGGAGTCAAAAGGTTATATCTATATTATCTTAGATTCTTCAGGGTCCATGTGGGGAGAGCTTCCTGATAAGTCCAGAAAAGTCGAAACTGCTAAAAAGGTATTAAAAGAATATGTTGCGGGTGATTTTGAAGGATATGAGCTGGCATTCAGAGTTTATGGTCACAGGGAAAAAGCTGACTGTCAGGATTCTGAACTGCTAATCCCCTTTGGTGAGCCGGAACAAGTTATTACAAAGCTCACAGAATCAATTGATTCCATTAAACCCCTAGGAAAAACCCCTATCACTTACAGCCTAGAGCGGGCTCTAGAGGATTTTGGAGACAAACAAGGCGAGATAATATTAATTAGTGACGGCATAGAAACGTGCGATGCCGACCCATGTGAGCTTGTGCGTCAGTGGCAAGAGAAGAATGTGAAAATAAAAGTTCACGTTGTTGGACTCGGGTTGGACGAAAAATCTAAAACAGCAATGCAGTGCATATCAGATGCCGCTGGCACAGAATACCGAGACGCCTCAACAGCCTCTGAGCTTTCTGAAAGCTTAAAGAAAATAAAAGTAGAAGCAGCACCTGTAGAAATAGTTTCTGAAAAAGAGACAAAAAATGTCCCGACTCATTCAGCGCTTCTCATTAAAGGAGTTGACGCGTTAGGAAACAGCATGAGAGTAGAAGGCACAATTTCTCAGGAAGGAGTAGAACCTATAAGCGTTACTAGCAATGGCAGAAACGTTATAAAGCCAGGTGATTATAATATGGAAATCGGAGTGATGACTAAAAACGGCAATCTGTATAAGCCAGTAACGCAAGCTGTTACAGTCGCTGACTCTGCAGAGACCAAAGTTGAAGTCGTCGTAGAAGTACCACCTTCTGTCAAAGCAAAGTTCTTAAATGGAGATAGGGTTGAGAAGGGGTCTCTTATCTCTGCATATCAAGAAGGCATAAAGAAAGAAGTATTTAAATTCAGATCAATAGATGAAGTATATATAGATGAAGGAACCTATGAATTTAGAAGTAAACCAAATGAAGAAAACGATCTTTCCGTAACTGAATCATTTGTAGCGGGCGACAGCAAAGAAATAGTTTTCAACATGGTCCACACAGTCAAAGTATATGTAGAAATGTTAGCGTCCGGTACCGCTCAACTATACAGAAAAAACTACGAGCTATGGAAAGATGGCAAAAAGGCATACGGCATACATATAAGTAATGGAGGGCGGGTACTACCTGGGACATACGATCTGATTCTCCCGGAGAGACTCTTCTGGTATACAGTAGAAAACGTGGTAATCACTCAAGAGGATACACAAAACATTAAAGAAACTGTACCTACAGGGTATGCAACATTTATCTATCAAAAGCCTGATGGAACTATAGACAAAGACGATAGAGTATTCGTTACTACAATATCGGTAGAGAATGGAATAGTTCCAAAATATGCTAATGGTATATTTAAGAACGGTGGGGAAAAGATACCGCTTATGCCTGGCAAGTATTCCGTTGGTGGTTGGAAACACAAAGCAAGTAAGGGAAAAGGGACTTACGAGGATATTGTATTTGAAGTAAAAGAAGGAGATGATAAAGAAGTAATTTTAAAACTCAAACCAAATGGAAATTAGAATCTAACAGAAAAATCTAGGAGGCATTACTATGAAATTATATTTAGGAACGTTTATTATCTTTTTTTGTATGGCATTTTGTTTTGCAACAAGCGGAAACGCGGAGCAGAAGTTTCACACACTTAAAAATTACTCAGTTACTTATGAGCTAAGTGGAAATACCACCGGAACAAAACAACACGCTTCTCAAGACTACGGCAGAAAGCAATGCTGGATAGAGAAATCCGAGATAAATATCATGGGCAATTCTGTAAAAAAGAACGAAAAGGTTATAACCATGGTGGAAGATGGAGATCAATGGATAATTACTGTCGATCTTAATAACAACACTGGAACGAAAATGAAAAACCCTATGTATAGAGGTATCGCCGGAAGCATGAAAGGGAAAGACCCGAAAGAGTACAGTGAAGCCATAATGAAACAGATGGGTGGACAGGTTATAGGTGAAAAGACAATAATTGGAGAGAAATGTACAGAATGGACATTGATGGGAGGAGCTACTACCTGTATAACGGAGGATTTAATTGCAGTTGAATCAGCTGCGAATATGGCTGGTATCTCAATATCTGAAGTGGCAACTGAAATTAAAAGAAAGGACCCCGGTCCTAAAGGTATTTGTGAATTAGGGGATGCAAAAATAGAAGAAATAGATTTAAGCCAAATGATGGGTCAATAAGACTGAAACTATAGATAAATAAGAAGGCTAGCTTTAAAGGGCTAGCCTTCTTTTGTTCCAAGTTTATTAGCTTGTTTTGCGAATACCCTCTACTTCCAGAGTAATCTTAATCTCATCACCCACAACAACTCCGCCCAGCTCAAGGGCTTTATTCCAAGTCATACCAAAGTCTTTTCTGTTTATCTTTCCATTAGCTACAAAAGCAGTGCGTTCTTTGCCCCAGGGATCACTTGTAATATGGCCTTCATAATTGGCATCCAGCGTTATTTCTTTTGTAACTCCATGAATAGTCAGATCACCTATAATTTGGAAGTTACTATCATTGCCTTTTTTAATTGCCGTACTTTTAAAAGTAATATTGGGATACTTCTCAACATCTAAAAATTCTTTAGATTTAAGATGATCATCTCTCTCCTGCTCATTTGTATTTATACTTGAAGCTACAATGTTAGTTTGCACACTTGAATTATCTATATTCTCCTCATCAAAACTATATGTGCCTTCAAATAGATCAAAACTTCCTGTTACAGTACTGATAGCCAAATGCTTAACTTTAAAAATAACCTGACTATGTGCAGGGTCTATCATATATTCCCCGTCTTGCGCATAGGAAGAGCCGGATATAGCAAATGACATAGTTAACCCTATTAGCAATAGTACTAGACATGTTCTTAGACTTTTCATTGGTAAAACCTCCTGTGATATTGGAATATGAACAATTTATCTTTTTGATGAAAATAGGTAGTCTTAGATTCAAAAGTACCATACAATTTTTTCCTTTCCATAAATATTTGATATTCTTTACTTAAACTTCATATAAGGGGTCAATATGGCAAAACTAAAAATAAGACTAGCTAAAACAGATGATTCTTTGAGTATGGCAGAGATACTCAGGGAAATAGGCTGGTCAGAGAAGCGCAACAACATGCCTCTTGAAGAAGTAGCAAACCCAATTAAAGAGCTTATAAATCACTGCAATGAAGACCCAAACGGACACACAATGATTGTGGCAGTAGACGAAAACAATGAGGTAATAGGCTTCACAACCGTGCACTGGGTCCCCTTTGTAATGCTTGGGAGCTGGGAGGGGTATATATCTGACGTTTTTGTTAGTCCTTCAGCAAGCGGTAAGGGTGCTGGCAGCGCTCTAGTCAAATATGTAATGGAGCAAGGAGAGAACAGGGGGTGTATGAGGTTAATGCTGACTAACGGCAAAGAAAAACCCTCTTATCAAAGTGGATTTTATAAAAAGATGGGGTGGACGGAGAGACCTAAAGTTGCTAATTTTGTTTATTACTATAGAGAGCCTTGGTCATAAACATCTGCTTGTACTCAATCTTTAAATAGGTAAAATGGTTTCTTAACTATGTCAGAGCAAAAAACTTTAATTTTAGTAAGACACGCCAAATCAAGCTGGAAAGATGCAACTTTAAACGACATACAAAGACCTCTAAACAAACGAGGCAGCAAGGATGCTCCGAAAATGGGGAAGTATCTCAGTGAGCAGAAGATACTGCCTGAGGTCATATTCTCAAGCCCTGGGCTCCGTGCTTTAACTACAGCCAGATTACTCTCAGTTGAACTAGGAATGAAACCCTCTGAAATTAAAGTTAGCAATAAGATGTACACCTTTAACTCTGAAGAATTGCTAAATGTAATCAAATCCCTAAAAGATAAATATGAGAGGGTTATGATAGTGGGTCATAATCCGGCCATTACAGATATCACTAACTACCTTTCAGGGTCTAGAATTAACAATGTACCAACGTGTGGAGTAGTGGTATTGAAATTCTCTATAGACACCTGGAAAAAAGCAAGTAAAGGGAAAGCTAAGCTGAGAAGCTTTGATTATCCAAAAAAATTGTGGTAAAAATCTTCCGATAATTATTTATTCATGACTGTTCATTCAATATGACCTGGAGTATATAATATGGCCTGGAGTACATAAAATGAATATATCTACACCCGACTTGTGTGACGCCTACCCTGATTTAGTAAAAATAGTTGATCCAATTTTTAGAAACTACGGCGGCAAATCCTCTTTTGGAGGTGAAATTGTCACTATTAAATGTTTTGAAGACAACTCCAGAGTTAAAGAAAGCGCCGGCACAAAGGGAGAGGACAAGGTAATGGTTGTTGACGGAGGAGGATCATTAAATAAAGCGCTATTGGGAGATTTGATCGCATTGACGGCGCTTAAGAACGGATGGGCAGGGTTTATTATTTACGGCTGCATAAGAGATGTTGAACCGATTGGTGCTATGAAGATAGGGGTTAAAGCTCTAAATTCGATCCCACTTAAAACCCAGAGAAAAGGGGAGGGCGAAAATAACGTTCAGATAACCTTTGGAGGTGTTAATTTTAACCCGGGGGAATTTGTTTATTGTGATGAAACAGGAATTATTGTATCAAGTGAGCCATTAATTAAAACAGAAGATTAACTAGAACTTAGAGATGTAATCATACATGAGCCAAAAGTGCATTGCGCTCCCTATCATTATAAAAACATGAAAGACCTCATGAAATCCGAAAAATCCTGGCCATGGGTCGGGTTTACCAACTGCATATATTACAGCGCCGAGTGTATAGAAGCCTCCTCCCACAAATAGCCATAACGATCCAACTGTCCCAAGTATATTGATTATAGGCAGGAGATAAATTAGAGCTATCCAACCTGCAACTACGTACATAACAGAGGAGAACCACCTTGGAGCGTGTATCCAGAATATCTTTATCAGTATCCCAATTATCGCAAGCGCCCATATAACAACGAATAAACTCCAACCTATAAACCCTTTGAGCGCAATGAGACAAATAGGAGTATAGGTAGATGCGATAAAAACAAAAATCATCATATGATCTAGCTTTTTAAGCCTCTTTATTCCATCCTCAGATAAATACAGCGTGTGATAAACTGTGCTTGCCCCGTATACCATCATCATTCCCAGACCAAATATAGAAAAGGTAATAATATTAAGAGGTTTAATCACTGGATAGATTGAAACGTAAAGGAGTACAAGAAGACCAAAGAACGCCCCTACAAATGCAATAAAATGAGTCAGTGCGCTCATAGGCTCTCTGGCTATTCTTAGAAATATTTCAGGATTTTTAACTGTCATTTTCGCTAAATATTAATAGTATTTACAGCTCTTATCATGTACTTCAAAGATACTATGTCGTTTGTACTTACTAATTAACAAGAAGATACGCTAGTCTATATTCATAAAATTATTCTATCAAGTTATTACACACATAAACTCTATTGATTATAAGAATGAAATAATCTAGAATCAGTATAGAGTGTACAAAGTCCTTAAGAAATGGGGTGAACATGAAATTATTATTAATTAACCCAAGATTTCCGGAAAGTTTTTGGAGTTTTAAATGGGTTGTGGATAATATCATGCCAAGTGAAATCAGGACGATTAACCCCCCACTCGGACTCGCAACTTTAGCAGCTCTATCTCCAAAAGACTGGAAAATTGAAATAATAGATGAAAATATAGAATCAATCCCTCTAAAACCACAAGCTGATATCATTGGCATATGTGGAATGGGTGTTCAGTTTAAACGGCAGAGCGAACTTTTAACATTCTACAGAAACCAGGGACATTTTGTAGTTGCAGGAGGTAGTTATGCATCACTTTGTCCCGAATACTACGAGACTCTGGCTGACGTGGTAGTTTCAGGAGAAGCGGAATATATTTGGAAGGAATTTTGCAGTGATTTCGTATTGAATAAACAAAGAGCGCTTTACCAAGAAAAAGGAGAAGTTTCACTTGAGGATTCCCCTACGCCACGCTTTGACTTACTCAAAATAGGTAAATATCAGGCTGTGAGCTTGCAGTTTTCAAGAGGTTGTCCTTATCGCTGCGAATTTTGCGATATTATCGTTATGTTTGGGCGCAAACCACGAGTAAAATCATTTGAGCAAGTTGGAAAAGAGCTTGACGAACTACGTAAGTTAAAAGTAACAAATGTATTTTATGTAGATGACAACTTAATAGGAAATAAACCCCAGGCCAAGAAACTAATGGCATACTTGAGAGATTATCAAACAGAGCATAACTATGAGTTTCTTTTCGGCACAGAAGCTTCGTTAAACCTGGCGCAAGACGATGAGCTATTAGATTTATTCACACAAGCCAATTTTGGCTGGGTCTTTATAGGTATCGAATCCCCGGATGAAGAGAGTCTAAAGGAGACGCTTAAGTTTCAGAACACTCGCTCAGACATCCTGACCTCTATCCAGAATGTCTACTCCTATGGTATAGAGGTACTTGCAGGGTTCATTATTGGTTTTGATAACGACACACTCAAGACTTTTGACCTCCAGTACAATTTCATTCAAAACTCAGGCATCCAGACTGCAATGGTCGGCCTCTTAACCGCAGTACCCAAAACACCACTCTACGAAAGACTCGAAAAGGACGGACGTTTGATAAAAGACGCTAGCTGTACGGATAATACAAAACTCGGCACTAATCTTATCCCCAAACAGATGTCATATGATGAAATGGTCGAAGGCTATCGGGACCTCTATTATAGGCTCTTGGATGATAGAACTATTGCGGATAGAATTAACAATAAAATGAATCATCTGAAAAATCCTATATTTAAAAGCACTTACACACTCAAAGACCAAGTCAGTGTATTTGGAAAGTTTATGAAAAATGGCATTTTAAAAGGCGGGGCGAGACGAATCTATCATTTCCTTAGAACCATTCCATTTACAAATCCGAAACAAATTCCTGTTGTAATTCAGGACTGGACTGTAGGTATTTCTATGAAGGACTATGTAGACCGTCATTTCATAAGGGAATTTGATGAGAACAATGTTCTTGCCGAATCTTATTCCGAATCTATTGAAAAATCATTTGAGCCCTACATGAACAAAGGATCTCTTGAAGTTTCTTTAAGCAGGGTGAAAAACACAGCGGCTAACCTATCAATATCCATAAAAGGAATCATAGATAAGGACTTTTTTGAACATGTGGCTCCTCACTTAGAAAATGTTTTGCAGAATACATCCTCATCTATTACTCTTAACATTGAGCATTTCCATGAAACCCAGCGTCAACAGATGAACCTTTTGTTTAAGAGGCTATCAAGGTATGGTGATCGTATATATATCGCTGTCCATGAGAAATGGCGGGATAAAGTAAATATAGATTCTTCAGTATTTAATCTAGTCTTAGAAAATTAACGGTTTTACTCAAGTCATTCAATACTATTTACGGCGGAATAGTATTAAAAAAAAATCTACTGCTAGGACGGAATCAAATGGAAACTATTAGAATAAATACCTCTAAAACAGACTCTGTAGTATTGCTGCAGAGCCTATTTATTAAGGCAGGATACGATATTGCGGCAGATGGTGCGTTTGGTCCGATGACTGAGACGGCTGTAATGGATTTTCAAAAAAAGAGCAAACTTGTAGCGGATGGAATTGTAGGGCAGAAAACATGGCGAACATTACTAAGTGAAGAGCCCGAAAATCCCGCTGAATTAAAATCTCGCTTTCTTTCTGAATCTGATCTTAATTCTGTAGCGAAGGATCTAGGGGTTGAACTTGCCGTAATAAAAGCTGTCAATGAAGTTGAATCAAGCGGGCAGGGGTTCTCGGGAGACAAACCGAAGATACTATTTGAAGGGCATGTATTTTGGCGCCAACTCAAGAAACACGATCTAGATCCTAATAGTTATGTTGATGGCAATGAAAATATTCTCTATAGCAAGTGGACGAGAGAGCATTATTTTGGTGGTGCAAGGGAGCATGATAGGCTGGAGAAAGCAAAGAAAATACATGAAAATGCAGCTTTAGAATCGGCCTCCTGGGGGCTTTTCCAAATTATGGGCTACCATTGGGAAACTCTAGGATATAAAAGCGTAAAAGAATTTGTCAGACTAATGAACAAAAGTGAAGGAGAGCATATAAAAGCTTTTGGACGCTTTATACTGGCCAACAATTTGGCCAAATACCTAAAGAGCAGAGACTGGGCGAATTTTGCTAAGCGTTATAACGGACCTGGATATAAAACGAATAAATACGATGAAAAGTTAGAGAGAGCTTATAACAAGTACAAATAGTATCTTTATACTTTCTTTATGATTTACCAAAGTCCCGGAATTAATTATTAAGAGGAACTTGTTCCTCAATCCCATCAGCCTGTATAGAACTTGAATCTGTGTCTGAGCTAAGGTGACTCTTCGGCCATTGTCTAAGTACACTTCTGAGATGATACGGCTTGAATTCTGTATATGGAAAATATTATACAAAAAAGCTTTAAAAGTGGTGCAATTGCGAAAAACTTGGGTATAATGAATGACTAATTCAGAATTCTATTGCAATTTAGCGCTATATATTACGAAAATATTTGACAACTCAGTACAAATAATGGAATAATGTTAGTGGTTTAGTCGATTAGGAGGAATTTTATAATGCATGCAGTAATTAAAACAGGCGGAAAACAATATACAGTTAACCCCGGTGATATTATAGATGTTGAGCTTCTAGCAGGAGAACCTGGTGATGCTATTGAGTTCAATGAGGTACTGATGGTTGCAAATGACAGTGGGGAAGTAAAAGTAGGCTCTCCGGTTGTTGAAAACGCTGTTGTTAAAGCCACAATTGTTAAAGAAATAAAAGGCAAAAAGATCATTGTATTTAAGTTTAGAAGAAGGAAAGATTATCGTAACAAAAACGGTCATCGCCAACGTTATACAACGGTCAAAATAACAGACATATTGAATTAGGAGGCAAACTAAATTGTCAACAAAAAAAGGCGGCGGAAGTAGTAGAAACGGAAGAGATTCGGACGGAAAAAGACTTGGTGTTAAAAAGTTCGGCGGCGAAGCTGTAATTGCCGGCAATATTCTTGCAAGACAAAGAGGCACTAGGTTTCATCCAGGAAACAATGTTGGAATGGGTAGGGATCACACATTATTTGCACTCATAGACGGCACGGTTGAATTTCAGAAGTTTGCAAATAACAGGACTAAAATCAATATCCAACCTTTATCCAATTAGATTATTGAAAACTGAGTGACTTCATTAAGACGCTCAAATATTCTTTACCGGCAATTCTGTAGCAGATTATTTGTAATAAACAATTAATTGCATTGTCTCTGCGGATGGGTTGTTCTAATTTCAAATAAAGGTTTTGATATAATTTTTCTTTACTAGTTTGAATTAAATTAGTATTATGGAAATTATGAAGTTTGATTATGCCAATACAAAATTTCATAAATCTGACAATCTATTTGGAGCACAACAAGTATGGGACTAGGCACCAAAATGACTAAGCCCGGAACCGGTATATCTATATTCTTGGTAGCAAGTTTCATCCTAGTATCAATCCTAGTATCATTATTCAGCTCTTATTTTTTCACCTCAACTATTACTGAACAAAAATCACAAGAACTAATTAAACTCTTTAGTCAATCAGATGCTACTTTTCAGAAAACGGCTGAAAACATATTAAATTCTAGACAAGACATTTATTACATCAAACTTCTTGATTCAGAAGGTGTGCTGCAAGAAAGTCTTGGTAATGAAGATGGGGACAATCTGGAGATGCTTCCCATTGCTACATCAACCAACTCTACAATATTAGTTGGACTACAAGGCTCAGATTTTAAGAGCCTTACAATATCAACAGCAATCTGGAGCGGCCTAATAGGACTTGTTGTCTCTATAATAGTTCTCGTCCTTCTATCATTTCTTTCAAATGGAAAATCGGCCACTATTGAAAAACTTATTGCAGGTATGAAAAGAGTTTCAAGAGGTGACTTGGCAACAAAACTTGAATCAAGTGAAGCAGGAGACGATGTAACAATGATAAGAGCATTTGAAACTTATAATCAAATGCTTGACCTGTTGAAACGAAAGAAAGAAATTGAAATACCTGACGAGCCGGTATTTCAACCAACTCTAATTGAGGCAGAAGACAAAGAAGAGGAAGAAGAAACTAGAAGTAGAAGAGTTATAGTGGTTGTAGCTAAAATAGCTGACTTTCAAGAATTAACTTCAACCCTTGATTCATCTGAGTTCAATTCTTTTCTTGCTGACTACAGAAAATCCGCATCTTCAATAATATCAAATTACGGCGGGGTTATAGAAGCACTTATGAAAGATGAAATTGTCGCATTTTTCAATGCCCCGGAAGAGCAGACAAACCCTGAATTAAGAGCAATTTGTTCAGCAGTTGAGGTATTACAACACCTTGCTACCATTACCAGGGAGAGAAAACTCGAAGGCAAAATAGCTATAAGCGGCAAAATAGGGATTGGAACCAAAACTCTAAATGTCTATGGGGATCATGGTTTACCTCAGGGAATTAAGGCTGTAACCGATTCAGCTAGAGCAACATGTGATCTTGCACCGATATGGAGAGTTATAGTAAGCTCCGACATGTATTATTCAGTTAGTGAGTATGTTGAAGCCAGAGAGCTCATACTAGGTGGAGAATCCTACTACTCAATTATTGGCGTCGAAGAGGTTTTAGTTTAAACCACTTTCACCCATCAATCTTCGAAAGACCCGCGTTTCCAAAACAAGATAAATTTGTCTCACTTATAGGGCTTAGGTAACCTCTTTAATAACTATGGGTAAGAAAAGAATAGTTGTTGCAATGAGCGGAGGAGTAGACAGCACAACTGTAGCTGCAATCCTTAAGCAAGAGGGGCATGAAGTTATAGGTATAACTATGCAGCTTTTGGACTATAAAGACGCCGAAGGCGGGTGCTGTTCGCTTGATCATGTAATAGACGCGAGAAGAGTAGCCCAGGAATTAGACATACCGCACTACGTAGTAAACTTTATTGATTCTTTTAAAGAACTTGTGCTCAAAGATTATGTAGCAAAATATGAATCGGGAAAAACACCGATACCATGCGTGCTCTGTAACCAGTATGTAAAATTTGATCTACTCCTAAAACGAGCTATGGAGCTTGGGGCTGATTATTTAGCAACCGGGCATTACGCTAAGATTACAAATGGAGACGGCACATATTCTTTAAACAAAGCGGATGATGAGAATAAAGACCAAACTTACTTTCTCTACACCTTAAAACAGAAAGAATTAAGCAAGCTCATGTTTCCACTGGGTTCGTTAAAGAAAGATGAGGTTAGAGAATTGGCCAGAAGTTTAAATATAAAATTAGCAGAGAAACCCGACAGCACGGGTGTTTGTTTTGTCCCTTCTGACAATTACAGAGATTATTTAATCAGCCAATCAGCCTTTACGGAAAAAGAAGGCGATATTGTAAATGTAGAAGGAGAGGTTCTGGGCAAACATAGGGGCATCTATTCCTTCACCATTGGACAGAGAAGAGGGCTTGGGATTGCAACAGGAAAACCTATGTATGTAGTGGGGATAGAACCTAAGGAAAATCGAGTAATCGTCGGGGAAGAAGATAAAATCTACAGCAACAAGTTACTAGCTGAAAATATTTCATGGGTACAAACTAACAACCAAATAGAATTAAATTCTGAAGAACCTTTTGAAGTTAAAGCAAAGATAAGAAATAGACACCGCGAGGATGATGCTATAGTTACAATGAAGTCAGATACACAAGCAGAGATTGAATTCATAAATCCACAGCGCGCAATTACACCAGGCCAGGCAGTAGTCTTCTATCAAGACAAGAAAGTCTTAGGTGGTGGGTGGATAAATAGGATGCTATAAAGATGAAAAGTATATCGATTGTAACCTTAGGCTGTAAAGTAAATCAATACGACACAGCAGTGATCTTAAATCAACTACCCAAAAGTAAGTACCGGAGAGTTCCATTTTCTGATAAAGCAGATGTATATGTAATAGATACTTGCACTGTCACTCATAAAGCTGACGCAGAAGCTAGAAACTATATCAACCGCGCCAAACGCGCTAACCCTAACGGGGTGGTTGTTGTAACAGGCTGTTATGCACAAGTATCCCCTCAAGAGCTTAAAGAAGTACATGGTGTGGATTATGTAATCGGCAACTCGCATAAGTTCTCATCCCTATTAAAAATAATAAGGGAAGGCAAACGACAGGAAGAACCCAAGGTCTTTATATCCGACATTTTTAAAGAAAAGAAGAAAGGATTTGAATCTCCTGATATAGAAATATTCCCAGGAAGAACCAGAGCATTTCTCAAAGTACAGGACGGCTGCAACTACGCTTGCACATTTTGCATTATTCCCCGCGCAAGAGGACGTTCCCGCAGTCTGGAAATTGCTGAAATCCTAAATCGTATGGAGAAACTAGCTCATTCCGGTTACAAAGAAATAGTATTAACAGGGGTTCATATTGCTAGTTACGGAAGAGAAATAGGTACCAACTTTTTTGAACTTTTAAGAGAAATAGAAAAAGAAAAAATAGTAAACCGAGTTAGGCTAACATCTTTGGATCCGGCGGACACCGAATTAGATCTTATAGATTTCATCGCCGATTCACAAACTATTTGCCCTCAGTTCCATATTGCTCTTCAAAGCGGGGATCAGGATGTGCTTAAAAGAATGAGAAGAAGATACGGTCCTGAGAAGTTTCTCGACCTTACCGACAAAATAAGAGAAAGAATGCCTGATGCTGCAATAGGATCAGATATTATGGTCGGATTTCCAGCAGAGACTGAAGAAGAATTTCTAAACACTTACGAGATCGCTAGAGATTCAGCCCTTACATACTTCCATGTATTTCCTTATTCTAAGAGAAAAATGACCCCGGCTGCAGTAATGCCTGAGCAAATTCATCCAAGCGAAATTAAAGAGAGAAGCAATAGGTTGAGAGAGCTCGGCAGCAAGAAAAAAACTGCATTTTTCAAGCAGTTCATAGGAAGAACGTTCCCCGTCTTAATAGAAAGAGGATCTAAAGGCACGACACCTAACTACATACCGGTCAGGTTCGACACAGACGCTTTCAATATTGGTGACGAAGTGCTGATTAGAATAAACGACGTAGTAAATGAAGAGGCAATCGGGGTTGCAGAAATAACCAACGCTTAAGCTTTTTATCCATTATGCCAACTATTTTAAAACTACTTACATTACTATTTTTCCTTATACAATCTTCTTGCTACGTAGGTTATTCATCAGGTGATGAGTACACGCAAGCCAACTGGTTTAACTCTGAGAACACTTTAACCCTCTGGGCGCTCGCTGATATTCAGCCCACCAACAGAGGACATGAAGAAGCTTTTGAAATCGCCATTACAGATATGAATGACAATGTTTCAAATATAGACATGGCTCTGGTTGCCGGAGATATAGTAAACGAAACAACAGAAGAATCTTTTGATTGGTACGTACGTACAAGAAACAACTCATATATAAAAGAGTGGTATGAGATCATAGGCAACCATGATTTAAAGACTGATATGGGAAAGCTCTTTAGAGAAAAGCTAAGAGAAGAGGTTAATTACTCAATTGTGAAAGGTAATATCCTCTTCATTTTTATGTCTGATTCTGAGAGGGGAAAAGCAACCGAAATATCTGATGAAACTTTTGAGTGGTGGAAGGATATTGTTATAAATAACCAGGATAAAATTATTGTTGTCACAACTCACGCTCCGCTTGAAGATAGCGGAATTCCATTTTCATCTTTTACGGATAGGCAAGTTATTAATTCCCAAAGGTTCACAGAGGTATTAAAAGATTACCAAGTAGACATTTGGCTCTCCGGGCACCTCCATATACCGCACGGTGTAATGAATAATATTGTAGAAAAAGAGAAATATGACGGCACCATATTTGTACATATATCCTCTATCCGCCCTGAACTAATGGGGCTTAAAGAATCAGAATCAAGGGTCATTACATTCGCCTGCGGATCGGACAAAGTACTTATACAAGTCAGAAATCATAAAGAAGGGGTTTTCGTCCCAAATCAGAACCGAGTTTTTCAACTCTCAAAAAAATATATTTGCAATTCTGAACCTTCTAACAATTAGAAACATCTTATACTGTAGAATTATAATCAAAAATACTTCTATATAAGCTTAAAATACTTGCCCACTATTTTTTAGACATTTGAGAGGGGAAAATGGAAATTGGGTTCATTAAAAAGCTGATCAGTGTTATTGCAACCAATGACAATGAGCAAATAACTAGAATATCTGATGATGAACTCATTAGAAGATATACACAAACGCGGGACGAGGCTTCATTTGATGAAATTGTTAACAGATATTCAGACAGGATTTATGGCTTTGCTCTTAGAATTACCAGAAACGCAAGTGACACTGAAGAGGTATTCCAAGAAGTATTTCTTACTTTGGCTAAGAAATTAGATATGTTTCGTGGTGAGTCTAAATTCTCAAGTTGGCTTTACAGAGTAACGGTAAATGCGAGCTATATGTACTTACGCTC
>Ga0307379_10005348_pt1 | contig 17946 bp, 19 predicted proteins | sample UN2MG_FD_202237 | JGI IMG/M metagenome (GOLD analysis project Ga0307379, IMG submission 202237) | Soil microbial communities from Risofladan, Vaasa, Finland - UN-2 | ecosystem: Environmental > Terrestrial > Soil > Coastal area > Acid sulfate soil | place: Finland: Risofladan, Vaasa | collected... | reverse complement strand
TACCTGGACTTCTACAACGGCCGCCGACCGCATTCGAGCCTTGACGGAACCACACCCGATCAAGCCTACTTCACCCCGCTGCCAATCCGCATGGCAGCCTAACCCTGGCAGTCGCTCCACTTATCGATGCGGAAAATCTGTTCAGACAACCGGGACCACCTCTTTGGTGAGGGTCGATGAGGGTCCTTGGAGAAAGTTATGAGAAGGGTTGAGATCGAACGGAAGAGTAAGGTTTCGCCTGAGTATATCTTAGAGGAACACTTAAGGGGGATCGGAAAGCCGGTCATTCTCTGCGACGCGACGGAAAAATGGAAAGCGCTCTCGAAATGGAACTTCGAACATTTCGCGGAGCGCTATGGGAGTGATCCCGTCGTCGCGTGGAGAGGGCTAAGGAGTGGGGTCGGGAAACTAACGACGTTCTCCACGTACCTTCAGTATCTGGATAATCCATCAGGCGACCTGTCCGGAATTCCGAGAGGCGAACATGCAGACGAACCCGCTTTTGAGAGGGGGGGAGAGCAAAAGCCGCCCTATTACTTACTTGATTGGTATGCGTTCCGGCAGCATCCAGAATTATATTCCGATATCATGCCAGTTCCATCATGCATTCCGGATTGGACGACCGCGCTGAGCTCACCGCTTAAAGAGGTGTTGGAGCGGACCTCCCTGGGGGAGTTTTGGGCGATCTATATCGGTCCGAAGGACTCGCTATCGAAACTCCATAGAGATTTCTGGAACACGCACGGCTATTTGGCTCAAATCAGGGGGCGAAAAAAGGCCATACTTTTCTCGCCTGAGGACGACGATTTCGTTTATGCCGGTGGGGTCAATCCGGGACAGCCAAACGCCGACCTCTTTCCACTATTTGAGCGGGCAACAGCCTATGAATGCATCATTGAACCTGGCGATACACTGTTGATTCCAGCCAGATGGTGGCATCACGTTGTAGGCTTGGAACGATCGATCACGGTTAGCCATAACTTTTTCAACGAGGTGAATTTTACACAATACCTGACATGCCTCATGCAAAACTTACCGTTCATTACTAAGGTTATCCGCGAGTCGCCGACATGGTGCGCGGGGCTCGGTATTGATCGCGAGGGTTGGCGTACTACGGACTGCAGTCAATGATCTTGATGAAGGTTCATGGGCGTGCGGGCGACTCGCCGATCGTTAGACTGGCTCGCTACCCTGTTTATTGACCGCGCTTGGTGTGCCGCCATCACCCTCAATGGCACCCTCAGCAGGATCGCCCTGCTCCATCGAACAATTTTGCAGGAGCACGGATTCCAGTGCCATAGCAGTTTTTCTTGAATTAAGATTGCGGACTGCGTTGTATTGTGGCGCGAAAGGTCTGTTTAACTCCGACCGCTCCAAACAGTATGCTAATCTCAAGAGTCCATTCCTTCTGGTGAGTCGCAGAAAACTTCGCAATCGGGCGCAGGGCCGAAGTGGCACAAATCGCCTCGTCTTTGGAAGCGACGAGCAAGAGCTCCCGCGAAACTGGCGAACGGTAGAGGTGCTTCTCTCTTTTCATAGCAACCGCTCGGAGCCGGGGTTAGAGGCTGGACCGCGCCGGCAAGACGCAGATAAATTTTTATGATGAAAGCCTTTGCACGGAATTCAAGGTCACTTCGCCACCGGTGGTCTGCGTTTTTTTCATGTCGCTGCCTGGCGGGCTTTCCATGGTTTTGGCCGGCTAAGCGCGGTCGCCAGCATGTCATGGCCGAGGCCAGGCGAATTGTCCGTCAACAATTCGGGCGCGATCATCACCCTGTGTGCCGCGTTCTAGCAAAAGTCTTTACTGCTATCGCGTGGCCGCCCGCGGTTCTCATTCACATTTGGAAAATTCGACGTGATCGAGGATCGGAGGAGGTCCAACTCACGCGCATGCCGGCAGCTTTCTGGACAGCCTTGCGTCACAACGTTCTACCGGGTGAGTATTACGCCTACGCGCTTTGGCTCCCTGAGCGTAAGAAGAATATCGACAAATATCTTTACTCTAATGAGTGCCCGCGTCTGTTCAAGGCACTCAATGAATCGATGGAGCCAGATCCAGTCAGTGACAAGCTCGCTTTTTACAACTTGTGCAAAGCTTACAAGATACCAAGTCCCACCGTCTTCAGAGTTTTTATCCCAGGATACAAAACAACTTCGGGATCGAGGCTCCTCCCAAAACAGGATTTGTTTGTCAAGCCAGGCTCGAGCCTTGCAGGTGAGGGCACAGAGCGCTTTCGTTGGAATGAAGAAGGCTACACAAATTGCTGTGGCTCTACCATGAGCCCGAAGGAACTGCATGACTACTTGTCGCAAAGGGCAGTGAGTGAAAGAAGGAATTTACTAGTCCAGCCTCTCCTCACAAATCACCCGAAGCTTGGCCAGCTGGGGCCGCTAGCGACTGTCAGGCTCGTCACCGGCCTATCTACGAGAGGTCAAGTCACAGCAATTTTTGGATTTTTGTCCCTGGGCAAGCTGGGGAACATCACATCGCAGCATGGCGAAATTGTCCTGATTGACGTCACCAACGGTAAACTGTTGGCGGAGTCTGTGCAGGTGGCCCTTGATACTCTTCCGGATTGGGGTTCAGCGTTGCGTTATGCCCAGATTGCCCATCGCCTTTGTCGTCACTGCGCATTTGTCGGATGGGACGTTGCTTTGACGAAAAGCGGGCCAATGCTACTCGAAGGAAATAAGAATTGGAGCGCTGACGAGTACCAAAACATCAGCGGAAAGCCCCTTGGCCAGTTAAGCTTTGCCAGCATTCTGGAGGATCGGCTCAAGCGGTGATTAAAAGGACTATGAAGCGGGCGGATCGCCAGATTCTCCCTTACCCCCACCCTGCCCTTCATTGAACTGCTCGGCCCCGGCTGTCGCCGCAATCGGCAGCTTTTGTAAGCTCGGTTGGACCCAAGTTTTCTTTAGGGGTGGGTTGATGATTTTTACCGGTCCTGCGTCGTCCATGACGTCCCCCTTTTAGAGTGCTTTCCCACACTACCCTTTACCCGTTGTCAAGGCAAACATTCTCGACCTAAATTCCTTCCTTCAAACTTTTCGATAAATCGAGCCGCGCTCAAGGCATGAGGAAGAGCCATTCTCATCGGATGGGATGCTGAGCCATATTCAGCAGGTTCTTCGCTAGGCCAGCTGTCTAAAATAGCGTTCAGCTTGTCTAGATCAATCACGGCCGCCACCGTCGAGTTCTGCTTGAGGCGATTCACTTCGGCGATTAGATGTTCTCGTTCTCTCGTCAATCGTGGATACCAGTCCGCTGCTTGTACTCCATTATCCCTATTCGATAATACGCTGTGAGGCAGACGCCCCTTCATTGCTCGTCGAATCAACCAGCGATCTTGACCATCCCGTAGGTACTGGCTTTGCGGGAGGCCGACGCAGAACTCCACTAATCGGCGGTCGAAGGCTGGCGTTCTAATATCAATTCCAAATATCGCACGCACTTGTGCGAACCTGTCCGCAGTATCAGCAAAAGAATGCAATGCCCGGATTTGGGCTTGTCTGCCGATCCGAAGTGGTGCCAAGTCGAATCCTAAGTGCTCACGGGCAGCACGCTCCCGTATACCGCTCCGGGCAGCAAAGTCGGGATGGACAGCGCTGTAAGTGTCCCAGGGCGGTCGACCGCTCCGACGCCACTCCTTGTATCGACGAAACAAAGTCGGGGGTACTATCGGCGCAACGGTCCAGTGCCTAAGCATCTGTTTCCACCGATAGCCAGAGGACTTTATCTCTCGTGCCAAGCCTAGCCAGTTGCCAGACATTAAGAGCTCGGGAAGCAAGCTGTAACCCGAATGGCTCATGGTGTGGTTACCCATGTCACCGGTGAGCATTACAGTATGACCTAGGGTTTTTGCAGCTTTTAGTACGTCGAAGTTCCAGAGATCATTTAAAACGCCTCCACTGGGCGAACCTCCTCTTGCCAAAGTTTCATTTATCTGTTCGAGAATGGGTGCCTTGCTGGGTTGTACGAAATGCGCGATCAAATTGGATTTGAAATGGGCAATTTCGCGTACATAGGGTGTCTCGTCGAAAAAACGCCCCCGTATATTTTGCTTTTGAAATCCTTCCTCTGGAATGGCAGTAAACGTATTAAGTGTTTTGCCCCTTTCGGCGAGAAGATCGGCCGCGACCACAGCTACGCTAGAGGAATCGAGCCCGCCTGTGATGGTAGCGCAAGGTGTTGCTGCAGCGCGAAGATTCGCTTCGACCACTTCCTGGAACAGCGTTTGGAAAGCTAAAACATAGTCTTCGTCACGTTTAAACCTCACGTCGCGTGCATCTTCGGGCGTCCAGAAGTTGCTTTTAGAAAGCTGAGTGCCACGTAGTCGATGCACGGAGCCAGGAAGCACACGATATATGCCGGTGTAATAAGTAGTCTCCGCATTGAGGCCGCGATCCACAAGGCAGTCTGCAATTTTGTCAAAGCTCAAAGAGCGTTTCACCCAGCTCAAAGCAAACAGGGCCTGGGGAGCTGTGGCCACAGCGAACAGTTCTCCTGAGTGATGATAATGCAATACCCGCAAGCCCATATGGTCTCGGGCGCAAAGAAGGGTCTTTTCCCGCAGGTCGAATACGATGATTGCGAACGCCCCCGCTACTCGCTCAAACGCACGATCACCCCAGCGTTTGAAAAGCTGAAGCAGAATTAAGCTATCCGACATCCGAGCGACCTCGCTGGCCGCTACCCCAAGAGCCGCCCCAAGCTCGGTTCGATTGTCAATGCGGCCATCGAACAGCAGCACAAAGCGATTGTCTAAAAGCAATGGTTGGCTTTCAAATGAATCCTCCGGGGTGATTTTGTGAAGACAAAAGACGAAGGCTGCACTCCCACGCATCATGATCTTTCGGCGATGCGGGCCGTGAACAGCTAAAGCGTTTGCAAGTCTATCAACCTCTGCCGAATTGACAGCCCCCCCGTTCAAATTCAATACAGCCGCGATACCGCTCATTTCACTCCGTTCCTTGCAATCAACGCGGATGCAAGCCCCTGTCTAGGCTGGGAGGAGATCCTATCGTCAGCACAGTTGTAAAAGCGGCCTCCTCCTCGTTCTTCCCAAAGTTATAATTCTCGGCCTCTACCCAGGCATGAGCACGAAGCGATCTGCCTTCACCAGAATTCACGCCGAAAAAGATTTGCGCCGGGATTTTGCGCTGATGAAGCATTATAAACGCCACGATTGATCGGCTGAGGCACAGGCTATTCCACGGCAGCAAGTTTGCTGCCCAAACTATGGATCGGCGAATATTGTCAATCTTGGCTTGCGCTGTGCTGGCACATACGTGCCGCTCGGGAGAGGGCTTCGAATACATCTTCAAAAAATTATCGATATATCGAAAGGAAACTAACTTGATGCAAATGTTGGCTGTAATCAGGTAAAGCACCGCCTCTGATAATAGGCGGCGCTCTCGAGGCGAAAGCGATAAAAACTTAAGTACTCGTCTCATCAGAAATCGTCAGCAGTTGCTCGTTGGCCAGAGTTTGAAGGAATGAAAGGGTCTGTTCCTCACAGGAGGCTCGGTCAATCTCGTAATTCGTGTGGAGGTGATCGACGAGCTCGGCCACGGTGTGGGGCGTCTCAAGTTGCTCCCAAATCGCACGCCCAACTTCCGAGACACTGAAGTAGCTACCGCTCTCGACGCTCACCATGACGAGGTCTGTTCCGGCATTCGCGGCAATGACCTCATTACGTCTTTGAACGATGCTGTTTAAGCCTAACACCTTGCGCTCCATCTCGCCTCAGCTCGTCACGGTCGTGGCAACGTAACGGCCCTACGTCTTAGGGTCAACGTGCCACTCCAGGCCCAGGGTAGTTTCTAGCCTCACCTGATTGCGGCGTCTGACTCCTACCACCTTGACGCTGATTCATAAGATGCGAGCGAATGATGGATCTAAGCTCGTGCCCTGCTGCGAGCGACCATGGTCGGCGCAGTCGGTAGACAGTAATTGCCCGCGCGAGTTCCGAGCATACGGAAAGGTGGTGGGCCAGGCTCCCAGACTGGAGGACACAATCGTAACGGTAGGTATGGTCAATGAAGGCATGGACGGCATCAACCCCGCTCAGCCGATCTATAACAGCGTGAGATATGTCTGCGTCTTTCTCAAGCACATAAATCCGATCGAGTTTCCGCCACTTGTCCATGGAGATGTGTTTCGGATGGACAAAATATCTTTCATCAAAGCGTTCGCCGATTTTTTCGCTACCGTCCAGGGCAAGTCGCCGTATCGTGTCAGCTTTCAATTTAAGCCGACGAAGATAAGGCCACGCACCGGGAGTAGCCGTTTGGTTGAAGCTAATTGGCAGAATGTCATCGGCGATCAGTTCGAAATCGGAAAAGCTTACGAGTGCCGCTGTCGTTGACTTACCTGCTCCTGAATGGCCCACAAATGCAGCGATGCCAGTGTCGGTCGCAATCGCGCTAGCGTGCAGCGGCAATATCCCTCGTTGGTGACAGAGTGCCCCCCATGCCATCCCGAGCAGATAGATCTCAATGTCCTTCTTTGCTGCCCCACTGACCGGCTGAACGCGTATCAAGGAACCCTTTAGAACTTCATAGCTCGCCACACCGTCTACTCGGAAAAAACTGCGCTCCGAGGAGTTGGGGCAGCCGCTGTCGATGCACAAGGGCGAAGATTCAGCAAGTATGATCGTCACATCCGCACGCGACCCGCTATACGGCACAGTACTAATAGCGGTGAGCTGTATGTCTGAGATAGTGTGCCAACCGCACAACAGATAATGGTAGCTGGTCGACAAAATCTATTCCTTATCTAAATCTGAGCGACCTCACTGACAGCTGAGGTTGCATGACTCGTCCGATTGAGCCTAACGCAGGTGGTCTCGGCCGACATCTTTAGAAAGCAAGCTCGAGGCTGACTATCGCTGCTCACTCAACCCAGTTCCGATTCTCTCAAGAGGAAAGGATGCTGCTCTCATATGAGCGACCATTGTGCAGTCGATAGAGCGTAGAATCCTATTATGGCATTACTGGCTGAGTGAGCCACAATCGAGTCCGTAACTCGGGAAGAGCGAAGGTAAAGCAGGCCATAGACCAATCCGGCGCATCCAGCTAAGGCCCAGCGCCCATGCATCAGAGCAAACAGACCTGTGCTGAGCAACAGACCAATTACTCTCGCGGCCTTACCATTATGTGCGAAGCGATCAAGCAGGTAACAAAAGCCAGGCTGCGACATACGGCCTACGCCGGTATTCCGATATCGTTGCTGCGGCGATAGGTAGACTAAACCAAGCCGCTAGGCCGGATGCGTACGCCAAGCTGGCGATCGTGGCACACAGAGCGACGAGCATAAATGCTGGCCAGCCAGGGCGTACTCGCTGCAAGACAACCAAACCCAACAACATAAAGAAGAATGCTTGCTGCCAAGCAGAATATGGCATGTCCAACCAATTTGGCGGATAGTATAGAGCAAAAAGCAGTATCGAAAGCAGACAAAATGCAGCCGGAACCAACATTCTCGGCAGTTTTAACAGAAACAAGGTCAAGCAGAGGTTTGCGATTGTTAGAACAAACGCAGTGAATCTTAGCGTTCCGGCATCGTATTTCGTGAAAATTGTTGAGATTGCAGTGATTATTCGCGTTACGACTGGACGATGCCCCCAGTTCAACACGAAGAAATCTTCTAGCGCCAGTGTCCCCGCCGTAGTCTTAACCGCGATATAAACAGGATCCCACCACTGGTCTCCGCTCGGAACCACACTCCCTTGTGTGACAACGTACCAGAAGACCAATGCTATTGGCGCCAGCCCCGCCAAGAGCAGGAAACAGGAGAGAACTCCCCAATTGGTCTCTACGGATAACCCAGACTGGGACAGCACTCGATTCGCGTCCGAGGGTCGCGACCAGAATCTTCGCTTCCAGAAGGGCACGGGGGCTGAAGGTGGCAACTTTAAGGGCTACTCAGCACGTTCAGGTCAAGCGGTCGAAAAGACGCTTGTTGTCGCGGACCCACGCTATGAGATCGCTAACACCTTCGCGTACCGGGATTGCGGGCTTCCAGTTAAGCAGATGCTGGGTTTTGTCCAGTGCGCAAACGAAAACGGGCTGATCGCCTGCCCGCCAGTCGCCCCAAGCGAAGGGAATTTTGATGCCCAGATCCCTTTCGAGATAGGCTATCAACTCTAACAAAGAAAGCGTGTTGTCGGGGCCGCCACCGATGTTGAAGGCCTGGCCACCCACAAGATCACGGTGCTCGTAAGCCAATTCATAGGCGCTAACGAGGTCCTTTACGTGGAGAACGTCGCGAATCTGCTTCCCATCGCCATAGATCGTGATGGGCTTGCCAAGGACCGCAGCAATCGCGAACCACGCTATCCAACCCTGATCCTCGATACCGAATTGCCGCCTGCCGTAGATGCAGCTCTGGCGGAAGCTTACCGTGCCAAGGCCGTAGATCCGTGCATAGTCGAGCGTGTATTGGTCCGCCACCCCTTTCGAGCAGCCATAAGGTGAGTGGAAGTCGAGAGGCCGATCCTCGCTCACACCCGCCGACAAGTCTCGGTACTGATAGCGCCCATTGGTCTCGACGATGCTGAGGTCCTGCATCTTGCCGTACACCTTGTTGCTCGAGGCATTGATGAAGAAGCTTTCCTGACTCTGTTGCCGAATCGCCTCCAATAGATTCAAAGTGCCGAGGGCGTTAATCTCGAAATCTTCGCGGGGGTTATCCACCGAAGTCGTGACCGCAACCTGGGCCGCGAGATGCAACACGGCATCTGGTTTAAGTTCGCCGACAATGCGCTCCATCCGCTCTCGGTCGCGAATGTCGGCATGCTCAAAGCTCACCTGGGTCTTCCGGCGCACCCAATCCAGATTCTCCTGCGCCCCCTGTCGCGACAGATTATCGAGCAAGGTCACGGACCAGCCCCTGACACAGAAATGCCGCGCAGCGTTCACGCCGATGAAACCGGCCCCTCCAGTGATCAGAATCGATTTGATGCTTTTCCCCTATTAGCGCGTCATGAGGAATTAGATCTTTAGCCCTTGGACGGTAAAGTAAGGGGCATATTCTCAAGCCGAGTCTTAACAGCACATTGATCACGCACAAAGAGCGTGTTTGGCGAGACATAGCCGCCTTGTCTACGGGATTAAGCGACGCTCGAAGGCTCGTAAATGCAGGCTTCAAAGCCAAGCTCCTGCATTCTGGCGTGCAAGACTCGCTCGTCGAAACCATAAAGTGATCCACTTCCAGCCAGCTCCATAATCAACACGCAAAGCCCGCTGGATTGCAATAAGGCTGAAGCGCCGTTGAGCGCTTCTGTCTCATACCCTTCGACGTCAATCTTTAATAGGATCGGACAACGCTTACCAAGTGCACTATCCAAGGTCGTCATCGAGACGGAGCGTGTTAATACTTCTCTCTCCTGCCCCAGGCGAACGACGTGGTTCACCGTATCTTGGCCTGAAGTGAACGCCACGACTCGACAGCTGCATCCGGCGGCCTCCTGGTGCGCTTCGACGCGATCAGCAACGCCGTTCAGCGCTATGTTCTGCAGCACCCACTCGAAAACCTCGGGGCATGGTTCGAACGCGACGCAGCGAGCCCCGACAGCAGCGGCCGCAAGCACCGTGTAAGAGCCAATGTTGACGAAATCGATGGCGACTGGTCCGGGAACGGGGCGAGAGCCGATTTGCCACGACAAAAGTCGCCGTAAATTTGAGAGCTTCCGGCCCCTGCTCAGCGGATGACGAAGGCGAAGGCGAGAGTCTGTTGCAGGTCTAGCCTAATCGCGCCGTCGGACAATACAATCCTGCAGAACGACCAAGTCCATCCTAGTCCGCAGGGAAGCAATCGAGCTCCTCTTGTGGACGACAGACCACGGACTCATTCTCGTTGAATGACTTGTTGAAGACCATCGGCACGATGGTATTCCGGTGAAAGCATTCGATCAAACGGCAATAATGAGATTCCGCGATGCATGGTCTGCAAACGCCCCGACTCATCGACGTGTCAGTCACCGCGGGGATGATTCTCGACGCTTGATCCTGCGGTTCAGAATGTATTTCCTTGGATCAGGTATCTTAGCCGCCAAGTTGCGCGCGACGGGCAAGCCAGCGCCTGGTGGATAGCGTGGAAAGCACCAACTCGATTACCTTAAAGATGTTAACCAGCAGGAAAGGAGCGCCTATTTGGGACAGACTTGGCAGGCAGGTATTCCCAATGGCGCCTGCTCATGGTCTCTCCTGATTCGATGGGCACAGCGTGCCCGCTGTCAGGCAGAAACTCCACTTATCGTCCTGTGCAGATTTCCGGGACCGGCTCTGTCGTCTGCTCATGGTCTCTCCTGATTCGATGGGCACAGCGTGCCCGCTGTCAGGCAGAAACTCCACTTATCGTCCTGTGCAGATTTCCGGGACCGGCGCTCCGCAACTGCTGTCGGACCGGAGACAAACGCGATCGAACTCAGGCAGAAATCGAGGTCCCCACAGCCCGCAAGAAAACTATAACGGCGGCGCCGCTGCGGAAGAGACTCAACCATTGTCACACAGACGGTAGCTGGAGAGTGCCCGCGCGCCAATCGGCCAGGAACCTCGCGGTGTAAGCCTCAACATACGCGACTGGCAGCCCTCCCTCCCGGGGAAACGTCGCTTGGCTTAATTCGTCGATCGATCCAATGTCAGCGAGTACACGATCGAACCAATTATGATAATGCGTGATCTGACCGTCTAGGCTGTAGAAGTTCCCTAGACCGTAGCGAAGGCATTGCCAGGAGTCGCTCCAATATTTCGGTTTAAAGGCTGGAACGTAAAGCGGCTCGTCCTGCGTCGGCGACGGGTGAACGTTCATCATGGTCCAGTCGAACGATTGTCGCATCAGCACCGCAGGGAGATTGTATGTCACGTGCGGCCCAAAAAAGTCGAGTGCGCGATAGGGCCAGCGAATCTTAAAGCGCTGCCGCCTGAACCATTGGCGAGCCTTCAGTGCCTTCGCGGTATCGAAGAACAGGAATGAACTTTCCGGCATGCCGACACCCCACGGTCGGGTGAACGGCCCGCAGCCCACGTCTTCGGGCGATACGAGCGCTACCGGCCCACTCAAATGGGCGTTGCAGACGGCGAACCACGCCGGTGACAGCAATATTACATCGGAATGAATAAGTAATGTGCGCGGGCTTTGTGAGCGTCGAAGCAGAAGGTTTAACGCCTCCGCTTGATTACAAGGACGAACAACGACCTCTACGCGATGGAAGTGTGCGACGTCTGCGGTGTCGTCCTGCGATGCATTGTCAAGAACGACGATACGGGGATTCAAATCGTCGCAAGTTCGCCTAATTGCCTCGATGCAGGGTCCGATGAATCGTTCACTGTTCCAAGCTGTAATGCCGACGAACAGAGCAGGTTGAGTTCTCGATATCTTCCTATGCAAGATACTCAACCACTCAAGAAGGTCCCGTAAAAAGTAGGAGGTTCTTCCAGCGCCCCGTCGTCGCGCGTCGAGACATCAGGCGAATTATGGAGAAGTCGATTATGCAGGCTCATCCCTATTGAAATCGCCGGACGATCCAGTCCTCCATAACGACCCAGTCCATTTTAGTCCGAAGAAAACAATCGAGCGCTTCCTGCGGATGACACACCACGGGCTCATTCTCGTTGAACGAGGTGTTGAGAACTATCGGCACGCCCGTTTTCCGATGAAAGCTTTCGATCAACAGGTGGTAGCGAGGATTTGTCTCGCGATGCACTGTGTGGAGGCGCCCTGACCCATCGACGTGAGTGACCGCGGGGATCAATGCCCTCTTTTCCTCCAGCACCTGAAAGACTTGCGTCATGAAAGGAACGTCAGCGTCTTCCTCGAACCACTCCGCGACATGTTCACGCAAAATCGAGGGAGCGAAAGGGCGGAAAGACTCTCGACGCTTGATCTTGCGGTTTAGGATGTCTTTCATATCTGCGCGCCTCGGATCGCAAACGATAGAGCGATTGCCAAGCGCGCGCGGACCCCATTCCATACGTCCTTGAAACCACCCCACCACCAACCCTTGCGCAACAGCTTCCGCCGCGCGATCACACAATTCCGCAACACCATTGACTTTTTCGACATGGAATGACTTGGCTTCGAGGTCATCGCTCAGCTCACTCAACAGCTGAGCGACCATTTCATTGCTGTATTGGGGCCCCAAATAAGCCTGATCCATCACGACACGGCCTTTTACCGGGTCACCCTCCAAAGCTGAGCCTTGACTAGCCGGAATAATGGAAGAGCTACGTTTTAGTCTGTGCCAGACATGGATCGCGGCGCCGATCGCGCCACCCGCGTCGCCGGCGGCGGCCTGTACGTACATCCTCCTGAAGGGTGTCATCCGTCTCACTTTGCCGTTCGCCACCGAGTTCATTCCGCAACCGCCGGCAAGGGTCAGGTCGTCGACCTTGTAGCGCGCGTGCAGCGTGTTCAAGAGATGGAAGAATGCCTCCTCGTACATGGCCTGCACCGAGCGGGCGATGTCGCGGTGCCTCGCCTCGAGCGCGTCGGTGGGGGCTCGTGGCGGCCCTAACAGCTGGCAAAGCTTATCACTATAAAGTGGGGCAATCTCTGGCACTCCACCCTGCCATTGAAAGGATACGACCTCATTGTGGTGACGGAAATAGTCCAGATTGAGAGCGAACGAGCCGTTAGCATTGAGACCCACCACGCTTCGCATCTGTGGTAGATGGGTTGGTTCACCATAAGGGGCGAGCCCCATGACCTTATATTCGTCACCGTAGTGAGGAAAACCAAGATATTGCGTGAGGGCCTGGTAAAAAATGCCCAGCGAATGAGGGAACAGGACGCGCCCATCGACGCTCAAGGAATCGTCGCGACCGATGCCCCAAGCAGCGCTAGCAAAGTCACCGAATCCATCGACGGATACAGCTACTGCCTCGTTGAAGGGTGACACGAGAAAGCAAGACGCCAAGTGCGCCAAGTGGTGCTCGACTCGATGCAGGCGAGCGCGCATTTGGCCATCTGGACTGAGACTCTTGAGTTCCGTCTCCATTGAAAGGCGCCGCCCTTGATTACGCAATCGATCAAAAACTAGCCTGGGCGAGGGACGGTTCAGGAGTGTAAAGCGCAGGCGTCGTAGAAGGTTCGCCGTGGGATCGCTATTGATAGCGACGTAGTCGAGATCGTCTAAACCTACGCCGCCTTCGGTCAAACAGTAGCGGATGGACTCCGAGGGGAAACCAGCCCAATGCTTGACGCGTCGAAATCGCTCCTCCTCAACGGCGGCAACGATTTTCCCATCGTCAATCAGACAGGCCGAGGAATCGCCGTGATAGGCATTTAGCCCGAGGATCCGCATGCTACTACCTCAGGGACGTGGGCCAGCCATCGCGGCGATTTCTTCCTCAATCACTTTGACACGCTCTTGGGGCATAGCCAACGTATCGAAAATGCAATGCGTCAGGGGAATGCTCAGGTCTCCCACCGCAGGATCGAAAAACACGTATTGGATCTCGTGCAGAATGCGCTCGATTTCGGTTCGCTCCCTGCTAACCTCGAGTAGGAGTATCGGCCGGTGTTTGATTTACACCTCACGCGCCCCTTCAAGCACGAGACGCTCACCTCCTTCCACAACTATATTGATGATGCTTGGCGCGCACCAATTTTGCGCTATGAAGTCGACCGTTATGGTGGGCACGAGCAGGTCCTGTCGTATGCCGCCCATCTGTGTGGAGCCGCTATCACGGAGAGCGTTTGCCGCTCGGCCACGGAAGGCCACAGCAAAGTGCGCCATTCCAAGGTCACAGGAGACTGCGGCGCAAAGGCTCTGCAAATTCACCCACGTTTGCGCCAATATCCAACACGATATCGCTAGGCATTACATTCTTTCTGCATAACGACGCAGCTCGTGGTCGAATGCCGGCGCGCCCGGTTCAAGAACCGCAAACGCAAATCCGGCGTAATCCAGATAGGCCTGAAACCGAATTGAATAGGCAGGAGCCGCCGATAGCTCCGGTCGCGCAGTGCACATTCTAAAAATACGCGAACAAATTCAGCGATCATCCGTGACCTGGAACCTTAGGGGCACCCGCAGAGGTGCTGTCCATGCACCCCGAAATCGTTCATGCTTCAAGCGAGGTCTGCCTATCTGCCACTTGATTGACAGATCCAGATCGCGTCTCAAGCATAGTCCGCGCATAAGTCTTCAACCGCGCGTCGTCGAGCGCAAGTTCGCGCAACTCCAACGTCTTCCAATCGACAAGAAGGCGAAGCCAGAGCCCTTGGAGCATGTGGTAGAGGAAGCCGGCCCGTCCATCGAGAAAACCGCCGGCGAGCACATATCGGTATAGGAAATAGATCACCGGTCGAATAAAGAGCGGCAATCCGAGCCACCTGTCACGTAGCCAAGAAAAGCGCTCGTCCGTATTCCCGAGTAGGCGGGCCTGTCCCGACCATCCGTGGAGGCCGCGCCGTCGCAGTTCCTCCTCAACCGCTAGGCGCAGCGCGAATTTGTCCTGCTTGGCCGTCCACACCGAGATGTCGTCGTCGTTTCTGTTGTACTCAATAAGAGGCTCGCGCCACCGCGTCACTCTGCCCTCAACGACAAAACGGAAGTCGACGAGATCGCCCATATCTGCGCACACGCGGTCGCGGCGCACAATGCGCATCCAGAACCGTTTAGTGCCCCCGAAGCGGATAAGACCACCTCCAAAATGATAAAGGTGCCGCACGTAAATACCGGCAACCGCTTCGGGGATGCGAGGAAGCTCTCGCTGAATGCGCTCCAAGAGTTGGGGTGTAACGACGAAATCAGCATCGATTGCCAGCACCCAGGGCGTTTCAACCGCCAAGTTCTGCAGTGACCATTGCCACTGGCTCGCATGGTTGGAATATGGATGATGAACTACTGTGGCACCGTGAGCCTTGCAGATTTCCAGCGTAGCGTCTGTGCTCCCGGAGTCGACAACAAAAACTCGAGGCAAGGCTGCAATGCTTTCCAAGCAGTGGACGATATTTTTCTCCTCATTGCATGTCAACACGACAGCGGTGATGGGTGGTTCAAACCCAACCTCCGCTCGGCATGTGCGGATAACCGAGACGTTGCCGTCGCCTTGAATATTACCTCTACGCATCAAATGGTGCCGCTCAGGAGCCAGCGACGCTCACGCAGCCGATTGCGCGCGGGGCCCGGCCAGGTGAAGCGCGGAATCCGATATGGATCTATATCTTTCGTAATCCGCTCCCTTCGCTCGACCAAAGCAGCCATGTTGAAGAACTTGGCGCAGATGCTCTCATCGCCGGGAAGGTAACTGGAGAAGGGGTACGAATAGGAGCGCGGCGTCTCCCCCAGGATCTGAGCCAGTACGTCGCGCGAACGTGCCAGGTCGTCCTCAAACAGTCGCGCAGAGATGTTCGCCCTCATCAGGTGCTCATGCCCATGGCTGCCGATCTCGTGACCAGCCAAACGCGCGGCTCGGACATGTTGCCGAGTTGGATAAAGCTCGCCTGGCAAGTGGAGGGATCGCCACTCGAAAGCCACATCATCGGCCGCGCACTGCAGCACGGCCTTGGTGTGCTCGAAGAGAACATGCTCACGAAGGAAGGCAATCAGGTCGCCCATGAGGTGCATCGATTTGGCGCGCTGCTGATCCAAGACCCGATGTACAAGCTGGCGCAGACGCTCGCGGTTGGCGACGTCCCGACCACACCAATAAAGTGCGTGCTCCCACAGCAAGTCCCGCCGATCCACGAGGCCAGACGTTTGAAAAAAGACGCCGCGCACGCCATGCTCTTCCAACACGGCACGCCCGGTCTCGTAGTTGTCGCGGAAACAGTCATCGAAGCAGACGATCACGCCGAACTCGCCGCGGCTTGGAAATCTCCCGTCCTGCAAGTCCTCGAAGGTGCAAAATTTGGCCCCTTTCTGCGCGAGAAAGGCGATGTTCGATGCCAGCTCTCTCGGTGCGATCGCTGGAACGCCGCCGCGGGTGAGGAAATCAAAGCGATCCTCTGTAGGATCGACGACCCGGTGATAAAGAAGGCACGCGACCTTGCCTCGAGCATTCCCAAGATGCACCCGCGCGGTGCCTGGCATATATAGCAAGTCCTTGAAACGGTTAGCGCAGCGCAGCGCAGTCCGCCGCATCACTGGTTCCCCACCAGCCGGATGCCTGCGTCGAACTGATCGCGCCGCGCAAGGTAGTCGGCGATCAAGCCGTTCGACAACATTCGATTCACCTGCACACGCAAATATGGATCGTAGAGGTAACCGGTACGTCGCAAGAACAGCTTTCCTTCGGTCCATTGAGGAACTCGTTCAGCTTTCCCGCTAGCAAGACGGCGCACGGCATCAATCATGCGATCATTGCCCAAGCGAAACGTCTTAGCATCGATCATCTCATAGCTGTCTTCTGGGTTCATGTTTGGACGATCCGTGATGATGATATCGCCGTGGTCTATACCGCCGTCTATATGGTGCACGGTTATGCCGACGAGTTCAGGATGCCGTTCCAAGAGCATGAAAAGATTGCAGTTTCCTCCCCGAGAGTAGGGTGACAGGCCGGTGTGAAGATTGATCATGCCCAAGGGCAGCGCCGCTGCGCGCTCGCGGAGGGGGCGTCGAATCAGTTGAGTGCCATTGACGCAGACTACGTCCGGACAGTAGCGATCGAGCGCTGCCTCAGTCGCGGGATGATTAACGTTTGCCACGCGAATGATCGGCACATCCTCCGCCAGATCCGGCGGTCGGCCGTTCTCATAAAACAATGCGCTAAGCGTCGGCCGTGCCCTCTTGTCATAGGCTGGCCATAGCAGGCGAGCGGTCGCGTAACGTGCAAGGTCCACAGGGCTACGGTAGCGCCAGAGACGTTTTCGAAACGAAACCCGTTGCGAATCGCCCGTCTGCAACACTATCGCTTGGAGGCAAAACTCCCTGGAGATCTGCCGCATAAGGTCGCGCTGGTAGAGCCCGTCGCAGCAGAGCAGCACGACGCGGACTTCGAGTTTCGGATTAGATACACCGTCAGCCATTCACGCTGCAGAATAAGGCGGTCATGGCCGCGTGTCTTTGAGCAGGCTCAGATGAGGGTTGCCGCACGAGTCGCTTGTGCGCTTCCTGTCGCTCGTGATCTGCAGATACTCCTGCTCCATCTCCCCGGCGATTGCCTCCCAGGTAAAGCGTTCCGCCACTGTTTTGCGGCCAGCCTCACCCATGGCTCGAGCCGCATTCCGGTCGATGAGAATGCTTCGCAGCGCCCACGCTAGCGACTCAGGATCACCGGGGATCACGAGGCCGGCGCCACTATCGCGTACGACGCCGGCCAACCCGACCTCAGGCGTGACGACGACGGGGCAGCCAGCCGCCATGGCTTCAAGGATCACATTGCCGAAGTTCTCTGAGTAGGATGGCAACACCAAGACTTGTGCAGACGCGAGCAGCGACCATTTTTCGGGGCCATGCACGGGCCCGATGAATCGCACGCGAGTGGCAACACCAAGGTTGCCGGCAAGAGCCTCCATAGGAGCGCGATAGCCCTCATCATCGTCGCCGGCGAGGACTAGCTCAGCCTCTGGGAGGTGGAGCATGGCTGGGATCAGCCGATCGAGACCCTTCTTCCAGTTGATGCGACCCAGGAAGAGGACAGTGAGGTGTTCCCGACTAATGCCGGCAATACCGCAGTGCGCGCTAGCACCAGGATCGGGCATCTCTACGCCGTTGCCGACAATTATGATGCGTTGATAGCGCAGTCCCAGCCGCCTGATGTCGTCCGCCTCGAGCTTGGAAGTAGCATGGACGGCCGTCGCGGCCTCCACGTTGCGCCGCTCGAAGGCCGCCATCCACGCAAGCTTAGCAAGCCTGCTCTTGCGTCGTATCAGATCAGCGACCAACATGCCGCGCGGCGCCAGAACGTAAGGAACGCGGTGGGCGCGCGCAGCACGTGCTGCCGCAGTCGTTGGCCAAAGAAAGACGCTGTGGGTATGGACCACATCGAAAT
>Ga0307379_10005345_pt1 | contig 17949 bp, 17 predicted proteins | sample UN2MG_FD_202237 | JGI IMG/M metagenome (GOLD analysis project Ga0307379, IMG submission 202237) | Soil microbial communities from Risofladan, Vaasa, Finland - UN-2 | ecosystem: Environmental > Terrestrial > Soil > Coastal area > Acid sulfate soil | place: Finland: Risofladan, Vaasa | collected... | reverse complement strand
TCCTGATCGATGTCGTCATAGAGCGCGAGCTGGCCGGCATTGACGATGCCCATATCCATGCCCGCCTGGATCGCGTGGTAGAGGAACACCGAGTGCATCGCCTCGCGCACCTGCTCGTTACCGCGGAAGGCAAAGGAGAGGTTCGACACACCGCCTGACACATGCACGTAAGGCAACTCTTCATTGATACGGCGGGTCGCCTCGATAAAGGCCACGCCATAATCGTTATGCTCTTCAATGCCGGTGGCGACGGCGAAGATGTTCGGATCGAAGATGATGTCCTCGGGCGGAAACCCCACGGTCTCGGTGAGCAGCTTGTAGGCCCGCTTGCAGATCTCGAACTTGCGGTCGGCGGTGTCGGCCTGGCCCTCTTCGTCGAAAGCCATGACCACCACGGCGGCACCATAGCGCAGGACCTTGCGCGCATGTTCGAGGAACGGCGCCTCGCCCTCCTTCAGGCTGATGGAGTTCACCACCGACTTGCCTTGCACGCATTTGAGGCCCGTCTCGATGACCGACCATTTTGATGAGTCGATCATGATCGGGACGCGCGAGATGTCGGGCTCGGCGGCGATCAAGTTCAACAAGGTCTCCATGGCCTTCTCGGAGTCCAGCATGCCCTCGTCCATATTGACGTCGAGCATGTTGGCGCCGCTCTCCACCTGCTGGCGCGCGACCTCGAGCGCCGTGGCGTAGTCGTTGGCCTCGATGAGCTTACGGAAGCGCGCGGACCCGGTGACGTTGGTCCGCTCGCCCACCATGACGAAATTCTGGGCAGCGTTAGATGTCATTCAGACGGATTCCATTTTTTATCTGCGAGAGACGGACGAGCGGCCTCGCTTGAGGTGAAGGCAAGCCAGCCCTGGATGGCAAGTCCGCGGAAATAGGTGTAAGGCGCCGTCATTTCCGTCACCCATGCACGAAAGGTTCGAGGCCAGAGAGCCGCAGCGCATGTTCGACCTCGGGCAGTTTGCGTGGCTTGTAGTTGGCCACGGCGTCGGCGATGGCGCGGATATGCTCGGGCGTGGTCCCGCAGCAACCGCCGACAATATTGATGAGCCGGTTCTTGGCCCAATCCTCCAGGAGCACGGCCATCTGCTCCGGAGTCTCGTCGTACTCGCCCATTTCATTGGGGAGCCCGGCATTGGGATAGACGCTGACATAGGTGTCGGCGACATGGGCCATCTCATCGACAGACGGCCGGAGCTGCTCGGCGCCGAAGGAGCAATTGAGCCCGATGGAGAAGGGTTTCAAATGCTTCATCGAATACCAAAAGGCTTCCGGTGTCTGGCCCGACAGGTTGCGGCCCGACAGATCGGTGATGGTGCCGGAGATCATGATCGGCAGCTCGACCTCCATCTCGTCGAACACCTGCTCGACGGCAAAGCCGGCCGCCTTGGCGTTCAGCGTGTCGAACACGGTCTCAATGAGGATCGTATCGACACCGCCCTCGATCAGCCCGCGTGTCTGGGTGGCGTAGGCCTCGACCAGCTCATCGAAGCTGACATTACGGAAGCCCGGATTGTTCACGTCCGGCGAGATGGACGCCGTGCGGTTGGTCGGCCCGATGGCTCCGGCGACGAAGCGCGGCTTGTCGGGCGTCTTCTCCGTCCATTCGTCTGCCGCTTCGCGGGCGAGCTTCGCCGCGGCGAGGTTCATCTCGTGGCTGATCTCCTCCAGCCCGTAATCGGCCTGGCTGATGGCTTGCGCGTTGAAGGTGTTGGTCTCGAGCATGTCCGCGCCGGCCTCAAGATACTTGCCGTGAATCTCCCGAATGATGTCGGGCTGGCTCAGCACCAAGAGGTCGTTATTACCCTTCAGATCGCGTGCATGGTCCTTGAAGCGATCGCCGCGATAGGCGGCTTCATCCAGCTTGTACCCTTGAATGGCCGTGCCCATGGCGCCATCCAGAATAAGGATTCGCTCCTTGGCTTCACGCTTCAGGGCTTCGATACGCTCTTCACGGGTCATGATGCAGTCTCCGCCTTCACCTCGGTGAAGGCCTTGGCCGGGCGCAGGCCCAGCAGATGGCAAATGGCGTAGACGAGGTCCGCGCGGTTCAGGGTGTAGAAGTGGAACTCGGTGATGCCTTGGTCGACCAAGCCCAGCACCTGCTCGGCGGCGACGGCCGCGGCCACCAGATGGCGCGTCTCCTGCTCCTCGTCGAGCCCTTCGAATCTACGGCCAATCCAGTCCGGCATCGTGGCGCCCGACCGTTCGGCGAAGCTCGACACTTGTTTGAAGTTATGGATGGGGATCAGTCCCGGCACGATGGGGATGTCGATGCCGGCGGCGCGCACCCGATCGAGATAGCGGAAATAGACCTCGTTATCGAAGAAGAACTGGGTGATGGCGCCGGTGGCGCCCGCGTCGATCTTCGCCTTCAGCATGTCGATATCCGCCTCGACGGAGGACGACTCCGGATGCTTCTCCGGATAACAGCCCACCGAAATCTCGAACGGCGCGATTTTCTTGATGCCGGCGGTCAGGTCGGCGGCGTTCACGTAGCCGCCGGCCGTCGGCTCGTAGCGCTCGCCCACGCCATCGGGCGGATCGCCGCGCAACGATACGATATGGCGCACGCCGAGGTCCCAATAGTCGCGGATGACCTCGTCGATCTCTTCCTTGATGGCGCACACGCAGGTGAGATGCGCGGCCGGCTTCAGCGTGGTCTCGCGCAACATGCGCGCCACGGTGGCGTGGGTCCGCTCTCGTGTCGAGCCACCGGCGCCATAGGTCACCGAAACATATTTCGGGCGCAGCGGTTCGAGCCGGCGGATGGAACGCCACAGGGTCTCTTCCATCGCCGCGGTCTTCGGCGGAAAGAATTCAAACGAGACGTCGATGTCGCCGCGGCCGAGAAATCGGCGCTTAGGCGGGTCTTGAGATGCGAGCATCACGCGGCGACCTCCACTTTGGAACTCAGTTTTGTCTTCTTGCCGGTTGTGACCGGCTTCAAGCCCAGCCACAACGAGACGGTGAGCTTGCCGTCGGCGGGATGCGGGCTCAGCTCGCGGAAGCGCTCCAGCTTCAAGCCGGTGCTTTCCAGCATGCGCTCGAGCTGCTCGCGGGCAAAGCCGAGACGCCGATGCTCCGATTGCTCGCGCAGAAACTCAAGCTCATGGGGCGCGAAGTCGACCACGAGCAGTTGCCCGCCCGGCTTGAGCACGCGGGCGGCTTCGGCCACGGCCGCGGCCGGATCATCGAGGAAGTGCAGCACCTGATGCAGCACGACCGCATCGGCGGCCTCGTCCGGCAACGGCACGTTATAGAGATCGCCGTGGCGCACTTGCGCATGGGAAAGCCCGGCGCGCTCGAGCTTCATGCGCGCATAGGCCAGCATGTCATGATTGAGATCGAAGCCGAGCGCCTTGGCCGCGCGCGGGCCGAACAGTTCGAGGATGCGCCCCGTGCCAGTACCCAGATCGACAAAGAAATCGAACGGTCCCTCTCCCAGCGCCTCGTCCATGGCGGCTTCGACTTGGCTCTCGGCCACATGGAGGGCGCGGATGGAGTCCCACTCGGCGGCGTGGACCTTGAAATAGCCTTGCGCGGCCTCGGCGCGGGCTTTCTGCACCGCTTGAGCGCGCGCTTGATCGCGCGCGAGCGTCAAATCGGTTGGGTCTAGGCTTTCGACAATGGCGCGTGCGAGCGCCCCTTCCGGGCCGCTGTCGGCGGCGCGGAAGAACACCCAGGAGCCTTCGCGGAAGCGGGTGATAAGGCCGGCTTCGGCCATCAGCTTCAAATGCCGGCTGATGCGCGGCTGGCTCTGGGCGAGGATCTGGGTCAGGTCCTTGACGTTCAGCTCGGCGCCCGCGAGCAAAGCGAGGATACGCAGGCGCGTGGCCTCGCCCGCGCCCCGCAGCGCGGCGAGCGCATGATCGCTGGACAGACCGGGAATGGCCGCGCGGCTGTGATCCTCACCTGACATAAAGATATGTTTATATCTTCTCTTGAGGCGGTGCAAGTGGCTCCGTGAGGCAAGAAAACCGTCCGATTTCAACCAATCTTGAAGCGACGCAGGGTTTGCCTGGGGCTGTTAGCTGCTAGGCTCGCGGCACTTCGCCCCTCCTACCAGCCACGAGGAATACATGATCGCGATGCGCACCAGCCCTACTCGTCTGCTTGTTCTAGTGCTCGGATTTTTCGTGCTCGCGTCGTTCGGCGCGCGCGCGGAGGAGACGCCGGCACAAGACGATCGCCTCAAAGAGGTTGTCGCCGGCGACCACCGATCGGAGAAGAACAAGGCGCGCGACGAGTATCGCCATCCATACGAGACACTCACCTTCTTCGGCATCAAGCCCGACATGACGGTGGTCGAGATCTACCCGGGCCGGGGCTGGTACTCTGAAATTCTTGCGCCCTATCTCAAGGACAGCGGCACGTTCTATGCCGCCCAGCGTCCGAGCGATCCATCCTACGAGCCGGGTCAGAGATCGCTCGAAGCCTTCGATCAGAAACTCAAAGACGCGCCCGAGCTTTACGGCGACATGAAACAGACGACGCTGACCGAAGAGGGCGACATCGCGCTACCGGAATCCGCCGACCTCGTCGTCACTTTCCGTAACGTGCATAGTATGATGAGAGCAGGCACCGAGGACGAGGCCTTCGCCGGCATGTTCAAGGCGCTCAAGCCGGGCGGCGTGCTTGGCGTCGTGCAGCATCGCGGCGATCCCAAAGCTGCGCAGGACCCCAAAGGCGGCAAAGGCTACGTGAACGAGGACTACGTCATCGAAATTGCCGAGAAGGCAGGCTTCAAGCTCGCGGACAAGTCCGAGATCAACGCCAATCCAAAAGACACGAAAGACTATGCGAAAGGCGTGTGGACGCTGCCGCCTTCGCTCCGTCTCGGCGACGAGGACCGCGAGAAATACGAGGCGATCGGCGAGAGCGACCGCATGACGCTGAAATTCGTGAAACCTACAAGCTAGCGAGCGCCGCCCCCCAATCCACGAGAAGAGCGAGATCGTAGCTGGGGGACCGGGCCCACTGCCCTTGAGACATGTCATAAGACCGTCAGATACGGCGCGGTAATGGTGGCGGTGGACGCCCCCTCATTAGCGCACAGAGGCTCATGTCAGACGGAAGACGGCTTCATAGCGAAGCCAAAGAACTGTTGGAGCAGGTCATACGGCTTCGCGCAGACGTCGCCGCGGGCGGCAAAGCCATTTTCCGCGATTGGCGTCCGCGGCTCGAACGGCGCCCTTTTGCCATGAGCGCGCTCAATCTCGCCCACTATCTCGCGTTGCGTGGTCGCGATCTCAGGCCCTTGCAGCGCGGACTGATGGCGCTCGGTCTGTCGTCCTTGGGCCGGGCCGAAGGGCGCGTGCTTGCCACGCTGGACAGCGTCACGGTGGCTCTTGCCGCGCAAGCCGGGCTGCCCCAGCCCGTGCGCATGCCGAGCAGCCGTCAATTCTTCCGCGGCGAGGCCAGACTCAAACACAATACCGAGGTCCTGTTTGGACCCTCGCCGCAAGGAAGGTGCGGCCGCATCCTGGTCACCCTCGACACCGCGGCGGCGGAAGACCCAACGCTGATCCTCCGCCTGGCGGAGCACGGCGCCGATGCGGTGCGCATCAACTGCGCCCATGACGACGCGGCGCATTGGCGCAGGATGATCACCCATGTGCGCGCCGCCGAAGCAAAGCTTGGCCGGCGCATTCGCGTGCTCATGGACATCGCGGGCCCGAAGATCCGCACGCGCAAGGTGGTCACGCCGCCCGACCGCTCCGAGTTGCGGATCGGCGACGAACTCTTGCTGGTGCGTGACAAGAAAGCCGCCGGCATCGACGACGTGCCCTTCAGAACGCGTTGCACGCAGAAGAATGTCCTCGACCACGTGAAGGTCGGCGATCCGGTCTCCATCGACGACGGCAAGCTCAAAGGAACCATTGTGCGCGAGACCGACGCCGGCCTCGTGGCGCGCATGAACGATGGACGCCTCAAGGGCATGAAGTTGAAGCCCGAGAAGAGCATCAACTTCCCCGGCGTCGATCTGGGGCTCGATCCCCTGACCGATCAGGACCGGCAGGACCTCGAATTCATCGTGCGCCATGCCGACATGATCGGTTATTCCTTCGTCGAGAATGCCGAGGACGTCGCCTTCCTACAGGACGAGCTCGCGGACCGGCGGGCCGACTGGCAGAAGCTCGCGCTCATCGCCAAGATCGAAACGCCGCGCGCGGTCCACAACCTGCCGGAGATCATCGTGCAGGGCGCGGCGCGTCAGCCGTTCGGCGTCATGATCGCCCGCGGCGATCTGGCCGTGGAGATGGGCTTCTTACGCGTCGCCGAGATGCAAGAGGAGATCCTGTGGATTTGCGAGGCCGCCCACGTTCCCGCCATCTGGGCGACGCAAGTGCTCGAGGATTTGGTGAAGACGGGATTGCCGTCGCGGGGCGAAATGACGGACGCGGCCATGGCGGCGCGCGCCGAATGCGTCATGCTCAACAAGGGCGAGAATATCGTCGCCGGCGTCGATGCGCTGTGTCAGCTCCTATGCCGCATGGGCGAGCATCAGGTGAAGAAGACCCCGACGCTGCGGGCGCTGCATGCCTGGGCGGACTAGCCTCAGGCGCGGGCGAATTTCTTGTATTTGATGCGCTTGGGGATGATCGAGTCCTCGCCGAGGCGGCGCTTCTTGTCTTCCTCGTAGTCCTCGAAATTGCCTTCGAACCACTCCACGTGGCTGTCGCCCTCGAACGCCAGAATATGGGTGGCGATACGATCGAGGAAGAAGCGATCATGGCTGATGATCACAGCACAGCCGGGAAAGTCCTCCAAGGCCGCCTCCAGCGATGACAGGGTCTCCACGTCGAGATCGTTGGTGGGCTCGTCGAGCAGGATCAGGTTCGCGCCGGATTTCAGCATTTTGGCGAGATGAACGCGGTTGCGCTCACCGCCCGAGAGCTGGCCGACCTTCTTCTGCTGGTCCGAGCCCTTGAAATTGAACCATCCGACATAGGCGCGCGCCGGCACGTCGCGTTTGCCGAGCGTCACCACCTCGGCGCCTTCTGAGATCTCTTCATAGACGGACCTCTTCTCGTCGAGCGCGTCGCGGGACTGATCCACATAGCCCAGCTTGACCGTATCGCCGACACGAATGGCGCCGCCGTCCGGGGTCTCTTGGCCGACGATCATGCGGAACAGCGTGGTCTTGCCGGCGCCGTTGGGGCCGATAACGCCGACAATGCCACCGGGCGGCAACTTGAAGGACAGACCGTCGATGAGAAGCTGTTCGCCGAAACCCTTCTCCAGCCCGTCCGCTTCGATGACCACCTCGCCGAGGCGCGGGCCCGGCGGAATGGTGATCTGCGCCTTGCCGGACTTGTCGCGCGCGGCTTCGGCGACAAGGTCGTCATACGCTTTGATGCGCGCCTTGGACTTCGCCTGCCGCGCCTTGGGGCTGGCCCGGATCCAGTCGAGCTCGCGGGTGATGGTGCGCTGCTTGGCCTCGTCCTGCTTGCCCTCGACCTCGGCCCGCTTCTGCCTCTGCTCGAGCCAGGACGAGTAGCTGCCTTTGTAAGGCACGCCCGAGCCGCGATCGAGTTCGAGCGTCCAGTCGGTGATGTTGTCGAGGAAGTAGCGGTCATGGGTGACCATGACCACGGTCCCCGAATAGTCGCGCAGATGATGCTCGAGCCAGGCAACGCTCTCCGCGTCGAGATGGTTGGTCGGCTCGTCCAGCAGCAAGATGTCGGGCCTCGAAAGCAGCAGACGGCACAAGGCCACGCGGCGCCGCTCGCCGCCTGAGAGTTTCGATACTTCGGCGTCGCCGGCCGGGCAGCGCAACGCGTCCATGGCCTGCTCGACCTGGGTATCGAGGTCCCAGAGATTCTGCGCGTCGATCTCGTCCTGGAGCTGCGCCATCTCATCGGCCGTCTCGTCGGAATAGTTCATGGCGAGCTCGTTATAGCGATCGAGCTTCGCCTTCTTCTCGGCCACGCCCTCCATGACGTTGCCCATAACGTCCTTGCTGCCATCGAGCTGGGGCTCCTGCGGCAGATAGCCGACGGTGACCCCCTCAGCCGCCCAGGCCTCGCCCACAAACTCCTTCTCGTCACCCGCCATGATGCGCAGCAGCGTGGACTTGCCCGCGCCGTTGAGGCCGACCACGCCGATCTTGGCCCCAGGCAGGAAGGCGAGCGTCACGTCCTTCAAGACCTGCTTCCCGCCGGGATAGGTCTTGTTGAGCTTGTTCATGACGTAGACGTATTGCGGGGTGGCCATGGTGTCCCTTCAGGGATTCGAGAATAAGACGGAGAATTCAGCCCGGGCTTTTAGCGGTTCGGCGGCACCAACTCAATGTAGGAAGCGCACCGGCGAATGCACACCCTAGCGCCGGCCTGTCTCGTCGGCACGCTGCGCGAAGTCTTCCCGGCCCGTGGCCCGGCGCAAGAACAGAAGCATCCGCCGGGTCCGGGCGGCGGCGTGGACATGGCTCAGTTTCAGCCCGAAAAGGCCTCCCATCATGTGCCGCCGCAAAATGTAGTAGCGGAAGAATTCCCGCGGATAATCGATCGGCAAACGCAGAACCGACGTCCAGAAGCGGTTCTTCTTTTCCTCCATCTGAAGCCGGAAATAGGCATCGAGCTTGCCGCGCTGATGGGGCAGCGAGCGCACGGAATAATGCAGCACGCGGCCTTCGAGCCGGCCGACCGGTTCGTCTTCGGTCAGCACGCGGTCATGCACCAGGCTCGTGGAATACCTGACCTTGCGGCGATCGTAGAGACGCACCACGCGGTAGACATAGCTAAAGGGACGCGGCGCGACCCGGTCCGGATAGACTTCGACGATCGCGAGCTTGAAGGCCGGGACCGGCGGCTCGCCGGACGCAAAGGCCGCAACGAGGCCATCGCGCAGTTCATCGGTGGCGACCTCATCGGCATCGAGATTGAGGACCCAGTCGAAACGGCAATGCTCTTCGGCATAACGCTTCTGCGGTCCATAGCCGGTCCAGGGATGCGAAAGGACCGTGGCACCGAGCTTCCGCGCGACCTCCACGGTACCGTCGGTGGAGCCGGAATCGACGACGACGACCTCGCTTACGCAATCGCGGATGGACTCGATGGTGCGGCCGATGCGGTCGGCCTCGTCCTTGGCGACGATAAAGCAGGAGACCGGCGGACGCGCCACGGCTTTGCCTGAATTCGTCGATAGTTGCGCGAGCTCGGTCATCGGGGGACCCTACCCACAAAGTGAGAGCCGAAGGAAGCTATGCCGGGGACCCGGCGAGGCGGTCTCTATTGAGGCTCCCGGCGCGACCCATGATACCGCTACCGCGACTGTTGGACTCGCGGGGGCCTGAGCGGGTTGCAGGTGGGATACCCCAACAGTATGATCCGGCCCGAAAAATGAGGGTTTGGCGGGGAAACGCATGCAGCATCCAAAGGTCTTCGGTATCGGTCTGAGTAAGACGGGCACGTCTTCCCTGCAAGGCGCCCTTGAGGTGCTGGGGTACCGCGTCAGCGGGCCGAACCGCAGACCCCTCCTGAAGCAAGTCAGAGCGGGCGATTTGAGCGGTGTGTTCGCCCAGACGGCGCGGGACGACGCTTTCTGCGACTTCCCCTACCCTCTCATCTTCCGGGAGCTGCATCGTCATTTCGGGAATAACGCCAAATTCGTGCTGACCACCCGCCGCACCCCTGACGTTTGGTACAACAGCGTCTGCGAGCATGCGCGCACGAGCCAACTCTTCGGGGGACAGCGTCTCACCTACGGGTTCTATCGCCCCTTCGGGAGACGGGAGCAATACATCGACTTCTACGAGAAGCACAACGAGGCGGTTCGCTCCCATTTCCGGGACAACGGCGGGGACGACGCCCTGATTGAGCTGTGCTGGGACGGCGGCGAAGGCTGGGACGCGCTTTGTGAATTTCTCGGCAAGCCGATTCCCGATCAGCCTTTTCCGCATCGGAACAAGCGCGACAAGCGGCGCCATCCCGGACGCCGCGCCGTCAATCGCGTCGTCGAGGCGGTCTATGGTTCGATCCTATCGAAGACGGCCGTGGTGGAGCGGCCGTGAACCGGCTTGTCCAAACTGACACGCTCAACACATAAGTTGGAGCCCCTGAGAGGGTCGACAGGCGGGATGGAGAGCAGCGAAGCCTTGATGCTCCGGGCGATGGTCGCCGTGGCGCACGCCGACGGACGGCTCGACACGCGCGAGGTTGATCTCATTCAGACGATGTATCAAGGCCTCTCCAATCGCGCCCTGTCTCTCGCCGAAGTGCGCGCCGCGGAGGCCGCCAACCAAGAGAGCGATCTTCTCTCCGACCTGGCCGCGGCGGCCGGCACCCTCGACATGTTGGCCAAGGAACACTGCATCAAGGCAGCCTATTGCGTGCTGCTGGCCGACGACCGCATCACCGGGCAGGAACGGAAGACGCTGAAGGATTTCGCCGAAGTCCTGAAAATTCCCGAGATTCACTTCGGCGCCATTCTCGAGGACGTGACCGTTCCCACTGGAAAGCCAAAAGCCTGAGATCCGGTTTGAGATTCGAAGAGACGCGCCCTGATCATTTCACACAAACATAAGTTCATCTTCCTCAAGACGCGGAAGACGGCCGGCACCACCGTCGAGCTCGTGCTTCGCGAGCTGTGCGGGCCGGACGACATCATCACGCCGCTGCTTGAGGACGAGGAGACGATCTCCAAGGGCCGCAAGGCGCAGAACTACGAGGTGCATGGCTGGTGGGGCTCACAGCGTCCGCTGTTGAAGCGCCGCGTCTTCCGCAAAGCGCCGCAGGATTACGGCTATCACAGCCACATCATCGCCAAGCATGTGCGTCACCTCGTCGATAAGGATGTGTGGAACAGCTATTTCAAGTTCGCCTTCGACCGCAATCCGTGGGACCGGCAAGTCTCGGACTATCATTTCCGTTATCGCAAGACCGACAACCCGCCCTCCTTCGCCGAGCATGTGCGCACGCACCGCCGCGCGCGAATGAAGAACTACGAGGTCTACAGCATCGACGGCGAGCCTTGCGTGGACTTCATGGGCCGCTTCGAGTCGCTGGAAGACGACCTGAAAGCGGCGCTCGACAAGATCGGCGTTCCGCTCGTGCAGGATCTGCCGCGCGCCAAGGCGGGCATCCGCAAGACCAAGACGCATTACCGCGATTATTACGACGACGAGCTGCGCGAGACGATCGCGCGCTGGTATGCGCCGGAGATCCGCCTGCTCGGTTACGAGTTCTAGGGGGCGTGACGATGCGGCGGACCGGAGAGGCCCGCCGCCCGATTTACTTCTGGAGACTTACTGCTCGCAGCTGCCGGTATCGGCGTTCCAGGTGCCGCCGCTCGCTTCGCAATCGGCCTGGTTGTCACCGGCGAAAGCCGGGCTCGTGACGGCAAGCGCAGAGGCGATAGCCAGCAAGGAAACGAGATACTTCATGGTCGTACCCTCCGTTTAACGCACCTGCGATGATGCAGGCGGGCGGGAGAACGTCGCTTCGATCGGGTTGGTTCCGGACTGTCGGTAACTAAGGCAGCCTGCCCCGACATGACCCAAAGTGTGGCTGCTCGTGAGAAGAATGGTGGGCCCGGGAGTTGTTCCACTTCCCCTGCAAATCAACGGCTTATTGCAAGGTGCGGGCTTAAAGCACTCCTTGAAGCGCAAAGGGAATTTTCAGGACCGCCCTGACCTGAGCCCCCCAAAAAGCAACCGTCGCCCGAGGCTGGCAGCAGGGCGGCGGCGAAGTAGTCAGTGCCTTGTAGATGCGGGAGGCAAGCGTCCTCCGCAAGTATGCCGGCGAGAAGCTTGCCGACCATGGCTACGAGTTGATCCGTTCAAATCCGAACATCGTGCACGTCTTCCCGGACGGCACCAGCAACGGCCTCTTCGCAACCTCTGACGAAACCTGTGAGAGCATCGGGAAGTTCTCGAATAGGGATGCACAAACCTGGCGCACCATCTTTGATGGCTAGCTAGCGCAGAAGGAAGCGATCACGGCTTCCGTAAACCGCCCGCCAGCGGCTGCGTTCGCAACGGCGCGGTAGTGGTGCCGCCCGTGATAGTCGCACCGCGCTATGCGCCTCCGCCCGTGGCCGGGACGCCGCCGGTGTGCCATACGTACTACCTTGATCAGTATGGCCGCTGCTTGCCTTACTGATTAACCAGGGCCTGACACCGGGCGCCACCTTCGACCGGTCTACATCGGTAAAGCAAGTCCGTTGGGGCAAAGCGGACTCTGCCCAGTTATTCAGCGCCGATGGTTGACGAGTGACATCCACACGAATAAAGGGCGTCGGACCAAACCGACGCCCTCACTCAGTTAGCGGTCATTGCCGCGTGCAATACTATTCGTCCGCTGCGTCGCCATTATCGGCGTCGCCGTCATCGGGGCTAGCCTCGTCGGCACTATCTTCGGACTCATCCATTGCAAGTTGGATCAACCCAGTTGCATCCTCGGCCTGAGCGGTCTGCTCATTGCATGCGTAAGTCGACGATGAACCAGTGCCCAGCCCAAAAACCAAGGCAGCAGCAAAAAACAATGCACTAAGCAACTTAGCCATGTTGAATATCCCTCTGAAGGTGCCCAATTTGTGAGCCGAACCCGCTAGGCCCGACCCGACTAACCAACTCGATGACCGTCCGATTGGTTCCAAGCATTTTTGTCACGAGGCTAGCGGTCTCAAGGAGTTGTCTAGCCTGCAGACTCTGACGCTCAGCTTAACCCATCTAAGGGTAATTAGCCGACATCGGAACGCGACCCAGCGACGACTGCTTTGCTCCCGTAAGCAGACATCATCGGCTTTGGCATTGAGGCTCAGAAGAAGGGCTGTGCGAACAATTCAGCAACTGATCGTTTGCAATCCGTTTGCAAACCCCCTCATTGAGCGATTTCACGCTGAACTCGATGCGGTCACCATAAATGCGTTAGGACGCGAGCGGCTTTCGATCACATTCGGATGGACTTGGGCCCGCTTGCAGCATTTCAGACGCGCCGCATTCCAGGCTGCATCAAAGGCCTGGTCCCGAGCTGCTCTACGATCTCGGACCGTCTTGGAAGGGCGCGGCCCGCAGAATCGCGCACTGATCGTGAGGCAATGCACGGCTCTGGTCTGCATCCAGCGCCGCCGCGACCGGCTGCCGGTCGTTCGCGCAGGCTGAAACCATTCTTGTCCTCGCGGAGCCATACCCCTTATTTCTTGCAAAAGGGATGCGCTCGAAGAGTGAAGCCTGGCCGATGTCAGCCAGGATCGCGGCCGCGCGCCAGCCGCTAGATCGGTCGGGATAGCTGCCGGTGTAACGCCAGGCCACCCCCACTCTTGTCCGAAAGTGCCTCAGGGTTCACTTCCGCCGCGTGGAGCGTGCCGTCAGCGTTCTTCAGAAAGGCACACCGCCGGCAGGCAGGCGCAGACGTTCCATAACGAGCAGAACCGCCAGAGGCGCCCAGCGGTGCCGTGATGAGGGCAACGCCTGCGGCTATTGGGAGGACGGCGTCAGGCGAGAGCCCTAGCAAGGGGCGTAAACTCAACTGCGCGTCCTTGACACTCTCGTTGATAATTGCGGGTCTTGCCGCGCAAGGCGAAACGCTGATCGGCCAAGTTTACCACCTTGATCGCGGTTTCGACCGCCTCGAGGAGAAATTGCGCAAATGCGGCGCGCAAATCGACCGGCTATCGTACTTAGCTGGCGACCGACTGGATCGACTCTAATCCGAAGAACGTCTGGCGCGCCATGAGAATGGCTCCGTCGAGAGGATCACTTCTCGGCTCGCAGATAAATCTACGAACATCGGCTGGCAGCCAGGGGGTGAGAGGCTTGGCTAGACCGCCGATCAGCGTGACCGCCGGCGCACCCACATCCATCATTCGGGTGATGATGTGTGTTGCTGCCACCGCAGCCTCTTCGACCAATGTCTTGGCCAAGGGGTCTCCCACGGAGGCGCACTCCAGTACTAGTGGTGCGAACTCGGCATACTGCGCTGAGGTTGCCTTCGCGGCGAAACCTACGACCCGCGAGGGGTCCCAAGCGAAGCGATCCAACACTTTCTTAGCAAGGGGTGTTTGTTCGGCCCGGCCATCGAATGCCCATAGCGCCCGACGCAGCGCCTCGCGGCCCATCCTTTGGCCGCCGGCCTCGTCCGAGATCTCCGGACCCCAACCACCAACTGAGATGCGGCGGCCGTTCACCACGGCAAGTCCGCACGATCCTGTCCCAAGAATGACAATCGCGCCGTCGTTCCCCTGATGTGCGCCGAGCCAAGCGATGTAGGCATCCGTGTCGACCAGAGCTGTGGCAAAAGAAGCCAATCCGGCCCGCGCGCGCTCACAGGTAGAGTTCACGCCGGCACCCGCCAACCCAAGCCCAGCGTGCGTCTGATAGGTATTCAGGGGATTTAGACCCGCCCCCTTGAAGGCACTCTCGCAGGCGGCTTGGATGGACCGTAGTGAACCGGCCAAATCTGAATGGATATTAGCCGGGCCACTTAGGCCTTCACCGAGCAAATCACCGTCCAGATTGCAAAGCCGCGCTCGGCAGGACGTGGCGCCACCGTCGACGCCAAGGAACAAATGTTTCGACATTTAGATCAGAGACCGGAGGATCGATGCGAACCAAAGAACAGAAATCAGTTAAAAATGGCTGAACTACGTCATGCCAACAGAGCCCGGTAGGCTCCTCGTGGTTCACTCAGCCCTCTCCTCACTCGATCCGGCGACCCAGGTGGCGCAAATGGAGAGCGTTTGGGGGTCGAGCGCCACCATGTCTGCTCGATAATTCGGGGCGAGCCTGCCCAGTTTGTGCCCGAGACCCAAGAACTCTGCAGGGTTACGGGAGGCAAATCGCAGGGCGTCTTCGAGGGAAATCTGGAGGAAACTGACGCAATTGCGGACCGCCGTGGCCATGTCGAGCAGCGTCCCGGACAGTGTGCCATCGGCTCTAAGGCACCGCCCCTCCACCACCCTGATCTCCTGATGGTAGAGCGGAAAGCTCGTCCGCCGCCCTCCTACAGGCGGCATGGCATCCGTCACCAGCATGGGATCGCTCCGGCCGCGCAGCGCGAGTCGCAGCATGGCTGGATGAACGTGAACCCCGTCCACGATCATGCCGAACGAACATTGATCAGATTCCAAAACGGCCGCGATGGGGCCCGGATCGCGGCTTCCTAAAGGGCGCATCGCGTTGAAGAGATGCGTGAAGCCGCTTAGGCCCTCCGCTATAGCGGCGCGGGTCTCATCATAGGTCGCCATCGAATGGCCCAAGGCAATACGCGCCCCAGATTTGGCAAGGCGCCTAATGAATCTCTGGGGCACTGTTTCTGGCGCCAGCGTGACCAACATCACGCCTTTGCGCTCCAGACACAGAAAGTCGAGATCCGACTGAGTAGGCTCTCGGATGAAATTAGCATCGTGAACGCCACGCTTATCTATCGATAGAAAGGGCCCTTCCAGATGGATCCCGAGAACGCTCGGCTCGACGCTCACCATCGCCTCGACCGCGGCATGGGCCGCGTGCATCTTTTCGTCGGAATCGGTGATGAGCGTGGGAAGCAGGGACGTCGTCCCAAATCTTCGATGTGCAGAAACCAACGTCGCGATCGTTTCGGGCGTTGGTGCATCATTGAACAGAACGTCGCCGCCACCGTTCACCTGGATATCTATAAATCCAGGCGCCAACCAAGCGCCCGCAGGGAGCGATTTAACGTCCACGTCTCTTGGTAAGTCTGTCGTTTGCACAACGTTGATGATCCTCTGCCCTTCGACCACGACGGCTGCGTTTCGGTACGTCGTCGATCCGTCAAACAGGATATCGGCGGCAACGGCATACCTAATGGGTGGGTTCATCGCGTTAGCGTGATTTTTTGTAAATGTCGCGGCTGATGAGCATCGAGACCGAGCCGGTCTGCAAGACGGGCAACGAATCCGTAAAAGGTCTGAATCAGACAAATGGCGTCCGCATCCGGCTGCTCAGGGGGCAGTGTCTGTAAGCGCACAGCATCCCCAATCGCATCTCCAGTCACGAACACGACCCGGCTCTTATGACAAAGTTCGGCCGCCAATATTGAAAGTTCGTGGCGGGCCTCGTCATTTGGCATCAGGATCAGCACTGGATAGTCTTGAGATACCAGCGCGATCGGGCCGTGCTGGAACTCCGAGCCACTATAGCCCTCTGCATGAATGTGACAGACCTCTTTGAGTTTAAGGCTGACTTCCTCGGCGATCGGGAGTGTCGGACCCCGGCCCAAAACGGCGAGGCTTTTCGCTTGAGACAGTGCATCAAGAGCATTCGACCAGTCGAGCTCTGCCGCGCTTGACAGTCGGCGTGGCAGGGTCTCGAGCGCCGCCGTCATAGCCACATCGCCTGACCAGTAGGCGACGAACCTAAGCAATGCAGCCACAGAGGCAATAAAGGTCTTTGTCGCTGCGACACTAGATTCCTCCCCCGCTGATAGAGGCAGGATCACGTCGCTCGCGGATGCCAGCGGGCTTTCCGTGTCATTCACGATAGCAATGGTGAGCGCGCCGCACTCCCTTGCCGAGACAGCGCATTCGACCAGATCGAGACTGCGGCCGGACTGCGAGATGGCGATAAAAACCTGCCCGTCAACTCGCAATGGTCTGCGATACACGCTCACCACGCTGGGGGCAGCGTCAGCTACGGGAATGGCGAGATGCCGCTCTATGAGCCCCTTCCCAAACAAGGCCGCGTGTCCCGAACTACCCCGCGCGCAGGTCACGACGATGCGCGGCGGAGTTCGCCTCAGCCGCGCCACGAGGTCCTGGATAGGCCGGTCGAGGACGTCGGCTTGGCGGCGCACCACGTCTGCGGCTTCTAGAGCCTCCGCCGTCATCCTTTCATTGCCGTGCTTTATGATCTGCTCCAAACTCGACCCGTCTCGAGCCTATAAGGCATCCGACAGAAGGTTACGTTATAGGCTCGATCCCGCAGCCAGAAAATGTCTTCCCGCATGGAAACTGAGCGCGCCAATCCTCGCTTTACCGACATCGATCTATGGGACCCGGCAGACATCCTTGATTGCATGATCGAGGCGCAGTTTGCGGCCGTCGGGGCAGTGCGGACCGCACGACCTGCAATTGAGGAGGCCGTACGCGCGATGGAGGAGCGATTGGCGCATCGCGGCCGGCTTATCTACGCAGGTGCTGGTACGTCTGGCCGCCTCGCCGTCCAAGATGGAGCTGAGCTCGCCCCGACTTTTGGCTGGCCGGAAGAGCGATTGTTGTTGCTAATCGCAGGCGGACACGAGGCCCTGTCACGATCAATCGAAGGCGCTGAAGACGACGTGACCCAAGTAACTCAGTTCATGGATCGTGAGGGCGTCGGTTCAGACGATGTCGCAATCGTGGTGGCGGCAAGCGGTACGACACCTTTCGCCGTTGAAGCGTTGCGCGAGGGGAGGAGGCGCGGGGCTCTGACGGTAGGCATCGCCAACAATCAGGACACGCCCGTGTTGACGGAATCTCACTGTCCGATCTGGCTCGACACTGGAAGCGAGGTGATAGCCGGTTCGACGCGAATGAAAGCTGGCACGGCGCAGAAGATTACGCTCAATGCCCTATCCTCGCTGTTAATGATTCGTTTTAGTAAGGTGTCCTCAGGTTTGATGGTCGATGTTAGAGCGACAAACGAGAAGCTCCTGAAGCGCAGCGGACGCATCTTGCACCGCCTGACGGGATGCAGTGACAGTGACGCTCGGCAGGCTCTAGAGCTCGCCGGCGGCAACCTCAAAGTTGCAGCTTTGGTTTTGAAGGGCTGTGAACGCAGTGAGGCGGAAAGGCTTTTGACTGAGAGCGCCCAAAGCCTCCGCAAGGCCTTCTCCCATTTCGTCTAGCAGCAATTTTATTGCGTCTGTTGCGTTAAACTTTGTCTTCGCCCCTTCGTCCGTTCCGGAAAGTCTGTCGCTCACGCATGACCATCATCCCCATCCGCTATGTCGAACCCGTCTACCGCCCGCCGAGCGAAGCGGATTCGCTGATCCTGCC